>Ga0209210_1000472_pt1 | contig 42521 bp, 37 predicted proteins | sample RifGroA1_FD_183991 | JGI IMG/M metagenome (GOLD analysis project Ga0209210, IMG submission 183991) | Contaminated groundwater microbial communities from Rifle, Colorado, USA - Rifle Groundwater A1 (SPAdes) (version 2) | ecosystem: Environmental > Aquatic > Deep subsurface > Groundwater >...
AACGACGATTGAAACCACCTCGAGCAAAACATAAACAACCATTCCCGCGAGTCCTTTAAACTCAATGACTTCTTTTAAATAATCCGAATGCCTTAATGAAAAATAAGACGACCCGATAAACATAATACCGACTATGATAAACGCGAATATTTCTTTTTTCTCGTATTTCATATGTAATTACTTTGAATTACGAAACGCAAAAATTTAGGTCCTCGGGTCGCAAAATCCCTTTATCTTCTAAATGTTTTTGCTCAATAGACCTACTTTGAATTACGAAACGCAAAAATTTAGGTCCTCGGGCCGCAAAATCTCTTTGTCTTCTAAATGTTTTTGCTCAACCAGACCGTAAATTTTTGCGTTTCGTAATTCAAGAACCTATAAATTTTTTGCGTTTCGCAATTCAAGATAATTATGAAAAGCGTCACCTCTTATTTCTAAAAACACCCGCGAAGAAAATTGCTCCCCGTTTAGCTAACCCCTTTCCACAATAATCTTTTTGCCGAAATTCAGAACGAAGAGGCCGAAAACAAAAAGGGTTATGGAAGTAAAAGCGGAAAACATACAATAAAGACATATCGCTTTTATGACAAACAATTGAAGATAAATAAACCAAAGAGAAGCCAAAAGGCCTATGATAGTCAAACGAGCAGTGAGATTAAGCAATTTATCTTCATTTGTGACGGCGATATTTCCAACATTAGAAGAAGAAAACATATTTCTTCTCAAGACTGTCAAAATCAGAATAAAAATCGCCAAATAGTAGATCGCTCCGAGCATAGCGACAGGAATGCCGCCGATTACTGAATACTGACTGGTTGTCACCTCCTCGCATCCGCGAAGCACGGAACAAGGCAGAGGAGTTCCCACGAAATGCTTCACGGTCAAGTAGCTTGCGTCCAGAAAACCAAGAAAACTGACCAGAAGAAAAGTGAAGTATAAAAACTTATGTTTTTTTGGACTCAGCTTCATTTATTATATTTTTAAATTCCTCATAGCTTCGCGGATTTTGGATTTCCTTGCCGTTTAAAAAGAAAGTAGGCGTATGATTTACCCCGGCTTTAACCCCGCTTTGATAATCAGCTTCAACTTTTTCTTTAACTTCTTTTGAATTCAAATCCTTCTTAAATTGTTCCGGATTCAACCCCAGTTCTTCAGCATATCCAGTAAAAATTTCTTTGGTATTTTTCTCACTCTCCCATTTTTTTTGTTTTTCAAAAATCATATCGTGCATTTCCCAAAACTTGCCTTGCTTGCCGGCGGCTTCCGCGGACAAAGCGGCTGTTTCCGCGTTTGCGTGTATTTGTCGGAGCGGAAAATGCCTGTAAACAATAGCCAGCTTGTCGCCGAATTCTTTATGAATCTGCTTCACAATTTCATAATACGAAGCGCAAGCCGGGCACTGAAAATCGCTGTATTCAGTGATTATGACTTTTGATTCCTTGTTGCCTTTTATCCAATCGCTTTCAATCACAGAGCCTGCCAAAGACAAAGGTTTTGTGTTAGCAGGCGAGTTGCGAGAAGCGATTTTAACCATTCCAAAAACCATTCCGCCCAAAACCAGAGCGGATATGCCCCAAAATGCCGCCGTGCGAATTGTAAATTTATTTCCCATAAGTTAGCTGTTAGAATTTTCGCCTAAATGAATCGCAAAGTCAATACATTATTCCCCAAATTGCAAAATGCAAAAAAATCAGGTCAGGTTGAGCAAAAACATTTAGAAGATAAAGGGATTTTGCGACCCGATGGCCTGAATTTTTGCGTTTCGTAATTCAAAGTTAATATATAAATTTATCTGCGGAATCTGTAAAACCAGCCGTCAAATCCGAAAATTCTGCCGGCGTTAAAGATCAAGAGCAAAAAAAGAACGGCGGAATAGATTATGTGCTCGTCCACAAGATAAGAATGTTCGCCGACATAAGGGAATTTTAAAATTGGCAGATAATAGAGAATCATCAAAGCGATGCCGAGAACCGAGCTCAATCTGACAAAAACGCCGAAAATTAAGGATATGCCCAAAAGCGTCAGTCCCCATTCATTTAGGAAGTTTATAACGGGCAAAACCGAAGGATTTAATAGAAAATTATAAAGAGGGCTGAATGCTTTCGCCCCTTTGATGTATCCGGCCGCCGACCATGACGAGTCCGTCACTTTGGTAATGCCGGCGTAGAACATTAAAAAACCGAGCGATAGCCTAAGTATAAGAATTGAAAATTTTTGCGATTTTGTCATTTTTTTTAAAAAATTAAATTATTAAAATATTTATAGTCCTAAACCACTTGCCACATTCAAAGTGTTTAAAAATTGAGGAATTACAAGCATTAATCCTATAATTGGCAAGATTACAAATGCCGCGCTTATAATCAAAGTCCAAAGAAAATATTTTCTCGTTTTTTCAACCGAAACAAATATTTCCTCAATTTTCTTTCCCTGCTCCTCAATTTTTTTCAAAATTTCATTTTCCATAACTTCACAAAGAATTATATCATAATATTTAAAAGACAAAGAGGCGCATCCAAACAAACGCGCCTCTCTAAAAAACTAAAGCCTTAATTAATACGGCCACTTGTCGTATTGAATCCAAAACTTATTACTTTTGCCGAATCTTACTTTCATTATTTTGCGTTCCACAATAGCGTTTTCAACATCCATCCAATCACCGTAAACCACTCCGTTAGCAGTCTCGCATATTGCCCTTCCTCTCGGTTCAAACTCTTCGGTGATTATTACAACTATTTTTTTTATTTTATGACTTTGTGTGTTTATTTGTTCCTGCTCAGCGCCTTTTCCCGATTGTAAAACTAAAAAAGGGATAAAAACAAATAATATAGAAGCCATGTAAAACTTCAAAAACTTTTTTATCTTCATCATTCAATAACCCTCCTAAAAATTGATAGATTCGGGGTAAAAAACATTCAGATGGCAATATTCAAAGAACAACACTTTTAATAATTATTCCACCGCTCAATCTTAAAATCAAGCAGACGAAACAATCCCGCTTTAAGCGGGATTGTTTTTGTTCCAAATGACTTTGGTTTGGAGTTGCCGGATTGACGAATCAGTTTCCTCCGAATATCTCCGAGAGCTTGGCTCTGGTCTTCGGTCCGACAACGCCGTAGCCCGCTTCGCCCGGTCCGACAATGCCGTATTTCTCCTGGAATTTCTGAACGGCTTTCTCCGTCAGAGAACCGTAGTATCCGCTGACCGTTCCTTCAGGATAAATGTCTTTGTCTTGGGAAAGCCACTGTTGCAGTGTTGAAATTTGATTATCTTTCATTCCTTTTTGCAGACGCTTGCTGATTGCTCCTGTTGGAGAAATTGAAGAAGAACTTACCGATTGGGACGATGATGATTGTTGAACTGTCGCGGAAGGGCTTACGCTCGCCACCAGATTAAGAATGCTTCTCGTTGCCGGTCCGACTGTCCCGACTTGAGGTAGGCTGTATTTTGCTTGGAATTTCTTGACTGCTTTTTCAGTCATTGGTCCGAACACTCCGGACACTATTCCTTCAGGATAGATTGTCTTGTCTTGAGCCAGCAATTTCTGGAGATTTTTGACATCCTCTCCTTTGCTTCCGCGCGTCAAATTCTTGTTGAATACAGGCGAGACTGATCGGGCGACCGATGACGGACTGGCGACTGATGTCGCAGGAACTGATGCTACGCTCACAGAAGAAGCCGCGGATGAGACGGATTGGGAAGAGGAAGAAGAGGCGCGGATTGAGACCCCTCCGCCGCCTCCCGCGACCGCTGACACGGAAGCGTTTACGGGATTGGACGCGGCTGATTCAGGGCTTCCCGTTCCTTTATAAGCGGAAACTTTATAATAATAGGTTGTGCCGCTCGTAAGGCTGGTATTCACATAGCTCGTCACATTACCCGCGTCAACCAAGAGAGGAAATGAACCGGTGGAAGATGTGTCTCTGTAAATATAATATCCGGTGGCGCCGCTGACCGAGCTCCAATTGATGGTAATCTGTCCGCTGCCCGAACCTCCAGTCGCGGCATCCAGCCCGACAGGAACATCCGGAGGATTTACACCAACCGCTTCAGACAAGGCGTATGGCGAGAAGTGGGTGCCGACCGCCGTGAACACTACCGTAGCCACACCGGTCAAATCAGATGATGGAGAAGCTATGGTTGCGCCGTCTGAATCTTTGTAAGTGATTGTTGTTGAAAGAGACTCCCATTCCTGCTTGTCGTCGCTGTATGAGACCATGCTAAGCTTGCTCACCTTGTCGGTCGTGGTTATGCCGTCTGCCGTCAACTCGCTCTTAGTGTAAGTCAGATCAACGGTAGCCGTCTTTCCAGATTGGAGATTCTTCACTTGACTGCCACCGGAATAGGCGCTTATGTCTTTGGCTTTATCTCCGATGATATTTACGCTGGCCGTATCTGGAATATTACTCGTCTCTCTAGCTGTCAAATAAGCGTTGCTTCCCGCCGAGCCGAGAGTGCCTGAATCAAGCTGAATATTTACTCCGACAGTGCTGTCGTTAAATGTGCCCGCCGAGGTGTCGGTGAAAGTGTTGGATGTCGCGAGCTTCGTCTGGAGCGAAACTGCCGTGGTCAAAGCGATATTAATATTGCTTTGCGAGCCCGTCGTTACGATGAGGGGATTGGACGCATAACCTGCTTGACTGTACCCTTCCGCCGAGGCAAACACTCGCCATGTTCCGCCGGTCACATTAAGAGTGTAATTTCCACTGGTATCGGTCTTTCCTATAGCTTCTCCTCCGCCCGCTTTTTCAGCTCTAACAAAAGCGTCTTTAGCGGCCGAACCTCCGGCTGTCACCTGTCCCGAGATAGTCAAATTTGATTGAGTAAGAACAAAGTTTTGAGTAATATTGGCGCCAACCGTAACTGACGAGGGAGTTCCTACAAATCCCGGCTTCATAGCTTGCGCGTTATATGTCCCGTCGGCCAACTGCAAACTGTAAGCCCCGGAAGAAGATGTCTGCGTTCCGACACGGATTCCGTTGGTGTTGTCAATAAATTGCACCCATGCGTCAGCCAGTTCGTTGCCACTACCGGCCGCTGTTTTGTAAACAGTTCCGGAAACAGTCCGCATTGATTTGGATGATGTGTCAACCGTTATGTTGACTCCCTCGTTTCCATTGACTTCAAGGATTCCGCTTAGAATCAAAGTATTGCTGTCAACCGCGGCGATGGAAATGTTTGACGATGGCATTCCTTGGATGAATGCGCGAATGGTCGTGCTGGCTCCATTCGGCACTGACATAGTGGTGGATGAAGCGTTTGTTATTTCTGCGTGAACACCAGTCTGTCTCACATTATCAAAGAGATCAATGAACGCTTTAGGCACAGTGAGAAGACTGCCGCTTGAATCTTTGATATTAACCGTCACCGTCCTCCTGACCGGAACTCTTATGTATTGCGTCGTTGAAGCCGTAAGGTTTAGGATTCCGATAGCGGTTCCGGCGCTATTCAAAGGCGCTATCCTGCCGTAGGAAGGATGAAAAATTTCAGAAATGGAATATCCGCTCCCGGAAGGCACTCTGATAGAGAAAGAACCATCACTGCCGGATACGCCTTCATTCACCCCGCCACTTCCTGAAACTCTGATCACCGCGCCGGAAATGGCTTCCGTGCCGGTCGCGTAAATATTATTGCTGTCTAAATCTTCGTACAGAGTTCCTGAAAGCACCGAGAGAGTCGTTCCTGAAACCGGCGCGAAGTCTATCCCTGTCTTGTCGGCGCTCGCCACCGTAACTGTCTGTTCCGCCATCGGACCGAATCCCGGCACGAAAGCGCCGACTTTCCACGCGCCGTTGTCGGCGTAAATCGTGTAATTTCCCGTTGAAGAATCGGTAATGGCGTCACCGTGGCCGGGACCGTCCGTTCTGTAAGCGTAAACCGAAGCGCCTCCGACAGGATTCGTGCCGTCAGTCACCCTGCCTGTAATCTTATAACCCGGCTTGACCATCTTCATTATGAAAGGATTGGCTCCGCTCGCTCCCGTGGAAGCCGTCGGCGAGCCGTTCACAAACACATTGCCCGATGAATCAACGACCGCCGTAATTTCTTTTGATTGGCCTATGCCCGGAGAAAAAGCTCCCACCATATAAGACCCTTGAGCGACACCTATAGAAAATGAACCCGAAGCTGAAGTTTGGGCCTGATTACCCGAGCCACCTGTCGGCGAATAAGCCATCACCATCGCGCCGGAAATCGCATTTCCGCTCGCGTCCTGAAGCAAACCGATTATCGGTTTATCCGCTTTTAGTAAAGTAAATAAGTTGGAAGTCGTAGCGACATTGTTTACGGTAGCTATACAAGCCGAAGGACAACCGGAAACCGTAATGTCAACAGGTCTTGGCATAGACCAAGCAACCTGTGGCATAGGCCCCATCATTTCGCCTACACCTTTAGGCATAGCCGGACCAATTCCGATGCCCCAATGACCGTTCACTTGAGGTATCGGTATCGTGGTCAAAAGCGTGTTGGTCAGTGTTCCGCTCCCCGGGGTAACAGTTCTGGTAACAAACTTTCCCGGGCCTCCGGCGAACACATCAATCTGTTCGGTCGCGCCGAAAGTGCCGCTTGACGCCGTAACATTGATATTGAAATTGATAGCCGAGGAAGTGGCGGTCAAAGCGAAATTTCTGGTGATAACGCTTGTGGAAGTCGCTTGAATCGGGGTTGGCATACTGTCGCCGAAAAACGCGGTGGTGGTTGCGCCGTTTGAATCATTGATTCCGCTTATGAACGGATCCGTGAACAAGAAGAATTGGCTTCCTCCTCCAAAATTGTTTGTAAGCATCTGACTGCCCACCGGAATATCGGTGAATTGATAATCTCCGGAAGTATTGGTTGTCGCGTCAACAAGGCCGGTCAGCGAAGACATCATATGGATTTTCATATTTACCAGGTTTCCACCGTTGCCTGTCGCCTTTCCGCGGACAGTCGTCGTGGCGCCGCCACCGGAAGAACCCCCTCCTATATAGACAGGGTTGGCGGAGAATGATTCAAGAAGAGTGCCGTCGGCTTTCTTGGATTTTATGTCAATGCTGTATCCTGAAGTATCTATACCTTTCGGTATTGACGGATTTTTTATATCGGCAATGGCGAACCGCAAGAAATCATGAGTGTCAGTGTTGCCGTTAAAAAGCTCCGACCTTGTCGCCACGTCCAAAGTCAGAGTTACTGTTTTTGCCGTTGAATCTTTGGTAATGGTTTTAATTCCTATCGTCCCCGCGCCCGGACCGTTTATATCGCTGTTTTGCGAAGTCATAAAAGGATTATTCGCGCTTGTGGTCGCGGCGCAACAGATGCTGAAATCGGCGGTAGATGGGAAAGTAATCACGATTGTTCCGCTAGCATCTATCTGCTTGGCTATCGGCAATTCAAAATTGTAAGTGCTGGAAGCGTTTATGAAATTGCTTGACGGTTTGATTTGAACAGGAGGCATAAATCCTATGCCAGAGGAACTGAAATCCTTCTGTTCTCCAAAAGTGGAGCCAGTGAAGCTACCCGGACCGACAAAACCCTGCGACGAGGCGGAAGAAATGGTGCCACTAAAAGAATTTGAAGTCATAGTGTTGCCTGTCATATCTTTTATGTTTTGGGCGGTAATCGCGAAAGTAGCGTTGGAAGTAAGGCGAACGCCTGTCAGTTTGACTGTCCTTGTCTGGGCGTCATAACTTAACATATTGCCGGCCATTCCACTTAAAGTCTGGGCGGTTCCGCTGACAGTCAAGGAATAATTGGCTAGAGTGGTGGCATCGGTGGAATTCACCGCCTCGCTGAAAGTTATCGCTAGATTAAATTCGTTGCCGTTCGCGAAAAGGATTGATGGAGCGGTGATGTCGGAATTCGTTGCTTCAACGGTATAATTTTTCGTCACATTGGTAGTGAGATATACGCCGGAGACATTTTTTATTGATGCTCCTTTAATGGTAAGAACAAGGCTTTGTCCAATTGGCAAAACATTGTTAGGTATGAAATGACCTTCCTTGGCGACGGGATTGTACATCACGCTTCCCGGAAGATTGGCTCCGCCGGAAATGCCTAGCGTAATCGCGCCGGAAGTGGCGGTAGAAGCGTCAATGTTATCGTCAAAAGTGAAAATGAAATCGCTAGTATTGGCGGCAATGGTGGCGCCCGCGGTCGGCAAGACTCCCACGATTACAGGGGCGGAGTTGTCCGCTTGGGCGCTGGTGGTAAATGTTGATGTGTACTGCATTGGAAGAGATATGCTGTTGCTATTTTGGACACCAGTCTTAACGGTTATTGTGTAAGCCGTGTTTGAAGACAAAGGAAGACTGGACGGGTTTATTGTTGCCAGCAACAAGTTCTTGCCTGTTGAAGTGCCGAAAGAGAAACTGGAGAGCGGAACATTCGTCGCGCCCGCGGCCAAAGTGATGTTCGTGTTATTGAACGTGCTTACTTTCATATCCGAACTGAATTCAATGGACACCATAGCGAGATTGGTGGGAATATTGAAGCCTCCCATAAACGGACTTACTCCTATTACGGAAGGAGGCATCGTATTCGCGAATGTCTGATTGGCGGCTCCGGTCGTGAATGTCGCTGTATAAGATTGACTGCCTGCGGTGAACGAATTTTGATCAAGGGCATTGTTTGACATATCTTGGACTCCCGTTCCGACGGTAAAAGTGTAGCTCGTGCCGGCAGAAAGAGCCGAGACGACGCATTTCGCCGACGGTTCAAAGTTGCTTGGAAATGGATTGTAGGTGACACTTGAACAAAGATTAGCACCTATTCCTCCGGCTTGAAGAGTAACATTTGTCGTGTTTATGGTCGTTGAGCTCATCGGCTTATTAAACCCGAAACCTATGAAAGAAAAATCAACCGGTACGCCGGTCATTCCGTCTGAAGGATAAGAACCCATCACTTGTGGCGATGACATATCAGGACCCCCGCCTCCGCCAAAAGGAAATTCAACGGGACTGTTGGAATTTTGAGGATTTATTCCCGCGCCACTCTGCTCAATGAAATCTCCCGCGTCGGTGGCGTTTCCATCATTGTCCAGTCTGTTGTCATTGTTGTCTACACCATTACCTTTAGACGCGTCCATTCCGCCGGAAGCCATTGACACATTAGTTGAAGTGGTGCTGGCTTTCCGTTCATAACTCTTATCATTGGCCAAATCCGCCGGCAGAGAAGGACCTTCTCCGTTCGCCAACGACTGACTGCCCCACGCGATCCTGTCTATGGCCGTAGTCGTGGCGGCAATTCCCGAACTCGTGGCGATTGACACACCGCCGTTCGCGTTGAATGCGCTGAAACTGCTGGTCGCGAAGACAGCATCAAGCGGGGTCGCGCCGCTATATCCTATCTGCGAACCGATTAAGAAAAAGCCGTGGCTAGGTATTATTCTTTTATAATAAGTAAGAGCGACAGGAGTGGAACTGCCGTTAGGAGTGGAATAAAAAGTGTGCAAGTTTAGAGGAAGATCCGCGAGATTTATATCGGCTTCTCCGGTGTTGTAAAGTTCAACGAATTCGTCTCCCGCGTTGCCCGTTGAACCGGCTTTCACTTCGCTTATCTTAAGCGCGGCTGATTGATTAAGCGTCACTTTCTTGCCCGGATTGAAAGCCAAACCGATACCGCCCGAAGTGGTGCTGGCGTAATTATTTTGCATTCTTAAATCAAAACCGTGACCGTTGGTAATTCCGCTTACGGCGGTGGTTGACGCGACAACATAAAATTCAGACGGGGTGGAAGCTATTGAAACCGGCGTTGTCGGGGAAAGAACAATCAAAGTGCCGTCCACCATGGGCGTCCCTGAAGCGGCGCCACTGACAAAAAGATCTTGGCTTATCTGAAAACCCGGAGTCGCTCCCGACTCTTTCCAAAGCGAAACTCTGGAAATCTCGCCCTGACTTACGGTTGAAGAAGCGAAAAGCTGGACACCTACTTTAGACAAAGTGTCAGAACCGCTGGATTGAACCAGCATAAAACTGGTAAGAGGAAGGATTGCTCCTCCACCCACCGTCGGGCTTTGGAAAAATCTGTCAATGGGTGGAGCTTGCACCGTGATCGCCGCTTCGGCAAAATTAGGAGAAAAGAAGAAATTGATAAATAAAAACAGCAACAGCAAAAAAGCCGTCGCCGACAGAAAAAAACTTTTCAAATTACGCATAAAATAAAAATTATTAAATTATTAAAAAACTTTTTTAAAAATAAAACGACTTGACTTATGAGAAGTCAATATTAGTTTTATTATAATACAGCTATCAGAGGATGCAAGCTGCTGGGGATAACCTTAAAAGTAGGAGTGGGAAGTTTATCAAGTTATAAAGTTAAAGTGGGCAAATTAGAAATGATCAATTTCCAATCATTTGAAACTTTTAAAAGTGTAAATTCAATGAAAATTGAGAATTATCTTTATATCTTTATGGGCTTTATGAACTTTTTTATTTAATAAATAATTCTTAAGGACATGATAAATATTGTCCTTGATAAAATGTCCTTTATGTTTTATAAAGGACATTTGTGAATTTCTAAATTTTCCATTGCTTAAATCCCTAAACTCTGTTTACGAAACCTACCACCTGCAACCTAATCACTAAAACCTATTTGAGTGAGCCACCCGTCAGACTTGAACTGACGACCTTCGCTTTACAAAAGCGTTGCTCTACCAACTGAGCTAGGGTGGCGAGAAATCCAAAAAAATAACTTTTTATTTACCGTCGGCTACTTGGTATATTTGCCTTTGTATTCTGACACATTCTTCAAAAAGAATGAAGCTGAACCTTTTTTCTTTAAATTTCCTCCGGCCATGAGAGAATCCAGAAATTTTAATTTTTTCAAGTAAGTTTTTCTTTTGACGCTTGAAACGCCGTTAAGTATTGAATTCCCCGCAAAAGCCACGAACAATTTGGCATTTTTTTTATTTAAAACAGAAAAGCGATTTTTCGCGCCGTTGACGGTTTTTTCCACCGCTTCATCCGCGCACTTGCGCAAGTTTGAAAAGAAAAACATTTTTGATTTTTTTTCTTCTATCATCTTCCAACTGATGATTGCCGCGATTGAGAACAGAGAGAGTATGAAGATTATCGTAAGCATAATTATTTTTCCAAAACATTGAACCTGGCGAACCTCGCTATTTCAATTTTTTCCCCAAATTTCTGTATAGCGGATTCAATCAGGTCTTTTATCTTTACGCCGCCGTCTTTCACAAACGGCTGTTCCAACAGAATCTTATCGGCTAAATAGGAGTCCAGCTTGCCTTTGAGGATTTTATCTTTAATCTCTTCGGGTTTCCCGATTACTTCTTTTTCAAAAACCTCCAAAATCTTCTTCTTTTCTTCTTCAGCTACATCTTCCCTTTTTAGATATGTCGGATTAGCGGCCGCGACTTGCATAGCTATATCGTAAGCTAGAGCGTAAAATTGGTCATTTTTTGACACAAAATCAGTTTCGCTCCTCAATTCCACAAGCGACCCGATGCTTCCGTTTCCGTGAACATAGGAAGCTATTCTGCCGGAACCCAATGTTCTGTCCGACTTCTTGGAGGCTATATCAGAACCTTTTTTGCGCAAAATTATGAGAGCCTTGTCCATATCGCCCCCCGCCTCTTCAAGAGCTTTTTTGCACTGCATTACGGAAACTTCCGTTTTGTCACGCAATTCTTTTATCTGTTCCATGGTAATCATTTTGTTATTCATATGTGAGGAAGACTGTTAACTAATTTGATTGTCTGATCTGACAATCAAATTGAATTATTGAAGTTAAGCCTTCTTATTGGAAGATCCCTTGTTTTTCTTATACGCGTTGACTATTTCGCTGACAAAGAAAGATATGCTTGAAATGGAAGAGTCGTTAGCAGCTATGGGATAATCAACATCCTTAATGTCGCAGTCGGAACCGGCCAAAGCGATAACGGGAATTCCCATTTTTTTGGCTTCCGTCACGGCGATTGCTTCATTTTTAGGATCAATCACAAAAATAGCTTTAGGCATCTCTTTCATCAATAAAAGACCTGAAAAAAATCTTTCCAGATTGGCTATATTTCTGTCTATTACAAGCCGTTCTTTCTTTGTGTATTTTGACAATTCCCCTTTCTCTCTTTGCTTTGTAAGCTCTTCCAGCTTTGAAATTCTTTTCTTGATTTCGGGAAAATTTGTAAATGTCCCGCCTATCCATCTTCCCGCGACATAAGGCATATCAATTGAAATCGCCGCGTTCTTTATCAAATCTCTAGCTTCGTTTTTGCCGCCAACAAACAAAATCTGACGGTCTTCTTTGGCGAGGCCCGAAACGAAATCCAAGGCGTTTTTGAGAAGGTCCGCCGTTTTTGCCAAATCAAAAATCTCCACGCGATTTTTAACGCCGAAAATATAAGGTGAAGCAGTTGGATGCCTTCTTGACCTTGAATAGCCGAAATGAGCGCCGGCTTTGAACATTTCCTCTATAATTTCATCGGAATTTTTCGTATTTTTTACTTCTTCCATATAAAAACAGCCTAACAAATAATCAACCTTATTGCAAATTTTTTGAACCAGTTATAAAGTTTGTAAAGTTATCAAGTTTATAACCCCAAATTACGAAATGCAAAAAATTCAGGTCTGGTTGAGCAAAAACATTTAAAAACAAATAGCTTTTGCGACCCGAGGACCTGAATTTTTTGCATTTCGTAATTTGGGGTTATCAATTAAAGGCAAAAAAATTTTGAATCAAATAAAAATTTTGAATTTGAAATTAAGTCATTCAGAATTTGAAATTTTAAATTTGATATTAACCATTCTTACTTTGCTGACTTTACGGACTTTATAAACTTCTACCGCTTCTCCCCATCGCCTTAATTATCGGTCCGATTTCGCCCGCGAGTATTTTTTCAATATTGTGCCATGACTCTTTTATCCTATGGTCGGTAATCCTATCTTGCAAGATGTTGTATGTTCTTATCTTTTCGGAACGGTCGGCTGTTCCCACCTGCTCTTTCCTTTCGGCGGAGTATTTTTTCGCCTCTTCTTCTTCTTTCAAGACTTCCAATTTGGCGACAAGTATACTCATCGCTTTTTCTCTGTTTTTCTGCTGGCTTCGTTCGGCGGTTGAGCGGACATCAATGCCGGTCGGTTTGTGTATGAGCCTCACGGCCGTCTCAACCTTGTTGACATTCTGCCCTCCGGCTCCACCTGATCTTGAAAACTCAATTTCAATGTCGGTAGGTTTTATTTCAACTGAAGTTTTCTTTCTAATCGGCAAAATAGCCACTGAAGCCGTGGAAGTGTGGACTCTGCCCATTTTCTCCGTTTCCGGCACTCTCTGTATCCTATGCACGCCCGTTTCAAAACGCAATTCTTGGTAAACATTTTTCCCCCTTATTTCAAAAACGGCCTCTTTATAACCGCCGAGAGAAGTTTTTGACTCGTTGACGACTGAAAATGACCACCCTTTTGAATCGGCATATTTTTTATACATATTAGCCAAAGTCTGGGCAAAAAGCGCCGCCTCCTCGCCTCCAGCCCCCGCTCTTACTTCAAGAATTATTTCATTCGGAAATTCTTCTTCCGCCGATTCTTCCGTAAGTATGCTTTCCATCTCCTTTAAAATGCCTTCCTTTTGGGTTCTTAAAACATCCGACTCCTCTCGTGCCAATTCAGCCACAGTCGGATCTTTTTCGGACATTTCCAAAATACCCCTCTCTTCTTTTGAGAGTCTTTCGTATTCCTCCGCTAGAAACGCGGTCTTCTTATTTTTTTTAAATTTTTCAATGTCAGTCATATGTTTTTAGGTTGTAGGTAGTAGGTAGTAGGCAAGAAAGCAGGTAAGACAAAAGATATGTGAACAATCCTCCTCCTCTCTTTCATAAAAACCTACTACCTAAAGCCTACTACCTACAACCTTCTCAAAATATTAGAACCAAAAAAACCAAACAGCGAGGTGTTCAGTCTTTGTGATTTTGCGAAATAAGTTATTTCTTCTTCGCTGTCTTCTTTGTCCCGGCCGCCGCCTTTCTGGCTTTGAATTTTTCTACCCTGCCGGCTGTGTCCATCATCTTTTCAGTTCCAGTATAAAAGGGGTGGCAATGACCGCAAATTTCAATGCTGATTTTCTCTTTGGTTGAGCCAAAATCATATTTAGCGCCACAGGCGCAAGAAACTTCCGCTTTATCAAAATATTTCGGGTGTATATCTTTTTTCATATTTGATAAACATAACACAAAAAAAATATCGCGCAAGCGAAAATAGGTTGTAGGTGTTAGGTAGTAGGTTGTAGGTAAGAGTTGCAGATAAGAAAAATCTCTAAATAATTTCTTCTCCTAAAAACCTACCGTCTATAACCTACTACCCACAACCTTCTTTAACTCCCTTGTAAAATATCAATCATTGTTTCCTGGATATTTTGCGCCTTAGCCATTACCTGATTGCCGTAAGAACACGAGGCTCCGCCCGATCCGTAATATTTACAAGCGGCTTTTTTTTGGGCGCTGTAACTTCCGCCATCGGCTCCCAAGTCGCTAAGGTAAAGGGCTGAAGCGATTATGGCATCTTTAGGTTCCCACGGGTCTGGGACAGGCTTGCCGACTATGCTCGCTATTCTTTCTTTAAACAATTGCCATGTTGAAGGAATAAACTGCGCCGGTCCCATAGCGCCGCCCCAAGGACCCGCCGACGAGATAGGACAAGAAAGAGGAGTATTGTCCGGGCTTCTGCCCAGACTCGCCATAATATCAATAAATGGCGTCCGGTCATCACGAGAAGAACAGGCGGTTTTTGCTTTTTTGCAACTTTTTTTATTCTGCAGATAGACTTGATATTCAGTCGGACCGGGCATAATATCAAGCCATTTTTTTGTGTCTTGCGCCCTATTGCAAGTGCCGACATTTTTCCCCAAATTGCTTTCTTGCTGCAAAATTGCTAGCAAAAAAGCCGGCCTTACACCTGTCTTTGTCGCCGCCAAATTGGCATATTCAAGCGCCTTGCCGAAAGGAATGGCTGCGCTATCGCGAAGATCAAAAAGGGCGGTTCTTATTTGGGCCGCTTTTTCTTCCCTTTCTTTCAATATTTCTTTGTAAGCTTTTTCCTGTTGCTTGTTAATGCTCAAAAGCTGCTTCTTCTCGCCTTCGTTCTTCTCCACCTTTCTCTTGTCGGATTCTATGGCTACTTTCGCATCAGTCTCCTGGTCTTTCCTCGCGCTTAAAGATTCCTTTTGCTTTTCAGTCTCATCTTTTGTCTCTCTCACATCGTCAAGAGTAGTCTGAAGCGATCTTTTGATTGAATCAAATGAATCTATGTCTATAAAAAATTGCGATAAGTCATTGTCGCTTAACGCCATTGTTATGAGAGATGTGTCGTCTATCTGATAAGACTTGCGGAGAAGATCCCCTATTGAATCTTTCCCTTTTTTAATTTTCTTCTCAAGATTCTCTATATCTTTTGATTTAACCGATATGTCCTTGGAAAGACCGCTAATTTTGATGTTTTTGGCTTTTATATTGAGTTGAGCTTCTTTAATCTTAGCGTTTAAAATAGAGATGTCTCTTTCAATGGAAACAGATTCCCTTTGTTTTGATTTGAGTATCTCATTTTGAATCAAAATCTCCTTTTCAATATTTTCAAGTTCTTTTTTAAGTTCCTCCTCTTTTGCCGAAACGGGATCGCTGGTTGTCTGCGCCGTTGAAATGTCATTGTAGCCGAAGAAAATCAAAACAAAAAATAAACCGAGTAAAAACAAGCAAATTTTGGTCTTTTTATACAAGAACATAAATAATATCCTAAAGCGGGTATTTCACCGCTTGCCAACATTCTATCAATAATAATGATGAGGTGGAAATTTGCACCTTATTTCAATTTCTAATAACTAATTTCTAATTGATCTAATGAAATCCCAATAAAAAAACAAATTTAGACTGCCAAATTAACAATTGGTTCACTTTTTCTGATTTTTGAGATTTGATTAGAAATTAGGAATTAGGAATTAGAAATTAACCCAGTTTTTCACTTGTAGTTATTTCTTCCCTTCTTCTTTCACGCCATCTTCCGCTTCGGCTCCTTCGCCTTCTTTAGCTTCTTTTCCTTTCTTTTGAACTTCTATGCTGGCTAGGTCTACGGGAGCGGCCTCCTCAACTTCCTCTTTGGTTTCGTACACTGACGCGACCACTTCTTCAAGCTTGGTCACCAAAACAACTCCTTGAGGCAATTTTATGTCTTTGGCGAGAATCTGGCTGTCAAAATTCAAAAGAGAAGAAATGTCAACTCTTATATTGTGCGGCAAATCTTTTGGCAAAGCTTCAATCTCCAGTTCATGCAAAACTTTCACCAAAGTTCCGCCCATATCTTTCACCGCCGGAGCGATGCCGATAAATTCAAGAGGAACGGCAATCTCTATCTTTTTCCCTTTTTCAAAAACATAAAAATCGGCGTGGCGAGGCTCGTCAGTGACAGGGTCGCGGTCAATATCGTAAATTAAGGCTTCCGCCTCTATGTCTTTCCCGACAAGATCAATCACGGAAGACTCGCCGGCTTCTTTCCAAACCTTCTTGAATTCCGATTTTGAAATGGTTATGGGAGTTGATTTCTCCTTTTTCCCATAGAAAACAGCCGGCATTTTGCCCGCTTTTCTCAAAGCGAAGTTTTTTTGCGTTTTATCTCTATTTTCAACATTTAATTTAAGCATTTCAGTATTATATACATGAACGGCAAAAAATCAAATTTTTCGCTTAATTTTCTTGAATCACAAAACTCCGTTATGAGCGGAAACTTGCGGAGCGCGGCGGCGCGACCTGCCCGCCAATGCCTGAGTGATTACAGTGATAATCTTAATAAAGTTCCACATTTGTATTATAATCTTTTTGCAGTACGCAATACATAGCGCATTGGGGCGAAGGCGGGCGGGGCAGAGCGAATTTTCAGCAGAAAATTACGCGTGTTCCGCGTATAACGAAGTTTTGCGATTCAAACAATTTAACAACTTTCTACTTGGTAACTTTTTTGGCTTCTTTCTCTTTCAATTTATTGATGCATTTGATGCAGACAGTCTGCCCTTCTCTGGTTTTAAGATATTTGTTCCCGCACGGGCATATTAGAATCTCGCATCGGCGCGGTCTTTCCACCCAAATTCCGGGGCCTCTTTTTTGAAATTTTTTTGGTGTATTTTTTTTCATATTCGTTATTCGATAAATGTCAGGGCTTTCCCCTTTTTATCTCCTCTGCCGGTTCGGCCGATACGATGGACATAATCCTCGTATGTCGCCGGCATATCGTAATTTATGACATGGCTCACTCCGGCAATATCCAATCCTCTAGCCGCGACATCCGTCGCTACCAAAATATTGACATGATGACTCTTGAACAAGCTCAAAGCCTTCTGCCTTCTGGAATGATTCTTGTCGCCGTGGATTGAGTCAACCTTGAAACCTTTGCTGGCTAAATCTCTGGAAAGTCTCTCCACTCCGTGTTTGGTGCGTCCAAAAATAAGGACCTTGCTAAAATCCGATTGCGCCAAAAGTTGGGACAAAACATCAATCTTATTATTCCCTTTTTGAACTTTCACGACATCTTGGTCAACATTCTTGGAAGTGTCCTGAGTCTTCACGGAAATCCGCACCGGCTCATTGAGAAATTCTTTAATCAAGCCTTCAATCTCTTTGGAAATAGTGGCGGAGAAAAAGAGAGTGTGTCTTTTCGCCGGCATCTGCGCCATCATAAATCTCATATCATTGATGAAGCCCATATCAAGCATCCTGTCAGCCTCGTCCAAGACAACGGTATTGAACCCGGCGAGACTTAAAACTTTTCTTTGAATCAAATCTTTCAATCTTCCCGGTGTGCCGATGATAAAATTATTGTGATAGCGAAGGTCGGCAATCTGGCGTCCTATATTGGCGCCTCCGACACAGCAAACCGAAAAAATTTTGAGTTCTTTCGTAAAACTTTTAAGCTCCTCTTCAATCTGGATAGCTAGCTCGCGAGTCGGTGCCATTATTAGGACATTTTCCTTCGGATTCAAAAGAACTTTATTTATAAGAGGAAGAAGAAAGGCGGCAGTTTTTCCCGTGCCAGTGTTTGCAATTCCAACCACATCAAGCCCATGCAAAATATGCGGAATAGTCCTGTCCTGTATTGGAGTCGGTGCGGAATATCCTTTGGCTATGACAATCCTTTTCAATCTTTCGTCAATTTTAAAATCACTGAACGAATGTTCGGGCGTAAAATGCTCCGCTTCTTCGGTAATTACCGCCTTGCACACTAATTTAGATATGTGAATCGGCGCCCCTTTGCGCTCAAATCTCTTCCGCGGAGCAAAACGGCTCCGTCCGCCACTTTGTGTGTTTCTATTGAATGTTTTTCTATACATATATTTACTGCATTTGTCTCAACGATTCCGTATATTTAGAAAAAATTCCCTAAAAACAAAAACGAATGAGAATAACCTGCTTTTTTAATAACAAAACAATAATATATTAAAAAATTAATTTTGTCAAATTTCACCTTGAAACTGGGTTTTAAACGAATCTTCGATTTATAAAAATGAAAGGACTTTTTGATAACATCAAAAAGTCCTTTTTAAATTCTCGCCGTCTAGAGAAACTCTGCTTACTTTATTCAAGCTTGCTAAATTGAATAATTACTACACAGCGTTGAAGTGATTTTTCGTTGGACATTAGCACCCTTTTGAACACTTGATCGGGAGTTTCATCTTTATCAGCCTTAATTACACCTGAGTACAATAAAGGCTTACTTTGAATTATCACAGTTTGCAGGCAATAAAAATAATATCTCTCCCCTTTTCCGTCCCTTCTCTCTGTAAATTTTTTTACCCCAACGGACTTATCTGATACTGGTACTGGTGATATTACCTCTGAACCCCGTGCAGTCCAGAGCGATGGCAATGAGCAGACAATCATTATCGTTATCCCGATAATTCTTTTTTTTAAATCTTTCACTTTTCCCTTCTCCTTCCAGAAATTTTCAGAAAATAAATTTAATTTTCAAGATTCTTCTTTTCTATCAGTTTTTGATCTTACCGTTTTTACACTAAAAGAATAGCATAAATAATATATTTGTCAAGCAAATTTGGCAAAATATCTGTTAAATCCTTATTTAGAGCCGTTTTTTCGTACTAGAGGAATAGGCTACTTTGTGATAATATGACGAAATGAAGAAAACCGAAATCATATATGATGTTGCCGTCGTTGGCGGAGGGCCATCGGGGATGATGGCGGCGGGAAGGGCGGCGGAATTGGGAGCAAAAGTTATTTTGATAGAAAAAAATGACTCATTAGGAAAAAAGCTTCTTATCACAGGCGGAGGCAGATGCAATCTTACCAATGCTGAATTTGACACGCGAAAATTTCTGGAAAAATTCAAAAATGGCGGAAAATTTCTATTTTCCGCTTTTTCACAGTTCAGCGTCAAAGAGACATTGGAATTTTTTCACAAATGCGGAGTTGAAACAAAAATTGAAAATGAGCAAAGGGTGTTCCCCGTGAGTGGCAATGCCAAAACTGTTTTTGACGCGCTCTTGAAATATCTTAAGAAAAATAAAGTGGAAATTATTTTAAATTCTCCTGTTGTTGATATTTTGATGGACATTAACTCGAATTGTCATCCCCACGCAGGCGGGAATCTGGATTTAATCAATGCGAGTCTGGATCCCCGTCTTCACGGGGATGACAAAGTATGCGTGATCAAAGTAAAAGACGGGAAAGAAATTTTGGCGCGCAAAGTCATAATCGCGACAGGCGGAACTTCCCGTCCGGAAACCGGCTCAACCGGCGACGGCTTCGCATGGCTTCGGAAAATCGGTCACGCCGTGATTGAACCAGCACCTTCACTTGTCCCGATCGCAGTAAAAGACGATTGGGTCAAGAAACTCGCCGGATTAAGTCTTGCTAATGTCAAAATCGCCACTTTCCAAAACGACGCGAAGCAAGAAACAAACAAAGGAAAAATAATTTTTACGCACTTCGGACTAAGCGGTCCGGCAATTCTCAATATGAGCAGGAGTATCGGAGAACTTTTGAAATACGGAGAGGTCATAATTTCGCTTGATTTATTCCCATCGGAAAATCACGGCGCGCTTAACCTCAAACTTCAAGAATTATTCAAAGAAAATCACAGTAAAAAATTTAAGAACGCTCTTCACGCGCTCGCTCCGCTCGCGGCGGGGCTCGCTTCGGCGATAGTGGAAATGTCAAAAATCAATCCCGACACGGAGTGCAACAGCATCACCCGCGAAGAAAGACTGGCGCTCGTGAATATTTTGAAAAATATTCCGATTCGCGCCGACAAATTGCTCGGCGCGGAAAAAGCCATCGTCTCAAGTGGCGGGGTTTCACTTCGCGAAATTGATTTCAAAACAATGAGCTCCCGCCTTTTTCCAAACCTTTATCTCGCGGGCGACATCTTGAACATAGACCGCCCTTCGGGCGGCTACAGCCTTCAGCTCTGCTGGACGACAGGCTTCGTGGCCGGAAGTTCGTCGGGTAAATCTGAGCATATTTCAAATTAAATTCTGTGGGTATCAGATACCCACAGAATTTCGCTTGCGAAATTCTGATCAAAAATGATTGAATCCGGTTTCCCGCCGGAATTTATCCCGAATCTTGCTTCGAGACGGGAATAACAGAAAAAATGTCCTTTGACTTAAGGTGAATGGAACGCAAAAACATTGCGTCTAAGACGCAATGTTTTTAGCAAAATCTTTTTCCGCAATACGAGCTTATCTTCTTCTCTTGCTTTTCCCTTTTGAAGATTTAGATTTTTTCTTCCCTTTAACGGATTTTACCTTAAGCTTTCTTGAAGGAGATTTGGAAACTTTTCTTTTCTTGCTTGCCATAGTTTTTAATTAGGTTGTAGGTGTTAGGTTGTAGGTTGTAGGAAGAATCTGATATTTTTTCTTCTTCAAAAATCTACAAGCTAAGAAACTATTTCCCCATTGATTATATTTATAATTTTAAAAATCGACCACATTTGAATTTATTTTACCATAACAAAAAAATATTCGCGCAAGTTTTTGTGGACAACTCGCAGCCGGTCAGATGTAATCAAACTCTTCAAAAACTTTTTTATACAATCCTATCACCCGCTTCGCTTCCCTTTCGGTGATCATAAAGCTTGCTCCTTCATGAGCGATTGAATTTCTGATCTTGTGCGCCTCCCACGCGTCATCTATCGTAGTGAAATCGCTTTTGTCGGCGCTCTTCAATTGTTCTCCTATGCCCTCACCGCGATATCCAGACTTGTCCAGCATCTCGCCCAAGGCAATATCGGCTTCAAGAATGGCCAGCCTCCAATCGTTAGGATTTTCGGATTCAATATGCTCCGCGATTATTTTCCACTTTTCATTTTTGACGGCTTCTTCCTTTTCCTCTTCTGTGCTTTGAACCGGCTTCAATGATTTTCTTTGTTTGGAATAAACTCCGTGGACGCGAAAGATGACATACGCGATAAAAATGACAAGAACCGATGACAAGAAAAGAGAAGAAAGAATCAAAAAATATCCGTACCTTCCATAAAAACCCAAGAAGTAATCGGACAAAAAGGACGAACCTTGTCCGGTTATGAGATACCGAATAAGCTCATAAATGAGATTCAGTATGTCAAACGGATCGTAAGAATGAAGAGGGTCAATCATAAAAAATTAATATTATTCGCCTAAGAAATCTTTCCCGGCCCCAAACAGAATGTCTTCCCTGCCGTAATTTGACATCAACTGTATTCCCAAGGGAAGATTTTTGGCGCCGGCTTTAAATCCCGACGGCAGAGAGATAGCCGGAATTCCGGCAATGTTTGCCGGAGTCGTAAACATATCCGAAAGATACATCTCAAGCGGATTATCGGATTTCTCTCCAATTTTGAAAGCCGGAGAAGGCGCGGTTGGAGTCGCGATTATGTCAACATTTCTAAAAGCCTCAGCGTAATCATTTTTTATCAGAGTCCTGACAAAATTAGCCTTGTTGTAATAAGCATCATAATAGCCAGAAGAAAGCACATAAGCCCCTAAAATTATTCTCCTTCTAACCTCCTTGCCCAATCCGGCTTCTCTGGTCAAAAAATAATCGTCAATCAAATTTTTGCCGGAAATATGAAGACCATATCTCATTCCGTCAAAACGCGCCATATTTGAAGACACTTCGGCTGGCATAATCGTGTAATAGACGGCCAGAGAATATTTCACATTCGGCAAATTTATATCCTTCACTTCATATCCCATTGATTTGAATTTTTCCAGCGAATCGTTGAAATTTTTAAGCACGGCTTCGTCTATTCCTTCATTTTCCACAAAGCCGGTCGGAACTCCTATTCTGATATTTTTTGAATCAGCCGTTTTCAAGTCGGCTGTTTCAATTGTCGTGCTATCCATAATATCTTTTCCTTTTATGGCATTGAAGATAATTTCCGCGTCAGCGGCAGTCTTTGTTATCGGACCTATCTGATCAAGAGACGAGCCCATAGCTATTAGTCCGTATCTGGACACGGACCCGTATGTGGGCTTGAGTCCGACAACTCCGCAGAAACTCGCCGGCTGTCTCACCGACCCTCCGGTATCGGAACCAAGAGAAGCCAGAGCTTCACCTGAAGCGACCGCCGCCGCGCTTCCGCCAGATGAACCGCCGGGAACGCGCGAAAGATCGTGCGGATTTTTGGTTGGACCAAAAGCGGAATTTTCGGTTGAACCGCCCATAGCGAATTCATCCATATTGGTCCTGCCTAAAAATACGGCTCCAGTGTCTTTTAATTTTCTCGCCACGGTAGAATCATATGGCGCGACATAATCAGCCAGTATCTTTGACGACGCGGAGCATTTTCTGCCTTTAATCAGAATATTATCCTTGATAGCAAGCGGTATTCCGGACAATAACCCTCCTTCTTTCTTGGCGATTTTTCTATCCGCTGATTCGGCCTGGCTCAAAACATCGGAAAATATTTCAAGATAAGCATTTATGTCTTGGTCGGTTTCTTCTATCCTGTCCAAATAACTTTGGGCAAGTTCAACGGCCTTAAAATCGCCTTTTATAAGATGGCCACGGGCTTTGCTGATGGTGAGATTTTTTAGATTAATCATCATGGTTTAGGTTGTAGTGAAGAATATAATTCACAGGATTTTTTTGACCTTTATGTATCCATTCTCTTTTTCCGGCGCGGATTCAATGAGAGCTTCAGTAAATCGCCCTAAATCGCGGCAATCCTTATCTTCTCTGAAAACATTTGCAAGCTCCGTTTCTTGACGCGACATTGTCATATCCGCTTCCCCGGCGACCGTTTTAATCTGGTCAACATAATTTAAAATAGATTCTATGTCCTTAAGGAATGCCTGCTTCTCCTCGCCGGAAACATTGATTCTTGAAAGCTCCGCCAGTTTTTCTATATCTTTTAGTTCAATCATAAATAAATATTGTGAATCACGAAACTCCATTATTCGCGGAACACACATATCCGTCGGCTGACGGATTGCTCTCTCCTCGCCAGCCGCGCTCCGCAAGTTTCCGCTCATAACGGAGTTTAGTGATTCAAGGTAAATATAATCATATGATACACTGAAAAAAATCGGAATGAAAGGTTAAAGAGGTGTTTTTGTTGTTTTATAATATTCGCGCAACGAGCTGAATTTTCCGTCCTTGGTCGTAAAAATCCCGATTTCTCGCATCTGTACGCGCAAATTTCTTTTTATATCAACAAACTCGGCATCCCATTCAGCGATAACTTCATTCCTATCCGTCCACACATTAAGCAATTTAAATTTAATATCTTTTTGTTCGCCGATGACTTTATTGACCCAATAATATCTGATTTCATTATGTCCATGATTTTCCGGTTCTTTAGAATCATCGTAAACGGCGTCAGGAGTAAAAATTGTAAGAATAAGTTCCGGATCTTGTTTCAACCACGCTTCACCGTAAATATCTAAAAGTTTTTTCGCTTCTTCGTATTTCATAGGCTTCAATTTAACATAAATTAAGAGCTTGTAAAATTTTAACGCATAGACTGCCCCCACCGCTGACACATCGCCGACAGTCTTGCGCGCAAAGTCCCATTCGCCCGCCACGATCACTATCCAATTATTTTCATACTATTCGCCTATTCGCGCGAATTAGAGACTAGAGCAACTCAAACAATTTTTTAACAATAGGATGATTTTCTTTTGACAGGCTTTATATCATAGTCAGACTGACTTGTTCTTTTTCCACAATATCGGCATGCGAAAGAATCATCAAATGCTTGGAGGTCGCCTTGAACGAAAGCTTGATTTCACTCGCAATATCTCCAACCGAAGCCGAACCTTCAGATTTGAGATATTTCAAAATAGAAAGGCGGCATTTGTTTGCAAGCGCTTTCAAAATTTTTTCCAATTCTTTTTCTTTCATAATCAACATTATACTGAATACAAATCTATTCTACCATTCGCGCGAATTAGAGATATGTTTTTGACGGATTATGAATCCTGCCGTAAGCGGATGGGAAATTGAGGGTAGATAAAAATTGATTTATTTAACGATTCAAATTTCTCAACTGTCTGTGGAAACTGATCGCGAAGCGGTGCGCTTCGCTGTTTAAGAGGAGTATTTGTTTTTTGTGTTTTTTGATTATTTCTGCCTCGCCGATTATCTTCTTCGGCTTGTGCCTTTCGTCTTTAACTACTCCGATAATTTTCATTCCGTGATTTTCACCCAAATCTTTTTTAAAAATTTCCAGAACGGCGTTTCTATGGGCGATTCCACCATCATAAACAATTACATCGGGCAAACGCCATTCTTTGTGCTTTAATCTTCTTTCCAAGATTTCTTTAAGAGTGGCGGTGTCATTGGGAATTTTAACGCCCCTTATTTTAAACTTGCGATAATCCGATTTTTTCAGCTCGCCATTTTCCGAAACAACCATCGCCCCGACCGTATTTGTCCCGCTTATGTGAGCGACATCAAACGCTTCCATTCTGAAAACTGCCCCGCGACTGAAAACATTTTCAACGATTTCCTCTTCCGACTTTTTTATCAATGCGACATCTTGGATGTGATTCAAGGCGAATAATGTTTTCTTGACTTTGCCGGCTTTCTCAAACTCCCGATTCTTGGCGAATTCTTTCATCTGTCGTTCAAGTTTTTTAATAAGATTTTTCTTTTTCCCTTCAAAAAACATTTTGATATTGCGAATTGTGTCAGCATAATCGGTCTTTGATATTTCACCCGAGCAGACTCCCGGACAAAGACCTATCTGTCTGTTGAAACACGGTTTCCAAGGACTCCCCTTGGAAGGATTGCACTTGTCTCTGAAAGGAAAAATTTTTCTTATTATTTTCAATCCTTCTTTTATAGCCGACCCGTTCGGATACGGACCGAATTTGTATTTTATGTTTAATTCGTGAACCCCGCCGACTTTAGCTTCAAGCTCCCTCCCGCGAATAAGCAAGACGCGAGGAAAATCTTCTTTGGTAATGATGACATAATTGTAGCTTTTATCGTCTTTCTCTTTGGTATTGTATTTCGGCTGGTATTTTTTTATGAGATTGGATTCAAGAATAATCGCCTCCAAGACGGAATCAGTTTTGAAATAATCAATCTTTTCCGCTTTGCCGACCATATCCACGATAAATTGACCTCTTGTGTTTGCCAAATCCGCACTGAAATAACTCCTCACTCTGTCTCTGAGCGAAGTAGCTTTCCCTATGTAAAGTATTTCTTTTCCCTTCTTGAATAAATACACCCCCGCCGCGTCAGGAAGTTTTTTAGTTTGATTGATTGGAATCATTATAAAAAATAATTATTTCCTTTTCAGCGCCTTTCTCAAATATTTAGCCGTATGAGATTTTGTAGAATTAGCGATTTCTTCCGGTGTTCCTTTGGCTACCACCTCCCCGCCACCCGAACCGCCCTCGGGACCGAAGTCAAGCACATAATCGGCGTTTTTGACCAAGTCCATATTATGCTCAATGACGACCACAGTATTGCCTTTATGAACCAACTTCTCAAGTATCTCAATCAATTTTTTCACATCTTCATAATGAAGTCCGATGGTTGGCTCATCCAAAAGATATATTGTCCTCTGCAGGCCGGCGCGATAAAGCTCGGAAGAAATTTTCACTCTTTGCGCTTCCCCGCCGGAGAGTGTCGTCGCCGATTGCCCCAATTCCAAATAGCCAAGCCCGACATCGTTCAGACTTTTCAGTCTGTCAGAAATTGCCGGAATATCTTCAAAAAATTCCAGCGCTTCTTCCACAGTCATTTGAAGGACATCATAGATGCTTTTTTTCTTGAATTTTACCTCTAGCGTTTCTTTCATAAACCGCTTACCTCCGCAGACATCGCACGACACATAGACGGTCGGCAAGAAATGCATTTCCACTTCAATCATTCCGTTTCCTTGGCAAGTCTCGCATCGCCCGCCTTTGACATTGAAAGAAAATCTATTAGCTCTCCACCCTCTGGCTTTCGCTTCGCTCGTAGCCGCGAACATATCTCTTATGAAAGTGAAAGCGCCGGTGTAAGTCGCAGGATTTGAGCGTGGAGTCCTTCCTATTGCTGACTGGTCAATCATAATAGTGCGACTTAAATATTCCGAGCCGGTAAATGATTTGCAATTAAACACCTCATTCGTCCTGTATCTTCTTTCAAGACGGGCTTGGAGATTCTTATGCAAAATTTCATAGATGAAAGAGGACTTGCCCGAGCCGGAAACTCCAGTGATACAGACGAGTTTTCCGAGCGGCAAGTCAGCATTCAAATTTTTTATGTTGAAAATTTTTCCTCCCCTTATTTTGATTTCACCTTTTTCCGATGTCCTTCTTTTTTCCGGAAAATCAATGACTTTTTCACCTCTTAGATAATCCAGTGTTATTGAACCGGATGAATTCTTCTTTTCCGTCAAAAGCTTATCCAAATATCCGGACACTACGACATTTCCGCCATGGACTCCCGCGCCATGACCTATGTCTACGATATAGTCAGAAGAATAAATCGTATCCTCGTCGTGCTCAACGACGAGGATAGTGTTGCCGATGTCTCTCAAATTCAAAAGAGTTTTTATAAGACGGTCATTATCTCTCGGGTGAAGTCCGATAGTCGGCTCGTCCAAGACATACAAGGCTCCCACGAGTCCCGAGCCAAGCTGGGATGCCAGACGAATTCTCTGAGCTTCTCCGCCGGAGAGAGTGTGCGCTCTTCTATCAAGCGACAAGTATTCAATGCCGACATCAATCATAAACTGAAGTCTGGCCTGTATTTCTTTCATCACCACTTTGGAAATATTTTTCTCCCGATCGGTCAGCTTCACAGTATCAAAAAATTTTTTGGAATCGGCGATTGACTTCCCCGCCAATTCCACTATATTCACCCCTCCAAGAAGGACATGAAGCGCCTCTTCTCGAAGCCGCGCGCCGTGGCACACCGGACAAGGCTCCTCGCCGAAAAAGTGTCTTGTTCCCAATCCTTTGCATTCATGACACGCCCCATAAGGAGAATTAAAGGAGAAAAGACGCGGCTCGACTTCAGGATAAGAATATCCGTCATAAGGGCACATAAATTTCACCGACATCATTTTCTCGCTTTCCGCCGTGACGATTTTCAGAAACCCGCCCGATTCTTCTATCGCTTTTTCAATCGCTTCGGATAATCTTTCGCGAGTGTTTTCTTTGGACAAATCAAATTCGCTCAAGAAGAATTCGTCCACCAGAACATCTATATTATGCTTTTTGGTTTTGGTGAGAATTATCTGATCGCGGAGTTTTTTAATCTGCCCGTCAATCATCACTGTCTCATAGCCTTTCGCGAGCAAATCGTAAAGTAGCTGATAGTATTCTCCCTTTCTGCCCACAACGACAGGCGAAAAAATTTTTATTTTCTCGCCGTTAATATCCACCCCCATCACTTTTTTGCTCTTCTTGGAAAGGTCAATTGACGACACTGTTTCAATAATCGTCTCAAGTATTTCCTCGTTGGACAGTTTTTTAATTTCTCTATTGCAAATGAGGCAATGAGGTCTTCCGATGCGCGCGAAAAGAACCCTCATATAATCGTAGATTTCCGTAATAGTCGCTACAGTTGAACGCGGATTGTTGGACCTTGATTTCTGGTCAATAGAAATCGCCGGCGAGAGTCCGATTATTTCATCCACATCCGGCTTCTGCATCTGGCGAATGAATTGGCGGGCGTAAGAAGAGAGTGATTCCACATATCGGCGCTGTCCTTCGGCGAAAATAGTATCAAACGCGAGAGACGACTTCCCCGATCCGGAAAGCCCAGTAAAAACCACCATCTTATTGCGCGGCATCTCCACCGTAATATTCTTCAAATTATGCGTCCTCGCCCCTTTGACTATGATTTTATCTTCTTTTTTGTCCATAAAATTTTATAGCCAAGCTTATCACGGCGTTGACAAAATCACAATAAGGTTATAATCTTTGATGAGAATAAGTTAGGGGTAAAAAGCGTTTTTTGCCTCTTCGTTAAAATTGAATGCGTAAGCAGAAGGAGGATTAAAATGCCTGTTCAAATTTTAAATCTGAAGGAAGAAGTGATGGAATTGGTAGTTCGAAAAATTATGGAAATGTTTAATGAACTTGATGAAAAATTCTATCTTGACATTCCAAATGAAGAAAGGGACATTGTTATAGTAGAGTCTTTCTTAAGGATGGAAATTTTTTATGAAAAATTGAAAGACTTTGATTTGGAATATTTACCAAGTGATTTCAGAAAGGTTCACATTGGGGGACAAATTATAAACCATAGAAATCTTGAAGTAAAAGAAATTTCTAATAAAAATCCTAGCCAATTCGCAGAACACATATTAGATGATGATTCGATTGATAAAAGAAAAGAGTACAGAAAATATGTTACGAGACAAATGTCGTATTGCAAGAAACTGATTGATGTCTCAAGGATATAATCAGTAAAACTTTCATATAAATTCTGTGTTGAAATGCTCAAGCGGGCAAAGTAAGCACAGGATTTTTTTATTTATTAGAGTCATTCTCCAACTCCTTTATTTCATCTCTTATTATTGCGGCAGTTTCATCCCCGCAACACGAAGACATTTACGGGACTTCGTCTTTTTAGATTATAATGTTCATTTTTTTGATTCCAGTTCTTTTGTAATTGCCACGATTTCATCCCTGATGATTGCAGCAGTCTCGAAATCCAGAATTTTCACGGCATCATTCATCTGCTTGGTTTTTTCCTTAATCAATTTTGTCGGATTTTTTTCGTATAATTTTTTATCAATCTCAAGAAGCGTTTTTACGGTCTTCTGGTGTCGGCTCTCCATTTCGTCGGTGATGCTGTGTATTTTCTTGATTATGGTTTTCGGCGTGATGTTGTGCTTCTTATTGTATTCAAGCTGAATCTCTCTTCTTCTTTCGGTCTCGCCTATCGCCTTTTCCATTGAACCTGTAATATTGTCGGCGTACAAAATTACCCTTCCTTCCACATTTCTCGCGGCGCGGCCGATAGTTTGAATGAGCGAAGTTTCGGAACGCAAGAATCCTTCTTTGTCCGCATCAAGTATTCCTATGAACGACACCTCCGGCAAATCCAATCCTTCTCGCAAAAGATTAACCCCGACAATACAGTCAAACTTCCCTTTTCTAAATTCAGTCAATAGTTCAATCCTGTCTATGGTCTTTATGTCGCTGTGGAGATACTCCGCTTTCACTCCTTTTTCTTTAAGAAATTCACTCAAGTCTTCCGCCATTTTTTTCGTCAGCGTGGTGGCAATCACTCTATTGCCTCGCTTCACCGCTTTCTCTGTTTCGGCGATGAAGTCGGCAATCTGACCTTTGTAATTTACCCCTTCACCTTGCGTAGAATACTTTATATTATTGACTTGGGATTGCTTATCTTTTTTTTGTCGCAGAATATTATACTTTGCAGTCAAGGTGTGGGGGTTTTTATCACCGCTTCCCGTTATCGGCCTCACTTCCACCATAGGATCAATAAGCCCCGTCGGCCTAATGACCTGTTCCACCACCTGCCCGCTTACTTTGAATTCATACTCGGCAGGAGTCGCGGAAGTGTAAATCACTTGTCCGATTCTCTCTTCAAATTCATTAAACTTGAGAGGTCTGTTGTCCGCCGCGGACGGCAACCTGAAACCGTGTTCAATCAAGGTTTTTTTCCTTGAAGCGTCGCCCGCATACATTCCACCGATTTGCGGAACGGTCACATGGGATTCATCTATTATAGTTAGAAAGTCAGCGCTTCCTTGGGCGTTCGCATTTCCATGCGGAGTAGCCCGCGGAAAATAGGAGATTAAAGTGTCTGGCGCTTCACCCTGCGCTCGTCCCGAAAAATGCCTTGAATAATTTTCTATACCATTGCAATATCCGACTTCTCTTATGAGAGCCAAATCGTAATTCGTTCTTCTTTTTAGTCTTTCCGCTTCAAGATTCTTACCTTCCGCTTCCAATTCCTTGACCCTTTCCCCAGCTTCAGTCTTTATGCTCTTAATCGCTTTTTTCTTTTGGTCTTCAGATGTGATGAAATGCTTGGCTGGGAAAAGATAGAAAATGTCAATATCTCTGATAAAACTTCTGGACACCGCGTCAATCTTTTTGACATTCTCAATATTTTCACCCGAAATTTCAATCCGACAAATCACTCTTTCATCAACCGGCATTATTTCAATCGCGTTGCCTATCGCCCGAAACATTCCGGGAGAAAGATCGGCATTCGTCCTTTCGTAGAAAATCGCGACAAGCGACCTTATAAATTCATTTCGGCTTATCTTCATTCCTTTCTCAATCTTCATATTCACTTTCTCGTATTCTTCGGGAGAACCGAGCCCGTAAATGCAAGACACCGAAGCGACAATGATAACATCTTGGCGAGTCAGAAGCGCTTGCGTGGAAGCGTGGCGGAGGCGGTCAATCTCTTCATTTATCATCGCCTCTTTTTCTATATAAGTATCGGTAATCGGCATATAGGCCTCCGGCTGATAGTAATCATAATAAGAAACAAAATAATGCACGGCATTATTCGGGAAAAAATCCCGATACTCCTGCGCGAGTTGAGCCGCTAAAGTCTTATTGTGAGCAATTACCAAAGTCGGCTTCTGAATTTTCTCAATAACATTGGCAACGGTAAAAGTCTTTCCCGAGCCGGTGACCCCGAGAAGTGTCTGATGACGCATACCCTTTTTAAGTCCGCTCACCAAAGATTCAATCGCCTTCGGCTGATCTCCCGCCGGCTTGAATTCGGATTTAAGTCTAAATTTTTGCATGATTCACACTATACCGCCGTCTTTGTAAATAGACAATAAACTTGGACATCTGATGTCCAAATATTTTACATATTAGAAAAATTACAATTAAAAAAGAGTTCACCGTGCAATTTAATACACGAGTGAACTCTCAATACCAGCACTCTTATCTTGCTTATGAGGCAAAATTAATTTTCACTAATTAAACGTTTCCAATAGATTTTTCTATACTTCTGAAAGACGTGAATCATCTTAGACTTTAATTCTTCCTTTCTGTATTTTTTTCCTATCTCTATCTCAAAAATTTCTTCCATTAAAACATCTTCTTTGGGGTTTTCTTTTTCACAAAGTTCAGCAATGGTCATCATTTTAGCGATTTTAACACACTCGCTGTCAGCACTAGCAATCGATTCCTTATTAAACAATAAGCATCCGGAATTACATATGCTGTCCGGTCCCTTTTTGAAAACGACAAGAATGTCATCATTGGAAAAAAAATTCAAAAGGATATCTTTTAGTTTATTTATTGTTTCCTGGGGATAATTTGTGCTTGAAACAAAAAAATCAATTTTTCTCTTAATCAAACTATCGATGTATTTTTCGCTTGACTTCGTGGACAACCACCCTGCAAAAATCTCGTATATTTCTCCAAAATGATGAGGTCTTAACATTATTGTTTTATCCATTTTGATCTCCTTTCTGTTTTTTTGTTGACCTTAAATACAGCCATTAAGATTTCATCTGCATAGCGACCGTTTTTGAAGATTTGTTTTTTTCTGCAACCCTCCGTTTTAAAACCGCATCTTTTGTAACATCTTATTGCTCGCTCATTGTGACCAAAAACGGATAAACAGACTTTGTGCAAATTCAGGGTTTCAAACGCATAACCTATAATTAACGATACAGCCTCTGTTCCGCAACATTTTCCCCAATACTTTTTCTCACCAATAGAGATACCAAGATTAGTTGCTCTGTCTTTCCAGTTTGTCCCATGAAGACCTATTGTTCCAATTAAAATGCCTGCGATGGTTTCAATCCCCAAAACAATATCATTAGGCTTGCATTTAGAGAGATTTTCTATCCAGTCAATCTCCTCTTTTTCGTACATTGGTAAATACACAGAAAGATACTGAGTTACTTCGGGATCATTTATCCATCTCGATAACTTGCCAGCATCGCTTTTTAATAGCGGCCTAAGATTGATCTTATTGCCAGCCAAAAAAACAACCTTATCTCTTCTACTCATAAACTAAATCCTTTCCTTAAAAAGTTTATAGAATTTTAAAAGTACAATTATTTTACCAAACAAAATCTCAGCTTTTGTTCAGCCGAGATTATTTTAAGATGAGATTTTTTCAAAAATTTAGAAAAAGTTAATCATAAAATTACCACGGCTAGACGAAAACATATTCGTTTTTAGATAAAGACCTATAATACCCAGATTCGCCTGGGAAATTGACCTATTATTTATTTGTTTGTAATATTTATTCATATTTATTTCTTAACTTAAGCATAGCTTATCTATTTTGTAAAGATGCTGTGCAAAAACTTAGATATCGAATGTCCAAAGATTATTTATATCGCATTAAAAAGTCCGTTTTAAAATCCGCAAAATTATCGTCCAAAATTGACTGGCGGATTTTTTTTACTAGGCTCACTATGAAATATAGATTATGAATTGATGCCAAAGTGTTCGCTAGAATTTCTTTGCCTCTGAAAAGATGCGCGAGATAGGCTCTAGTGTAATTCTGGCAGGTGTAGCAATGGCAATCTTCATCAATTTTTGAAAAATCGGAGATGAATTTGGAATTTAAGATATTGATGTTTCCTATCCCTGTATAAAGCGAGCCATTTCTGGCGATTCTCGTCGGAGCTACGCAGTCAAAAAGGTCAACGCCGTTTTCTATTCCCATAAATAAGTCTTCCGGCTCGCCGATGCCGAGCAGATGTCTTGGTTTCTCTTCGGGCAAAATTTCATTGACCCATTTTACGGCGGTAGACATATCCTCTTTGGCGAAAGATCCGCCGATGCCGAACCCATCAAAGCCTTCGCCATTAACTTCCATCTCCGACAGAGACTTGGCGGATTTTTTTCTCAAATCTTCTTCCCTTCCGCCTTGCACGATTCCAAAGAGAGCGATTTTATTTTCTTTATTCAGTCTAATGTGTTCTTCCAGACTTCTTTTCGCCCATCTATGCGTCCGATCAAGCGCCTCTGTCTGATAGCGGATATCTTCCGCGGGCGATGTGCATTCGTCAAAGGCGAAAATCATATCGGCGCCAAGATTGTGCTGAATCTGGATTGATTTCTCCGGAGTGATGTAGTGAACCGAACCGTCCAAATGCGATTTGAAAGACACACCGTCTTGTCCGATTTTTGCCAGACACGGCGCGTCGGAATCGTCAAACCGTTCGGGAATCATAAGCGATGGGTCGGTAATTTTCACCACTTTGGAAATTTCTTTACCATATGCGGCTCCTAGAGAAAACACTTGAAAACCGCCGGAGTCCGTCATTGTCGGTCCTTGCCAATTCATAAATTTGCGCAATCCGCCAGCCTCCGCTACAATCTCGTCGCCTGGCTGAAGATAGAGATGGTAAGTATTCGCAAGAACAACTTGAGTTCCCAAATCTTTCACTTGTTCCGGCGTCAGAGCCTTCACGGTCGCTTTAGTCCCCACAACGACAAAAGCCGGCGTTTGAATTGACCCGTTTGGAGTCTCCAAAACACCGGCTCTGCCCAATTTCCCCTTGAGCCTTTTTTCGATTTTGAATTTAATGGCGGACATTTTTCTTACTATGTCATCCCCGCACAAGCGGGAATTCAGTTCAACCTTGATTAAATCTGGATTCCCGTATTCACGGGAATGACAGAAAATAGTATTTCACAATTCAAAGTTTTATTAAACCAAAGTTTAGAACGAATAAGTTCGCTAAACATCCAAGTCCTAATTTTTCTCCGGCGCGATACCCAACAGCTCAACATCAAAAATAAGAGTGGAGTTCGGGGGAATTGAACCGACCGCGGCGCTGCCGTATCCGTCTTCAGGGTTGATCACGATTGTTTTCTTCTCTCCGATTTTCATTCCGAGTATGCCATTATCAAATCCTTTGATAACTTGCCCCACGCCGAGCGTAAATTCAAACGGCTGGCCTCTGTCAAGCGAGCTGTCAAACTTAGTCCCGTTTTCCAAAGTGCCCGTGTAATGAATAGTCACCACATCGCCCGCTTTCGCCCCATCGCCGACAATATTTTCATCTTGCATTTTATTGTTATCGTTAGGATTAATCTTATTTGTAAAACCTTTGCCCCAGAAAAATAATACTCCCACCGCCGCCAAAGCAACGGCTACCGCTATTATTTCATTTCTTTTTTTCATATTTATAATTGCATAAAACTATTATCTAATAAAAATAAATATACATACCAAACCCGTTTCCGAAATTGTATCACATAATATTTATCCGCACACCTTTTTTCGCAAATATGCAAAAAAATAAAAAACTGCTAATATATAGCATAATATTTATACATAAGGGCAAATAAAATTTATGAAAGAAAATGGATCAAAAATCAGCCAGTACCGAAAGCTATGCTGTGAAGCGGAACTTCCTCTTACGCTCCAGAAAGTTGAAGAAGCGATAAAAAAAAGAATGGTTGTGATAAATGGCGAGTTTGAGTCTGGTTTTGAATTAATTAAGAAATATCCCAGATCCGTGACTTTTTTCGGTTCCTCAAGATTTACGGAAGACAACGAATATTTTAAGCGAGCCGCCGAACTTTCCGCAAGAATAGTAAAGGAGCTCAATTACGCGGTTGTGAGCGGAGGCGGCCCCGGAATTATGGAGGCCGCCAACAAAGGAGCCTTCGAGGCCGGCGGCGACTCATTGGGTCTTATAATCAAACTTCCTGAAGAATTTCCGGCAAATAAATATTTGACCAATTTCAGAGAATTCAGCTTTTTCTTCAGCAGAAAAGTAATGCTCTCATTTTCCGCCGAGACTTACCTGTTTTTCCCCGGAGGATTTGGAACTATGGACGAATTATTTGAAATAGTAACCCTCGTCCAAACAAAAAAGATACCGAAAGTTCCGATTGTTTTGGTCGGCAAGAAGCACTGGGACAAAGTTGATGAATTCATCAGAGAAACTCTCTTCAAAGAGATAAGTGCTATTGACGAAGATGATATGGATCTATATAAAATAGTAGATTCAGACGATGAAATAATTGAGATAATTAAAAAAGCGCCCCTGCGCAAAGAATGAGAGATCGCTCACATTCTCTTTTTAAAAGCACGAATATCCGTCAGCTGACGGATTTCTCTGCTCGTCAATCAATAAAATAATCAACTTAAGAAAGTTGTTATTTTCTAATTTCCTGCGCAAGTCTTTTAAAAAGAGAATGCTCGCTCTTAACTTCCGACTCCCCCATCTCTACTTTATAGACTTTACAAACTTGATGAACTTTCAACTACTCTAGACTCCTTTTTTGCCTAATTCAAAAAGCTTTTTTGCCCACTTCTCTTTTTTCTCTTGCGAAATGTTTTTAAGAGGTCCGACTTTTAAAATCCGGACCGGTGAAAATCCGGCGAATTTAAGGATGCCTTTCTTTATTTCATTGGTGGAATCACCCATAAGAATCCGCGCGATGAAGGGATGAGAGTCGGAAGAAACCGCCACTAGCGCCGATCTCCCTTTGAGATGTTTTTTCCAGCCGAAACCTTTTTTATTGAAATTGAAAGCGAAACACGGAAGCCACATTCTATCAAACATTCCTTTGAGAATTGCCGGCATCGTAGACCACCAGCTTGGATAAAAAATTACGAAATGATCAGCCCATTTTATATTGTCTTGAACCATCACGAGATCGGGTTCAAGCCCTTGTATTTCTTTATATCCTTTGCGGAGAATCGGATCAAATTTCAAGTCGCCGATATTTACCCTTTTTACTTCGTAACCCGCTTCTTTCGCGCCTTTTTCGTAGCTGTCAGCAAAATAACCCGATTTTGTTTCTTTGTCCGGATGTCCAAGAAGTATGAAGATTTTCTTTTTTCCCATTAGAATATCGAGGAAATTCAAATTCTATAATTTACACGATAGCCGCTATTTTTACTTTGAAGAAAGGCTGTCTATGCCCGTTCTTTTTGAAATATCTGCTTTTTTGCTTGTATTTTATCACTATAACCTTCTTCGCTCTGCCGATTTTTTCAAGCACAGCTTCCACTTTAGCTCCGTCTATGTAAGGCGTCCCGATTGTAGTTGTGTCTTTGCCGTTGTCAACAAGCAAGACTTTATCAAAAGTGATTTTGTCACCCTCTTTGAATTCTCCGCGCATCTTCTCAATATTGACAGAGTCGCCCACGGAGACTTTGTATTGCTTCCCGCCTGTTTTTATAACCGCAAATTCCATAATTATTACATTTTACATATTCGCGGGTTAAATGCAATATGCGGAAGGTTTTAGGTTGTAGGTGTTAGGTTATAGGTTTAAGAAATTTGGATTAGACATTGGGATTTGATTAGAAATTAGGTCAATTAAAAATTAGAAATTTTACACTATTTTATCTTCCCTACAACCTACAACCTAATACCTAAAACCTGCCTTTATTCCGCTTCCGGCTTATCTATCGGCAACGCCTCAAACTCTGAAGTTATTCCCGTTATTCTCATCACATCTTTGTCAATCTTTTTAAATTCCTTGCCGGACGCGTTGAAATGGTTGACTGTCGTCGTCAAAGAATTGCCGAGCTTTTGATGGTATTCTTCGTAACTTCTCAAATGTTTTTGCAAATCCTCAACATTTTTTCTTATTTCTTTCGCGGACTCTTCTATCTGAAGAGCCTTAAGTCCTTGCAATACCGTTTGCAAGTAAGCTAAAAAGGAAGTCGGCGAGACGATAATGACATGCCTTTCCTTAAATGCGTACTCTATCAAATCTCTTGTGTTTACCTTGACCGCTCCAACTTGCGCCACCAACAGGTCGTAATAAATAGCTTCGTGAGGAATGAACATAAAGGCGAAATCCATCGTTCCTTCGGAGGGTTTCACATACTTTGAAGTTTCGTCAATTCTATTTTTAAGGTCAGCTTTGAAAGCTTTTTCTAACCGTTCTCTTTCGGTTGAATCCTTTTCTTCGCTCAAACGATTATAATTTTCAAGAGAGAATTTTGAATCAATCGGTATTATTTTATCTTTCACGAAAACTACCGCATCTACGATAGTGCCGTCTTTAAACGGATACTGCATTTGATAACTGCCCGGAGGAAGAACATTTTTTAACAATGTCTCCAAATAATATTCGCCGAGGATTCCTCGTTGTTTCGGATTTTTCAAAATATCTTGGAGAGACTGGAGCTGGTCGGCGAAAGACACGACTTGCTTGTTCGTCTCATCAAGGCGAGTAAGCCTCTCAGTGATGTCTCTGATTATTTTTGACGATTCGGCGGATTGAAATCGCACCGACTCGTTCATCTGCTTCGCCGATTCCCCAAGCTTGTGGTCAACCGTTCTTGAAAGTTCATTGACTTGCTCCAGAAGCAATTTGAAACCGGTCTCTTCCGCTCCTCTTTCCGGCTCACTCTTCCTCCTAAGCGCGAATCGTATAAAGAATACATTAAAAATTCCCACGAGAAACAGAATTATCAATAAAATTATGATCAATTGATTGGACATAAAAATCATTATACCAATCCGAACGCGATTGTGATAGTATTGTCGGAAGGTTTTAGTTTGTAGGTGTTAGGTTATAGGTTTTGGATTAAAAAATTAATTTTCCTATCTTAAACCTACAACCTAATACCTATAACCTTTTAAAAAATATGTTGCACAAACAAATAAAAGAAGGAATTAAAATAGCTATGCTCGCCAAGGACACAGTTCGTCTGACCGTTTTGCGCGGACTTCTTACTGCGTTTACCAACGAATTGGTCGCGACCAAGAGGAAACCGCAGGAAGAATTGTCTGACGAAGAAATCATCACCGTAATCAGAAGAGCGGTTAAACAAAGAAAAGATTCAATTGACCAATTCAGAAAAGGTGGGCGAGAAGAACTGGCTTCAGCCGAAGAATTGGAACTTAAAATTCTTGAAACCTTTCTTCCGAGGATGATGGGCAGAGAAGACGTGAAGAAAAAAGTTGTTGAAATGAAAGAAAAGTTAGGTATCGCCGACAAATCAAAAATCGGACAGCTTATAGGCGCGACAATGAAAGAGTTAAACGGTACGGCTGACGGCGCCGATGTGAAAGAAGCCGCGGAAAGCCTCTTTTAATTCACAGCATTCAAAATCCTTGAATTACGAAAAGCAAAAATTAGGTCCTCGGGTCGCAAAATCTCTTTGTCTTCTAAGTGTTTTTGCTCAATAGACCTATAAATTTTTTGCGTTTCGTAATTCAAGGTAATTATTCCAGCATCTTTACAAGCTCGCTCTCCGTCAAAATCTTCACATTCAACTCTTTCGCTTTATCAAATTTTGACCCGGGGTTTTCTCCTATCACGACATAATCGGTTTGCGAGGAAACGGACGAGGAAATTTCCCCGCCGTTTTTTCTGATGAGCTCTTTGGCTTCGTCTCTGGTCATTGATTTTAATGTTCCAGTAAGAACGAAAGTTTTCCCGACAAAACCGGACATACCCGAGGCTGATATTTCAACTTTTTTTATTTTTATATGTTTAAGAAGATTTTCCAGATTATGGCGATTGCGGGGATCGTCAAACCAATCACGGACGGATTTGGCTACTATCGGACCGACGCCATCTATCTTTTCCAATTCCTCAAACGAGGCGCTTTTAATTTTTTTTATATCTTTGAAATGCTTGGCAATATCGTTCGCGGTTTCTTCCCCAACTTGAGGAATTGAGAGAGCGATGAGAAGACGCACCAAAGTCACGGTCTTTGATTTTTCAACCGAATAAATCAAATTGTCAGCCGACTTTTCGGCAAATCTTGGAAGATTCAAGAGGTCGCCCTTTTTCAAAGTAAAAATGTCATCATAAGAAGAAATAAGTCCGCTCTCCATAAGCTGGTCAATTATTTTCGGTCCAAGCCCTTCAATGTCAAAAGCTTTTTTTGAGGCGAAATAATAGAGCTTTCTTCTCTGTTGAGCAAAAGAGTTTTTATTGACGCACCGATAAGCGACTTGTCCATGAATTTTTTCAATCCTGCCGCCACTGCCACAAGCCGCCACCTTTTCCGGAAACATAAAAGGTTTTTCTTTCCCCGTTCTCATCTCTTTCACCACAGAAACAATATCAGGAATAACATCTCCGGCTTTCTGCAAGACCACCGTATCCCCCACTCTCACATCAAGCCGTTTGATTTCGTCTTCGTTGTGAAGTGTCGCTCTGGAAACCACCGAGCCGGCGACAGATACGGGACGAAGATGCGCCACGGGAGTGATGACGCCGGTTCTGCCAACTTGAAGGATGATATCTTCCACGACCGTTGTCACCTGTTCCGCCGGAAATTTGAAAGCGATTGCGTATCTTGGCGATTTGCCGGTATAACCTAAAGTTTCTTGGCACTCTCGTTCATTGACCTTGATTACAACGCCGTCAATCAGATAATCTTCTCTGGGGGCGCGCCTCTGCCACTCTTTCCAATATTTAATCACCTCGCCGACAGTCGGACATAATTTAAAATTTTTATTTACCTTGAAACCGAGATGCTGGATAAATTCCAATTCCTCAATTTGAGTTTCCGGCATCTTGCCGTTTGTGTAAGCGATGTCATAGATGAACGAGTCCAGCTTTCTTTCCTTGGCGATTTTCAGATCAAGCTGACGGATTGAGCCGGCCGCCACATTTCTGGGATTGGCAAAAAGAGGCTCGTCTTTTTTCTCCCGCTCTTTATTGAGCTCGGCAAAATTTTTCTTGCTCATCCACACTTCTCCTTCAAGAATAATATTTAATGGCTCGGTGAGCTTAAGAGGAAGCGATTCTATTGTCCTGATATTATTAGTCACATCTTCGCCCACTTTCCCGTCCCCGCGCGTAACCGCGCGGACAAATAATCCATTTTCATAATGAAAAACAACTTTAAGCCCGTCAATCTTAAGCTCGCAAACATATTCCACTTGGAGGTCTCGCCTCCAAGTGGCCAACTTGGAGGCGAGACCTCCAAGTTGGGGTTCTTTCGCTTCTTTCTCTTTCGCAAGCATCCTTTTGACTCGCTCGTCAAATTCCAAGATGTCTTCTTCCGTGAAAGCGTCACCGAGAGACCATTGAGGGACCTTATGAATCACTTTTTCAAATTCTTTAAGCGGCTCGCCGGCAACTCTTTGCGAAGGCGAATCGGGTGTAATGAGTTCGGGATATTCCTCTTCAATTTTTGCCAATTCATATTTGAGCGAATCAAGCGCCGCATCGGAAATTTCCTGCTTGTCCAAGACATGATAAAGATAGCGATGGTGTTCTATCGTCTTTTTCAGTTTGTTTAACCTCTCTATTATTTCGTGTGGAATTCTTGGAGACATATTATTAGGTAGCGGGTTGTAGGTTTTTAGAAAAAAATCTTATACCTAACAAGCTAAAAAGCTACGAGCTTCGCCTGGCTACATCTGCGTAATTATAGTGGCTTTCAAGCCTCTTTCAACTCTTCTGCCGCTTGTGTCGCAAATGTTCTTGCCACGAGATTCAATTACCGTGGTCATCTTTTCAACAGTCGGAGAACCGGGAGTCTTTACAACCTTAACTTTGGCGCAAGGACCATTGGAATCACCCGAGTTATTTACTTTAAATTCAAATTCCGTAGTGGCGGAGGTGGCGCTGTTTACTCTCACGGTATTGCATAAAGCTATTACGCTTTTGGCACTGTCAATTTCATCCGAAGCGGAAGTGGAAGCGAAGGCGCTTCTTAAGCCATTTCCATTTAAATTATCCCACCGAAGGGCGCATTCCAGTCCGCTGTTGGCGGCGTAAAAAGCCGTCTGAGATTCTCTTGCCGAGGTTGAAATGGTCAATTCTTTGAGGGTGATGTTGAAGATTGACAGTCCGATAACGACAAGCAAGCTGGATACGAGGACGGAAAACAGCATCGCGAATCCGCGATTAGGTTGTAGCCTGCCCGCCGATGAGGTTGGGTTTTTGGTTGTGGCTCGTCCGCCGATGAGGCGGAGTGGTAGGTTTTTATTTGCCATAATATTATTATCTCCAATTAAATATTCTCGTGTAAAAATTAAGGCTCCTATCAGCTCCTTTGTCTTTCCAAGACATCGTCACGGTAATCAGCGCTTCGTCGGTCGGACCTTCTGTAGCTTTAACTGTTCTCGTGAATGGCGACGCTTTATTGTCACCACCTGTAGAATCATGGCTGTAAATATTTGTTGACTCGTTGTAATTAAGAGCGTCGCAAGTTCCAGCGCAAGAGGCAATTCCGCTGTCTATTCTTGTGTTAACCGCGCAAGCCGTTCCGCAATTATCGCTTATTCCCAGAAGCCAGCCTTTTCCATCCGCGACATTTTTATCGCTCGCGTTTATTATGTATTCTATCGCGTCTTGCGCCAGATAAGAGGCGATGATTTGATCTTTGGCATAGATAGCTGAAGCTAATCCTTTCTGGGCGATAGTTAAGGGGCTCGCGACCGCGACCATAAGGATTGAGATGGCGACGAGAGTTTCTATGAGGGTGAAACCTTTGGCGGAAGGTTGTAGGTTGTAGGCGGCCGCGCCCGACATGCCCGACAGCAGTCGTGGCGGGCGGATAGGTGGTAGGTTTTTAGGGAAGAGTTTCCTGACGCATGACAAATTGCAACTGGCGGCTAGGATTTTATTTTTTATTATTTTTATAAATTTCATATAGATTGTATCTTACTCAATTAGAATGATCTTTGCGATACGGTCGTCTGAAGATTAAAATTTGTTTTTATTCTTTCCTTAGTTCCCGCTTCGCCACTTATGGTAATCAAGACTCTTGGCTGAGAACTGCTGTCAATATAAAATTTCATATCAGTTATTTTTACTTCCGGCGCGGTCAATCTGGTGAAATTACTGCTTAAACTACAAGTTACGCCTGAGATATTCTCACATCTCTCTATTGATTTTTCGGTATCATTATACTTATATATAACAGTATCATTATCCATATTACCATCACCATTAAGGTCTTTGTAGGAATCGAAGATTATGCAAGTATCGGCGGGAGAACAACTCCCACCCCCCGAATAACTTGTTCCCACCCTTATATTTTTCTGCATACTCTCAAGTGCGAAATTCAAATTGTTTATCGCGGACTTCAGGGACTGGGCTTTGTTGTTGCCGTCAATAATGCTCAAAAGCGAGCTCGCGGCGACAAGCATAACCACCATAAAGACGGAAATTGAGACGAGCATTTCAATCAGGGTGAAACCGCGATTAGGTTGTAGCCTGCCCGCCGATGAGGTTGGGTTTTTGGTTGTGGCTCCCCC
>Ga0209210_1000477_pt1 | contig 42307 bp, 37 predicted proteins | sample RifGroA1_FD_183991 | JGI IMG/M metagenome (GOLD analysis project Ga0209210, IMG submission 183991) | Contaminated groundwater microbial communities from Rifle, Colorado, USA - Rifle Groundwater A1 (SPAdes) (version 2) | ecosystem: Environmental > Aquatic > Deep subsurface > Groundwater >...
TTTCTTGGCGAAAGTTTTTGCAATTTCTGCGATTAATCTTGCCGACTGGCTTTATATTGTTTTATTTTCGGCAGTAATATGGATTGCTTTCCGCATTATCCAACTATTTTTGGACAAAATTAATTTTATGACTCGTACGACAACACAGGCACAATAATGTTATTGTGAATGTAATGCTCAGAAAACATAAATTTGATTTTGACCTGATTGTTATCGGCAGCGGTGCCGGCGGCAGTGTTGGTGCGCATTTTGCTCATTCTCTTGGCAAGAAAGTAGCGATTTTTGAGAAGGGGAAGGTGGGCGGAGAGTGCCCAAATTTTGCTTGCGTGCCGACAAAAGCCCTGCTTCATGCTGCCAAAGTCTACCTTGCTGTCCAAAACTCGCAAAACTTTGGAGTAGAGGTTGGTAGTGTAAAGCTGAATTTGGAAAAAATTAAAAGTTGGCGGGATTTAGTTGTTTCGCGAACCGGTGCAACCCACGGTGAAGAAGTTTTCAAAAAAGAAGGCCTTCATTTAATTAAAGAGGCGGCAGAGCTTGTTTCCAAACACGAAGTCAAAGCCAAAGATAAAATCTATACTACCTCTAAGATTTTAATTGCTTCGGGAACTACTGTTGCGGTTCCTCCAGTTCCAGGCCTTGAAAAAAGTGGCTACATTACCTTCAAAGAAGCAGGGTCAGTGAAAAAGCTGCCCGCTTCAATTTTTATTTTAGGGGGCGGGCCTGTTGGCTGCGAATTTGCCCAGATATTTGCCAGTCTAGGATCTAAAGTAATTATTGCTGATATTGTCGACAGACTGCTGATTCGCGATGAGACAGAAACCAGCGAGCTAATTAAGGCGATTTTTGAAAATCAAGGAATAGAAGTTTTAACTGGAATTAAAGTTAACAAAATAGAAAAGAAGGCTGGCAAAAAAATCATCCACTACCAAAGCGGCGGCCACCACCACCGGGAAGAAGTAGAAGAGATATTGGTAGCAACTGGTAAAAAACCGGTTCTTGATTTTGGTTTGAAAAAGGCGGGTATTAAAGTTGAAAACGGCCACCTCAAGGTAAACAAATACTTACAGACGAATGTTCCTAACATTTATGCAGCCGGAGATGTTATTGGCCCTTATCAATTTACCCACACCGGCGAATACCAATCTTATATTGCTGCCCGTAACGCTTTTTCTTTGAAAAAGATCAAGGCTGATTATAATGTCGTGCCCAAATGTGTCTTTACTTTCCCGGAAGTAGCTAGTGTTGGGATTTTAGAAAATCAAGCAAAAGAAATGGGCATAAAAATTAAAGTCGGGATTGTTTCAACTGCCCAATTTGGGAGAGCTAACACTTCAAACGAATTTGATGGTTTTGTCAAAGTAATTACAGACAAAAAAGGAACGATAATTGGTGCCTCCATAGTTGCACCCAGTGCCGGTGAAATAATTCACGAGCTGGCACTGGCAATTAGATTAAAAGCAAAAGCAAAAATTTTGGCGGAAATGATCCACGCCTACCCTACTTTTTCGGAAGCGGTTAAGGTCGCTTGCAGTTCATTGGAGAATCGGTAACAGCTACCAATGATGTCAATTTTCATAATTCTTGACATATTATTAAGGTATCTAATTTATAGTGCTGATCTAACAACTTCTAAAAATACCTTAGCGTTTTTTTCTGCATTCTCTTCTCCGGCAAAATGACCCATGCGATTGTAAGTTATTAGCTTCGCTCTTAATTTTTTGGCAATTTGTTTACCTTGGCTGTAGTCAATTGAGTCATCGTCTTTGGAATGTACAACAATGAACTTATTGGCAATTTTTTTACCTTATCTATATTAATTGCATAATCGAAAAAATCGGGATAGTGTTCGTCCTTTCTGCCTCTATTGAGTTTACAGTCATTATTAAAAGAAGCAATAAGTATAACTGTATCAACTTTTTTGCCAAATTTGTCTAAATATAATAAGACCGCTCTGGTTCCTAAACTGTGTCCAACTAGTACCACTGGATCTTTTGACCTTGAAACTTCTTTATCAATTATTTCCAACCACTGTTTGCTATGAGGATATTCACCGCCAGGCAAAACAGGGATTGAACAAGACACACCAGCTTTTTTAAGTTCTTGAGCAATAATCTGATACTTTTTCTTTTTGGATGAAGACGTATATCCGTGGATAAAGATAACCTTTTTCATGCAATAACTCCTAGCTCAATTGGACTTTTTTTAAATTATTTTCAGCTCGTGAAGTCGTTCGCGGATGAGCATCCTTGCTGTTGTAGAAATTCCGATACCTTTTTCCTTGGCAACTTTTTTGACTGCATTTATTGTCTTCTCATCTAATCTAATCGGTACTACTTTTTGATAGATAGATTTGAGATTTTTGGAAAACTTAACTTCCGGTGCAGGTTCCCATTGGTAACCTACTGTGTCATGAGTGTCCCAAAAATCGGCCTCTTCTTGAACACTTTTGAAATCAGGTATTGGTAATTTTTTTTTGCTCATTTTATTTTTTTCTTAAATTCCCTTTTCTCTCTCAGGGTACTATCACGAGCTGTAACCGGATAGTAATTCTGTCTCGTACGCGGCGCCAGGAAGACTGTCAGGTATCTTCCATTTTCTGTCTGGCCGATTATCCTGTACGTTTTATTTTTCCACTTATCTGCCAGGTGCTTCCCTTGACAGACTTGTTCTACCTCTTCCGGTTTAACCCCGTGTCTGGCAATGTGTTCTATATTCCATTCGTCCCAAATTAAATTCTTAATTAACATAATATTACAAAGTATAACATTTGTAAATGTTCGCTAAGTTAATTTTCTGTTTGGGGTCTATTGTCGAAAAAAATTAGTGCTGAATCTTTTTTAAAAAGTGTTGTAAAGAAAGACAAGACATCAAAAAACAAACGATTGATTCTGCACCTTCATTTTGATTGACGCCTCTTGTTGTAAGCCCGTCAAAAACACCCTTCGTATTTTCATCATAGATATATCGATGATTGCGGTTATTGCCAAAAAACCACTCGAATGCAAGATGTGCGCGACTTAGATAATTTTTTTTATGTAATGCCTGAGCAGCAAATATATAGGCGTCAACTGCTGCCGCAGCTTCAAGCGGTTGCTGGTCATACTCTGCTTTTTTTTGTCCTTTTACATACCAACCATCTTGTCCGATAAAATCAAAGTACCCCTTCTGTTTATCATAATTACAATTTGTGATAAATTGCAGAGTTGAGTTTGCAACCTTTTTATATCTAACGTTTTCCGTAATCATGTAAGCTGCAAAAAGTGCTTGGGGAAGACGAAAATTATCATAGGTAACTGTATCTTCAAACCAATCCCAACGGGTTGTGTGTTTTTTTTCATACGCGCCAATGAGGAAATCAGCTAATTTTTTCAGATAAACGCTTGCTTGTACTGCAACATCTGTCTTTGTCTCATACGTCAGAATATAATAATACAACCCAAGCATTGTGTAAGCTGCAGTTCTCAGATCGCGGATATTATTAGTCTGCTGGAGATTTGTGACAAAAATAGAGTGGACAGACTGTGCTAAAAGTGGATTGTCGTTAAGATATAAATTAAAGCCTAATGCCCACATGGCTTTTCCATATGGATCGGTAACCGAAGTTGTGTCGTCCCAGCTTCGGTTGAAATTGAGAAATGTATGAAATTTGCCGTTTGCACCTTGAGCAAATTTTAAAAAAGTCACATAAAGTTTGATAAGTTTTAAAATGTCGTCTGTTTTATGTTGTTTATATAATTGCGACACTACAATGAGTGCCCGTGCATTATCGTCGGTACTATATCCAAATTTTCTATCTGGAATGATGTGATGTGTATGCTGAATCACACCGACAGCATCAGTCAAATGAGAGAGGTATGAAACATCAAGAGGTGTAAGGATAAATTTTTTAGCTACTTTTTGAGTATCATTTAATTGTAGAACTTTAGAATAGAGCAGGATATGCTTCTTGGCAACGCGTGACCAGCTCATATCCTTTCGTAAGCTACTAACATTTGTTTCTAATTTTTTAAGGTTTTTTGGATTTTTATGCAATGCAATAAGATCCTTTGCAATTGCATTGCTATCATGGAAAGGTACAAGCATACCCCTGCCCTTTGCGAGCATATCTTTTGCATATATGAACTCAGTTGAGATGCACGCTTTTCCAGCACCAATTGCATACGAAAGCGTACCTGATGTAATTTGTTGAGGATCAAGGTAAGGAGTAATATATACATCAGCGGCAGCCAGATATATTTTCAACTCCTCAAGTGGTAAATATTTGTTTATAAAGATAACATGCTTTTCAAGGTGCAATTTTTTAACAAGCCCCACTAGCTTTTCTCTGTATGATTCACCTTCAGTTTTTTTGACAAGAGGATGTGTTTCTCCTACTATAAGAAATACTAAGCTTGGTATCTCTTGCACAGCTTTCTCTACTGCTTCGATTGCATATTCAATACCCTTATTCCTACTGAGTAAATTGTTCGCAAGTAAAACAAATGCATGAGAAAATCTAATAATTTTTTTCGCCTTATCTTTTCTCATAGTAACAATTGGCGCGCCGTGCAGTATAAAAGTGCTATCGCTGGGGTTAAGTCCGTATACTTGTTCCAACCGGTTTTTTGCTACTTCATCCATAATAATCACGTTTCTTGCCAACCGTGCCAGCTCTTGAATAATGTATTTCTGATGCTCCGTTGGGGTTAATAGTACTGTATGGAAGGTGACTATGAGTGGTTTTTTAAGCGCTCGCGCAAGTTCTAATATATATTTACCGTCTGCTCCTCCAAAGAGACCAAACTCGTGCTGCAAGTGCACAATGTCAATAGAGCTGGAATTTAGAAGTTTTGCAACTTTTTGGTAATCAGCGATTTTTTCTTGTTGAATTGTCTTTACTGTCGGAGGAGAATATACAGTAGGAATCATAGGATTTTCCATTGCAAAAATTGAGATAGGAATACGTTTTTTGTGTATTTCTAAAGAAAGATCTCTCGTGTACGTTGCGATGCCACATTTGCGTGGTACAAATGATGCGATAAATGCAATTTTCATATTCTAATTTTAGTAAATATGCAGTAATACTGAAGAAATAAGACTGCTTAAATAAGAAGTGAATTCAAATTTGATCTAATCAAAAATATTTTCAAAGTTAAGCAGACATATTAATTAGTCTGCTAATTACGAAGCTAAGCATATCAAGGAGTGCTATTAAGGTCAAATTTATCTTAAAAATAGGTTTTGTGCGATATTGCAAATTGATGTTTCTAACTATAGACCTGAGGACGGTACTGTAGTGCCTCTGCGATCCTTCGACCCGTTCGATAGAACTCAGGGTCGCACTGAGTCAAAACCGAATGTGCGATTTCACTCAGGATTTTGAAGCGCTTTAATTATCAATAGCAGGGCGGTATTGAAGTGATTCTGCGATATGGTTAGATTTGATCTTTTCGGTTCCTTCTAAATCAGCAATCGTTCTTCCGATTTTTATAACCCGGTGGAACGCGCGAGCGGAGAGGTTAAGCTTAGAAATGGCTTGTTTTAAAAGTAATATTGACTGCTGATCTAGATTACAAAACTGCTTTAACTGTTTGTTATTCATCTCCGCATTTGAAGCAATTTTAAGACCTTTAAATCTTTTAAGCTGAAGGTCTCTGGCTTTTTGGACGCGCTTTTGGATAATAGATGAGGATTCTGATTGGTGTTCGCCTGTTAATTTACCCGGTGGAATCGCGGGGACTGATATGTGCATGTCGATTCGATCCAAGATGGGTCCTGAGATCCTTTTTTGGTATCTGGTAATGGCACCCGGATTACAAGTGCAATTTCTGGTCTCGTCACCAAAAAACCCGCAGGGGCAAGGGTTAGCAGCAGCAACCAAACTAAATCTGGCCGGATATTTAACAGAACCCGCCGCTCGTGAAATAGTCACATGACCGTCCTCCATTGGCTGACGGAGAGCTTCTAAAACGTGTCTGGGAAATTCCGGAAATTCGTCCAAAAATAAAACGCCTCTGTGTGCTAAGGAAATTTCACCCGGTCTTGGTACATTACCACCCCCAATTAAACCGATATGGCTGGTTGTATGGTGGGGGCTGCGAACCGGCCTTGAAGTGATAATCGGATTATCTACAGAGAGTAAATTAGCAACTGAATAGATTTTAGTTACTTCCAAACTTTCTTCAAAGCTTAATTTCGGCAAGATTGTCGCCAAGGACCTGGCCATCAAGGTTTTGCCGGCACCCGGAGGTCCTTTCATCAAAATATTGTGCCCACCGGCTGCTGCAATTTCTAATGCGCGCTTTGCATTTTCCTGGCCGCGGATATTTTCAAAATCGTATTCTTCCGAACCTATACTTTTAAATTGCTGCTTTTTAGCTTTAGCCGGAATGATTTTCTTGGCTGCTCGCCCAGCCGAGTCAGACTCGGCTGGGGAAAAGTGCTCAAAAAGCTGTTTAAGACTTGAAACTGGAAAAACTTTTATTTTGTTGATGATCCTAGCCTCATCCAGATTGTCTTTGGGAACAAAAATATTTCTGAATTTTTTGTCGCGGGCCATGATAGTGCAGGGTAAAATTCCCCAGATTCGGCGAAGTGAACCGTCAAGAGAAAGTTCACCAAGAAAAATTGAGTCGCTGATATCTTGCTTCTTTAGTTGCTCAGAGGCAAAAAGAATCCCCAGAGCAATTGGCAAATCGTAAGCAGGACCTTCTTTAGGCAAATCGGCAGGGGCAAGATTAACAGTGATTCTTTTTGGCGGCAGGTCGGCACCGGAATTTCTAAGAGCAGATCTCACCCTTTCTTTTGATTCTTCGATTGCTTTGTCGCCAAGACCGACAATTGTGAAACTGGGCAAACCCATAGAGGCGATATCCACTTCAACGGTAATGGGGACGCTGTCTAAGCCAACAACAGCAGCACTAGTTATTTTGGCTAACATATATATGGCAGTTGATGTGGGCAGGATTAATTTGGAGCAATGAAAGAAATTATATCAGTAGGTTGCCTCAACTGTAAAACACGTTGAGGGGGTTAGTGTTTTTCATCACTTCCTATTTTCCAAACCCCTTTTTCTCGAAAGGCTTCGATCGTCTGACGTTTCGCGGCATTTAGGACTCCTGGTAGTGGTTTGCCAATTTTCGCTGCGTATTTTGAAAGTTCGATAATTTTTGTCCCTGTTAGGTAAGCGATTCTTTTGTGTAAAGATTCCATGAGTGCTTTTGTAACTATTACTTCCATTATTTTGGTATTTTTATTATCCCTGTAAGTTGTAAAAGCGTCATAGTAGTATTCTTTTTCTTTATCCCTAATGATTACCCCGGGAAATCCTAATCGGTAGAGCTGATAGTTAATCAACACTCTTCCTATTCGCCCATTGCCATCCATAAATGGATGCAGATTTTCGAAATCAAGATGGAATTTAGCAATTTTGTCAGCAAAGTAGGTTTCATGATCACTCGAATACTCGATTAATATTTCTATCATAGTATTTTCTATGTGTTCAGGGGACGGCGCTATGTAAGTGCCAACCCTCACGTATTCATCTTCTTTTCTGAAACGTCCGGCAATTTCATCACGAATATTAGTAATTAACATCCTGTGAAGCAGTAAGATTGCTTCCCGTGTTGTCTCCTCAAATGGTTTAACCCTGACGTATTCCATAACCCGCGCCAGATTTTTTGCTTCAAAAACTTCTCTTAGAGACACATTTCTGGCAACTTCCAATTCTAAAAGGATTTTTTCCGTTTCTTTTAGGGTTAAAGTAGAATTTTCAATTGCGTTTGAGTTGTAAACACTTTCAGGTATCTCCGCCTCGTCAATCATTTGAAGAAGAGAACCTTTACCAGCTTTTAAAAGATCATATTCTTTTTTTAATTTTTTTATTTTTTCTCTTATTGGCCCTTGGGTTGACATGCTGTAATTGTATATAATTCACTTTATTTTGTCAAGCATTAGTGAATATATTCCATATGATGGGTTAAATTCACGATAAATTGCTAGTTTTGTATTATAATTAGTCGATTTTTAGACGATTTGCAAGGAGCTGAGTTCACAATGTTACAGTAAATTCGAACAGGATTGCCGTTGGCAAAACAGGCCTACCTTTGTGAAACTCGGCAAGCCCGAAGAGGCGATATCAACTTCAACAGTAATAAGAAAATTAAGAAATTTTCTTGCGGTCCTCGTCGAATATGATTCGACTGCGGGTCTAGGAACTGTCTAAGCCGACAACGGCAGCACTAGTTATTTTGGCAAGGATAATATTGAGCAGAGATTTAGATTTTATACCAAAGATGGCAAAAAAACTATTCTAATTATGGATCAATAGTATTTTAGGCTTGTTTCTGCTTATAATTGAAATAGAGTAACGGTCTGCAAAAATGCCGCTTATATTGGCGACTTTTTCAACTTGTTTTGACCGTGGGAATAAGAAAAATTAAAACATGGACAGCTACCATCAATCGGGTAGTCGCACCAAAGCACCTGTAGGTGTTTTTGAGGACAGTGGCAAAATCCACTTAATTTTAAAAAAATCAGGTAAAAACACTCTTTTTGAACTTGAGTCATCTACGAACGGCTTAACATTTAAAAATGAGGAAAAACAAATCAAATTTAAAAATAAAATACTTGCCGATCAGGAAATCAGCAATGTAAGTGTTAGCGTTTGGGAAAACCGCTATGTTGCATGTTATCTTCAAAAAACAGGTGCGAGTAAAAATCTTTTTAGCTCTGTGAGTGGTGACAGGGAGATTTTCGAACATATTAAGACAATTGATCATATAACCGAAGCAGGCAGCATAGTTCCCAATTTCAAAATTCAAAATAATTATGTTTTATATTTTGGCGGTGACTTTCTGCGCCTTGCATATTCTAAAAACCTGGCTGACTGGGAAGTTGCCAACGAGAAACTGCACTCTGAGCCAAAAGGATTTTTTGGTAAGTCGAGCTTAATTGTTGCAAGCAGTTTCTTAACACATCAGGGGATTTTAGTTTTTTACTGGGAAAATAGGAGTTCAAAAAAACATAGCCACTATATTTTGAAGGCAATATTGACAGATATCAGAAATCCGCTTGACGTTCTCGAAAAGTTTGACGAGCCGATTTGGGAAACTTCCGCAGAGTGGACTAAATATAAAATTACGCCTGTGGGTGTAGTCAAACTTGAAAACAAATTGCTTTCTTATTGGAATGTTGCCGGTCGCGGCCTTTTTGTGATTACCCACCCTTTTATTGATACGACTGTCAAGATAAAGCAAAATGTCCCATTCGTTATCATCAAAAAACTGAAGCAGAATCCACTTATTGCCCCTCTCGTTCATAATTTCTGGGAATCTAAGGCAACATTTAACCCGGCTGCTGTCCATGAGAAAAACAGGGTGCACATTATTTACCGCGCTATTGGTGAGGACGATGTTTCGGTCTTAGGCTATGCTTCCAGTTCAGATGGAATTCACTTTGACGACAGACATCCCAAACCCATTTATGTTCCCAAAGAACCATTTGAGCTGTCTGGTACTTATGGGCAAAAAAATGGCACATACTCTCCATTTGCATCTGGTGGTGGTGCTTATGGAGGAGTTGAAGACCCCAGGATCACCAAAATTGATGATAAATTTTATATGACATATGTTGCCTATAACGGCTGGAGTCACCCGCGAGTTGCCCTAACTTCTATTGATGAAGTTAGCTTTCACAATAAAGACTGGCAATGGGAAAAGCCGGTTTTAATTTCCAAACCCAATGAGGTAAATAAAAACGCCTGTATACTGCCTGAAAAAGTAAATGGTAAATATGTGATATTTCATAGGGTTTATCCTGATATATTAGTCGACTTTGTAGATAGTCTCGATTTTGACGGCAAGACTTTTTTAAAGGGAGAATTTAGGATTGAACCTGTTCGTAACAGATGGGATAGTCGAAAAGTCGGTGCTGGTCCACCACCTATTAAGACGCCCGATGGCTGGTTAATGATTTATCAGGCTGTGGGGAATCAAGACCCCACAAAGTACAAAATAGGTGCTATGCTGCTTTCTTTAACTGACCCAACCAGAATTCTTTACAGAGCCCGCGAACCGATTTTAGAACCTGATAAATGGTACGAAAATGACGGATCTAAAGCAGGTGTTGCTTATCCGTGTGGTTCCGTTGTTATAAGCAGCAAATTAATTGTTTACTATGGTGGATCGGATTCATACGTTTGCGGTGCTACAGCAAATCTTGAAAAGTTTGTAAGCGAATTAAAACTTAACCATCCTATCCACTTAAATCCAATCAGCCAAATAAATTAGTTGATGGTTAAACTTAAAAGGTTTATTGCTAATCCGATCCTTTCACCAACTAAGAACAAATGGGAAAAGGATGCAGTTTTTAATGGTTGTCCTGTTGAAGATGGTAACAATTATCATCTTTTATATCGGGCACTCGAGCGAGATACGACAGTAGAAAACCAAAACATAGTTTTATCAACAATCGGTTATGCTAAAAGCAGCGACGGAATCCACTTTTCATCCCGCAAACAACTGATAAAGCCGCAAGAGCAGTGGGAAAAATTCGGTTGCGAAGATCCAAGAGTCACTAAAATTGATAATAAATTTCTTATTTTTTACACTGCAATTTCAACTTTTCCACCAAATTCTGATTCTATAAAAGTAGCTGTTGCCATAACGCGCGACTTTCAAAAAATTGAGGAAAGACACTTAGTTACCCCGTTTAATGCAAAAGCAATGGCACTATTTCCTGACAAAATTAATGGAAAATACGCTGCAATTTTAACAGTGGATACTGACAAACCTCCTGCAAAAATCGCTGTTGCCTATTTTGACAAATTAGAGCAGCTTTGGGACAGTGCATACTGGGAAAAATGGCAGAGAAGTTTGGATGATAATATCTTGCCATCACTGCGAACTTTAGACGACCACGTCGAACTGGGAGCTCCACCTGTTAAAACTGCTGACGGTTGGCTAATTATCTATAGTTATATAAAAGATTATTTTACGAGCGATAAGATTTTTTCAATCGAAGCAGCCCTTCTTGATATTAATAACCCTTTAAAGTTAATCGGCAGATCCCCATCCCCCCTTCTGATCCCAGAAATTGATTATGAGACAAGCGGGCTTATTCCTGATGTGGTCTTCCCTTCTGGAGCACTAATTAAAAATGATGAGCTGGGCGTTTACTATGGTGCTTCTGATAACTACTGCTGTTTGGCAACTTGCAACTTAGAAGATTTATTAAAATCTCTAAGGCATCTAGAGTACGTTAGTCCGCAGACGATTAAAACAATCGCCATTTTTAAAAAATACAGTGATAATCCCATTATCACACCTATTCCCGAACACAGTTGGGAATCACGATATACTCTTAACCCTGCAGCAATTTATGAAGCAAACAAGGTTCATATACTTTACAGGGCACAAGGAAGATATAACACTTCAGTGATTGGTTATGCAGCATCGCTTGATGGGGTTCATATCGAACACAAATCTTCAGAGCCTATATATGAACCAAGAGAAAAATTTGAACAGAAGATATATGAAGATAGTTTTTCCGGCTGTGAAGACCCGAGGCTAACTAGGCTGGATGACAAAATATACATGTGTTACACCGCTTATGATGGTGTAAATCCAACGAGAGTTGCACTAACAAATATTTTAGCTACCGATTTTGTAAAAAATAACTGGAACTGGAGTACGCCCATATTAATTTCGCCTCCAGGTGTGAACGACAAAAATGCCTGCATTTTATCTGAGAAAATAAAAGGTAAATTTGTATTTTTACATAGGCTTAAAAATTCTATTTGGATAGATTACGTTGATGATCTTGATTTTAAAAATAACAGGTGGTTGCAGGGAGACATTTTATTTGGACCCAATGAGGATAGTTGGGATAGCGAAAAAATCGGTATCGGTCCTCCGCCGATAAAGACTCGCGACGGGTGGCTGCTAATTTATCATGGTCTTTCTAAATATGATGGCAGATATAGACTCGGCGCGGCTCTGCTTGAGGGTGACAATCCTTCGAATGTAATTGCAAGACTTAACTACCCGATACTGGAACCAATTGAAAATTACGAACATGATGGGCTTCGACCCGGTACTGTTTTTGCCTGCGGAGCAGTTTTGAAGGGTGATGAACTTTTTATTTATTATGGCGGAGCTGATCAGTATGTATGTGTAGCTTCTGCAAAACTAGACGTGCTTTTAGATGAGCTAGAAAAATCCAGATTCTAAGAACATTGACTTATTATAGTATAATATAGGTCATCTTAATAGCTGCCTAATAGGAGAATTTTGGGTATGCACAAATCCACTCGGAAGCTGCCAAAACTAGCTTTCTTCAAAGAAGGGTAGTATGTGTATGTTCAGATATCAAGGCAGGTGCAGTATGCCAATAAATTAATAAAACATGACAGAACGAATACATCCTATTAACGAACAAGTTGAAAAAAGACCAGAAAGTGGAAAAGGGAAACTGCTTTGGAAGGTTGCCAAGCGTTTTCCATTTTATGCGCCTTTTCTATTTGTCGCCGCAACTGTTGCCAGCAATGCACAAAGTGTCGAGCAAGATCCTACTCCAAGCCCTACGACAATCACAACTGCAGAAGGCCCCATCACCGACCAGGATGGTGATGGATTTATAACTCTAGTCGATGCCAGAATTTTGACGCCACCACAAACTACTAACTGTCCCGTCTGTGTTGATGTTAATGGAAATAAGGTCGTTGATCAGACTGATATTGATTTGGTCAACTATCAATTAGAAAAAAACAGCGTTGAAGATCTAAACGGTAATTCTTATAACGCAAGCTTTGATGTTAACAATGACGGGGCTAATTCAGAAACAGACGTTGATATTATCAAATCATATCTTGGCCAAGAAGTTACGGCTCCTTCTTTCGGTGTTGACGATCCGTCTGAAATTACATTTGGGTATGATGCCAATACTTTACTAGTTAAATATAAGACTGGGGTTAATTTAGACTCAAAACAAGCTCTTCTTGCAAAATACGATTTATCTTACAAATCTTCATTAGATAATATCGATGAACTTGAAATAAAAGACGGAGCAATAGATACATTGAAACAACAGATAGAGGCGGAGCCAGAGGTCGATAAGGTTTTTAAAAATTTCGTAGCTAAACCTCAAACTAATGATCCTGGCTGGATAAACCAGTGGGGTGCTAAAAAAATCAGAATCGAAGAGGCATGGTTTACGGAAACAAGGGGTAACTGGGATAATCCAGTGAAAGTTGCCGTCATAGATGTGGGTTTTGATGTTGACCATAATGATCTTCAACTCAATCTTTCTAATCTAAGAAGAAACGCTGAAGTAACTGATGAGGATGATCCAGATTATGAAAACGTAAGTGGAAATGATGAAAACCATGGTACCGCTACAGCTGGAATCATCGGTGCAACTGTTGATAATTTTATTGGTATTGCAGGGTTAAATCATCGAGTTGAATTGATTCCTATCAGGGTAGCTGGTGAGTTGGGAGTTAGAAGGGCGCTAGAATGGGCTATGGAACAAGATGTTCGAGTGATCAATATATCGCTGTGTTTTGGCTACTCAGACCCAAGTGAACACCTTAGCAATGACACATTTACAGAAGCTAGAAACGAACACGGAATTGTCATTGTAGGAATAGCTGGTAATGACGGCAGAAATGATTCTTGTTATCCAGGAAATCATCCAGCAGTGGTTTCTGTTGGAGCAACCAAAGAGGACGACAGTCTTTGGGAGGGTTCTAGCGGCAGGCAGGATGCAGATATTTTCGCGCCTGGAGACTGCATAGAAGTCTTGAGAGCTGGTGGCTTCTCATCTGCTTGTCACAGTGGGACCTCTTTCGCTGCCCCCCATGTAAGCGCAGTAGTTGCTCTTTGTGAAACCATTGCCCCAATTTCACCTGATAGAAGAAATGATTTAAGGTGCGATAAATTTCTTGCCCGTGATACCAATGGCTTTGGGAGAATCGATGCATGGTCTTATTTGTGGTACAGAAATGCAGCCGTTTTGATAACAGTGATTCCGGACAAGTAGATGTACTCGATCTCCAGATTTTAGCCTTTAGAACGTATCTTCCTCCCATTTTTTATGACCGGCGTTATGACGTTTTTCCAGTTGGTGGCGACGGTAAAATAGATATTTCAGATTATTATGTAGAAGCATCCAGAAACGATATAAGGTGTCAGTAAATAAATTGATCATGACAGAACGATCCATAAATTCTAATAACCAACCAGCTGAAAGCAAGTTGGAAAACGAAAAAGGTAAACTGCTTTGGCAGGTTACCAAACATGTACCGTTTCTGGTACCTCTTTTACTTTTCGCCGCAATCACGGGAGCTTGTAATGCACAAGGAGGCTCAGAATCTCCTACCCCGACTATTGATCCAGCTGTTTTTGAACCTCACAATGTACCGTTTGTTAATGTTGAATTGGTGGACGAAAATGGCGATGGTGTTATTAATCTTTTTGATGCCCGCAGACAAAAAGGAATAGATTGGCTGCCTGGACTTGATAGGGACGGACAACGAGGCGAGGATGGTAAATTTAGAATAACACAACATGACATCGATGTAATGCGGGAATCTCTGTGTCTTTTACCCGCAAGTTCTCAGAACGATATCAATGGAGATGGCCATACTACAGATGGCGATCTAGCCATAGTAAATGGGTATCTGAATAAAGAAGTTGAGGATGAAAAGGACCCTAATGCCAGGCTTGACGAGTTTTGGGGAGGAATTGTTATTGACGGAAATGAATCTGACCCAACTACTAGAGACCACAAGGCAGTTTTTGAACCTATGCAGACTGATCCTTTTTGTAAGTAAAATGGAGAAAACAGTATAGACAGCCGGCAGAGTAGCTATTGGAACCATCGACAATTATTAAAAGTCTCCAAGCACAAGAAGATTAGATATTGCGGTTTGTATTAAGCTGCAATTAGCATTAATATTAAAGAGTAAAAATGCCCACTCAGGATATTGTTTTATCAATTGTTTCTTCGTATTTGATCGGTATTTTCTTGATTCCCACGCTAATAAACACCGGATCGTTAACCAAAATTCCCTTTCCCTATCTGAGTTTGTTCGTTGTCTTTCCGCTTGTTGCCATTGCGGGGATGTTTGTTGCGAACTTTCTTGGTAAAAAGATCAAAATTTTGTGGCAGGTTGCAAAATTCGGACTTGTCGGTGTTTTAAATACGGCCATAGATTTTGGAGTTTTGAATCTTCTGATACTTTTAACGAACTACACTCAGGGTACGGGTTTAGGTCTTATTAACATACCTTCTTTTTCACTGGCAATTCTTAACAGCTATTTTTGGAACAGAAAGTGGGTTTTCGCCGATTCCAAAAAAGGAAACTTTGTGGTATTTGTTGCTGTAACTGCAATCGGTTTGCTGATAAATACAGGTGTTGTTGTTGGAATTACTACATTAATTCCTCCTGCTTTTGGCTTGTCACCTACACTTTGGGCAAATGTTGCCAAAGTTTTCGCAACAGGATTTTCAATGGTTTGGAATTTTAGTGGATATAAACTGGTTGTATTTAAGAAGTAAGATATTTTTTGACTTTTTTTAATGCCTTTGCCCTATGCGATATTTTGTTTTTTAATGAATCGGGCATTTGCGCGTAGGTTTTGATGTATCCTTTTGGAATAAAAACTTTGTCAAAACCAAAACCGTGCGGTCCTTTATTTTTGGGTGATAAAGTTCCATAAACTATTCCCTTGAACACTTTAAGATTATTACCATCATAAATTGCCACGGCTGCGGTGACAGTTGTGTCGGATTTTGATTTACCAACAAGTTTGACAGTACCTTCAGTACCCAAAGTCTGTAGGAAAAATTTAACAAAAGTTCCGGGCAAGCCTTTTAAAGCTTTAATCTCAAGACTTACATCTTCGACTAAAACCGGTTTTCTAATTTTTTTGTATGCCTCTTTGGCTTTCTCCGTGATAACCTCATTCAAATTCAGTGATTGAATTTCTGGTATTTCAATTTTGGAAACTTTGTGATTGGTTCCTAAAATTTTATTAATTTCTGCAAGTTTATCGGCACTTGTGGTAACAACAGTCAAATCAGAAATTCTCATATAAATATCACAAACCACGACATGTCATAAATTGTGATGATTTAACATCACTCATATTCTATTGTGGCAGGGGGTTTCTGGGTAATATCGTAAACAACGCGATTGACGCCGCGAACTTCATTGACAATTCTAGAAGATACTTTTTCCAATACGTTATTGGGAATCTTGGACCAGTCGGCTGTCATAAAATCTTCGGTGTTTATACTTCTTAGAGCAATAATATAAGAATAAGTCCGCATGTCTCCCATAACCCCGACCGTTTTTACCGGTATTAGGGCAGCGAGTGATTGACCTACCTTATTATATAGTCCTGATAATTTTAATTCGGAAATAAAAATTTCGTCGGCTTCCTTTATTATATTAAGCCGCTCGCGATTTACTTCTCCCAAAACTCTAATTGCCAAGCCTGGACCTGGAAAAGGATGGCGGTTGAGAAAATTGCTGGGAATTTTTAAAAGCTTTCCCAATTTTCTAACTTCATCTTTGTAAAGCTCAGAAAGCGGTTCGATAATTTTAATTTTTAGCCCATGGGGCAAAGTAACATTGTGATGACTTTTTATTTTGTCAGCGTGCTTAGTCGGCTGAGCGGATTCAATTCTATCCGGATAGATCGTACCCTGACCCAAAAACTTAGCATCGCCGATTCTTTTTGCTTCAGTTTCCAATATTTCAAAATAAAGTTTGGCAATTTTTTGACGTTTTTCTTCGGGATCAGTAACACCTTCGAGAATCTTGGGAAATTGACTTTGAGCCTTAACAATCTTTAATCTTTTAAATTTTACTTTTTTAACTACTTCTTCTAAATCAGAAATGTCGTATTTTCTTAAAAACCCAGTGTCTATAAAAACTAAGTAAAGATTTTTACCAATAGCTTCTCTAAAAAGAGTGGCTGCAACCAAAGAGTCTACTCCTCCGGAAATGGCCATAACTACTTTTTCGCGCCCTACCTGTTTTTTGATACTATCGATAATTTGCTGCTTTGCTTTTTTAAGATCCCAGTCTTTTTTGGCACCGGCGATTTTAAAAAGAAAATTATTAAGTACAATATTTCCTTTTGGGGTATGTGATACTTCAGGATGAAATTGAATGCCAAAAAATTTCTTCTTTAAATTCTGCATAGCGGCAATCCTGGCATTTTTGGTGGAACCGATCACTTCAAATCCTGCCGGTAATTTTTTGACTTGATCTCCGTGAGAAAACCAAACAATCTCTTTTCTTGCAAGGCCGGCAAAAAGAGGTGATTTTTCTACTTCGAAGTATTCTTTGCCGAATTGCTTCTCCTCGTGTGATTTGACCATGCCTTTTAGTTGCATAGCCATTAATTGCTGTCCATAACAAATTCCTAAAATGGGTATGTTTAGATCGTAAATTTTGGGGTCTACTTTAGGGGATTTGCTGTCATAAGCAGATGATGGGCTGCCGGAAAAAATCAACGCATTGCACTTTATTTTTTTTAACTCTGCTATGGTGATAATTGGGGACAGTAACACACTTTTGACGCCAAGTTCCCTAACCCGTCTTGCAATGAGATGAGCATACTGACCTCCAAAATTTACGACGCCGACCATTTTATTATGCTAACTTTGCAGTGCTGTCGATTATTCTTGCCAGTTGAGGTTTGGAAGTTTCGACTTCAAATTTTTCACCGGTTATTTTTTCATAGACTTCCATATACTTCTGGGAAATCTTGACAATTAAATCATCAGGCATCATAGGAACCTTACCTTTACCCGAATAGCCTTGTTCGATAAACCAAAGCCTCATGAATTCCTTGTCGAAATTTTCCGGATCCTTGCCTTGCTTTAGGTTTCCTCTATAAGTTTCCTTTACCCAAAAACGACTGCTGTCCGGTGTATGTATTTCGTCAATTAATATTAATTTACCTTTTTTATCAAGACCAAATTCGTATTTAGTGTCCGCCAAAATGAATCCTGCTTTGGCAGCGATTTTGGTTCCCCGCTCATATAGAGCAAGAGCAACTTTCTCTATTTGGCTGTAGATTTTAGAAGGTACTAATTTTTGTTTTAAAATTTCCTGCTTGGTAATTGGCTCGTCATGGCCACCTGGCCCGGTTTCTCTTGTTGTCGGAGTGATTACTGGTTTTTTAAGTTTTTGATGTTTCTTAAGACCGTCTGGAAATTTAATGCCGTAAATTTTGCGCATGCCTCTTTCATACATTGTCCAAAGTGAAGTACTGGTTGAGCCAGTAATGTAGCCGCGAACAACAATTTCAATTGGCAGGGCTTTCGCTTCGGAAACCAGCATGACGTTGGGATCGACAACTCCGATCATGTGGTTTGAAACAATGTCGCGTGTGTTTTCAAACCAAAACTGAGAAAGCATGTTTAGCACTGCTCCGCGAAAAGGAATGAGACCAACAACCTTATCAAACGCTGAAACCCTGTCTGTGGAAATCAGAATTCTAAAGCTGTCTTTGCTGTACCAATCGCGGACCTTACCGCTTTCCTTTTTACCTAGGCCCTTAACCTTGACTGTCTTAACAGCACTGGCGATATTTTTTTCAATGGTTTTTCTATCGATCATTTATTTTTTTTAAATACTTCTTCCAGCCGATTTTTTGGAGTTTACTGTTTTTTTTTAAAACACCCAGTCTTTGGTCTTTTTTAAAATCTTCGACTGCTTTGGCAACTTTTGCATCCGAGGCGCCAATAATTTGGGCAGCAAGCAGGCCCGCATTTCTGCTACCATCAACTCCAACAGTTGCAACAGGTACGCCGGGTGGCATTTGGACTATTGAAAGAAGTGAATCTAGACCTTCCATTGATTTTGATTTTATGGGAACACCGATTACCGGAAGCGAAGTAAGAGCCGCAACTGTTCCAGGCAGAGCTGCTGCACCGCCGGCGCCGGCAATAACAACTTTTAATCCACGCTTTTTAGCTGAAATCGCATAGTCGGTCGTTTCCTTTGGAGTTCTGTGGGTGGAAAGAACCTTGACTTCATTGTCAATACCAAGTTCGTCAAGAATTTGAGCTGATTGGAACATTATCTGCAAATCAGAATCTGATCCCATAATTATGCTAACCAGTGGCTTTTTCATTTTTGTCTTTCCTGGAAGATTTGATATCAATTATTGCTTTTTCCACTATATCCTCAGCAAGTCCTGTGTATGTCTGCGGTGTGAGTTCCCTAAGAGCTGCCTTTTGATCCTTATCAACAGGCAATTTATCGACCAGTTCTAACCAACCTTCGTGATCTATATGCTTGCCTCTAGTAAGAGCTGCCACTAATTTAAAAGGATCTTTTACTCCTGTCTTTCTAAGTAATGTTTGGACAGCTTCACCGAGTATTGACCAGTCTTTATTTAAATCTTCCTCGATTTTAGTCTCATTTGGTCTAATTCTTTTGATACCATCTAATAATCCTTTGTAAGCTACTAAGGAATAACCGAGAGCTGTACCAAGATTTCTAATCATCGTACTATCGGAAAGATGTCTTTGCAATCTTGACACTGCGAGTTTTCTAGAAAGCACTTCGAAAATTCCATTTGCAAGCGGAAGATTACCTTCAGCATTTTCAAAGTCTATGGGATTCACTTTTTGGGTCATAGTAGATGAACCAACTTCTCCTTCTTTAACTTCTTGAACGAACCAATCGTCGCTAATATAGCGCCACATGTCCTGAGCAAAGTCTTCAAGTATCCCATTAATTCTTTGATACGTTTGAAAATATTCAATTACATCTTCATAAGAATTAATTTGTGTTGTTGTCATATTAACTACAAATCCGAATGATTCCACAAATTTCTGAGAAAATCCTTGCCAATCAAATTTAGGATAAACAAAGACTAATGAATTAAGATTGCCGACTGCGCCTGTAAGTTTTCCAGTGAGTTCTTGACCGTCTAATTTTCTAACTTCTTTATTAAGCCGTGTTGCGAAAACAATTAATTCTTTGCCAACTGTAGTTGGAACTGCCGCCTGACCATGGGTTCTAGCGAGCATTGGAATTTCTTTATACGTATCTGCCCTATCGACTAGATCGTCTACCAATGAATCCAGAACAGGTATGCAAATTTCGCTGGTAGCTCTTTCAAGCATTAGCCTATACGCAAGATTATTGACATCCTCAGAAGTGAGTCCAAAATGAATAATTTCCGTTAAGTCTTCAAGACTTGTACCTATTACTAAATCTCGAAAACTTCTTTCTGTAGATTTAACATCGTGTCTAATTCTTTTTTCAATTCTCTTTACGCTTCTCGCTTCTTTAAGACCAATTTCTGTGCTAAACGATTCTAACCTTTCTTTTTCTGTTCCAGTCAGCTTGCGAATTAACCTGGCATCTGAAAGAGCTAATAAATATCTAGCTTCTATCTCGAATCGAGTTCTTATTAAGCTGAATTCTGAAACAAAAGTGGCAAGTTCAGCAGTTTTCTCGCGATATCTACCATCAAGTGTGGTAACTGCTGTAAGTTCAGTAAGGGGCAGGGCATTTGTACCCTGTTCAACCATTGTTTTCATCATATTGTAGGTTCAATAACAGATTGAGTCAACATCATGTTGTGATTTCCTTTAATTTGTTCTTAATAATCGCCACTTTGATTTCCATAGCGACTCGCTTGCCCATTGAAAGTTGTTGACCATAAAGATAATTTGAATAAGGTGTTGCCGATATTCCGGGGGAACCCGGCATTCTGGGCGAAACATCAAAAACATAAATTTCTTTTTTTGGCGGGCCTGGAGTAATTACCGATTGTAAACTGAAAGACCCAATTACGCCCGGCGGAAACATAATTCTAGCAGCCTCAACAAATTTTTCGCCAATTTCAAAAGCCGGTTCAAGTAGTGATTCCAAAATTGTAACTGCAACGTGACCTGCTTCTTCGAATTTGACCGTAACTTTTCGATCTAACATAGCCTTTTGTTGAATACCGCTTGTTAATCTGATCAATCCATCAAGATTTGTCTGACGCCTTGTATCAGTACCGATCATTTCGAGCCGATTATTAACTTGCGAATAAAAAAAGTTAAAATTAACTTGAGCCCCAACTATAAACTCCTCAATTACTGCTGATTCTAAATCTCTTTTTGTAATCTTGCCCTCTTTTATTAGTGTTTCCGATTCATGTTTGTATGAGTTATGTGAATCTGCTATAAAGAATGCACGCTCGAAACTCCTTGCTTTCTCGGGAACTTTGACAATAACTAATCGATCGATGTCTTTGGGTAATTTAAATATTTTTGGATATTTGATACCGGCTTTTTTTAAAATGTCGTATTGATTAACTTTTTCTGTTCGCTCCTCGCTCCTGAGTAAAAACTTATTGCCGAAAATCGGAATTTTAAAATCTTTTTCAATGGCATCGTAATCAGCAACATAAACTTCAAATGATCTATGCGGAATAAATATGCAATTTCTCTTTTTGAGTTCGTTTTGAATTTTGACAGAGAGAACATCTTTAAATTTATCAACATATAAAACTTCATCAACACAACCCGTAGGTCCTGAGCTTGTCGAAGGACCCCTTGATTTAAAATAATCGGCGTATGTTTTATCTCGCCCTTCTTCGACAATAACTAAAGTTTTAAACCCTTCGTCCTTTGCACCTCGGCAGACATCAAGTGCAGAATGACTACCAATGACTGCAATAGTATATGTATTATTTTTTAATTTTTGATTTTTGATTTTTGATTTATACATATATTACTTCTCCCCTTTTTGGTCCGACGGAAATAAATTTCACAGGTACTTTTAATTCGTTTTCAATTGTTTTGATATAAGTTTTAGCGTTTTTTGGCAAGCTTTGGAAATTGCGAATACTTCTGATGTCTTCTTTCCAACCGGGAAATTCTTTATAAACCGGCTGGTAGTTTTTAATTGATTCTGAATCGAGTGAAACAAAATCAACAAGTTTACCGCTTTTTTTATTTTTATATCGGATCGCAACTTTAATTGTTTTAAAACCAGTTAGAACATCAAGTTTTGTAACAGCCATTGCGTTAATTCCGTTGGCATCAATTGCTTCTCTAATTAACACAAGATCCAACCAACCAGGATCACGAACCCTGCCGGTGGTTGTACCAATTTCCGCACCTTTTGTAACAATAACGCTAGCAATTTCGCCGGAAATTTTTGTGGGCATTGGTCCAGCACCTACGCGCGTTGTATATGCTTTGGTAATTCCAATAACGTTGTTGATTGCAGACGGGTGCAAGTCGAATGACCTGGCGATTCCGACAATTCCTGGATTGGATGAGGTAACGAACGGATAAGTACCAGCATCTATATCAAGAAGCCAACCTTGGGCTCCTTCAAATAGAACGTTTTTGCCTCTTTTAATCGAGTTTTTAAGATACGGAATTGTTCTTCCGATGTAGGGCTTTATTTTTTCAGTATGTTTTTGATAGGTTTTTAAAATTACCGCTGCATTTAATTTTAGATTAAAGAATTTATTTTGGATTTCTATTTCGCGATCTAATTTTTGTTTAAAATCTTCGCTAATTAAATCTTTAACTAGCAAACCTACTCTTTCTGTCCTGTCCGCGTATGTCGGGCCTACACCGTTTTTGGTCGTACCGATTTTTTCGCGTCTCATACTTTCGCTCAGACCATCACGCAACATATGCCAAGGCATGGTGAGCGAGGCATTTTCGTCGATAATCAAATTTTCATAGGAAATGCCCTTTTTATCCAAATCGGCCATTTCGAGAGTTAGCGACTGGAGATTAACAGCTACATTGCGACCAATTAAACACTTGGCTTTACTGTTAAGAATACCGGAAGGTATGATGTGAAATTTAAAACTGCCTAAATCGTTTTCGATAGTATGACCGGTGTTTGAACCGCCGGAATATCTGGCTACCGTATCTGCTCGAGTAGCAAGATCGTCAATTAATCTTCCCTTGCCGCTATCGCCCCAATCAACACCGATGACGGCTGTCGTTCCCTGCCAACTTTTAAGTGATGCGCTTTTCATTAATTTAATATTATTTTTAATTTTTTCTTTTTGATCGCGTCTTTTATCTCCATGGCAATTCTCCTGCCGGTTGAAATCGGTTTATCATAGTAAAGGGAACTATAAGGAGAGCCGTTAACAAAAAGATTGGTGCCGGCAACAATTCGGCAGGAAATTTCGATAATAGAAAATTTTTGTTCCGGGGTAATGATGGTTTCAAGGCAAAATGGCCCCCAGATACCGCCTTTAATTAATTTTTGCGCAGTCTCTACAGCTCTTTCACCCATAGCAAATGCTTCTGCCAAGAGTGATTCACGAAGGGCAAGAGGTGAATTACCGACAACAACGAACGAAGGCTCGATTCCCAAACCCTGCTGGTTTTGTGATGGAATGCGGCCCAGTGAGTCAACATTGGATTCATAGCGCTTGTCGATTGATAGTATTTCCAGTTTTTTAGTTATCGGTGAATAAAAATAATGGATATATAGAGGAACACCGATAACATATTCCTGTACAATGAATTCTTTGGCTTTGTATTTTTTTAAACGGTTGTCAAATTCTTTTTGATTTTTGGCAAAAAAGTAACCATAGCCTCCAGCCGCGCCAAATGATTTGACAATCACCGGCCTGTCTATTTTGTCGCCTTTTTTAAATCTTTTCGGCACCGGTATTTTTGCTTTAATCAGCCAGTCCCTTTGCAGATTCCTATCGGCCTCCCAATCCAGAACGTTTTTGTTGCCGAAATAAGGAACTTTCATATTCTTATTTTCAATTAAGCCCAAATAGGCAACAAAAGAACCGTGCGGGATGATAATGGCTCGTTCTTTTATTAATTTATTTTCTATCTTAAAAAAATCGGAAAATTTGGGAATTTCGTAGATTTTATCTATAAAATTGAACCTTGAATAAAGTGAGATTCTGTCGCTAGTTGCAACGCAAATCGTTTGGAATCCTTCGTCGTGAGCACCTTTTAAAATTTGGAGCGCGGTGTGCGAGCCAAGAGTTGCAATTTTATGGCGTTTTTGGGCCTCCATTGCGGAATTATATAGGATGTTTTATGAATTTGCAAATTCATAAAAGAGGATGTTTCGCAAAAATGCAAAATTTGCAAAAAATACTGTTTAGGTGTCTAGAGGTTTAGTATCCTCCGGGGACAGATTAACATCGGTTTTTTTAGGTGTTGGTTTTTGAAGGATTTTTTTATTGAGGAATCTCTGGGCAAAATGTGTAAATATTGCTCCGAACAAAACAATCCAGAATCCGTCTTTCAAACCTTGACTCGATAGCAAAAATGATGGCAATCCTTGACTGCCAATGTAGCCTCCAAGATAAGCAATAAGTGCAAGAGAAACTACAAAAAACAAATAGACTAGGTAGGTTCTTTCTTTGCCCATTTGCATTTCCGGTGGAATAACTTGTGGGTTTTTAAAATACGGCCAAACCACTATTAGACCTGCTAAAAAACCAGGGATTGTATAAACGGCGGGAATAGTTGTTTCATAAATTAATCCAAAAACATAAGAAATTGAAAAAGGTATAACAATTGAAACACCAATACTTTTGATGTCAAATCCTCCGTGAACTAGATCGAGAATTGTGAAGTTAAATTGTGGAAATTTTCCTTCAAGCACTCTGAAGCTTAAGTAGATGGTTAGGGCAATAGTTAAAGCTAGAATTATATCCACATTTTGATTTTAGCCTTTTAGCGGTAAGGTGAGCAACCTAAAGTCAGCTAACTTCCACTATTTTATATGAGGCTTTGCCGGCGGGCATTTGTACTTCTACTTTTTCGCCTACCTTTTTGCCAAGAAGAGCTGAACCTATTGGTGAAGAATCGGAAATTTTACCTTTTGTCGGGTCTGCTTCCATTGCGCTGACAATTGTAAATTTATTTGTGCCGACTTCGCTTTCAATTTCTACAGTACTTCCCATATTTACCTGAGGTTGACCGGAAGAAGTGGTAACTTGGGCGAAGCGAATTATGTAATTTAATTCTCTTAAGCGCGAATCTATTTTGCCTAACTCTTCTTTGGCTGCATGGTAGCCGGCGTTTTCACTTAAATCCCCTTGTTCACGGGCGTTAGACATATTGATGACAACCTGGGGACGACGTTTGATTAGATTTTCCTCTTCTCTTTTCAAATCATCAAGACCTTGCTGAGTCATGTGATAAACCGGCCGTCTTTTAATATTAATTTTTTTCTTCATACTTGATTTTATTTCAGCACTAGTATAGCCTATTGGACTATGGCAATTAAAAAGATTGAAAATAAAAAGTCTGCTTTAATTAAAATAAAAATAGCGCTGAGTTTGCTTTTTAATATCATTTGGATAATCATTGGCATTTTAATTCTGCTTTTCATCTTTGCAAATTTTAAACAAGGCGCGTTCAAGGGATTATTTAGCGGCGCACCCCAACAGCAAGCACCTTCTGCTGCTCAAGCGCCAACCGAAACAGATTTACCCGGAGTTGGAAAAGTAAATATAGAATGCGTGCAAAACTCGCTTTCCCAAGAAGCGATTCAAAAGCTTCTAACAGACGGAGGCACAACAAACTTTACTGCTGAAGAAAAAGATAAACTAGCACCCTGTATGGTTGCAAAAGAAGAAGCAACTCCTTCCGAATCGCCTTCTAATTAAACTCGATTACTTCTGATTTTTAAGCCACCATGTTTTGAAAATTTCTACTCGCCTATTTCGAGATTTAATGTTTTTGATTTCAGCCATGAAATATTACTTCGTCTTGCTAAAGCGTTTATTTTTTGCTTGTTTGATTGTACTTCCCCCAAATAGACTATTATTTGAAACTGTATTTATCCAATTTCTTATAAGAGTTTGGTTGTCAACTGGCGCTTCTCTCATTTCTCTAGTTGCCTCTTCAATCATTGATTTATTTTCTGAAACTATTTTATCAAACATCGATTTCATTTCAGCAAAACGTCCTTTTGCCGTCAGTTTTCCGTCTTTAAATAAATAATATAGACCCTTGGTAGGAGTATTTTCAGTATCTTTCTCCATACTCAGATTTAGTATGTCATTTCCGATTTTATACATTTTGGTGTATTGACATTTTCGGGTTTTCTTCGTATTTTTATATTAGCTAAATTTTAGCTGTTTATATTATACTAAATGAGTATCTTTGTCGAAATGGATATTAAAGATTACTATGTCTGAAGCTGTCCCTTTTATAAATACCTCATTTCCTGTTAAAAAATTCGCTTCTATACCCAAGCGAAAGGTAAATTCTGAATATAAGAAATTAAAAATAGGTTTTGAAAAAAGTTGCAATTGTCCAAGCAACCATATTAACTGTCTAAATGCTAAAGAGTGGATGAAGAGCCAAGTAGCAATCTGGGAATTTTCTTATGGGAAACGCGACATAAGAGATAAGAGTATTCACCCAGCGGTTTTCCCGATTAACTTGCCCAAAAAATGTGTAGAATTATTTACTCACAAAGGGGAACTAGTCGTTGATCCTTTCGTTGGAATAGGCACAACTTTAGTAGCTGCCCAAGACCTTGATAGGAATGCTGTCGGTTTTGATTTAAGCAAAAAATATGTTGATTTTTGCGCATCAAGACTTTCGCAGATGAATCTTTACGAGACTACAAAACAATTAGCAATTTGCACCGATGCAATAAATATCAACAGATATTTGGAACCTAACTCAATTTCACTTTCTGTAACTTCTCCACCTTATGCGAATATGCTTAACAGAAAAAGAAAGAATAAAAGTATTAGAGGAAATCTGCGTAATAATGAACACTATGGCACAATTCAACAATACTCGAATAATCCGAGAGATCTTGGCACAATGGAACCTAAGCGATTTGCAACAGCGATAGGGGAAATTTACAAGAAAATATTACCTCTTCATAAAGAAAAAGCCCATTGTGTGATTAATATTACTGATCTTTGGTGGGAAAACAAAAGAATACCAGTTCACATTTACATAGTTGAGGCTTTAGAGGCTGTAGGGTATGAACTGAGAAATACAATCATATGGGATAGGAGAAATTTAGTTAATGGAGTTGGCATTTTTGGTTGGCCCAATAACTACATTACTCTAGGTACTACTTTTGAATATATTCTAGACTTCTGGAAACCGCCATCGAAATAATTAGATTAATTGTTTAACTTTGCCAAATAGGTGAATGTAATCCTTTTTGCTGATTCTAAATCCTGTACCGTGGTCGTGATATTTTCCAGCTCGTTTCCCTGTTAAGTCGAAACCGATCCTGATGTCTACTTTCAGTTTATCTCTTTTTATCGCATTTCGAGTATTGTTAAGATTCAATCCGGATAATAGATAAGCCTCTACATAGTGAAATCTCTCGTCCGATTTACCCATACTGCCCTTAGTATAAGCTAACACCAAAACAATTTGGGAACTCTTCTCTTTGAAAATGTCATCGAGCTTTTCAAGTGGCCAAAACGCTTCTATATTTTTAGGATTGAGAAGCACTAGTTTTCCGTTTTGTACGTCTATTCCAAATCCCTTTGTGTTTTTACGCGATCCATAAACTGTAGAATATAAGCGGTATATTCCATCGGTGCCAATATACTTATAATTCTTAAACAGAACCTTGTTAGTGCCCCTTTTCTGCGGTGCTCGAGATGAGAGTGTAAGCATACTTTGCGAGTCATATCGTTTTGCTTTAATTTCAATTTCGCCTATATCAGGTAATCTAAGATTATTTTCGGGAACTTCCAATAAGTATTCAAGAGTATTGCCGACACCCCCTTGATGGGCACGAACGGTTTTTACAAATCCCATTTTTTTTATTTTTTGGAGTTTTTCTATAAGTTCATCTAAAGTCATTGGCGACTATTTTACCACTTTGCTTATTCGTGACTAGAATTAATAAGGGGATTTTAGCCAACTTCGCAGGATAAGTACAGCAGAGGTAGTTACCGAAGGTCGAGAGTTTCGGAAGTGAAGGTGATGTTTTTTGGTTTGAGGATGACTTGGCGCGGGCCACGGGAGACATAACCGGCGTCAAGGGATTGGAATTTGTTTTTGGAAATTATTGATTGGGCTTTCTTGACGTTACGCTGATTGACAAAAATTGCATAATCCTGACCCATGTTGTAAGTCTGATACATTTCATAGTCATTGATGTTTGCATGTTTTTGAATAAACTTAAAAACTTCCTGTGGCGGAAATAATTTTTCTATTGTGTAGGTAAAGTTTTTTCTGGCCCTCATAATTTTTCTAAGTCCATGGCCGGTGATGTTAACGATATAGTGAATGTCGATATTATTATCTAACAGATCCTGGACTAATTTGGCATAGATATTTGTCGGTGTAAGAAGAGCTTCTCCATACATTTTATTTTTGTTAATTTTTGTTGCGTATCCTTGGGGGAGTTTTTCTGAAACTTTACGCGCTAGGGAAATTCCGTTGGCATTTACCCCATTTGATTTGATGAGTACAATTCTATCACCATTTCTTATTTTTTGGTCTGTTACAAGACGCTTTTCAGACTTGAGTATTCCTACAGCAGATCCGCCTAAATCAACCGTCTGAGGCGTTATTATGCCCTTTAGCGTCGGTGTCTCACCACCACCCCAAGTTGCGCCTGCAAGATCGCAGGCTTTCTTCCAACCATTAATAAAATCGGTCATCCTTGGTTTGTCATGTAACCAACTATTATCTGCTACAGCCCAATAGGCATGAACCACTAAAGGTTTAGCACCGACAGTTGAAAGATCATTGATAAAAGTGGCGACAGTATCACGGGCAATAATGTCATAATAAGTTTTTCCGTTAATTTTGCGCATACTGTCGGCAATTAAATTTTTTGTCCCTAAACACTCAATGACAGACGCCATGAGGATATTGCCTTGTTTCCAAACGAACGCTGATTCGCCTCGAGTATCAGAGATTTCCTCATATCCCACTTTTTTGAGATTAATACTAGTTGCGCGTGCAGCTTTTTGTGAAAGTTTATTTATGGGATCTTTGGTGTAGTAGTCGTCGCCGACCTGAGCGTATGTGATCTTTTTGATCATGATTGATTGGCGAATTCTATCATATTTTCGAAAAAGGCCCCGCCGTCGCCAAGGCTTTGGCGAGCAGGCACTCCATCTGAATTATACTTCCATCTTCGCCAGTTGGGATGTTGAGTAATCTCCACAAATTTTTCCGGATGAGGCATGATACCTAAAATTCGACCAGTTGGATCACAAATGCCGGCAATTGCATCCTGTGATCCATTGGGGTTTTGCGGATATGATTGAGTTGGATTTCCGCTCTTATCCACATATTGAAATACGACGAGGTTTTGGTTTTTTATTTTTCGTAAAGTTGCATCGTCCGTGTAAAACTTTCCTTCCCCGTGGTTAACTGCAATATCGATTGTTTTATCAGACCCGTTCAAAAATAGACATTTGCTGTCGTTAATTTTTAGCTTAATCCATCGGCATTCAAAATGGCCACTTTCATTTGGCGCCAGAGTAACTTCCATCTTGCCAAGATCATTAAAGGGCAACAGGCCGGTTCGAACAAGTGTCTGGAATCCGTTGCAAATACCAACAACAATGCCTCTTTTGACAATAAAGTCCTGGATCTGGTCTTTGAGAAAACTGGTTAACTCAATTGCTAAGACTTTACCGGCTGCAACATCATCTCCATAAGAAAAACCGCCGGGTAGTGCAAGGACTTGATAAGCATTCAGCTTTTTGCTTTTAGCTCTTAGTTCATTGATGTGAACATATTCGGGCGCGCCACCGATTTTTTCAAAAGCATAAAAAAGCTCCTCGTCGCAATTGGTGCCATCTGATCTTAAAATACAAACTTTAGGCTTCATCTGAAAATCTCCTTCATTGGCTTCTGCCATGCTTCTTTAAGTTTTTCAACCGACACGTTGATTATAGTTTTCGATTTCTGATTTACACGGACTGATTTATCGGTAATTGTTTTACCGATGATCGCATACGGTACGCCTTTAAATAATTTTTTGGCAGTCTTTTCATGTTCTACTTCAACAAGAAAGGTCCCTGCAGTTTCACTGAAAAGAATAAAATCCGAACGTAATTTCACCTCCGATGTGTTCTCTGACTTCTTTACAAAGGAGAAACCTTTGTAAAATATTGATAAGTCTATTTGTGCTCCACAATTTCCTCCTAAACACATTTCGAAAAGTGTGGTAGCCATGCCGCCTTCGGAGACATCGTGACATGATAAAATTTGACCACTTTGAATTGCATGAGTTATCGCAGGCAAAGTCTTTGGCAAATATTTAAAATCGATCTTTGGGATATTACTGCCACTTGATCCAGTTATATCAAAGTACGTAGATCCTCCGAGATTTTTAAAATCACTTTTGCCAACTAAGACGATGGTCGATCCTGATTTTTTAAAATCAGAACTTGCGGTTTTGGTAACATCGGGAATTTTTCCGAATACTGATATCAAAAGAACTGGTGGAATTTTTAAAACTTTGCCACTCGCCTTACGTCGACGAATCTTTGCGGGTAGAGGCGAGTCGGGATATCTATATGTTGAAGAGAGACTGTCTTTGCCGGAAACAAATGGCATTTTTAATATCTTGGCGACATCAACACAGGCTTCAACTGATTTATCAAGGTCAGCCAGACTTTCTTCGTCCGGAAACGGCCAGATAAAATTGTCGATTAAAGCAGCGTCTTTGAGATCTCCACCGACCGCAACATAGTTGGATACTGCTTCTGCAATTGCCCAAACACTGCCTAAGTACGGATCAATTTTGTTAAGAACTGGGTTTAACCCGTGAGCTGTAACGAATCCATACTTTTTAGCCAATATTGGACGAAGCACAACTGCATCGTTGGGGGCATCGAAATTTTCGCCGCCAAACGGGTGAAGTGCGGTTGATCCCTGAACATTGTGGTCATACTGTCGCACAATTGGTTCTTTGCTAGCTACGTTTGGGTTTGCAAGAATTTTTAGAAAGATTGACAAGAGATCTTTTGGTTTACCGGGAAGTTTTTCTTTGATGTTGACGGTTTTTGATTTGCCAACCATGTTTCTCTGAGGTAAACCTCCGTGTATAAATTCCATCGGCATATTGCAGACAGTCTGATTTTTACCATGCCTGCCGGCAGGCAGATAAGTAACAACCAGCCTTTTTGATCCATTAAATTTACCTAGCACTGAATCGGAAACATTGTAGAGATTGCAAATCTTTTGGACTTTTTTAAGATTTTTGGGGTCGATCGCCAAAATTAATCGTTCCTGAGATTCAGATAAAAATATTTCCCAGGGCGCCAGGCCTGAATATTTTAAAGGTGCTTTTTCCAGATAAACGCGGGCGCCAACACTTTCCCCCATTTCGCCGATGGCCGAAGAATAACCACCGCCACCGCAATCGGTAACTGAGCGAATTAAATTTTTATTCCTTAGGGCAATTACAACATCGATAATCCTTTTTTCTTCAATGGCATTGCCAATTTGAACAGACGAGCCTAGAACTTCGCCGGTCTCATGAGTCATTTCACCGGAAGCAAAAGTGGCTCCATGAATACCGTCACGACCTGTAGCTCCGCCTATCGTTAAAATTAAATCGCCAACTTTTGGTGATTTTTTAATTGCATTTTTCTTAGGGATTATGCCGTAAGAGCCAACCGCAACAGTTGGTTTGGCCCGGAAATCTTCATGGAAATGGACAGAACCATTATTGGTGGGAATGCCGACGCGGTTGCCGTAATCACGAACGCCGGCAACCACTTTCTTGAGCAAATAGGTTGGCGGCAGACAGCCCGGGGGGATTTTGTTTGAAGGCAAATTGGGGGGTGCAAAACAAAATATGTCGGTTGAGGCAATAACTTTTGCCCCCTGTCCGGTTGCCGCAATATCACGAAATACTCCACCGGAGCCCGTCATAGCACCGCCGTATGGTTCGATGGCTGATGGGCTATTGTGAGTTTCGCCTTTGCCGTTAATTGCCCAACCGTCATAAAAATCAATAACGCCGGAATTATCGTCGAAGGCAGATACAATTATTTTTTTATTGTTTTTGGCCGTTGATTTTATACGATCAAAGAACGGCGTTTTCTTTTGGCCATCAATTATTAAATTGGCTTTGAAAGTTTTGTGCACGCAATGTTCCGACCATGTTTGGGCCAAAACTTCGATTTCGCAATCAGTTGGGTCACGATTTTCACCTTTGAAATAATTTTGGATGACTTTCATTTCATCGAGATTTAAAAAGAGGCGATTAGTAGATAAATCTAGAAGCTTGCGATCCGATAATTTTCTAATCGGAATTATTTGAACCTTCGGAGTTCTGCCGGAAATTAATAATGTTTTTGGTTTTTTAGTGACAATGTATTCGACTGTTTCGTTGACAAGAAAACGACTAATAATTTCCTGCAGTTGAAGTTTAGACAGCTTGCCGAAAAAGGCGTATTCAAATGAAGAGTCGGCAGCAGCGAGTTTTATATTAAGGTCGGAAGCAACTTTTAGAATTGAAGCTACTTCCGGATTCATAACTCCTGGCTTATAGGCAACTTCGACTGATTGGCTGCTAGCGTTGAAGATTTTTTTATTGACTGTGAATTTTTGATCAACCGGTTCGACGAGTGCGGATTCTATTAATTTTTGGGTGTCTTTTTCGGAAATGCCTTCCAGGCGGTAAACTTTGGCTGTACGAACGTTTTTTATCGAATTAATATTTAATGTAGATTTTATTTCAGCAAGGAGGCTTTGACCCTTTGGATCTGTATCGTTTTTAGAGGTAACCCTTATCGTTTGGATCATTTCAAATTATTAATATTTTCCTTCTCTCAGTTGTTGAGCTTTTTCGGCAATCTCAGGTCTAAACTTTCCATCCGAGTCAAAATAATAATCACCATGAGGCACTGGTAATACTGCTTTATGTTTGGCTAATTCAGTTGACAGTCTCACTTGGTCTTCTATTGGTGGATGTATACCATTTTCTTGATTCGACACAGGTTCACCTCCTTTTCAGTCTCTCCAAATCTCTATATCCTATATCTTTTCTATAGTGTAATCCATTATTAGTTACAGAGACTTGAGAAAACACATTATAGGCTTTTTTTCTTGCTTCTGCAACATTTTTGCCTTCGCCAAGTACATAAAACAGGCGCCCACCGTTAACCACTAGTCTTTTTCCTTTTTTGGCGACTCCCGCACCATAAATTTTGACTCGATTTTTTAATAGCTCATCCAAGCCTTTTATTTCTTTGCCAATGGTCTGATTATAGTTTCCCGGATAGCCTTTAGATGCGGCTGTAACCACTACTCGATATTTTTTATCTTTAATAATTTTTTGTAAATTTCCTCTGAGCGCATTTGACATTAAGCTGTAAAAATCATTTTTTATTGCCGGAATTAAGACTTGGGCTTCCGGATCACCCCAGCGGGCATTAAATTCAATAACCTGAACTTTTCCTTGTTTATCAATCAAACCGCCTAGATAAAGAATACCGATATATGGTCTACCTATCTTTACCAATCCTTCGATTGTCTTTCTAAAAATACTAGTGATTTGAACCTCGACTTTTTTTGTAATTGCCATTGGCGGCGATGAGCACCCCATGCCGCCAGTATTTGGACCAATGTTTCCGTCAAGCACAGTTTTGTGATCTTGCGCATGACCGACTATTTCAAAATTTTTGCCGTTCACTATTGCAAATGATGAAAACTCTTCGCCTTCTAAGCATTCCTCTATCAAATAAGTTCGACCGGCTTTGCCAAACTTTTTCATTTGTTTGATTTTGGCGATTGCATCTTGATTATTTTTAGCATGGAGAGCTCCTTTGCCAGCGGCGAGCCCTGATACTTTGACATACCATTCAGAGTCTTTCTGATCCTTAATGAAATTAATGCCGTCTTTTTCGCTCTTACAGATTTTATATCTCGGTATCGGCAATTTGTTGCTTTTCATAAAGTCTCTTGCCCAAGCTTTATCCCATTCGATTTGCCCTGCAGCTTTTGTTGGACCAAAAACTTTGATTCCTTCTTTTTTTAGAGTGTCGACTAAACCAGCCGCTACTGCATCATCTTGAGCAACATCGACTAGATCAATATTTTCTCTTTTGCAAAGTTCGACAATTTCATCAATGTCTGTAGTTTTTAAGTGAGGGAATATACTGACATTCTTGTTCATTGTCATTAAATCGTTACCTGGTACTGCCAAGACTTTTTTTACGTTGCTGCTTTTGAGATATGCTTCAGTGAGAACTGATCCTCTGCCACCGCCGTCTACAACTAGGACCGTAGTCTTTTTAGTCATTGATAGTTTTTGCAAAACTTCTACGTAAATATGGTGTTCCTTGTTTTTTATTCGGCTATATAGTGAATCTACTGTGTCGTTTTTGTTAATTTTGACAAAAGTGCGAACTAAAACTTTCCCAAAATCAAATTCTTTTGTAAGAAAATGGATTGATGACCCGCCATAAGTTGCATTACTTTGCAAAAAATTGTTGATAGCTTTTTCGGCCAGTAATCCCCGATTCCATAGGGCATCTGTTCCGTCCGGATTTTTAACGGTTCCGTTTATTGTGTTTGGGACAAGACCTGGATGCAGATTTATAATTTGATGCTGAAAGGAGTTTAAAACGGCGTCTGTAATGATCTGCTTCCAGCCGGCAAGAGCGACAAAGTCAGGCTGAAACTTCAGCAAGATTCTTTTTAATTGATTTTTTTCTGGACAAATCGCAATCTGCAGATTGTTTTTTTTGGCTCTCGAAAGACCAGCCGCGTCCATGGTATCGCTTACAACTGCTACGATTTCGCCATTGATTTTCCCTGACTTTATTGCGTCAATAATTGCCTGCAGATTTGTACCTTTTCCTTTGTCTGAAATGAGTACTGCAATTTTTATCATTAAAAAGAGCTGGTTTTAACGGGGCTTTGCCAATAATATATCAGCAGAATAGCTTATGAAGTAATATTTATCAAGATAACTTTACTTTTCGTCCTTGAGGTAGATACCAAGTATGCCTAGTACACCAGCCACTAAAAAGAGCTGGGTTGGGGCAATATTGGTAATATCTACTTGCGTTACAGCCTGGATAACCGCAACTAGAATAATGAGAACTGCCCCCGCAATCAAGAGCTGGGACAGTGGGTTGCTCTTGGACGTAAAAAGACTCTTTTTAGCCATAATCAATTATTGACACTTTTAGCTAGTTAAGTCAATGGTTTTTGATAATATGGCTAATTTTTGGTAAAATACTATGCGCTTTTAGGAAGAAGGGCGGTCGCCCCGCCAAAATTGCACCTTGAGCCGTGTATGAATAATACTGAAAAGGCGAAGGGTAAAATTAGGCGGGGAGGAAAGTCCAGACAGCAGACCCCGAATGTTCTTACTTCTTACCTTAGTAGATTTCTACTGCGGTTCGAAGAGCGAGCTGACGGGGGAACAAGCAAGGGGTGGAACGTAAGTTCCGACTAGTGATAGCTGGTGTCCCAAGTACCGAAAGGGAAAGGGGACAAGTTCTGAATCAACAGGACTTGAGAGCCACAGTGACGATTAGATCCTAAGTTTTCGATACGGATCGAAATGAAACGCCCCGCGAGGCGGGGTAAAGGCAATCCCACCTGCTGCAACTCAGAATTGGATCGTTTGTACCACGCTTTCGGGAGATCCAAAGTAGAGGCATCTTGCCAAAAAAGGCGAGGCGAAGTGAAATAAACGTCACTTTGAGATAGATGATCGCACAATAACAGAATCTGGCTTACTCTCTTCCTAAAAGTCTTTTGCTTATAAATCTTGCGTGTGCATTAACTTTTGTTCATCCACTAAGAGTTCATTAACTATTGCCCTCACAGTAATTACTAATGGTACGGCAAGAATTGCACCGGCAACTCCAGCAACCGTCAGCCCAATTAACAATGAGATAATTATTACCGGTGGGTAGAGACCAACTGCTTTGGACATAATAAGTGGTGCGAATACATTGCTTTCTATCTGCTGAATAACGATATAAAGAGCGGCTACTGCTAAACCCAGCAGCGGGCTAATTGTTAATCCAACCAATATTGCCGGAATCGAAGAAACGGTTGGCCCAATTACCGGAATTATCTCAAGAAGCCCGGCAATTACAGCAAGAGGCAGGGCAAAAGGTATACCAAGAAGGATAAGGCCGACATAAACAGATATTCCCACAATAACAGAAAGTGCAATTTGTCCTCTTAGCCACATCCCCAAGCCATATTCGATTTTAGTAATAGTGTTAATTATTTTCTTTTCTTGTTTGCCGGAAAACGGCGAGGCTATCAATCTTATAAATTTATCCCACTCCAGAAGTAAGTAGAACGCAAGCACAAACATTGTTAATACCAATAACACTCTGGAAAATATTGTGGTACTTACCTTAACAATATCGCCGGCTATTTGCTCTATTTGTCTGGCAAGAATTTTTGAAAGATCCTCAACCGGAATCTCGTTAAAAATTAAAAAACTGTTAACAGTAGTAATTATCTGGGGAAGTTTTGATACAAACTCTTGTGTTTGTTTTACGACAGGAGGAATAAGAAGTCCGATAGTTGTTGAAATAATCACAATAGTCAGAATGTAAACGATAGTTACCGATAAGAATCTGGGGATTTTTCTCTTGGTTAACCACTCAACGGGTTTGAGCAGGGCAGAAAGTAAAATAATTGAGAGAAATATTACTATAATAATCTCCTTTATCAAAAAAAGGAACCAGACACCAATTAAGAACGCGACTGTAAAAACCACAGTTTTATGGGATATCTCAATTTTAAGAGGAGCTCTAGATTCGACCATCTTGTTGATTGTACCAAGTACTAACTGTTTTTTCTAATTCCTTTAGCCAGTTTTCTTTTGAAATATCAAATAATTTAATATCGGCAAATTGATTAAGAAAAGTTTTTTGACGGCGGATGAGCTCATGAATATCACCTTGCAACCTTTTTTTAGCCTCTTCTAAAGAAATTTTACCCTGAATATATCGTGTCATCCAGCGATATTCGAGGCCAAGATTTTCCAGCCAATCTGGGCTTATTCCCTGTTTAATTAGTTTATCAACTTCTTTAATAAGACCGTGATTTAATCTAATTTTTAACCATTTATCCGCTCTTTTATATAAATACTCGTTTGGAGCAGTTAAACCAATTAAAAGATAGTTTTGGATGGTTGGATAGTTAGATGGCTGGATAGTCGATTTTGATGAAAGTACCTCTATGGCTCTAATTAAGCGGCGTGGGTTCTGGCGGTCTGAATCGTTCATGAGACGAGTGCGATGAGGATCAATTTTTAATAGTTTTTGATAAAGATGGCTCACCGATAATTCTTCTAGCTTTTGTCTAAGTTTTAAATCAGCCGGAATTCCTAGAGTGTCGATTCCGTATAAATAACTTTTGATATAAAATCCGGTTCCACCAACTACAATTGGTAATTTATTCACTTCAATGATTCGTATCATCGTAGTGGAAGCAAATTTAACAAAATCGGCAACTGAAAAATTCTCCCCTGAACCAATAAGATCAAAGCCATTGATTTTTACTCCGTCAACTATCCAATAATCATCATGCTTTTCTACGTTTGAGTTAAAACCAACTTTGCCGGTTCCAATATCTAAACCTTTATAAACTTGCCGAGAATCGGCAGAAATTAATTCGCCGTTGTATTTTTGAGCGAGTTTTATAGCAAGATCAGTTTTCCCGGTTACTGTCGGACCATAGAGTACTAACATCGTAGATAGTCCAGCCAGTAGTTAAACGTATAGCTGGAAATTTTATAAAAAAACTTTCGTCGATTTGGTATTCTGATTTTTCTGAAGGCCCTATTGTGGCGTAATTGATTTTATATTTTGAGATTAACTGTTCTGCTTGTGTACCTCCGAGATATATTTGTTTAACATCATTAACTCTTTCCTGATATGGTAAACCGTGGCTCCAAAGCCATCCATGGAAACCAGCGAGGGTTGACCTGCCGGCTAAAGCAGGTATCGGATGATTGTGGCTGGAGGCTGTAAGAAATAAGCTTTTATCAGCAGTTAAATTTTTTACGGATTCGGCCACTTCCAAATCAGAGTTTGAAAAAATTTGGTAGCTAGTAGCGGGGGTAAAAGTTTTGAATACATCTAGTGCTCCTGAGAAAACCATAATAAAGATTAAGAAAACTCCGATTGCTTTTTTAGCTAAATTTTTAACTAAGAACTGATCATTAACAAAATATGCGACTACGATGGTTGAAGCAAAATACCAGTATACAAGAAGTTTGCTGTTGTCAAAATCCCAAGGTTGAAAGACAAAAATGTTTGAGATAATAAATATGAATAAGAACGGTAAGTAAAGCGTGAAGAGAAACTTATTTTTAAATAACCAAAAAAGTGAAATTATGAGGAGTGGAGCGAAGATTCCAAGATTTTTAAACCAAAACCAGATTATATTTTCCTCGCTTGTCCAACCTGGCTCAATTCTAATAAATTTTAATGGAGATTCTATTTGTGAAATTGCACTAAAGATTGGTAAAGCAACGGCTGAGGTAATGATTGCGAATAAAATCCAGCTGATTACTAACCTACTATTAAATTTTGATAGGAAAATAGTTGTTAAGCTGAAAAACAGAGAGACTAGAAATATAACAAAAAGACTGTGGACCTGTACTAAAGGCAGCACCCCAGAGAGAAAACCGGCAATTACAAAAAACATTATTTTATTTCTTTTATAACCAACATATAGAAGGCTAAAAACAGTTAACGTTATTGGAAAGGCAAATAAAAATCCTCTCTGTGGTAGGAAGTAAGCAAGATAAGTGTTGATCCACCAATAACCTTTTTCCTTGATGTCCGTATATTCATTGGGAAGCGAAAATATAAAATCAAAAAATGATTTTTGCGAACTTGCTAAGTCTTGGAAAAAATAATAGAAGCCGAATCCTCCATTGAAAAAGAAAAGCAAGAGCGCTAAAAAAATAACTTTTTCATCTCTTATAAAATTAAGAATAAAATTTCTAGCTACATAAATTGTTAAAAGCCCCATCAAAAACGTTACCAAAAATAATGCAAGATCAACTCCAGTAAATCTGGCAACTTGGGCGGTAATAAAATCTGCAAATATTGGATAGTTTGGTTTTATTGAGGAAAAATAGGGATTAGTGGCTACAATTTGACCGGACTCTAAAAATTTATTGATGAATCCAAGATGGAAAACAAGATCTCCATATAAATTTACTTGGCCAACATACCAACCATCGCTTCTGATTTGCAGCATTTCTTTGGCGAAATGGAAAAACAAAGATCCAAAAAGTAGAAATGTCGCGAGTGTATACTTATTAATAGACTTGATAATCATTTTATCCATAATTGATAGCTTAACTTCACCATTATATACTGGGAGGTAATGTCCAAGAAATTAATTATTTTCATAGTATTGTTGACATTTTTTTCTCTTATTATTAGAGTTTATCGCCTAAGTGAACCTAACCATTATTATTTCGATGAAGTGTATCATGTGGTTACAGCAAGGGCTTACGCTAATAATGATCCGGCCGCATATAACCCTTTTTCTCCTCCTCCTGAAGAAGGAACGGCATTCGACTGGCTTCACCCACCTCTGGCAAAACTAATCCAGGCTGCATCTATAAAAGTAATTGGTGATAAACCGATTGGGTGGCGCTTGCCAAGCGCTATATTTGGAACAGCCCTAATACCGGCGACTTTTGCTCTCGCCTATCTTCTTTTTGGACCAGCTGTAGCAGTTTTCGCGAGTCTAATAATTGCCTTCGAGAATCTGACATTTGTAATGAGTAGAATAACGATGAACGATATCTTTTTAGCATTCTTCGTAGTTTGTTCATTTATTTTCGCTTATCTTTATGCAACTAGGCGACCAGTTAAAAACTTGCTGATAACTGCGGTTTTTCTGGGACTAGCACTTGCCACCAAATGGACGGGATTTTATGCAATTGTAGCTGTTTTGGGTTTCTTGCTACTTCATGATTTAAAGGAAAGAAGATTAAATTTAAAACTAATCTTGCTAGTTATTATTCCACTGCTAATGTATTTAGGCTCTTATGGCCAGTATTTCCTTCAAGGCCATAGCGTCAGTGAATTTGTAGGACTTCATAAGCAAATCTGGTGGTACCAAAACAGACATGACCTTGAACATTCTTATGGAACTACTGCTTTTTTTTGTGTTCCGCAAGGAACGACCGGACCAAAATCATGGTGCCCGTGGGTTTTAAATATAAGAGGTGTTTATTTTTCTTATAAAGATTATGGTTCAGACAACGCGGGTTACATATATGCACTGGGTAACCCGATCGTTTTTTGGCTGGGAATTGTTGCGGTCTCCTATATGATAGGTAAGTTCATCCAAAGAAGGAGTATGAAAATTTTGCTAGTCCTTTTGGCTTATTTTATTTTTTGGCTGCCGTGGATTTTTACTCCCAGACTTTTATTTTTATACCACTATTTACCTTCGATTCCTTTTTTGGCAATAGTTTTAGGATATGAGTTTCGAGATATTTATAATACACGGTTCAAATTTGCGGTAATTTTATTACTTGTAGTGATTGCGCTGACTTTTTTGTACTTCTTCCCTATCAGCTCCGGCTGGCCAATCAAAATTGATTCGATCGATAGGTTCATGTGGCTTAGGAGTTGGAGATAGGAATAATTTGGACTCTTAATGCACTGCGGTACGGGGACTGCCTTTTCTGTTGATTAATTCGTTTAGAATATGAAACCTTACATCTTTTTCCTGGTGAGGGACATTATCAGGAAATGATTTTGTGGCTGCCGTATTTGGCCGGCTTGAATATTTGGCAACGTATGCATAAGCAAAGTTTGCTGCTTTAGCCAGTTTAACCGTATTTTCAAACTGATTTTTGGTTTCTCCGGGAAAGCCAACAATAATATCGGTAGAGATTTGGGCGCCTTTGACTCTATTTTTGATTTTATTAACTAACTTTAAATAATCGTCGCGCGTATACCATCGGTTCATGCGCTTTAATACATCATCATCACCAGATTGAACTGCCAGGTGGATATTGCGATCAATTTTTGGATTTTTGGCGATAACATCAATTAATTCATCCGAAAAATCCCAAGGGTTAGATGAGATGAACTTAACCGTTTTAATTCCCTTTATTTTGCAAACTTCTTCCAAAAGATAAGGGAAAAGTGTCGGAATTCGAAAACGGCCGAGATGTTTAACGAGGACAGGTTTTACCCTGCGACCCGTCGGCAGTTTGAATCCTTTAGTATTTTTTTTGACAAGATCTGCGCCATAAGAGTTAACATTTTGACCAAGTAAAGTTACTTCCCTGCAGCCTTTTAACGCCTGTTCTTTTATTTCATCAATAATGTCTTTAAAAGGGCGGGAAACCTCCCGACCACGTGTGAAAGGCACAACACAAAAAGTGCAGAAATTATTGCAGCCATTGGAAATCGGCACCCAAGCATGCTCAACATCATTTCGCAGAGCGGGGTAATCAAAACCGACTTCATCAAGCGGTAAGAAGTCATCCGCTTCCGGCATTCTCTTTTTAAGAGCGCTGAGGTACTTTCCGGTTTCATCTCTGGCTGCCATTCCTACCATGCAACCTGTAATGACAATTTTGGGCTTGGGATTTCTATCTTTAGCAATATTTTTAACAAGTCCTGTGACCCGATCCTCTGCACTTTGGCGAATCATACAGGTATTAATAACCACCTCGCTGGCTGATTTCATAGATTGAGATTCCCTGTAGCCTCGAGCCAAATAATAACTAGCTATTCTCTGGGAATCTGCAACATTTTGCTGACAACCGAAGGTTTTAATAAAGAAACTAGGCTTCATCAAACAAAAATTTTAGCACAACGCGATGATTTAGCCAAAAATCTTGGGGGCAAAAATTATTATACCAATGATAGTAGCTGCAATTGACAAAATTAATACACCGCCAGCAGCACAGTGCTTGGCAAGTCTAACCCGCGGATGGTGCTCTGGATGCAATACATTACCCTCTTCTTCAATTGCAGTGTTCATAGCCTCTGCGGAAATAACGCCTGATGTAATTAAAATGATAATGAGCCACTCAGTAGAGCTTATCGAGTAAATAAACCCAAGGATGATAACAATTATTGTTGCAATAACATGAATTTTGAAATGGAGTCCCTTTTTATAAGAAAATACGATGCCTTCAATAGCGTACCCGAAGCTTGTAATTTGATGTTTTAAAAACGGATCATGATGCATATTTTAATGTTAACATGCCAAACCTATTTTAGGTTGACTTCTGGGTTCGGAAAGCGTATATTTCGGGCAACAGAAGGAAACCCGCCAGATATAATATTGTTGGGCGGGTAATTTTAATGCCAGAACAAGATAAAGAAAGAATTATCGGCGGGGG
>Ga0209210_1000478_pt1 | contig 42187 bp, 41 predicted proteins | sample RifGroA1_FD_183991 | JGI IMG/M metagenome (GOLD analysis project Ga0209210, IMG submission 183991) | Contaminated groundwater microbial communities from Rifle, Colorado, USA - Rifle Groundwater A1 (SPAdes) (version 2) | ecosystem: Environmental > Aquatic > Deep subsurface > Groundwater >...
TGGGAGCACTGTATCCGAGTTCCAGCTCTATGGCGCTCATACTTTCGGCGTAGACCTCAAGAACCATGCCGCGCGAACTTTCCTTGAGTAGACCCCTCACGCGGTATTTGCCACATCCATGAAATGAGGAAGGTCATTCGTACAGAAATCCGTGGGTCCTGAAGCATTGGCTACTTTCCCGCCGAGGGTTACTCGCAAGCGGGATTTGTCTTTCGCATACTCCGTGTGGGAATGGCGCCCATCCCATTCTCGCTGGCGTTTCGCTTGGGGAATTCTGGCCTTCTTACCCCAAGGGACCGTTGGTATACTCACAAAGCGTTGGCCCCGGTGTTCGTCGGCTCTCACTGCTAGGCTTGCAGCCGCATTATTTCACGATCCAGCTTAGTCGAGGATATACCAAAATTTCTAGAAAAATTGTAAGAAGTTCTGGGTCCATTCTCCGTCCGTTGAGTTGCTGATTTGTTTGGCAATGCACCGGTTTGCGTACGAATGGATGTCCGAACAGCCGGCGAAGAGCTTGCGACATTGTTCAATGATCACCAACTTGACTCTAATTCGCGCGACCTGCAGATACCGGAGCCGCTTCAGAGTATCCGGTAGAGGACGCGTCGCCAGGAATATTTTTTCTTTTATTCTCATTGACCCCGGGGTTTCTAGAATTGTCGCCGGTCTCGGCCGTATAACTTATAGCTGCATTTGGATAATCCCAAGGATGCCCTTTCATGTGTTCCTTCACTGCTGCGTTCTCGTCCGTTAGTCTTGGATTCTTCATTTCTTCAATAGAAACCTTTGGACCATTAGAAATAAAATTTTTCTTCATTATAAACCCGCCATTAGGGGATGGAGTCAAAACAATCTGTTGAAATGAATAAGGTGCAGAATAACCCTTGATATCGCGGGAGAGGCCGCACAAGACCCCAAAAAATCTGGTTTCCTTCGCCCTGTAGGTCATTACAAGTACCAGTTCACCTTTGTTAGTAATGCTGGCCAAGCGAGTCTCTGCCCTGCATTCGGACCGTGAATGCCCATCCATGCCCCGGGCATCCACGCCATAAGAGTTAACGATGACTTCCTTTCCAATGGGGTACTTCACGCCGTCCACTGAGATCTCATCTTTTCCGATCATCACCCTGTCTGCGGGCATTGCCCAAGTACCGTTGTTCCAAGGATTTGCTGCAAAAGAGTGTGCCGCAGCCAAAAGAAAAAGTGTAAACAGGATAAGTGAGCGCATCTTGACATTCCCCCTAACATTTATCGGCTATGCCTAATATAACTTGAATCACCACGGCATGCCGCATCAGTAACAATGTGCGATCCCGACAGCCAGCGCGCGCTCAATAGGGTGCCCAAAAATATTCGCAATTCCGGCCCACGGGGGTTCACAATCGCTTCCGCCCCTGCTGTAGGTAAGCGAACGTACTATCGGCTATCCAATCATCTCACGCTTCCAGTTCTCGCGTCACAATTCCAGTTCGCAAGCCTACCCGTAATCATTCCCGCCTTACACGCCGGGTGCTTCGAATCCACGATCCAGCGGTACGAGCGACACCGGCTCTCCCTGCAGCAAGTTTGCGCGGCCGAAGTCCAGCTCGAAACCGTGGGCCGCCATGATAATCGAAGCCTGCATTGCGGTAGCGGTCGGAAGGACCTTTGTTTTATGGACAAATAGATACTCCAGGAGTTCAGGAGTCATCAACGGGCGCGAAGTGCGAGCCGTCGATCCACAGATGACTCTTTGCTTCTCCTTTTGCTCCTGAACGTAACGATAAAGGTTTTTCTCGTGTGGAAGGCTATCGTACTTTTCACGAAGCCAGGCTTCCCTGCCGAAACATTGCATGCCGATATAAATCGAAGGCGCGCCGGCGGCGAATTCGTACCGTACCTCCGCCCCATATTTCTGAAAGCCGAACATTGCAGAATAGAAGTCGAGGATTCTCGGGTCAACCGTGGCACATAAGACTGAAGCCCCCATATAGTCGGTTGCGTACAGATAAGCCCACACCATGAGCTTCAACGCAATCCCGAAGTCATTCCGGTAATTCTCGTGAACCGCGAATCCTGACAGTTCACAGATCCGCTGGCCTATGCGGCGAAAGCCGTCGTTTTCCCTTTTGAAAGCTCCGTCCGAAGGGAACCCCAGATCCGAATCCGGAATAATGCTCAATGTCCCGACCACGCATCCACGATCTGTGACTGTCAGGACCTGGGTTCCCGGAAAGGCATGATAAATATTGCATCGCAACCCACTCGGGTCCGGCTTCATAAATTTCTGGGAAACATAAACGTCATGGAGAATCCGGAAAGCACTCTCAAACTCCTCCCGGCCCCGGGCGAACTGAACGCGCCATAAATCATCACGCGTCACGAGCTTCAATCTGCTCCGAAGCATTGCATGCCTAATACTACTCGGTATTAACTTCCGAAAGCGGTACTTCACTTGTTATCAATGCTAGTGCATGCCAATACAGAAATAACAGAGTGAACTCGACAGACAGCAACGTTTGCCGACGAACACAACTTCCGCCGGCCGCAAATACAATCCTTAGCCCCTCGTTTGCAAACTCCGCCTGGTTGACAACATGTCACGTATTTTCCTAATGTCCCTGGCATCCAAAACGCATCAGCCCGCTGGCTGCAGTCATGATCCTCGCTCACAACCTGTTAACGACCGAAAAAGGTTTTCGGCCTGTGCGGTGTGACAGTCCCGACACAGGCCATACGTTAAGGGGCTCATAGTATAATAACCAGATCCCCAGCCGACCTGCCCCAATCCCTCCGAGTACGATCCCGAACGCCCTGATTCTATTAGAAGAACTCGACGACACGGGCTCGGTACAAACCCTCTCTGATCTTCCGGAATAAGTGCAATTTTTTGCGATATCGCCTGTTTCCACGTTATAATCTCATTGGGCAACTCAGTTTTGCCTATAACGGGGGCTTAAATGATCACCAATCTTCAACCCATTATCTTGCGGAGCTGGCTCGTGCTGTTATTGACGATTCCCGCTACCCAGCCCGTCCTCGCAAAAAATGTTTCGCCCACTACAATAACACCACAGGTACTCACTCGAATATTTGAATCTAACTGGCAAATCACTCCCACCTACAAAGCCCAAGGTCCCGGCGGCACTTACGAAGGCAAGGCGCTTACCCGTTATGTGACGGCTGGCTCACTCCGATTTTATGTCGGCAACATCGTCTATTACAAATTCCCGAAACAGGATATTCACAATGGAGAGACCGCAGGCGGAATTGCCGAAAAAGTTCGTTACTCGATGGGCCTTGAAACCTGGCATCACCGGAAAGTGGGAGCCGCGCACGTTTACGAGACGAAGTGGAAATCCGCGCAGCGCTTTGTTCGACTTTATATCACTGAGCAAAAAGACAGTTACACCTACTCGATTGCAATGATTCGCCTAAGTTATGCCGACGCGGTCGTCATCGAAGCGGAACTCTTGCAACGCAAACTCGCAGGCGTGCTCAAGGAGCAAACCTCCTGGCTCGACCGGCTCTTTGCCTGGATCGGTCCTGAAGAAGCGCATGCGGAGTGTGCACCAGAAGATATCGCATGCCTCATCGCCGCGTCTTCCGGCTCTTATTCGGGTATGACCGGCAGCCTGGGCGCCGCGAATACGGGCGCGAATTCCCTGCCGGGGGCAGGCGCTACCGGCACCACAGGCACGACAGGTGGCCTCGGGGATCTTGGAAATCTCAGTTCACTCATGGGAGGCGGCATAGGTGGCATGGACGTAACCACCACCATCGCTCTTAATCCAGAGACCAATTCAGCTATTACCGGTCTCAATGCAAATATGGGGGCCACGAATACAAATCTCGATGCGGCCAACAAGAACTGGAGTACGACCAACCAGAATTTGACCGATATTCAGACGAAATGGTCGGATTCAAACAAGACCCTCAAGGATAGCAACAAGAATTGGGCTGAAACCAACGACCTCATGCGCGAGTTCATGGACCCCAAACATGCGTTCGTCTGGGCCGCGGCTTCCGCCGCCGGTGCCGCGGTCGGAGCCATGACGGCAAGCCTCGTAGTCGATACGCTTGTTTCAGGTGGCAAAGCGATCTACCAGGCCATCTACGAAGCAATCACTCATGAAAAGGAAGAAGCGCGCCTTCTCGAAGCCTTCAAAAAAGCTCGCGAGAACTGGGAAAAAGTCAGCAGCACGATCTCTGAACTCGAAAAGGCAATCGACAGTTCAATTGAACTCCGAAGACTCAGCTCCTCTCTCGGACTGAATCGTGAAACCGCGATCAAGCTATCGGCCTTGCTCGAGGAAATGAAAATCCGCAAGGAGCTCAAGCAAGACGATCTCCGGAATGCAATCCGCGATCGGCAGCCTCGTGAATGCATCGAAGAGGAAAGCCAGTCCGTTGCGAAGCTCGGTAATCTTGTGGCCGGATTCGAACTTGTGAATGCCAATATGAAAGACAAACAGGGAGATGCTGTTCTCTGCGACAATCTCCAGTCGGTACTTTCCAAATTGCGAGCAGCAGAAGGCCTGCTTCAAAAAGCGCGAACCGATATTCTGGCTGCCCAGGACGTCTGGCTGAAGGACTTCCGCAAGGAATCAGCAAAGACTTTCAAAAAAATGGAAATAGCGCGAAACCGTCAGCCCAAAATGAAAAAAGAAATCGAGAATTTTTCAGAAACCCTCAAGGACCTGAGCATTGAAGAACTCGATGCAGTGAAATCAAGCTGGGAGGACAAGTGTGTCCGGGAAACAAAAGCCAAGATGGGATTTTTCAAGTGGCTGAAGACTCCCGTCAGGAAAAATTGCCGCGCCAGCTTTAGCAAACAATATTCAGCTTATCTGGTTGAGCAGAACAAAGAGATTGAGCAGAGAGCAGCGGATCGCCTGAAATCGGCCAATGAGATGTACAAATATTCCTCCGACATAGTACATGGGTTGCGCATCAAAGGGAAAACTCTGGATAGTGAATTCGAAAGTTACGTGAGCTGGTTTAAGATGCTGCAATCGGAGCAAGCCTGTTCGCTGAAAGATCCCGGGGCCTGCCCACCAGCCAAGTTCAGCGCTGTCCTGGAGCGTATAAACCAGTACGAAGCACGTGAAGGCAAAATCAAGGATCTCTGCCAAGGTCAGCTGATCTATTAGGCACCTGGTGATTCCTAGCCCCTGATTTCATTGCCAATTGCTATTTTCCACCCTCCCGCTTGATTTTTTTCTAGATATATACGATATTTGTAGTCGTATATGCGACACTTTCCCAGCTAAGCACTCCTGATCTTGAAATCGGACTGGGAATATCGTACATAGGAAACCCGAATGAGGACCCATGTTTAAGATAAACCGAACCACCGAATATGGACTGATAGCGCTTCAGCACATGAGTCAAAGACGCGGCGCAGGAGACGTCATCAGTGCCCGCGAAATCGCGGATCACTATGGCCTCCCTTTCGAGATCACGGCAAAGACCCTCCAGCGGCTCAAAGACACCGGCCTGATTCAATCAGCGCAGGGAGCCAAGGGCGGCTATACCTTGCAACGTGCGCTCACCGAGATCAACCTGGCTGAGTTCCTTCGCTTGATGGAAGGCCCACAGGCTGTAGTCGTCTGCGCGGGCGCGGAGGACATCGATACTCCGCATGAGAATGCTGACCCCAACAAGTGCCACAATCATTGCGAGTACGAGCGTAAATGCGAAATCAAGCACGTGATGAACAACCTGAATGCGCGCGTTTACCGATTTCTTTCAGAAATCACCCTGGCCGAACTGGCCAAGACCTCAACCGATCCGAATCGGGACGCCATTCTCGCCAGTCTCTCCGCTTCCCTAGGAGCAAAATAATATGAAACTCCCGATCTATCTTGATTACCAGGCCACTACACCCGTTGACCCCGAAGTTTTCAAAACCATGGCTCCCTACTTCACCGAAATTTTCGGAAATGCGGCCAGCCGGAATCATGAGTTCGGCTGGACTGCGGAATCTGCGGTCGAAAAAGCACGAGCGCAAATCGCCCACTTACTGGGCGCAACCGACAAGGAAATCATCTTCACGAGTGGCGCCACGGAGAGCGATAATCTTGCATTACTTGGGGTTGCCGAACTTTATCGCGAAAAAGGCAACCACATCATTACCACCCCGATCGAGCACAAGGCGATTCTGGACACCTGTCATCACCTCGAGAGCAAAGGGTTCACCATCACTTACCTGCCGGTGAACGAATACGGACAGGTCACCCCCGCGATGGTTCGTGATGCGATTACCCCGAAGACCATTCTCGTCTCGATCATGGCCGCGAACAATGAAGTGGGAAGCATCAATCCCCTCGCTGAAATCGGCAAAGTCTGTAAAGAGAAAGGCGTTCTTTTTCACACTGACGCCGCCCAGGCTGTTGGCAAGATCCCCCTGAACATGGAAGAAATGGGAATCGATCTCCTCTCCCTTTCGGCGCATAAAATGTACGGACCCAAAGGCATCGGGGCGATCTACGTGAGACGCAGAAATCCACGCGTACGACTTGCAGCGATTATGCATGGTGGTGGACACGAGCGCGGAATGCGCTCCGGCACTCTAAATGTTCCGGGTATTGTCGGCTTCGGCAAGGCTGCTGAGATCTGTGAACGCACCATGGCTGCTGAGACTGCCCATACCTTGAGACTCCGGGAGAGACTCTGGGCAGGAATTCGCAAAGAGCTCGATGACGTGTATCTGAATGGCCACGCCACTGAACGTATTCCCGGAAACTTGAATATCAGCTTTGCCTATGTCGAAGGTGAGTCGCTGATGATGGGCATGAAGGAACTGGCAGTCTCCAGCGGCTCCGCCTGTACCTCCGCCAGCCTCGAGCCCTCATATGTTTTGAAGGCAATCGGTGTGGGAGAAGACCTGGCCCATACCAGTATCCGTTTTGGACTCGGCCGCTTCACGACGGAGGAAGAAATCGATTTCGCGATTGCCAAAGTGGTCAAAACAGTCAAAAAGCTGCGCGACCTTTCGCCTTTGTACGAAATGGCAAAAGAAGGAATTGATTTGAAATCAGTCCAATGGACTGGTCACTGAAAGAGGGAACCCATGGCATACGATAAAAAAGTCATTGATCATTACGAGAACCCCAAGAACGTCGGCACGATGGACAAGGCCTCTCCGAATGTCGGGACCGGACTGGTCGGCGCCCCCGAATGCGGTGACGTAATGAAGCTGCAGATCGAAATCGACGAAAAAACCAACATCATCAAAGATGCCAAATTCAAAACCTTCGGGTGCGGCAGCGCCATAGCCAGCTCTTCGCTGGCTACTGAATGGATCAAAGGTAAAACCCTCGAAGAGGCCCTGGCCATCAAGAACACGGAAATCGTTGAAGAGCTTTCGCTCCCGCCGATCAAGATTCATTGTTCTGTACTGGCCGAGGATGCGATCAAGGCTGCCATCCACGATTATCTGGAAAAAAAGAAAACTTCCCCTGGAGGAAAATAAAAGTGAGTATCTCGATCACCCCAAAAGCAGTGAAGGAAATCCAGCGACTGATGCAAGCTGATGAATCGGCTAAAGACTCGTTTCTGAGGGTTATGGTTATAGGTGGCGGCTGTTCCGGCATGAGCTATAAGCTCGGCTTTGACAACCAGCCTGCTGCCGCGAACGACAAGGTTTTTGAACAGGACGGCGTAAAGCTTGTCGTGGATGCGAAATCCTTTCTCTATCTTTCCGGCACCTCACTTGATTTCAGTGACGGCCTGAGCGGGACCGGATTTGTTTTCAACAACCCGAATGCGAAGCGGACTTGTGGCTGTGGATCAAGCTTCACCGCGTAATTGCAACTCCTGCGGGACAGCACTGGCCACGGGCTTTCTTTGCACGCACTGCGGACGTCTGCAGCCGCTCGGGTCTGAAGAGAATTATTTTTCTGTCCTTGGCTTTGCCCCGCGTCTTCAGCTGGACACAGTCCTTCTGGAGAAACGGTTCTATGAACTGTCCCGGGCTCTCCATCCGGATCGTTTCACAACGAGTGACGCAGAGAACCGTCGCATTTCGACAGAACGGATGACGCTCATCAACGATGCCTATCGAAACTTGAAAACCTCGGCACTGCGTCGCTCTTACTTTCTGAAGCTTTTCGGATTCCACTCCGCCGCCAACCAGAAGAACCCCCGCATACCCGTCGAACTTGCCGAAACCTGGTTTGAACTGCAAGACGCGCTCGCTGAATCCCCCACTGAAGCGGCCAGCAAACTGAGGGGTTTTGAAGTGGAGCTTGGGGAGTTTCGCGCGCGCAAGCTTCAGGCCCTTCTTGCAATCGAGGCGGAAGTGGACGCCGCGCTGGACAAGCTCGATCCGGCTCAGAGCGCAGGGACCCGTTCAGATGCCATCGCAGTACTTGCTGAAAAGCTCTTGGCCGAAGTGCAGGGCGAAACCTATCTCGATTCCATGACCCAGAACATGGAACACATGAAGAAACTGCTTCTTTAAGGAACTTATGTCACTTCCCATTTTTGGCTCACAACCCACCGACAATACCCCGATTGTTGGAATTGACCTTGGCACCACCAATAGCCTGGTCGCTTATGTGCCCGCAGCCGCCTCCGAATCGGGTGCCCGCAATCCGATGATCCTGAAGTCGCGCGAAGGCAAGAACCTGATTCCCTCTGTGGTTTCCTTTATGGATGGCAAGCCTGTCGTCGGCTATGCGGCGAAAGAACATAAGGTGCGAGATGCCGTCCACACGATCTTCTCCGTAAAACGCCTGCTGGGGCGTGGCTTTGATGACCTGAAGGGCTCTCTCGGAACGCTCCCGTACAAAATTCTTCCTGGCCAGGGAATCATCCGAATTCAGGTAGGCGACCGGGTCTACACTGCTGTTGAAATTTCCGCCGCGATCCTGAGGGAACTGAAGCTCAGCGCTGAGCAGGCGCTGGGCATGCCCGTCACTCGTGCAGTGATCACCGTTCCAGCCTACTTCAACGACAGTCAACGCCAGGCCACGCGAACAGCCGGGCGACTGGCGGGACTCGACGTCCTCCGCATCATCAATGAACCGACTGCCGCTTCCCTCGCCTACGGACTGGATCGTAAGCGCCAGGGTCTGATTGCCGTTTACGATCTGGGGGGTGGCACCTTCGATATTTCAGTTTTGAAGCTGAATGACGGGATTTTTGAAGTCCTTTCGACTAACGGGAATTCACTGCTCGGCGGCGATGACTTCGATCAGGCCCTCGCAAACCAGACCATCCACGATATCCGGACACAATGGGGAATAAATGCCGCGGAGAACGCCACCCTTCATGCCGCCATACTGGAGGCTGCTGAGAACACCAAAATCGCTCTCTCCAGCCAGGATCACTTCACGCTTGAAGTGAAAGTCGATTCTGAACGCGTTTTTCGCCATGAGTGGACCGTTGAGGCCTTCGAAGCGCTGGTTCAGCCGATCCTGGAGAAAACCCGCGAACCGTGCCTGAAAGCACTCGCGGATGCCGGTCTGAAACCTTCTGACCTGTCGGATGTCGTTCTGGTCGGTGGCCCCTCCCGATTGGCAGCAGTACAGAAGATAGCACGCGATATTTTTGGTCGCGATCCGAACAACTCCGTACACCCGGACGAGGTGGTAGCAGCCGGCGCCGCCATCCAGGCCGATATTCTGGCTGGCAGGAATCGGGATTTTCTTCTTCTGGATGTCGTCCCGCTTTCACTCGGAATTGAAACCTACGGCGGCCTGATGTCGACGCTGATTCCGCGGAACACCCGAATCCCGACCGTCGCCCGCGAAACTTTCACGACTTTTGCCGATCGGCAGACCGGCGTGGACATTCACGTCCTCCAGGGCGAACGCGAGAAGGTCGCCGACAACCGAAGTCTCTCCCGCTTCAAACTGAAGGGAATTCAACCGATGCCAGCAGGCATGCCACGCATCGAAGTTTCTTTCCTGATCGATGCGGATGGAATTCTCCAGGTGGCAGCCAAAGATCTCAAAACCGGCAGCGAACAATCCATCGAAGTACGGCCCAGCTATGGATTGACTGATGCCGAAGTGGAGAGAATGCTGCTGGCAAGCATGGATCACGCTGAAGCCGATGCCGTCTGGCGGCGCCTCGTGGGGGTCAAGAATGACGCAGAGGCAGTCCTGGTTGCCGCCGAAAAACGCTTGCCGGACGCCTTTCGGCTTTTACCGGAACCGGATGCCCGAAAAATTGAACAGCACATCAATGAACTGCGTACCGCTTTGAAGACAGAACACATTGAATCCATTCAGCGCGCATCCAGCCACTTGAATCAGGCTTCGATCAGATTGGCCGAACTCCTGTTCAAAGATGTCATTGCCCAATCCGTTGACGGAAACCAGTAAGCCAGTAAGGAAGAAGCCCATGCCCATGATTACTTTTCTGCCTGTAAACAAAACAGTTGAGGCCAAGCCCAACCAGACCATCCTGGAAGTGGCACTGGAGCATGAAATCCCGCTTCAACACGCGTGTGGCGGTTTTTGCGCGTGCACAACCTGTCATGTGATTGTAAAATCAGGAGACGATCAGCTTTCTGAAATGGATGATACCGAGGAAGAACGCCTCGACCGCGCTTCAGGCGTGACGCTTCATTCCCGGCTGGGCTGTCAGGCCAGGATCAAAGGTGACGTTACGGTGGAAGTCGTTCATCCGGAAGCTTGAAGAAAAGGATACGATCAACCTATGTCTCAACCCAGACCCGTTTCAAAGACCCTGCTCATGGGATTGCTCATGGGCCTTTTCATTGCGCTGTCCACGACTTTCCTGACTGCACCCGCAGTCCAGGCCGCTCCCGCCTCCAAGGGCAAAGTTTTCACGATGCGCATTACGGACGAGCCGGAAACACTCGACTGGAACCGGGCTCATACACCCATTGAAACGTACATTCTCATGAACATCATGGAGGGTCTGATCACCTGTGATGCCAATGCCAAGATCGCTCCTTCACTTGCAAAAAGCTGGACGATCAGTCCTGACGGACGGACCTATACTTTTCATCTGCGCACGGGCGTGAAGTGGTCCGATGGCGTACCCCTGAAGGCCAAGGATTTCGTTTTCAGCTGGAAGCGACTACTCAGTCCGATCACTGGCGCGGCGTATGCGTATTTTCTTTTTGATATTGAGGGAGCGGAAGCTTTTAACCGTGGCACCCTGAAAGACTTCAATGCAGTTGGCGTAAAAGCACTTGATGACCACACGCTGCAGGTGAACCTGAACAAGAAGATCGCTCACTGGGCTTATATTCCCACGTTCTGGGTCACCTTTCCGTTACGTGAAGATATCGTGAATAAATTTGGAACCGATTGGGAGAAACCCGGACGCATGGTTTCCCTTGGGCCGTACACGATGGTTGCCCACGACATTGACTCCAAGATCATCCTGGAGAAAAATCCGTATTACTACGGCACCCGAGGCAATATTGACCAGGTTCTGATTCTCATGATTCGAGAAGGGACAACCGCACTTCGGCTCTATGAGACGGGCAAGCTGGATTTCCTCGGAGATATTTCTTCGCTCGACCTCAAACGCTTGCATGGCAATCCTGAGCTCAAAACATTCCCTTATTTAAAAACATCTTATCTCGGCCTTGTTGCGAATAAGTATCCCGCTTCCAACCCCAAGGTCCGGCGAGCCGTAGCCATGGCCATCGACAAGTCCAAGCTGGTCAGCCTGCTTTATGGAGGACAAAAACCCGCCACTTCCTTCATTCCTGGACCGATCATGGGCTATACCAGGAAAATCGGCCTTCCCTTCGACCCGGTCAAGGCAAAACAGGAATTGCGCGCCGCCGGTTTCGATACAGGTCGCCCGCTGAATCTTGAACTGATCTTACCCAATTACGACAAAGCTCTCGTAGTCGGTCAATTCATTCAGAATGAGCTGAAAAAAAATCTCGGTGCCACTCTTGTACTGCAGCCTTTCGACAACAAGACCTTCCGAGCACAACTGGACCTGAAGGTGTTTCCGCTTTTTATGACCAGCTGGAGTGCCGACTATCCGGATCCCGACAATTTTCTTTCTGTTTTCCAGAGTTCCGCGGGCAATAACCGCACCCTTTGGAAAAATGAGAAATATGATGAGTTCATCTTGGCTGCCCGAGGATTGGGCGATCCCAAGACCCGCGAGAATCTTTACTCTCAGGCTCAGAAGCTGTTGATTGAGGAAGAAGCCGTGATTATTCCGCTGTATTACGAACCCAATATGGCGCTTGTCAAATCACGGGTAAAAGGTCTTGTCCTCAGCCCGATGAATTCCCTGTATTTAAAAAACGTGAATCTCACGAATTAAGAAATCACGCCTTCACGGTTATGCGGATCAAGGACATCCCGCAGACCATCGCCGAGATAGTTGAAGGCGAGCATGGTGACAAAAAGAATGGTCCCCGGAAAGATAATCAGATGGGGATAACTCCGCATTGCCCGGAAGCCTTCATTTGCGAGCGTTCCCCAACTCGAAAACGGAGGCTGCAGCCCCAATCCGATGAAAGACAAGAAGCTCTCGGCCATGATGTTGGAGGGGATCTGCATGGTCAAGGACACGATGATCGGACCCCAGAGATTGGGGAGAATATGCCTGAAAATGATCGGGATGCTTCGCACCCCCATAGCTCTCGCCGCCTCGACATAGGCCAATTCACGCGCCTGTAAAACCTGTGCACGCACCAGGCGGGCCTGGGTCACCCAAGCCGTAGCCCCAAGGGCCAGAATAATTCCGACAAAACCCCGACCCAGAAACATCATCAAAATAATCGCAAAAAGCAGCGATGGAAAAATATAAAACAGGTCCACTCCGCGCATGACCAGGTGGTCCGTCCAGCCCCCCCGGTAACCGGCAAGCGCCCCCAGTAGAGTGCCCACAACGAGCGAAAAAAGTGCGGTGCAGACACCCACCGCGATCGACATCCGGGCGCCGTACAAAACGCGACTATAAAGATCGCGGCCCAGCATATCGGTTCCCATCCAATACTGACGGGAGGGAGTTTCCAGACGCTGCTCGATGTTCTGTTCGTCGTAGCTGTAGGTGGTAATGACAGGAGCAAAGACCGCCATCATGCTGATCAGGCAAAGAAAGACCAGACTCACAACCGCCAATTTGTTCTTCTTGAAACGTTTCCAGGCAGGCATCCATTCACCCCTTCAACCGGATTCTCGGATCGACCCAGGCATAAATCAAATCAACGGCCAGATTACAAAGAATGAGAACCACACCGTAGACCAGCGTCACCCCCATCACCAGGGGGTAATCCCGATTGATCACGGCCTGTACAAAATGTTTGCCGATTCCAGGAACCTGAAAGACGATCTCCACCAGGAAAGATCCGGTGACCAGACTTGCGGTAATCGGTCCAAGCAACGTGATGACTGGAATAAGCGAATTCTTCAGAACGTGTTTGAAAACAACTGCGCTCTCGCTCATGCCCTTGCTGTAGGCCGTTCGGACGTAATCCGCGGAGAACGTCTCAATCATCATGGTGCGAGTAAGCCGTGCAATCATGGCCAAAGGCCTCCAAGCCAGGGTGATGATCGGCAAAACCGCTGAACCCGGCTCGTCCCAAAGCGCTGGCGGAAACCAGTCGAGCCAAAGAGAGAAAATCAGAATCAGGACTGTAGCAACCAGATAGGTCGGCAAGCTGATTCCGGAGATCGCCACGAACATCGCCGTATGATCAATCCAGGTATTCTGCTTCCACGCCGCCACTGCACCCAAGGTAATCCCCGAAGCACAGGCCAGCAGAAGTGCCATTGAGCCCAGAAAGAGCGAAGCAGGTAAAGCATCGCTGATGATTTCCCTCACCGGTCGCCCCAGATATTGAAACGATTCACGCAGATCACCCCGAACCACGTCCCCGAGCCAGTGGGTGAACTGAATATGGACGGGTTGATCGAGTTCATATTTTTTTAAAATATTCGCCTGCACTTCCGGCGGCCAGACCACATCACCGTCAAAGGGCCCTCCCGGGGCGAGGCGCAACAGAAAGAACGTCAGTGCTGCCAATAGCAAAAGAACTGGAACGGCTATGGCGAGGCGCTGGATGGAATACGTGAACATTCCGCCTCCTTGGGATACTGAACCCAACCCGAGCCAACCGGAAAACCAGCAGGAGGCTTTGCACATTTTTGAGTCGCCGAAAGCAACGCCGTGTAAGCACAGATAAACGCATCAAAACAGACCAGACTGCTGGAAAGTTTTCTCAAATCCCGTTCATAAACAAAAACCCCTTTTTTCTCGATTAAGGTTTCCAGAATCTCTTCCCGTGCGTGCGTTCCCGTCTCCAAATGGCGATAACTCGAAATCGTTCTCCGCGAAATCCCCAAGCCGAGGCCAAGGAGAGCAACTGAAAGCTTCGGCCACACTTCCACCAGCGCGGTTTTTCCAAGCTGGCGTTGCAGAAAATGCATTCTCGCTGTCAGAGGGGCACGGTTCCCACCCAACGTCTCGTCAATTTCGAAACGATGACTGGGCGGCAGTTTCGGGAGCACCTGATAGCGCATCCAGAGCTCCACCGGGCGTTGCGTATAGGGCGTGAACTCTCGAACGGACTTTCGTTCCGGTCCACGCGCCAGTTTACGGTTTGTTTCCCGCATCCACTTGACTGAAGGATCGAGACACTTGCCAGCCTTCTTGCATATCTGGCGGGTACATTGAATACAGGGCGGCAACTGAAGCGGAACATTCACGCCCATGCAGGCAATCTTTCCAAACTCTTCAATAAGCTCCAAGAGGGCTTCATCGGAACTCTGGTCCTCATGCACACTGACGCGGTCGAAGATATCCAACAGAAACGCCTTCTGCTCTGAAGGATAATATTCCAATACAGCCAAGGAGGTCTTATTGTTCTTCGCCCCGGACAGTTCCAATCCGAGATAGCGTTGTGACTCACGCACCACGAGTGCGCACCTCAAGACCGGTCAGGGAGGCCTGGAAAGGCAATGCGCGGATTCCATCAGCTTCGATCGCTTTTCGAATGCGGTTTTTGATTGCCGGATCCGCTGACGGAACCAAAATGAAAAAACACCCTCCACCGCCGGCGCCGCAGATTTTCCCGGAGACCGACGCTATTTTCGCGGCCGCGGCAAAAGCTCTGTCAATTTCCGGGCTCGTGATGCCGTTTGCAAGCGTACGTCGGATTGCCCATTCTTCGGCAATCCCCTGACCCGCGGCTTCCCAGTTACCGGCAAGTAAAGCTGTTTCGAGCCGCCGCGTGGCATCCGTGATCTTCTGGAATTTTTCCCGGACATCCCCCTGATTATCGATAAAAGCCTTAAAAAGAGCCCAATTATTGATCCCGGAATTTCTGGATTTTCCGGAATAAAACAGCAGCAATCGTTCCTCGAGCCCTTTCACGATCTTCTCCGGCAACCAACCGCGCTGATGCGAGCCCGCTCGCCATTTGAGGCTCTGGAGCCCGCCAAACATCGCTCCGTAATAATCCTGCACCCCCGCTGGAACGTGAATGACGGTGGTTTCGATGTCTTTGACAATTTCGACCAGCTTCTCTCCATCGCGGATCGGATCAATTTCGCCGTAAACCCAGCTTGCAAGTGCCCCCACGATCGCAACAGCCAGCGCCGATGAGCCCCCCAGACCGGCACCTGCCGGACTGCGCGCGCGGGTGCTGAGGACCAGATCAAAGCCGAGTTCTTTATTGCCGAGCTCCGCACGTTTCTGCAGGAAGTAGCGCAATAATCTGAAATGCAACTCCAGGGCGGGAGGAGCCTGGATGGAATCTTCATTGATGAATGCGTCAAGGGCGTTCCACGGCACTTTCATTTCAAGGTTCTGGTCTTCAGACCTCAGGAGCACCTCACCGGTTCCTGCCGACGCTTTCTCCTCAATTCGCGCTTCAGCGAACAAGTCGATTCCGAGATTCAGTGTCACCGGTTTGTTCAGGAAAAGGTAAAGAGGCCAGAGGTCTACCGTACCGCCCGCCAGATCAATCCGCGTGGGAGCTTTGGAGTAGATCGTCTTTTTAATGACCATGCTCAATGTAACCGATATAGGGCAACCCGCGGAACTGGCCCGCAAAATCAATCCCGTACCCAACAACAAACTCACTGCCGATTTTAAAACCGGTGTAATCAACCTCGACTTCGGTCTTTAAAGAATCGGGTTTGACCATCAAGCAGCAGCTCTTGATGGAAGCGGGTTTGCGCGCTTTCAAGGAGTTCAGGATGTAACTCAGGGTCAAGCCAGTATCAACAATGTCATCGAAAACAATCACGTGCTTGCCTTCAAGAGGTTCATTGATGTCCAGCGTGACCTTCACCTCACCGGACGAAACCATCTTATTCCCGTAGCTGGAAACACCGAGAAATTCACAAGTCATCGGTACATCTATCTGGCGGATCACATCGGAGAAGAAGATGAATGCACCCTTGAGAATACAGATCGCGACCACCTCGCGCCCCCGGTAATCCATGCTGATTTCCTGGGCCAATTCCGAAACACGGTTCTGCAGCTTGATTTCGGGTATCAGGATCTTAGGTTGCTTGAGCTGTTCAGACGTAGGCATTGTTCAGAATCTCCCCAAAGCCCCCGCCGCCGGGGACGATATAGTGCTTTTCATTCAAACCGCGCTCGCGGTCCCAGTAGGTGCCTGGAATTGTATCGAGAACATCGGGCGGTGACAATCCTCGATCGAGACGAATAGCGTAAACCACCACATCCGGATGATGGTACTGAATCTTCTTAAGGTACTCTGGCGTGATGATGCAGTGAAGAGCGATATACTTGAGCGCCTTGCCGCGGTTCTTGAACAGGTCGATCGTTTCGACCAGAGTGCTGCCCGTTGCTCCCATGGGATCTGGAAAGAGCACAATCCCGCCATCCACCGTGCCGCCGATCTTGTGGCCGGCAATCTGGCTGCCCGTGACTTTTTGGGCATCGTCTACCTGGCGGGCGATGCTGATATGGTCCTGCCTCACTTTCATGGGGTTCATGAAATAATTCAAAGCCGTATAGCAGACATGGGACGGCAAAGTACCCGCGCGTGCCAAATTCACGGAAATCACCGGTGTTTCAGGATCGATGATCGGGCCCTGATAGACTCCCTCTGGATGATAGGCGACCATACGACTGCGAATTTGAGCCTGATGCTTCGGGAATTCCTGATTCACAACCACTTTCAGCAAGGTCGTGTACAAAGTGGTGACCAGCTCATTGATGACCGGTTGGGTGGTCTCAACCGCACAAAGCTTTGCCAGGTGGGAGAGCAGGAACACATCAGAAAGTATATGAACATTCGATCCGTACTTATGCTCTGTTTCTGAGAGGGAGTAAGAAACCGTCCTGAATTGACTGTCTGGGTGTGGGAAAGACATCAGCCCTCCTGAGATTGCCCGGAGAGATCCGGCTCGTGGCAGAAGCGACAACGGGCTTCATACATTTCTCTGGCACCCACGACGATCCTTGAGGCATCCGTACCGGTTGCACCAGCAATTTTCTGGCTTCTCGAGGCAGGATTGCCACAAATCACGCAAACAGCTGAAAGTTTGGTCACCTCTTCGGCAATGGCGAGCAGTTTGGGCATTGGGCCGAACGGCTGCCCCCGGAAATCCATGTCGAGCCCAGCCACGATGACCCGGATGCCGCGATAAGCGAGCTTCTGAGCCACATCCACAACCGTATCGTCAAAAAACTGAGCCTCGTCAATCCCAACCACCCGGGTATTATCATCGACGAATTTGAGAATATCGCGCGCTTTCTCGACCGGACGTGAGGCGACACGATTTGCATCATGACTTTGCACATGATCCACGCTGTAGCGGTTATCGATCACCGGCTTGAAAACCTGAACCTTCTGACGCGCAATCTGCGCGCGCTTGATTCTCCGAAGAAGCTCTTCAGTTTTGCCACTGAACATACTTCCGCAGACAACCTCGACAAAGCCGTGCAACGTTCTATGAATCATAAGACGGACATACCAAAAGAGGGTCGAATTAGGGTCTATTTTTTGGAATAAATCAGGAATTCCCCTTCCCGAATCAACCGTCCAATCCCGAGGTCCCCCCCCCCTCGGCACCCAATCAGCGTATCCAATGCGGTATCTGCCAAGGTCACCGTAAATGGATTACGACAGACCCCCTCCACTTCTGCAGGTACCCGCTTGAGCGCACGCGCAGTGCGCATGAATTCTGATACTTTCAACTTAAATTCCGAGTACTTAACTCGATCTACCCGACCATCCCCCAGAACCTTACCGTCGGATGAGGAGTGAGCATTCACTCCGTTTAAATGCTCAACCATTCGAATCCGGTATTTCGAATGACCCAAAATATATGAAATTTCTACGGAGCTTGCCAGAACCGGATGATTTGGGACCGCCTCACGAGGTCCGGGACTGATCGTAGAACAAGCGATCAGCCCCGAAACAAGGAAAGCTGCAGCCACGCTCAATGATGATTTCAGCAATTTTTGCATAAAAGAGAACTCTCCAGTTTAGATCAAAGCTCACAATAATCTACGTTGATCAAATCCTGCTTTGAAGCGGGTTCACACCCGAGGACTTTGCGAATCTGCGGGCTACGGCCGAAGATTTTGTCAATTCTTGCAATCGAAGCCGGATGCTGCCGGTTATCCGATTCATCCAGGCTCTGCTCCTGCTCACATAGGTCACGAACCGAATTCACGGCAGCCCCCACGATCTGTGCCCGCGAAAACTCCGTCGCATAGTATTTCAAGGCTTCCGCTGTCACCTGGACTGCAATCCAATCAGCAAAGGTTTCAGAAAGCTGGTCATTCGCCGAACACTCGGATCCCGGCTTCACCTTAGCCATCCAGTGTTGCTGCACAAAACAGCTTTCGAGCTGCAGATATGCCGGAATACTTCCGCCAGTATCCCGAATCTCGCAGGGATCAATCGCATGGCCGAGTTCATGGGCGACGGTAAACACCAGATTGAACCAGGATTTTGAGGTAAAAAGAAAAGCTCCACCAATCCTCAGCCGGACTCCACCCGAGCTCAGCCTCTCATAATAGACATCGTTTTTTGTAAAGAGATCAGGCTCGTCTTCGTATACTTTCGCAGGGGGTGGGAGCTCAAGGCGCACTTGCTTCAGATTCTGAATCAGAAGTTTCTTATTCGCAGAGGCAAAGGCCGATTCACGCTGGATCAGTTTTACAAGTGCTTGCTGTACCCAGTTGAAGACCGCCTGCACTCGTCGCAGACGCTTGGGTGTGTAAACCGCCCGGACCAGCGCTTCGTCTACTTCCTGACTGCTCCAGTTCGGATGCTCCCGAATGATACCCTGGTAGATTCGAAGAACTTCCAGTTCTCCTTCAAGGTCCGGCTTCACGGTGCCCGTCGGATCACGGGTCACGCCTCGCTGATGACGACAAATTAGCTCATAAAAATTTTCACAGATAGGCGGTGCCGCTGAACCCAGAGACCGGTTGGGGAAACTTGGTTCCGGCGAGGGCAGCGGATGAACTGTGGACGGGCTGTTTTCAGGAATGATGAAGAAAAATGCCAGTCCGGCGACCGAAACCAGCGCCAACCAATACTTCAGGTTCAGGACTTCCCCCTTCGGGAGCTCAGAAGAATGAAAAAAGAAAACTCAGCACAGAAGCTGTAAAAACAAGAACTCCTATCAGGATCATCCCAAGAATCAGGAATTTTGGGAACAGCGCTATAACGACCGCCCGTCCGGTGCCGATATGGTAGACCTCACGGGCGCCAATAATCGTCACCAAGGCGATCCCTACTGTCGAGATCACGGTCCCTAAACCCGGAATAACGGCGAAAATCGAAGGACTCATTCCGTAAGCCACGATCTTTACAGCCGATTCAAAGGTGATATCGGTTACCGATGTCCGGTCGGAGGGCACCAGAATCCGGGCGCCGATATAAACGAAAACTGCTGTGAAAAAAATCGAGGCAAGCGTCAAAAAAGGATCGGCAATGACTGAGCCCATTCCAAAGAACCAGTTCATCAGATGATCTCTCACTTCGGACTGCTTGAGAGCATCTCCTCCGAGTTGACGGATCGAGCCCGCATCCGGAGCGAAAAATGCGACAAGCCGCTGGAAATAACCCTGGAAGGCACCACTCCCCAAAGCGCGCCAGAAGTAACCAACCACTGCTCCGAGCCAGTGAGTCGCAATCGCAAAACCCAAAGCGCGGGTGATCCTGCCGCCTCTCAGGCCCCCTGGCATCTTCCGGAAGTAGCCCGTCGGACTGAAAATAATCGTCCGGAGCTCACTGAAGTAATCAGAAATAATGGCAATCGGCTTGGAAACCGTATCCTGCTTGAGGCGAAGACCGCAATTCGAACACTGGGCCTCAGACTTGTCATTGTTGACCGGCGTCCCGCAACGCGGACATTCCACTAGCACGAAAAACCTTTCTACTTCCTTTGCTCAGCCGGAGGAGTCGGGCTGGGTTTCGGAGTCGGCTTAAAGAAATCTCGATTCCAAGGTAAATCATCCTGGACCGCAAAGTCTATCAGGAAAGCTTCAGGGCGCTGGCTCCCGTGGTCGCGTGCATAGAGTTTTCCGGAATTCTTCCAGAATACAAACTGCTGCTTTTTCTCGACCTTTTCATCTCCAATGAGCACCCGCAACCCGTCTTTCTCGCCAGCCGGGATCTGCCTGCCGGTCAGAAATTCTTTGATGCGATTGCCCGAGAGCTTATCCAGCATTTTTTGGAGCTTTTCTGAATCAAGCTCGACCTTCTCCGGCATGGAGACCCACTTCCCCTCAGTATTCACCGCAACCAGCGGGGGCGAACCGATGGGGGTTCCGGAAAATTCCAGCCGTTTGGCCGTAAACCGCTCCATGGAAGTGATCAACTTGGTCAACCGCAGATCCTTGAGATCCTTGTCGAGCCGGTTTTTTGAATTTATCTCGAGTTCGAAAAGCTGGTCTTTGTTCGAAACCGTGGCAAAGAGCCGGTCAGCGGTTTTCCCTGACTTCCGATAAAGAGTCAGAACCACCGTCTCTCCGGGCTTGGCTTGCTCGCCCTTTTCGACTGAAATCTTCAGATCCACTTTGGCACCCCGGAGTGCCGCTTTCGCAGTTTTGTCATCCTTACTTTCAGCAACAAAGTCTTTGGCGGCAAGGAATGAAAGAGAGTTGAGCAGTGCTTCTATATTCTCCGTATCGCCAGGGTAACTCTCTTTTTTGAAATTCAGGGACCATTTCCCATCGGATTTCGCACCGGAAATGCTCTTCGCCTTACCACCATCCAGTTTAAAATTTATGACGTCCTGCGCGGCGAAATTGACGAGCTTCTTATCCCGCCAGTGAGTCAGGTCTTTTTCAAAATTGGTCCTGAAATAATTTGGAATCAGATAAACCGAATTTTCATCCACCTGGGCGGGATCTCCCCGAAGCGCAAAGATGGCTTCACCAATAGGATGGGTCTGGCCCAGATACAGCAAGGCCGTTCCCGCTCCAGTGGTTACCTCTATCCGACGTCCATCAGCCCTTGCCAGGGGATCCAGGCCGTAGTCCTTCAGAAGTGCCGCCCGCTTCTCGGGACTCTCCTCTTTCAGACCAATTGTGTCAGAAGCATTGATGTTATTCAGCGTGGAAAGAAGTGAATTCACGTTCGAATCATCCGCGCGCAGCTTGACAGGTTCAGCCACTTCCCATTTTGAGTTGTCGCCTGGCTTGCAAAGCTTGGCTTCCAGATCCAGACACTTCAGGAGATAGGCTTTCTTTCCAGTGACGATATTGACGGATTGAACCTGGGTGTCTTTCAAAAGAAAAAGCTTCTTGGCCTGTTCTTCCTTTTCTTCTCTCTTGGGTTTCTGTTGGAATTCCATCCAATAGGCAAACGATCCCAGTACAAACAGGGACAACGCCAGCAGGAAGGGGACTTTCCAGTTCACCTTTTTCATTTCAGTCATACGAAGTCTCCTCTAGAGCCGGCGCCGGAGCACCCAAACCACTACTCCCGATGCGAAAATAAGCAGCGGCAGGGCAATTACGGTCAGCAAGAATATGAATCTTCCCTGTTTTTCAGAGATTTGAATCTTGCTGGCGCCCTCTTCTTTGGCGCGGATTGAAATGAGGCTTTCATCCTCCATGGTCCAGGACACGGCATTGAGAAAAAAATCAATGTTCCCGCCATAACGAGAGAAGTTGTTGGTCGCAAACTGTGAACTACCAAAGACCACCAACCGGGTGTTTCTCGTCGCCTTGGAATCCTTCTGCTTCCCTTCGACCGCTATCGCGGCCGTGAGGGGCCCTGCCTTATCTTTGTCTGCATTGAAAGTAGCTTGACCCTTCGCCAACTGGGCAAGATCCACCACGCCCCAGCTCTTGGGTGTGGTCTGTGCCAGCCATTGCACGTTCATGCCAGCCGGAGCTCCCTGGAGAATTTCCAGGGGACGCGAAAATGCAAAGTAGCATTGGGCCTGGAAGTCCTTAGTAATCGCGTGCTCTTTCGAAAAGGTCGGCAGAATCGGCACGGAAGCATCCACGCCGAGCATTCTTGAAACAGGATCTACGATCAAAGCCGCGACCGGCTTGACATGCCAGGCCTCGAGTACCGGGAATAGTTCCGGGGCATATTCGCCGCCCTTGAGGTTCACATCGAGCGCAAAAACCGCGCGCCCGCCATTGGCCAGGTATTCCTGGAGGATCTTCACCTCGGGTGCGAAAAAGGATTTCACCGGCCCCAGGACTGCGATCGCATCGCAGGACTCAGGAACTTTCTGCTCCTGCACGAGATTGATGTCCCTGACTTCATAGGCCTGACTCACCAGCGCCTTTCGCGCCGTTTCATATCCTTCAGCATCGGCCGAGGTGAAGCTCTTCTCACCATGACCGGTCAGAGAGCAAAGAACGGGGGGCTTGTCTTTGAGAAGTTTGATCAAGGCATTCGTCAACTTCTCTTCGTTCACATCCTCAATTTTTGTATCCCGAGTCCCCACGCTCAGATTCAGGGTCTCGTATTTTTTAACCCCGAGTTGCTTGGCCCGCGTGGGTTCCTTGTCCGGATCCACAAATTCGACCTCGAATTTCGGATTGAGTGACTTGTAATTATTCAACAGCGGCCGGGTTTTCTCGCGCTGTCCGGTTTTCGCAAAAAAAGTCGCCTTGACTGGCTTGTTCAAGCCACGCATCAGTTTCACAGTCTGGTCCGAAAGCGTATGGATCTTGTTCTTGGTCAAGTCCAGCTTCTGCGGGTATCGCGCCACTAGGAAGTTCAGCACCCCGACAATCCCGATCACCAGCAATATGGTGATTCCGGCGTTCAAACCATACGCTGCCGTACGGCTCCGGAGTGCTTTGCGATTCTGCTGGACCAGAAAACCCAGAACGACCACGAGCAGGACCGCCACAACAATCGAGAGCCAAAGATACTCGCCGAAAACCGCGCGCGCGAAGAGAAGAACCAGCAAGAGCAAGCCTGCGGCGCCCCAGAGGATCAGATTCAGATTTTTGCCGGATTGTTTTGTATTATTCATAAGTGCTCACCTCCAACGGAAGGAATCAAGAACTCGGTGGGTCAGGAAAAGCCCGATTCCGATGAACGACAGGTAATAAAAGGCGTCGGTCGTACTCACTATTCCCTGCCCGAAGTTGCTGTAATGATCGATTAAGGAAAGATGCATCAGAACATCGCTCCAGACGGGTCCCGCCGAACTGGCCGCCCAGCTGATAATCCAGAAGAAAAGTCCGGTGGCGAACGTAAGCGCTCCGGCAATGATCTGGTTCTCGGTCATCGCCGAAAACAGGATACCGAGTGCCACATAACAGGCTGTGACCAGAATGATTCCGAAGTAGCTCGTGACGATCGGTCCGATCTCAGGGTTTCCCGTGGCAAAAAGGATGATGGGGTAAACAATCGTGAACGAGAGCATGACCAACACCAATCCGAGCGCCGAGAAAAACTTACCGAGAATGATCTCGGTCAAGGTAACCGGAGACGTCATGAGAAGCTCGATCGTGTGCAATTTTTTCTCTTCAGCAAACAGCCGCATCGTGATGAACGGGACCAGGAAAAGGAAAATCAAATTCATATTTCCGTAAAGCGGTTTGATGACTCCGTCCGTGATGCTGATACTTTTGCCCATATTGAATTGCTGGTACTGGGCATTCTGCGCAACGTAATGGGCGAAACCGAAATAAAACATGTAACCCATGATCGCGAGAAAGCCGGTAATCACGATGTAAGCGACCGGTGAATTAAAGTATGACCTGAAATCGCGCCGCGCGATGGTGAATATATTCATCATATCTGATCTCCTGTGGCGTTTTCTGTCGTAGTGAGCTGAAGGAATATTTCTTCCAGGCTGACGCGTTCAGCGCTGAATTCCAGCACGCCCATGCTTTTCTGGACTGCCGTCTCAATGATCTTGTCCCGGATTTCCTGGCCCCCTGGAGTCATCTCGATGATCAGCTTCGGACCAGCAGGCGTGATGTTGCTGATGCCTTGGATTTTTCGCAGTGCTGCAATCCCCTCGGCAGCCGGATTTTTGACCATCAGGTTGTAAATCAATCCTTTGTTCAACCGGGTGGTCAACCGCTCAATCGTGTCTTCAGCAACGATTGCACCTTTATTAATGATAATAATCCTCTGGCAGGTCGCGGTGACCTCCGGGAGAATGTGAGAACTCAGAATGACCGTATGATCATTTCCGAGGTTTTTGATCAGTTCACGGATTTCAATGATCTGCTTGGGATCCAGACCGACCGTCGGTTCGTCGAGGATCAGAACTTTGGGGTTATGGACCAGCGCCTGAGCCAGGCCGACTCGCTGACGGAAGCCTTTTGAAAGATTCCCGATCAGGCGATGTTGAACTTCTCCCAATCCGGTCTTGTCGATGATACCCTTGACGCTCGCCGAAACCGAGCCTTTGGGAACTTGTCGCATGCGGGCTGCAAATTCCAGATAATCAAATACCTGCATCTCCGGATAGACCGGCGGATTCTCGGGCAGGAAGCCAACATTTCTTTTCACTTCGATCGGATTTTCAAAAACGTCGTGGCCATCGACGACCGCCTGGCCCTGAGTCGCCGGCATGAAGCCGGTCAGGATCTTCATCGTCGTGCTTTTTCCCGCGCCATTCGGGCCCAGGAAGCCGACGATCTCGCCTTTTTTCACTTCGAAGTTCAAATCATTTACGGCCACTCTTGGCCCATACATCTTGGTCAGATGGGTTACTTGAATCATAGATGATGCCTCACCCTTGAGTTTATTTCTTTATTAAGAAGGGGTTACCAACACACTAGTAACCTGCTGGAATTAAGAATGAACGTCAATTGATACTTGTCAAGAGCCGCACTGCATTTTGACGCACCTATTTACAGGTTCTTCGGGACTTTTCCGAATTTTTCATAGGCATGGATGACGGCTTCGAGCCTTTTAATAACCGCATCCACTGTTTTCTCCAACGGTGCGGACAAAGCAAGTCCAGCGGCAAACTCATGACCGCCGCCTCCCAGCTCCATGGCGACACGATTAACGATGATGGTTCCTTTGGATTTGATCGAAACCCTCACCTGATTGTCATCCTCCTCGCGAAATAAGCAGACAACCTCCGCATCCTTTAACAGCAAGAGCTGGTTGAGGAAGGATTGCGTGTCATCTGAAGAGGCGCCATGCTTCTTCCGGAGCTCAAGAGGCATTTCGAGCCAGGCTACTTTTCCACCTGCCCCTATTTTTACATTCTGCAGCATCGTCCCCAGGAGCTGCAGATGCGAAAGCTCCTTGGAAGAGTAGATGGCCTGATAAATTTCTTCGGGATTGACTCCCTGCTCGATCATCTCGGCTGAGATTTTGTGGGATAACGGTGTCGTGCGCGCATACCGGAAAGAATTCGTATCCGTCATGATGGAGACATACAGCCCCATCGCGACTTCCTTGTTGATCTTCGCAAGATTCAGCTCTGAAAAAAGATGATAGAGCAACTCGCCGATACTGCTGGAGGCAGGATCTGAGACCAGCGTCGCATGAGGGGGATAAGTCAAATCAGTAGCCCCCTGAATCACTGGATGATGATCCAGAAAAACAATCTTCTTGGCGCGAAGATTCAGTTCGCCCCAGAGCTTCCCAAGACGCCTCGGATCATTCGTGTCAACAATGACCCAAAGATCAAAGGTGTCCCAAAGCTCCACTTCTCCCGGACCCAGCAAAATGTTGTTTTTGGGATCAAGAAAGCGGTAACGCTTCGGAAGCAGGTCAGGGTTATAAACGCGACAGGCTTTGCGCGCCCGCTTCAGATAATGGAAAAGAGCAGCTTCAGCACCCAATCCGTCACCGTCCGGAAGCGCATGTGTCGTAATCAACACCCTCTTGGCTTGCTCCAGAAAGCCTTTAAATTTCTGAAACTCTTTAGTTTTCGAAAGCTCCACGGATTCTATTTTCGTGCTCAAGCCGATGACCTCGCATTCCGAAAGAAACAGTAGAGGTTGCACCCAGAATGAATCTAGAAAAACAGACTCAGCCAGATCCGCTCTACATCATCTTTGAAGAACATCTGTATAACTTTAAAGATTCCGATTCTGACCGCAGGACGTTTATCGGAAATATAGTAATAGACTACCTCACTTACCTCAGAAAGATGAACATTATTGTTCCGAAAGCCATGGAGGCTTCGGTCGTCGAGGAACTGGGGTTTCAAGTGAACAATATGCTCGTTAAAAAGATTTATGGGTTCCCGAACCTGGACGAATACCGGAAGAAGGCACCTAAAGCTAGAAAACGTAAAGCCCGGACCAACTACACAAAAATTAAAAAATCAGCCTGACGCATACAGTCATCACTAACTAGCAAGCCTGGCTCGCTGTTGAATCAACTTGGCATGTAACTCAATTGCGTTGAACGGCGCAAAGACTTTTGCGTCATTGTCGAAATACACAAATATGTCGGGGGCCCGCTTCTTCCAATTTTTAATTCGATTTGCCCATTCATCGAGTGCTTTTTCATCATATCCGCTGGCATAAAGTTCCTCAGTCCCATGCAATCTGATGTAAACAAAATCCGAAGTGACCACCTCCAGATACGGCCACTTTCCACCACTGTCGGAGAATACCAGGGCTGCACCGTATTTGCGTAAAAGTCGATAGAACGCCGGATCTCTGAACGAAGGATGCCTGACTTCAATCGCGTGCCGGATTCGTTCGCTGGGAGCAATCCCCCCTGTTTCCACGTAGGCCCGCGCTTTCATCCAGGGATCACATTCCGCGGCCAGACGTTTTGCACTTGAAAAATCCTGCGGCAAGAGCGCCAGGAATTCCTCCATCCGCCCCAGATCCATTTTCATGCTAGGCGGGAACTGCCAAAGAATTGACCCCAGCTTCTCTTTTAAAGCGAGCACCCCTGAAGCGAAAAAGTTGGCCACAGGGGTTTGAATATTCCTGATTCTGAGAATATGGGTGATGTAACGGTTGGCCTTCACGGAAAATACAAAACCGGGCGGCACTGCTTCATACCATTTCAGATACGACGAAGATCGCTGTAAGGAATAAAAAGTACCGTTGATTTCAATCGAGTTCACCTGGCGACTGGCGTAAGCCAACTCTCGGTTATGCGGCAGCTTTTCCGGGTAAAATGTTCCCCGCCAGGGCGGGTAGGTCCAACCGGAGATTCCAATTTTGATTCTGAACGGTTGAGTCATTCAATTGGCAACTGAACAAGCATAGCTAATGCCACGAAATCAATGAACTCAGTCGAGCGACTCGCGTGAAGAACAAATTAATTCGGCTCAGTGCCGATATGGTGTTCTGCTTCAATATACCGGATCGTACCGGTATCTGATCGCATGACGACCGAGTGAGTGGTGATCCTCTGCGTGCCTTTGAACTGCACTCCATCTAAAAATGTTCCCTGAGTCACACCGGTGGCGGAGAACATGACCGGTCCTTTTGCAAGTTCATCAATTTGATAGACTTTGTTCAGGTCGGTAATGCCCATCTTCCTGGCACGCGCTCTTTCAGCATCTGTCCGGAAGATCAGACGCCCCTGGAAGTCTCCCCCCATGCATCTCAATGCTGCCGCCGCGATAACACCTTCCGGAGCGCCCCCTGTCCCGACCAATACGTCCACACCGCCGCTGCGCTTACAGGTGGCAATTGCGGCGGAAACATCACCATCTCCGATCAACCAGATACGCGAGCCCAGACCGCGCACTTCATGCATCAACTCCGCATGGCGCGGGCGATCCAGGATAATGACAGTCAAACTTTGTACCGGGATATTTTTTTGGGCGGCAATCCTGCGCAAGTTTTCTGTCACTCCCAGATTCAAATCAATGATGCCCTTGCAAGAGGGACCGACTGCGATCTTCTCCATGTAGACATCCGGGGCATGGAGGAAGTTTCCCTCGTCAGCAATCGCGATCACGGAAAGAGCATTCGTTCCCCCGTTTGCACAGATCGTAGTTCCCTCCAGCGGATCCAAAGCCAGATCCAGTTTGGGGCCGTCTCCGGCACCGACGCGCTCACCTATGTAAAGCATGGGCGCTTCGTCGCGTTCACCCTCTCCAATCACCACTCGACCATCAAATTGGATCGAGTTCATCCTTTGGCGCATGGCTTCGACAGCCGCGAGATCTGCGGCCGTCTCATCACCGCGCCCCATCAGCTTTGCGCTCGCAATTGCGGCAGCTTCGGTTACCCGGACAAATTCAAGCGCAAAATTTCGATCCATAACGACTCCTTTGAAACACTGACAACTTTGTTCGATTTCGAACCAAGCTCAAGAACGATAGCTCTTCAATTCCTTCATGTAATTGGCGCGATCGAAAGCTGCAGGATGCGTAACTTTGGACCGGCTCAGACTTCCCTGCATTTGCGCAATGGACTCATATTCGTGCTTTTCAAGCCAACTCTGCAGATCGGTTTCAACTTCCTTGAGATGGCGCGGCCCCTGTTGGAGCAGGGCAGACGTCATCATGGCGACTTTGGCGCCTACCATCATCGATTTAATGACATCCTCGGCTTTATGCACCCCACCGGTGATCGCGATATCCGCTTTGACTTTATCCACCAGGGCCGCCGTCCAGTGCAGACGAAGCCGGAGTTCATCAGAACGACTGAAGGTCAGCTTGGGCTTCACTTCAAGCTCTTCCAAATCAATATCGGGTTGATAGAACCGGTTGAACATCACGATGCCTCTGGCGCCTGCTTTGGAGAGCTCCAGGGCGATATTTCCGACCGAGCTGAAAAACGGGCTGATTTTTACGGCAACCGGGATCTTGACGCTCGCCGTGACTGCGCGAACCAGATCCAGATACATTTTTTCGATTTCTGCACCAGTCTTGGTAACATCCGAAGGTACGAAATAAGTATTCAGTTCCAGGGCATCAGCGCCGGCCTTTTCTATTTCCTGGGCGTATTTGATCCAGCCGCCATTGGAATAGCCGTTCAAACTGGCAATGATTGGAATCTTCACCGCTTGCTTTGCCTTGCTGACGTACTCTACGTATTGAGAAGGCCCGATATTGTAGGTTTTGAAATCAGGATAGTAGCTCAGGCTCTCCGCTGAGACATCTGAGGTATTCCACAGCTGTTTGTCCAATTCTTTGCTTTCGTTCAGAATTTGCTCCTCAAAAAGCGAATGAAGGACAATAGCCGCGGCGCCGGCATCTTCAACCTGGCGCAAATAGGCGGACTCAGCACAAAGCGGTGAGGAAGAGACGACAAGCGGGTTTTTTAAATTCAGACTGAGAAATTTCGTTGAAAGGTCGGCCATGACAATAACTCCCTGGTTAATTGTGGGTGGGTGATCATCAGCGCCGGTCGGAACTTTGTCAAGTCAGTCCGGGGGGTCGAGACCGCCCCCTCTGGATGTACATGTTTTGCATGATCATTGGAATGGAAACCGAAAAGACGAGCTGTGAACGTTGTGGTGCGCCCGGTGCGCGTCAATATGAACATTCCTGGTTTTGCGACGAATGCTATCAAACGCGCAGCTCCTCAGATCTGGAAGAAGGCGGCGACGACCTCTGGAAATCCTCTGAGGAAGAGCAAACAGACAAGCCAGACAGGAAAGAAACTAAAGTCGCCTGATTGAATTTTGGTACTTAACTCAGGTAAGGAGCAGGATCTCCAAGTCCCTCCCGCAACAAGACGGGCGTATCCTCGATTAAATCAATCACGGTCGATTCTTGCGGAGTGATGGGGCCGCAATCCAGCACGGCAGAAATTCGCTCTCCCCAGAGCGCTTCAATTTCGCGGGCGTCATCGAGATAGTGATTTTCCGGGTCACGGGCGCTCAGATTCAGAATAGGTGTTCCGAGTGCCGCGATCAATGCCTGTACAATCGGATGTTCCGGCATGCGAATTCCTACTTCACGCCGTTTTCCGTGCATTCCTCTTGGAACTGTATTCTTCGCCGGAAGAATAAAGGTGTAGGGCCCGGGAAGGGTTCTCCTCATTGCTCTGAAGATCCGGTCAGAAATAACAGCATAGTGACCGATCATTTTCAGATCCGCACAAAGGAGAGAAGCGGGCTTTTTGGGTGAACGGCTCGTTTCGTTGAAGAGCAGGGCAACCGCCTTCGGCTGAAATGGATCGGCACCAATTCCATAGGTGGTATCTGTTGGATATGCCAGCAGACCGCCTGCGCGCAGAATTCTGGCGGCATTGGCGACCCTTTTCATATTGGGATATTCTGGATCAACGGTAATCAGCATGGGCCAAATCCCTTCGCGCCATCCTCACCAGAAACAGCGCATAAAATAGTGCGAAATGGCACATCAGTGAGGGAAGGCCGTCTTGAAACATGACCGGGCGTAAAGCGGCCAGAAAAAGAGAGGGGATAATGAAGAGCAAGGATCCCAAGAGGAGATCTCCCAGATCCTGCCGCACCCGGAGCTGGTCAGAACGGCTGATGATCGCTGCAGGAATGAAGATCATGCTCATCTGGGTGATTTCGTAGAAGGCACCGTAAATATGAAAATAAGGCTCCATGTAGCCGTAACGGGCATACATGAACTCACAAATAGTTCCGGTGATGAAACGGTAATCCATGACAATCCAAAGCGACATCAAGGCTCCCAGAAAGAGCGAGAAATGCGCATAGCGCACCAGAGTGCGGCTTCTGGGTGTCACAATTCTCGAAATCAGCAATAGGCTGACTGGAGGAAGCCAGGTGATGTCCAAAAAAGCCATGCGCGAAAGAAATAAACTGGGCTCACTTGTTTTCCAGCAAATTGCGACTTCCAGAATCTGATATCCAGCCAATAAAAGAAGAGTGAACCCAATCAGCATTAAAACATTTCGGCGCCCCCGGGATCGCAGAGCCCAGAAAACCCAGCAAGCCGCAATTAATTCAAATGCCGCAGTGAACGCCCCCAAAACCGGAGAATATCCCATCCGCCCCCCCTGAAACTGTCCCTCAACTCACGCGTAAGCCCTTATTAAAACCCCGAAATCCAAATTTCTCAATTAATTCGAATGTTCCCCGGCGGTTTCACCGATGAGACTCTGTGAAGTTCTATCGTTTTCGTTTCATGCTTTTGGCTACCATCCTCCTGGCCTTCAATGCCGGAGGATCGTTTGGAAGTGTCCGGGCGTCCCCGCCTCGGCGCGATCATTATCAGGTACTGGGTATTGCCCGCAGCGCCTCGCCCTTGGACATAAAAAAGGCATTCAGGAAATTTGCGGTCCAGTTTCATCCAGATAAAAATCTCGACCAAAGCGCGGCTGTTCAATTATCCGCAGAAGAACAATTCAAGCAGATCAACGCTGCTTATGAAACTCTGAGCAATCCTGAAAAACGCAAGGCGTACGATATCGAAACTAGCGCGAACCACGCGCAACCCTTTGACTGGCGCAACAACAGCCCTGATCCAAAACCTGAACCCCAGGCCCCTCCCAGGGCAGAGCAGACCGTCGCGACCTATCTTGATGAATTTCGCGCGAGTGCAAAAAATGGGATTAGCTTCCTTGAGGTGATCGAACAGGCTGATTGGGCTTTCAAAAACAAAACCCGGAGTCTGGATCCAGTAAAATCTCCGGAATCCTTCTCTCAAGCAAAAAAGATTTTCATTTCTGAGAATGTGGATGCCTTTTTCAAAAACAGACCCGATTCACCCGAGGTCATTCGCTTCCTCCATACTCTGGATTCCACCTATTCCGGAAGGATCGCACCGGAAACGAAAACCTGGGTAAAACAAAGTTTTGAGCTGCTCAATCAACATTGTGACGCAGGCGCGGTATCAACTGAAAATCTCAACAAAATGATCAAGCGCCTCATGCGCTATTACCCGCTGTATTACGATGCAAAAACCCAGCAGCTCGATATACTTTCGGATTTTATTGAAGCACGAATTCGTAATTTGGGTGAAAGCGCGGGCAAAGCGCAGCAAAAGAGTGATCGCGAAGTGCTGAAGCGCGCTGCAGAACTACTTGCCTCTGATTACGAAACCTTCCGCACCAGGCTCAATGGACAAAAGCTGGGCGCTAACGAAAAAATATACCTTCGCCCGATCACCGGACCAGAAATAAGCTTGAAAAGCCGGTGCTCATTCACGAGAATATTCGCTAAGTGGTTTTAATTTCGCTGAAGCATTAAGAATTCAACTAAATGAGTCGATAGGCCAAAAAATATGAAACAATTCACCTTTTGCGCTGTTCTAGTCGCCATCTTCCTTGCACCCCTGCAATCAGGCTGGGCGGCGCCCTCCCAGAACTGTGTCATCGAACACGCCATTCTTGAACTGAAAGGCGATACGTCTCATTTCAGAAATTCCGGTTATTTCATTAAAGTCTCGGATGAAGTGCATCGAAGACTGGCAATGAAACTCAAGGATCATGGCGTCACCAAACAGCTCGCCGGCGACATCCGCCGCGTCGGTAAAAAGGATCTCGCTTTTGACTTGAATTCACTCAAACCCGCCAAAATGAACGAGCTGCTGGAAGAGGGCCGCAGAAAAGTTTCTGAACTTTATTACTTCACCAGTGGTGCCGGTCTCTGGAGTCGAGGCGGTGGTCAGGTGAAAGCCCTGATTCCCTTCAACATCAAAGATCTTCTCAAGGCTGCAGATTACGACAAGCTTGTGGCATCGGGTGCAATCGCGAGCGCCTCCAGTCCAGAGGATGTGCTCAAACTGGCCTATGGAACCTCAGATCTCCCGGCAGCAATTGTTCGAAATGGCACTACCGTCGAGAACCACGCCGCCGAACTGGTCTCCAAACACCAGAAGGTTCTTGAAAAGCTCATCGCCCAAGCACGACAGAACCCCAGATCCATGAACCCGATCGATATCAAGCTTTCGAACGTCGCGATTAACAGCGAAAGATCCAACACCTACATTCCCTTCGATATCTGGACCAGTGAGCAGACCCATGATGCCATTCGCACCTACCTCTCGGAGTTCAAATCCGGATTCAAAAAGAAGATCTTCCACGATGATCCGGTCCATGATGCCAAGATCAAGAATGCCATCCAAAAATATTTGAAAGAATCCGATACACGCGGGGAAACCCATGTCTTTGGATTCCAGGAAGGCTATCACGCGCTCGACCAGGCAACCGGGGCTCCGGTTCGCGAAACTCCGCTCATCGGCGAAGGTGCCGGAATGGCTAAAGACTATCTCGAGAAATCCGGACGTGCCGCCGAACTCAAGCGAATGGGCAAGAAGACCTGGGTATTTGAAAACATCGAAGTCGTGACCGACCTTCCCCTGGCGATGGGCGCTCATTCGAAAACCAGAAAGCCGGTGAGCGTCATCCTGGTTCCGCAGAAAGAAGGCTACTCGGGCGGCTCACCCTTCCTGGTACCCAAAGGCTCCGGACATAATCTCGAACTCCATGAGATGTCGGCACTCCCCAAGGCTTTTGCGGAAGGAAATGAATTTTTCAATTCCAATACCATTTTTCAATCTCTCGAACTCCCCCCTCCTTCGAACATTGGGTTTGAGGTCAAGACTTTCAATGGCCGGAAAGTTGTCCGGGTCAAAATGAATGCCGGTGATGTGACCTTGGACGCCCCCACCGCCGGAATCGGCGGAAGAATCGGAGTTGAGTACGAGAATTTCAAGAACTACAAGGAATTCGGCCAAAACGGCAGCAAGCTCATCGATACCTTCCGGGACATCTGGGCAAGAGACGTGGCCGTCGCTCACTAGGATCAGCGGACCAGCTCAATTCCGAACTTACGGCCCTTGATTCGTCCGTTGCGAAGCCTCTGGACTGCGATTTCCGCAAGGTTCTTCGAAACAGCGACGTAAGAGAAACGGTCATGCACTTCAATTTTCCCGATATCCGAAGCATTCAGGCCACCCGCTTCGCCGGTCAAAGCCCCCAGAATATCGCCCGGCCTCATTTTATCTTTACGGCCACCAGAAATGTAAAGAGTCGCCATCTTGGCATCACGATGTAAATTCTTTTTTTGCGTTTCCGCTTCGAGTTGCTCGGGTGATGCAACGGTCTTCCACTCGAGCTTCGAGCCGGTGAATTGCTCGATAATCTGAATTTTGCTTTTCTCGCGTGGCGTCGACAGCGCAATGGCCAGGCCTTTCTTCCCGGCACGCCCTGTACGTCCGATCCGGTGAACATAAATCTCGCCTTGGGGCGGCAGATCATAGTTGAAGACCACATCCAAACTTTCGATATCAAGACCACGGGCGGCCACATCAGTCGCAATCAGAACTCTCGTGCTGTGATTGCGAAATTTTGCCAGAACCTTGTCTCGCGCATTCTGTTCAAGATCGCCATGCAGACAGCCTGCACTCACGCCCGATTTCGAGAGGATCAGTACAACCTCATTCACGGTCGTCTTGAGATTACAGAAGACCAACGCAGACTCAAACTGATTCTGTTGCAGCAACCACAGCAAAGCGCTGGGCTTTGCTCCAAACGGTACTTCATAGACCACCTGCTTGATTGCGACTGTGGTCTGCTTTTCCTCTTCGACGGTCACCCTCACCGGATGGCGCTGATACGCAGCACTCATGGCTGCAATCGAACGAGGGAAAGTTGCCGAGAAAAACAGGGTCTGACGTTTACGCGGAGTCTTCTGCAGAATTTTTTCCATGTCCTCCTGGAACCCCATGTCCAGCATCCGATCCGCTTCATCCAGGACAACCGAAAAAATGCTTCGCAGATCGAGCGTCTCACGTTTCAAATGATCCAGTACGCGACCCGGGGTTCCGACGACGATGTGAACACCTTTCTCAAGCGCACTGAGCTGCGGATGCATCGGTTGTCCGCCGGATAAAATAAGAACCTGAAGTCCGGGTTGGCGTCGCCCGAGTTTCCTGATCTCTCGCGCAACTTGCGTGCAGAGCTCACGAGTGGGACAAAGAACGAGCGCCTGGACTTTGCGCCCAGCCAATCCCCTCTTTTGTTCAAGCATGTGGAGGATGGGTAAAGTGAAGGCGGCAGTCTTGCCGCTACCTGTTTTAGCCTGACCAATCAGGTCCTTTCCTTCCATCAGCAGAGGGATGGCCTTGGCCTGAATGGGTGTGAGCTGGGCATATCCCAGCTCCTGGACGACTTGGGTCAGAGAAGGTGAAAGATGTAACGAGTCAAAGTCCTTAGTCATTTCGGTTGGATATCACACCTAAAGCCCTTTGACACGGTGATTCATTTCAGATTGTTGACCGGATCAGTAATAATGTTCGTTACAGGGCACAATCTATGCTATCGTGTTCTCGTACTGTTAATTGCTTCTTTCGAGTCTGCGGGCATCGTGTCCATATCCTCTGAAGAGCGCCCTGCCTTTAGGAGGTTTTATGGGTAAGAAATTGTATGTTGGCAATCTGCCATTTTCCGCAACCGATCAAATTTTGTCTGACACTTTCGCACAATGCGGAACTGTTGAATCAGCCAAGATCATCATGGACCGCGACAGCGGCCGCAGCAAAGGCTTCGGCTTCGTCGAAATGTCCACCGAAGCTGAAGCACAGAACGCAATCAGCAAATTCAATGGCGCCGATTACGACGGCCGCGCAATGACTGTCAATGAAGCCAAGCCTATGGCACCTCGTGAAGGTGGCGGCGGTCGCGGTGGATTCGGCGGCGGTGGCGGACGCGGCGGACGCTACTAATCAGTAGTTTCGCTTAGTTTATAAAAAGGGGAGCGGGTTCATTCCCGCTCCCCTTTTTTTGTCTCTTTTACCGTGCGGCTTCAGGCGATTGCCGCCAGCTCATCCTACTATCTTTTATACTCAGCTTTGCGAGCAGCCCCATGTCCGTAACCATGTCCGTGCCCATTTCCACGCCGAGGTCCACGATCACTTCTGGCACCGCGATCACCCGCAGGGTGGAACTCCCGCTTGAAACCCTGAGCTGGACGAACAATGACTGGAGCGCCTGATTTCACAATCTGAGCTGGTCCATCTGCAGCAGTCTTGGGCCGTTCTGCGAATACTTCCGGAAGCAGGAGTGAAAGGAATCGCGCTGCGATTTCCTCATGGGTCATATCTGCAATTGCTTCCATCCAATCAGCATCCATGAGTTCCACAGCCCGAGGATAAGCCTGCTGCGCCTGGAAGATGGCTAGAGTCTTGGAAACCTTCCGTGTGCCGATTTCCTTGCGGGTGGGAATCTTTCCTTCCTTGATCTTTCTTTTGGTCATCTTCTCAATACGCCCGATGAGGGCACGGTGACTGGGAGTAACGAGACTCATGGCCACTCCGGCTTTTCCGCTGCGGGCAGTACGGCCGATCCGATGAACATAGCTGTCGAGTTCGCGAGGAATCGAATAATTAATTACATGTGTAATGTCCTGAACATCCAAGCCGCGGGAAGCGACGTCAGTACAGATCAACATACTGACTTTCCTGTCCCGGAAGGAACGCATGGTGCGTTCGCGGGCATTCTGATCCATATCACCGTGCAGACAATCCGCTCGATAGCCCCGGTCCTTAAGGTACTGAGTCAGCTCCGTCACCAGTGACTTGGTCTGACAGAAGACAAGTCCGTAAAAGCCATCTACCGTGTCGATTAATTTGCAGAGAATTTCCGGCTTATTGGATTCCTGGGTCATGAAATAAAGCTGCTCCACCGTCTCGGCGAGCATCTCTTTTTTATTCACCTGTACCTGCTTGGGTTCACGCAGGTACTCATCGGCAACTTTACGTACTTCGCGGCTCATGGTTGCGGAGAAGAGCCAAGTATTACCCATCCCAGGCGGAAAGCTTCCCAGGATTGTCTCAAGATCTTCCTTGAAGCCCATCGAAATCATTTCGTCCGCTTCGTCGAGGACAATGATCTTCAGGTCGTCGAGAACCAGCGTGCCCCGTTCCATATGATCGACAATACGACCAGGGGTGCCGACTACGATCATTGCCCCGCGCTTGAGTCCGTGGATTTGATCGCCATAACTGGAGCCACCGTAGATCGGCAGTGCATGCACACTCTTATGCTTACCCAGTAGGTCAATCTGCCCAGCAACCTGGAGCGCAAGTTCACGGGTCGGGCAGAGGACCACAGCCTGGACGGCTTTCTTGCGGGGATCGATCTTTTCGAGCAGAGGGATGGCAAAAGCTGCGGTTTTTCCAGTGCCGGTAGCGGCTAAACCAATGAAATCAGTCGCTTCCCCGAGCAAAACGGGTAAAGTTTCCACCTGGATTGGGCTGGGCTTCACATAGCCAAGCTCGGTAATGGCACGCATGATGGGGGCACTCAGTTCTAAATCATTAAAGGATTCCAAGGGGGCTCTCTCAATTCTGGCTTTGTTATTCGGTTAGGCCCCGGGGTGTATCACAGTTCCAGCATATTTGTTGATTAATTTAGTACCGAATCCCTTCCAGGTCGCTACCCGGCGGCAATCCAGAGAATTGATCAATTAAATTAATGAAGTCTGTATTTGCGACGAAAAGCATTTATGCACTCCAAGCTTACGTTACAGAAAAAGTTGATTCTACAGTTTTCGATCATTTCGCTCGCCGGTCTGGCTGTTTTCGGAACAATCAGCCACCAGCTCTTTTCCCGGCTGGTACAGGACATGATCCGCCAAGACGTAACCAACCGGATTCAAGGGGCCCGATCGGCGATTCAGATTTCCTACGAGGAAAATCTTGAGCGCCAACGGGATCTTTCCAAATATTTAAAGTCGCGTCTGGAAAATCGTATCTCCGTCGACCTGAAGAATACGCACCCGGAGGAAGTGGTCAATCAAGTCACTCATGCCAAAATCACAACCGTAGCCCCGAGTCTCATGATCGACGGCAAGGTTCTGAAAGATCATCAGCTCGTCGATCGTATTGCAGGAGAGACACGGAGCAAAGTTACCTTTTTCTCTTTGATACCCGAAGGACTCCTGCGTGTTTCGACCAGCATCAGAAACAAAGACGGCTCGCGAGCCTCGGGAACCTTCATCCCGAAGGATTCACCCGTATACAAATCTATTTCAGAGGGCCACGCCTATTACGGTCGCGCCTTCGTTGTGGATGACTGGTATGTCACAGGATACGAACCCATTATTCAGGAAGGAAAACCCGTAGGTGCGATTTTTGTCGGGACCCGCGAAGTTTCAACGGCCAGAATCAAAGAATTTCTTAAATCCGAAAAGCTACTGGAGACCGGATATTTTTTCATTTTCGATTCCAAAGGGACAATGGTTCTACACCCGGCCAAAGAAGGCCAAAACCTCATCAATGACACTGATCTGGACGGAAGGCCGATCTTTCAGGAGATGATCCAGAAAAAATCCGGCTGGATCTCCTATCGCTGGCTGAATGCCGAAACCCAGAAGTCTCAACTAAAGATTGCGATGTTTGAATATTTTCCGGGGATGGACTGGATTGTCGCCGCGAGTTTTAACGAATCCGAACTTAACGCTGGAATTACGCGAGTGAATTCAATTCTACTCTTATTGACCGTGGGACTGACCATCCTGATGGGGTTTGTAGTCGGTCTGACCGCAAAACGGATTGCCCGTCTTCTAAATGAAATGGTTGCCCGATTGAACTCCGTTGTTGCCACGGTATTCGGCAAATCCAAAGAGGTTGAAAATACTTCAACTGAACTTTCGGAAGCTTCATCGCGCCAAGCCGCGGCCCTTCAGGAAACAGCTGCCACAACGGAAGAAATTCACGCAATGGTCAACCAGAATCTCGACTCGACCAAAGTCTCCCAAGGGCTTTCAGCAGAAACCAAATCAGCTGCCGAACGAGGCGCTGCCGTTGTCGAGAAGCTGAACGAGGCGGTTTCAGACATGAACAAATACAACTTGGCTTCGAAAGCTGAAGTAGGCTCCAGCTATGAGCAGATCAAGGAGATATCGCAGGTCATTTCCGGAATCGAAGACAAGACAAAGGTGATCAACGATATCGTATTTCAAACGAAGCTTCTTTCGTTCAATGCCTCTGTGGAGGCTGCCCGGGCAGGAGAACATGGAAAAGGTTTTGCAGTTGTCGCCGAAGAGGTTGGCAATCTCGCTCGCCTGACCGGCACTTCTGCAGAGGATATTCAAGCCACGCTTCGGGATGGGATTCAGAAGGTCGCCCATATCATCGAGGCGTCTGAGAAACGCATCAGTATCTCTTTTGACGCTTCCAAACAGAAGACCGAATACTGCGTGCAGGTCGCGGGTGAATGCATGAAGTCCCTTCAGGAGGTCGTCGCGAACGTCGGGAAGACTCATCATGCAATTGAACGCATTGCCACTGCATCAAAAGAACAATCCACCGCCGTGGGCCAGATCTCGCAAGCGATACAACAAATCGATCAAGCCACGCAGACCAACGCCCAGCTGGCGGACCGATCCCGGAGTCACGCCAGAGAATTGAAGAGCCAGTCAGAGGAACTGACTGATAATGTCCAGGTCCTTAACACTCTCGTGAATGGCGCAAAAGAAGAACCCTAAAGGCCCGAGATTGCCCGATTCCTCTGCTAACAAGCTTCACCCTCCATCAAGTTTCATCAGCGCCACAGGCAAGGGGATAGTTCTATCTGTTTCAACCTAAAAGATGCATCATATTAGAGACACAAAATTCGGTGCTCGAACGTGCTTGGTTTACGATGAGGTTTGATAGTCATGAAACATGAATGGACTCTGATGGCGGCGGGAGTTGTCTTGGGCTTGTCTTTGTGCGCATCCGCAAGCGATGGACACACTAGCGAGTGCGTCGGCGATGCCAGTTCCGCAAAACCAGAGGCGGCAATCGGGGGCCTCAAGCTCATCACACAAAAGGTGCAGGCGCAAAAGACGGCCCCAGTCGAGGAGGATTGCGCGTCGGTCAAGCAGTTAAGTCCGGTCGGTACGCGCTGCAAGACGAGCAAAGGTGTTGTATTCACGCGCATGAAAAACGGCTGGAAAGACAGCGGAGACGGCGGAAGCTTATGGCACGACGAGGACCGGAACCCGTCGATGTATTTTGAGAATTCACAACCCAACAGTGAGAGCTATTGCAAAAATAGAGGCCTGAAACAGCAGGTAAACATGTATCTCCCCTCCAAACAGGATTTTGAGGTGGCCGACAGCCACGGCATCCGTGAACTGATGAAGGATATGAAAGGCCATTCGTATTGGACTACAACTGTAGATCCTGGCAACCCAAGTGGGGGCTACTACTTTTCGGGATCCAGCGGCGGTTTCGGCACCTATCGAAGAGCGCAGGGGGATTTTTACAACTACACTTGTATTTGTATCTCGCAATAAACATCCGGGCAGCGAATCCGGCTCGTAAAAACGACCTGGCTACCCCGGCGTTCAGTTCCAGTCCTGAACGACACTTCGCAACTGCAACACCTCGTTTTACCGAGGGCTTATCGTTTCAAAAACTTCAACTTAGATCATTAAAAATGGTGGGCGCTGCCATAAGCTGGTCGAACCAATTGTGTTCGTAAAGGAAGTCGCGGCCCAGTGGTTTCGGCCTGAAATCGATCTCGACGAGCTGGCAAAACTCCGTTGGGGCGAGAGATGGACACGAAAAATGCTTGCGGACCATTTCCAGAGGCCAAGAGCAACTATCATTCGCCGGCTCAAGGAGCTGGAGAGCGGTGTTTATGGGGATCGGTAAACTGATAGCAGTAGCAGTGGCGTTTGCAATTTTAGCGGTATCAACGGGGCGCCTACCGCAGATATTAAACGTCGTACAGATCGCGCAAATTCAGCTCATTCATGATTGGCCCGCGTCAAAATGGGGACGAGCGATGCTGCCGTTTCCGACAGAGCGAGTCTTTTCGTCCAAGCACTAATGATCTGCTGAATATAGTTTTTCGGTCTTGGGCTTGTCGCGAAACCAGTGGTTTGTGGGTCATTAAAACCACCTAAGGCTGAACTTTTGTAAACTCGGCCGGATCCAACCATTCGACTCTCGAAGCGTCGAAAGATTCACCGCGCTTTAAGAACCCGAGTTTTAGGCGGACCCCATTTCTGTTGAGGATCCAACGCATTTCATCACGCGAGTTTTCTTTTGCCATTTCGCGGATGCAATTGGTTACATCTCTCGGCAGCAAATCCGTCCAATCGTCTCGATCGCAAAACTTTTGCGTCGACAGCGAGGTACTCATCCCTCCGGGATAAAGCTCTACTTTGTAATCGGAAACGGACAATTCGGCATAAGGTGCGACTACGTCGGAGGACACTGCTTCTTTAAACCCAACCGTCGTTTTAAAATATGAAGGAGAACTCCGTCCTTTGCACCCGTCGCTATCGGTATAGAGTCTTTCTTCAATAGTTAGCTGGTCGCCGAAAAAGGTGATTTCATTGGACTTAGATAAGGCAATTTGGATTTGACCAATACGTGTCTGCTCGATGGTCCCGCTCGTTAGAGAGTCTTTGGCGACAGATGCACACTGAGTTTGATAAATTCCAAAAACCTGGTCAGCTAAACTCGGTTTTTGCTCGTGTTTATCGAGGAAGCACCCTGACAAGATTACAGGAACCACAAAAAATGCTAAGCGTCTCATGGAGTGAGTGGCTACACCTCCATACCGTTGCTGTCAACAATACCGTCGAACTGACTACGAGGGTAACGATTTCCACCAAAGAAGCTCTTTAAGAACATGCCTGGCCAGGCGGTCGGCTCCCCGCCTTTTACGACTTGAGCCAAAGTATCCGAACCATGGCGTAGAAACTAAAATCCCCTATCAGTCATCTCAAAGCCTTACCCACGCGGAGCCACGAGGGCGAGAGCGTGGGAAGGGCTTGGCCATGGATGGCCAGGCTTTCGAGATGACTGACAGGGGATTTAAATCTTTGGTCTATGGTTCGAACACTTTGACAAACCCGAGTAGCCAGGGGGACGCGCAGCTCAGCGCGTCGCCCCAGCCCTCACCGAACCGGACTTGCCCATTTCGGGCATCCGGCTCTCCCGTATTACGTCCAGGCTTGTTGGGCCTGACGCTGTTTCAACAGATC
>Ga0209210_1000482_pt1 | contig 42108 bp, 34 predicted proteins | sample RifGroA1_FD_183991 | JGI IMG/M metagenome (GOLD analysis project Ga0209210, IMG submission 183991) | Contaminated groundwater microbial communities from Rifle, Colorado, USA - Rifle Groundwater A1 (SPAdes) (version 2) | ecosystem: Environmental > Aquatic > Deep subsurface > Groundwater >...
CAAGTACTTTTGCGCTTTACGTGGGAGACGTGAACTATAACAAAAATATTCCCGGACTTATAGAAATGTGCAAAAATGCCGGGATACCCCTTGTGATTGCAGGCAAACAGGCTAAAGAAGTCAAAGCTGAAAGCCTAAACCTAAGTCACCCCGAGCTGCAACACTTGGAAAATTTGGATTGGGGCGATGTTACTGCACTAGGATTTGTTCCGGATGAAGATTTGGTTGGGCTTTATAATTTGGCCGATGTTTATATTCAACCTTCTTTATATGAGGGTTTTGCTCTACCGATTTTGGAAGCGAAAGCCTGTGGGGTATGGGTGATTGCAACTCGGATCCAGACGCATGTTGAGATAATGGAATCTGATAGAAAGTATTCCTGGGATAAAACCGCAAAAAAAACTCTAGATGTTTACAAGAATTGTTAAATATTTCTTGATTTGGCGGATTGGTCTTTTTGTAATTTTGTTTTTTGCCGTTAAATTTGTTCCCCTTCAATCTAACTTTCTGGGAGGCGGGATGCAGAATTATTTGGCTAATCCCTACTTCTGGGCTTGGGGAAATTTTGATGGAGAACATTATTTGGCAATTGCACAGTTTGGATATCAACCGCTTACTTATTTTTTCTTTCCTCTTTACCCTTTGTTAATCGGTTTTTTTGGAGGAACTCAATTCGCCGCACTTTTTATTTCTCATTTGTCTTTTCTTATCGCTCTTTTTGGTTTATATAAACTCGTAAGGCTTGATTTTTCCGAAAAAGTTTCCAAATGGACGATCATTTTGATTCTTGCTTTCCCTACATCTTTCTTTTTTGGAAGCGTTTATACGGAAAGTTTGTTTCTGATGTTGGTTATTTGGTTTTTTTACTTTCTTCGCAAGAAGAAGTGGTTTGGTGTTGTCGTTCTGGGAACACTTGCATCTGCAACCAGATTTGTTGGTTCTCTTCTTCTGATACCCTTCGGTCTATTTACTTACATGTATTATTTATTAAAGACAACAGGAGATCCCTTGGCCTTTATTCACAACATAACCCTTTTTGGGGGCCAAAGATCAGAAAACTTCGTTTTTTTGCCTCAAGTTTTCTACCGCTATATTTTCAAAGTAATTCCCAACCTTAACTATTCCTATTTCCCTTCCGTTTTTACCACATTTTTGGAGTTGTTGGTTGCTATACTCTTTTTGTTTTTGATTATTTTCTCGTTTAAAAAGTTGAAACCGGTTTATACTTATTTTTTGACAGCCGGATATCTGGTATCTACTCTCTCCGGCAGCTTTTCTTCACTCCCCCGGTATGTTTCGGTACTTTTCCCGGCCTTTATTTTAATGGCGGTCTTTTTGGAAAAAAGGCCGTTAGTCATTAAAGCGGTTAGTGTTGGTTTATTGATGGTCTTGTCAATTATTTCTGTTATGCTATTTACCAGAGGATATTTTATAGCGTGAAGAAGCTTTTTAGTCATCCATTATTCTCCGGAAGCTTGATTATGGTAGGGGGGAATATGGTCATGAATGCGGTTAACTATTTGTATCATATTATCATGGGAAGGGTTTTGGGCCCTGTCGACTACGGAACCTTGTCTTCGCTATATTCTATTCTCTATTTAGTAGGAATTGTTCCAACTTCTACAAGTGTTGCCATTGTTAAATTTATTTCTTCGGTAAAAAACGACACCGAAGTCTATTCTATTTACAAGGCTTTGGAGCGATTTATTTTACGCCTATCCCTTGCTCTATCTCTTCTCCTATTAATAACAACTCCCTTGACAGCTAACTTTCTGCAAATCAAGGATGTCTGGTCGGTGGCATCGGTTTCACTTATTCTTTTTTTAATTCTCATACTCCTTCTTAATCAGGCAACTTCCCAAGGACTACTTAAATTTATGGGTAGTGTCGGTCCGGGGCTCATTTCGTCGGTTGTAAAATTAGGGCTTGGACTTTTGCTGGTAATTCTAGGATGGTCTGTGCTGGGGGCCATGGTCGGAGTTATTTTTGGAATGTTTTTTGCATATCTTTATTCCTATTTCTTTTTGAAAAAAAATATGCAGGAAACAAAGATAAAACCTTTTCATCTGGGGCCATTTTTTAAGTTTGCTCTTCCTTCACTTCTTCAGGCTCTTGCCTTTACTTCCTTTTTTACAGTTGATGTGATTTTGGCGAAACATTTTTTAAGCCCATTTGAGGCGGGTATTTACGGGGCACTATCGACTCTTGGCAAAATTATCTTTTTTGCAGTCTCACCTATAATTTCAACCATGTTCCCCATTATTTCTGGGAGAGCGTCAAGACAGGAAGAGTATGGAAACATTCTTGGCCTTTCGCTCCTTGCGGTAGTCTTTCTGGGAGGAACGGTTGTTTTTTTGTACTACCTATTTCCGGAGCTCGCAATCGGGATACTATATGGAAAGGCTTATTTAGTTGCTACCAGCGAGCTATTTTTGATGGGTCTTTTTGTTCTTTTTTATTCACTTTCCTATTTTTGGGTTAATTTTTTCCTCTCGGTTGGAGATACTAAGATTATTTGGGTTCCTCTTGCCGTAGCCCTGGTTCAAATACCAGCTTTGTGGAAGTTTCATCAAAACATTAGAGAGGTAGTAACGGTAAACCTTTGGCTAGGGGTACTACTATTTTTGGTTATTATTGGCTACGTAGGCTATAATAGCCTCAAGATTAAATATGGAAAAAGGTGATTTTCTTTTGTCGGTGGTTGTTCCCGCTTATTGTCAGGAAAAAACAATTAAAAAAGATCTTGAGAGCGTTGACCTTTCGCTAAAAGAAGGTCTTCCGGCGAACATTGACTATGAAATTATTTGCGTGGTAGATGGAAGCCTTGATGGAACCGAAGAAGAAGCAAAAAGAGTCATATCTTCGCACTTAAGGGTTTATTCTTATAAAAAAAATTTAGGGAAGGGATATGCGGTGAGATATGGAATGGGAAAGGCAAAGGGGGATTTAATCTCATTCTTGGATGCAGGAATGGATATTTCTCCGAAAGGAATAATGATGCTTATGGCACACATGGACTGGTACAATGCGGATATCATAGTTGGGAGCAAGAGGCACCCCGTATCAATGGTTAATTACCCGATATTGAGAAAAATTTTAAGCTTTGGCTATCACTTTGGAGTAAAACTTCTTTTTAGGCTTCCTCTTACCGACACCCAAAGCGGTATAAAAATCTTTAAAAGAAAAGTAGTCGAGGTAATCCTCCCAAGGCTTTTAGTCAAAAGATATGCAATGGATATCGAAATGCTCGCTGTTGCCAGATACTTAGGCTTTAAAAGGATTTATGAGGCACCAATCGAGGTAAAATTCAACAGTGTAAATAGTAAAATAGATTGGACCACATCATTTAAAATGGCCTGGGATACCATGACTGTTTTTTATCGCCTCAAGATTCTTCATTATTACGACGACAAAAACCGCGCAAATTGGTTAAAATAAGGTATGAATATACTAGTTCTATCTTGGCGTGATTCCAAGCATCCTCTTGCAGGGGGGGCCGAGCAGGTAATGCATGAACATATGAAGGGCTGGGTCAAGGTCGGGCATACAGTTGTTCATTTCTCGTCTTATTTTAGGGGTGGAAGCCTTGGGGAATTGTTAGACGGCATTAATTTTATAAGACGAGGGAGACAATTTCTGGGTGTTCAGATAGCCGCTTTCTTTTGGTATCTTTTTGGCAAGCATATAAGGTTTGATTTGGTTGTTGATGAATTTCATGGTTGGCCTTTTTTCACCCCGCTTTATATTAAATTGCCAAAACTTGCGGTAATTCAAGAACTAACCCGCGAAGTTTGGTTTAGCTACCCTTTACCCTTCGGCTTAAATTTTTTGTTTGGAACAATAGGTTATTTGATGGAACCCCTGTTTTTTTTGCCGTACAGGAATGTTCATTTTATGACGGGCTCCGAATCAGCTAAAAATGAACTTTTGACGGTTGGAATAAAAGAAGAAAGTATAACAGTTGTTCCCCACGGAGTCATAATAGCGAATAGCGAAAAGCGAATAGCGAAAAGTAAAATAAAAACAATTTTGTTTTTGGGTGCACTGGCAAAAGATAAAGGCATAGAGGATGCAATAAAGACCTTTGGAATACTTAGAACCCTCGGGGACTACCAATTTTGGGTTGTGGGGAAAAGTGACAGAAAATATCTAAAATCTCTGAAGGCGATGGTTGAAAGAAATAAAGTCAGCGTTAAGTTTTTTGGATATGTATCTCACAGGGAAAAATTTGCACTTTTATCAAAGGCACATTTACTGATAAACCCATCTATTCGAGAGGGTTGGGGACTTGTAAATATTGAAGCGAATGTCGTGGGTACTCCAGTTGTCGCCTATAATTCACCGGGCCTTATTGATTCAGTTAAAAATGGAATAACCGGGGTAATTTGCGATGAGAATACACCCGATTCAATGGCGGGTGAGGTAACCGCCCTACTAAGAGATACCCAGAGATATGAGAAGATGAGGAAGAATGCTATCGTTTGGGCGAAAGGTTTCTCTTGGAAGAAGTCAATGAGGGAAAGCCAAATGCTTGTTGACAGAGTGGGCGTAAAAAAAGTATAGTTTTGATTAATGAAAAAGTTTTTGGTTTTGATTTTTTCGGCCGTAATTCTTTTTAGTTTCCCCCTTAATGTATTAGCTCAGGAAGTGAATTCATTTGAGCTTTTTTGGCCAATTTCGGCAGGAAGAACATTGGGAGATTCCGTGTACTTTCTCAAAAGTTTTAAGGAAATACTTAGGGGTATACTTATTTTTGGTAAACCTCAAAAAGCAGATTACAGCATTTTTCTTACTGTAAAAAGGGCGGTTGAGACTGAAAAACTCATTACTGAAGGAAAAAACGAGCTGGCAGTAAAGACTTTGGGGAAAATGTCAAAGCAGTTAGATATTGCCAATGAGAGTATTTCCAATTCCGAGGGTATGGCTCAAGAGGTAACCAACAGAATAAACACCAGGCTTGATAATTTGGAAGTTTTTCTCGCCTGGCTAGTCACCAAAAGCGAACCCGTCAAAGGCGATCTTCAGTCTCTCTTAGAGCAGGTAAAAGGTCTTAATCAGAAGATTTAAGGTGAAAGCTTTAGTTATCGGCGCCAATGGTTTTATAGGCGCAAACTTAACCGCGAAACTCCTTAAAAAAAAATGGAAAGTCAGAGTTCTAGTGAGATCCAAAGAAACAAAATTTAAGGATGAAAATGTCTATGTAGGAGATATTGCCAATCTTAATTTGTTAAGAAGGGCAACAAAAGGGGTTGAGGTTGTTTTCAACTGCGCGGCGGCGCTTCCTCATCATAAACTTTTGGATGAAGAATATTACAAGACCAATGTTAATGGTCTGAAAAATATTCTTGATGCTATAAAAGGAACTAAAACAACCCTGGTTCACCTTTCAACCGTAGGGATATATGATTCCTTGCGGGACGCCTATGTAAAAACTAAAATTAAGGGCGAGAGTCTAATTAGAGAATATGAGAAAAAATTTAAGGTGAGGGTAGTAATAATAAGGCCTACAATCGCTTACGGCCCAGGCGATACCCGGCCAGGTTTTTTGAATCTTTTTCGGCTGGTAAAAAAAGGAATTTTTCCCCTGATAGGAAGGGGTGAAAATTTTTTCCACACAGTTTATGTTGAGAATCTGTGTCAGGCATTGGTCTTGGCTGCAAAGAAAAAGAGGGTAATTGGGGATGATTTTATTATTGGCGACGGCAAAGTACCCAAGATGAAGGAGATTTTGGAGGAAATGACGGAAATCTTGGGTAAAAAACCTATTCGTTTTTATATATCTCGGACGCTGGCGTTTTTTTTCCTCCCTAGCCGTAGAGTGCGTTTTTTAACTGAAGATAGAAAGTATAAAATAGATAAAGCAAGAAGAATCTTAGGTTATAAGCCAAAAATTGGACTAAAGTTGGGTTTACAGAAAACATACGATTGGTATCGCCTAAACGGATATCTTTAAAAAAATGAAAATTTGCGTACTTACCCACACTTTTCCCAGAACCCCAAAGGATACTACGGCTGCTTTTATGAAAGAGTTTTCCGACGGTTTGGTGCAGGCGGGAGCAAACGTTGTTGTTCTTACGCCATTTGACAAAAGTTTTAATCGACCTAAGCATCTATTTAAAATAAAGACTTATAAATATGTGTGGCCCGACAGTCTTCATATATTGGGGTATTCTCAAACTATGGAGAATGATTTGGGGCTTAAGAAAAGAGCCTTTCTACTTTTGCCTCTATTTATATTTTTTGGCACACTGGCTCTTTATAAGACTGTAAAGAGAGAAAAGATTGATCTGGTTAATGTTCATTGGATTCTTCCGAACGGTCTTATTGCTCTATTTGTTTTCTGGCTTACGAAAGTGCCTTACGCAATAACTATTCCCGGGACCGATGCGTATCTTGCCTACCGCTATAAATTATTTGGCTGGGTAGCGAGACTAATTGCCAAAAATTCCGCAGGGCTTGTTTCAAATAGCTCACTACTTTTAAATCGAATTACAGATCTTGGAATTGGTAAGAAAAAGACGGCGGTTTATAGCTACCCCGTGAACGTTTCAGTATATAGACCCCTAAAAGAAGGGATTATCGATTACAGACGAAGACATGGAATAAGTAAAGACGACTTAGTACTTTTGGCTGTTGGCAGGTTTGTTTACAAGAAAGGATATGCTTATTTGATTAAAGCGATACCGCATGTATTGAAAAGATTTCCAAAAACTAAATTAGTTATGGGTGGAGATGGGGGTTTGCGGCGGCAGTTGGAAGAACTTGCCGCTACTTTAGGAATTACCGATAATGTTCTTTTTATTGGTAACATCGACAGAGACAGTATTGTCTATTATTATAATATGGCTGATGTGATGGTTTCTCCCTCGGTTATTGATAGAAACGGAAATGTGGATGGAGGACCGGTTGTTAGTTTTGAGTCAATGGCCTGTGGGAAGCCGCAGGTGGTAACAGATATTTTGGGAGTCGCTGACTTTATTGAGAATGGAATTAACGGCTTTAAAGTACCGCAGAAAAAAACCAGAGAGCTTGCAAAAGCAATTATTAAGATCTTGGAGTCTAGATCCCTTCGGGATAAAATGGGTAGGGTAAACAGAAAACTTGTATTGGACAAATTTGGCACAAAAAAGGTTGGGGAATATTATCTTAATTTTTTTAAAGAGGTTCTCTATTCAAAACAGCAATGATATCACGAAAATTAACTGCTTTTTTACTGGCATCGGCGTTTTTTTTGATTGGGGTAATCACCCTTCCACATTACGGAATTAATTGGGACACGATAAATCATTTACCCAGAGGCCAGGCATATCTTAATTACTTTTTGACAGGTAAAAAGGATTATTCGAATTTGCCTGAAAGCAAAACTTACTATCAAAATCCTAAAAGTCTGTCAATTAATGCGAATATTCCTAAAAATGAAGTAACAGGTCGAAGCTTTTATCAAAATAGCGCCGATTTTAAATGGTTTGTGACATATGACGGTGCCGGACATCCTCCTGTAAGTGACATCCTCTCATCCATATTTAACAAAGTACTCTTTGGCAAACTGGGCATTATTAATGACATTGATTCCTACAGAGTTTATGGCATTTTTTTAGCAGCTCTGCTTGTCGGTTTAGTTTTTTGGTGGGGGAGTGAAATATACGGCAGTTTCGCAGGGCTTTTAGCGGCACTTTCTCTTGCTTTTTACCCGCTTTTTTGGTCTGAGAGCCATTTTAATAACGAAAAGGACGTTCCGGAAACTGCTTTTTGGAGCTTTATGCTTTTTTCGATATGGAAGGGAGTAACAAGAAGAAGCGTTAAGTGGCTTTTGCTCTCGGGAGTTTTCTTCGGACTTGCGCTTGGAACAAAGTTTAATATTCTATTTTTAATTCCTGTGGTTTTGCCCTGGCTTGCCTTTTCAATTAAAAAGTCTTTTTTCAAAAATAGGAAAGTTATACTGGCGATGCTGGCAATCCCGATGATTGGGGTTGGAATTTTTATTGCCAGTTGGCCCTATCTTTGGCCGGATTTAATCACAAGAACTGTAGATATAATACGTTTTTACAAAACCATCGGGACAACGGTTAGCTTAAACCCGCGCTTTGCGGGACTATTTGGTATTAATACTTACCCGGTTCAGTGGATTACCTATACAACCCCCCTGGTAATACTTGCTTTCTTTATTTTGGGTGCAGTATTGGCTTTTTCAAAAATAAGGCAGGAGAAAAATAAAGCGTCTTTGCTGATTCTACTCTGGTTTATTATTCCAATTGTTAGAGTTGTCTGGCCGGGGGCTACCATTTATGGAGGCGTCAGACAAATTATGGAATACGTTCCGGCAATGGCGATGTTATCAGGCATGGGGGGTTCAAAGCTTCGTGATTGGCTATCGTCCATTATTGGGAAAAAAGCTTCGGCTGTAATTGTAATTCTTTGTTTTGTCCCGATACTTTTAAAGCTTATTCAAATTCATCCGAACGAGAATGCTTACTTTAATTCTATAATCGGGGGCTTATCCGGTGCCAAGGGAAAAAATATTCCTTCATGGGGAAATACTTTTGGGGCTGCTTATCGCCAGGGGATCGTCTGGATAAACGAAAATGCGGAAGGTGGAGCAAAATTAGTTCTTGTTAATGAGTTGATGCCGAATGTGCCGACCATTTGGGTTAGACCTGATATTAGTTTTCATAATGCACAAAGAAGTGGGTTTATAAGAGCGGGCGAGTATGCGATAACCATAACCTATGAGGGAATCTCAACCAGATCGTATTTTGATTCATATTTGGAAAACTTTATGGAGCCTGTATATCAGTCGAAGGTGGATGGGGTTGCTGTAGTTAAGGTTTGGAAGAATGATGAGAATCACGCATACGAAGAATATAAAGAACAAAGATTGGTTGATGATGTGAGGTGGAAAGCCTCAAGTGGAATTATCGAGGCTGATTTGGGTATCGTGAAAAGGATTTCATATGTCGATATACCAATAAGTTCAGATGCAAACTGTAAGAAGCTTGAGAAAGGTACGGTTTTTTTGTCGACTGACAAGAAAACTTGGAGGCAGATGAAGGATGGTCTTCCAACCGGACAAATTTCGATTTATAGAGTACAGCCTAACGAGGAGAGGCTGCTTTATTCATTTTTAGCCGAACAGGCACGCTATATTAGGATTAGTTTTGCGCCTAATGATGCTTGCTTGAATAGAGCCCGCGGTGGTAAGGTATATGAACTCCCAAATTAAGTGGATTAGGACACAGATTCCTCAATTATATTTTTAATGCTTCTTTTCTGATTGAAACTAGTAAGCATTTCTGCAAGGAGCCCCGTAGAAACAAGCTGAACGCCGATAATCATTAGAAGCATCCCCAAAAACAAAAGCGGATGTCTGTATTGAATAGATCCTGTGGTAACTCTTAAATAAGTAATGTAAATCCCGATTACAAAACCCAAAAAAAATGAGATTAAACCGAGGGTTCCAAAAAAATGGCCGGGTTTATATAAATAGCCGGTTAGAAATATAACAGTCAACATATCCAAAAATCCCTTAATGTTTCTTTCCCAGCCGAATTTCGATTGGCCAAATTTGCGGGGTCTATGCTTTACAATCACTTCGCCTACTCTGAAGTTTTGTCTTTCTGCCAGGACCGGAATGTATTTATATAGCTCTCCATATAGCCGCAAATTTTTGACAACCTCTTTTTTATAAGCCTTAAAGCCGCAATTTAAGTCGTGAATTTTAATTCCTGTTAAAAGTCTGGTTAGAAAGTTACCGATTTTTGAAGGGAAAGTTTTGGAAAAAGGATCGCGACGCACTTTTTTCCATCCGGAAACCATATCGTATCCTTCCTCCAATTTTTCAAGAAGTTTTGGTATCTCTCTCGGATCATCTTGAAGATCAGCATCAAGTGTAAAAATGATTTCTCCGAGAGCGTTGTCAAAACCTGTTTGAAGGGCAATTGATTTGCCGTTATTGCCCCTTAGTCTAAATCCTTTAACTTTTTCGTCTTTGCCATGAAGCTTCTTGATTTCCTTGAATGTTGCATCTCGGCTACCGTCGTCAATAAATACTATTTCAAAACTTCGGTTTAAGGGTTTAACGGCCTTGTAAATTTCCTCGTAAAGAAGAGCAATCGATTTTTCCTCATCCCTAGCGGGAACGACAACTGAAAAATAGGGTTTCTCCATCTGGCCTATTATAGTAAAATCTAGGGGTGGTATCAATTATTGTTACAACCAGAAACGAAGAGGCAAATATAGGAAGGCTTTTATCGAGTATAATTAACCAAACCTATAAGGATTTGGAGATTATAGTTGTTGATAATAAGTCTTCCGATAGAACTCTGGAAATTGCCAAAAAACATACCAAGAATGTCTATATAAAAGGCCCGGAAAGAAGCGCCCAAAGAAATTTCGGTGTTAAAAAAGCTAAGGGAAAACATGTTTTAATAGTCGATGCCGATATGGAATTGACCTCCGGAGTGGTTGCAGGCTGTGTAAGAAAAATAAAAGGTCATAAAATGCTGATTATTCCCGAAAGAACCGAGGGAGAAGGTTTTATGGCAACTATCAGGAAATTTGAGAGGGAAATGTATATGGGAGATTCCTCTATTGAGGTAGCGAGATTTTTTGAAAAGGAAACATTCAACGAATTTGGCGGCTACGACCTTTCTCTTACTGGCACAGAAGATTATGATTTACCTAAAAGAATTATGGATAAATATGGAAAGGGTTCAATCGGGTGGGCAAAAGAGTGGATATTTCATCATGAAACAGGGCTAACTTTAGGGAAACAACTAAAAAAGAAGTTTTACTACGCCAGTAAAAGTGTAGCATATGTCAAAAAACATCCGGGTCTTATTTTAACGCAAGGCAACATGCTTTTTAGGCCTGCTTATTTTAAAAATTGGAAGAAGTTTATAGGGAAGCCGTTCGTTGCTATCGTATTTGTATTTGTTAAAATATTGGAAATGACAGCCGCCTTTTTGGGATTTATTAAAGGAGTTTTAACCTCACTGTGAAAAAACCTCTTGTTTCGATAATTATTGTTAATTGGAATGGGGGAGAGGTTTTTGATGATTGCCTTAAAACCCTAAAAAACCTCGATTACCCGGCTTGGGAACTGATTGTGGTTGATAACGCATCAACTGATGGAAGTGAGAAGCTGCCGGGTAAATATAGATTACCCTATAAAAGGTATGTTTTAATTAAGAACAAGAAAAATACAGGTTTTGCCCCGGCAAATAATCAAGGACGGCTAAAGGCAAAAGGAGAATATATTCTGCTTCTTAATAATGACACAAAAGTGCCAATGGATTTTCTTACCAAGATGGTTGATAGGATGGAAGAAGATAAATCAATTGGAGCAATGCAGCCAAAAATAAAACTCATGGATAAGCCGGAGTATCTTGATAATGCCGGGACATTTCTTACAAGAACCGGTTTTCTGAAACACTGGGGTTTTATGGAAAGAGATAGGCGCGAATTTAATAGAGAAAGAATTATTTTCTCTGCAAAAGGAGCATGTTTACTTACAAGAGATGGGGTTATCAAAAAGGCAGGAGGACTTTTTGATGATGATTTCGTATCTTATTTTGAAGATTCGGATTATTGCTATAGAGTTTGGCTTACCGGCTATAAAGTGATTTATTGGCCCGGAACTTTTATTTATCACAAATTAGGCTACACCAGTAAGAGAATGTCCCAAATTGGGATTAATTATAATTCTCTGAAAAATTCAATTGCTTCATACTTTAAAAACTTGGGAGCTATTAGCTTATTTACTCTTTGGCTTTCGCATATTGTATTGATATTAGGACTTGGTTTTTATTACCTTGCGAGATTAAGATGGGACAAAGCAAAGATGGTTTTTGATGCTTTGAAATGGAACGCTCTAAATTTTGGGAAAAATTTAAGAAAAAGAAATAAGATTCAAAAATTAAGAATAGTTTCGGACGGCGAAATTTTTAGACAGGTCATGCACAAAGTAAATATTATTGAACTCCTTTCGCATTTTTTGAAAGTTGAAGCCAATTTCAAGCAGTAATCTGCTGTTATTTAATGAAGCAAAATTATTTTCCAAAAGTGGATATTAGAGGTAGGGTAAGGGTGTGTTTGGAAACTGTTACATCTCTTAACCTCAGAAATAAGTATATTGTTGATGTCGGATCGTCAATCGGGTGGCTCGAGAAAGAATTATTAAGGTTTGGCCCCAAAAAGCTTCTTGGAATAGAACCTGATGCTGGGGCAGTAGCTTATTCGCAGAAAAGAGTAAAAGGAGCAAAGTTTATGCAGGGGTTTGCGAGTCGGCTTCCTGTTCCCAATGATGTTGCGGATGTCGTAGTTATGTTTGACATTTTGGAACATGTCCCAAAAAAAGAGGAAAGTGTATCTTTGGAAGAAGCAAATAGAGTTCTCAAAAAATATGGCAAATTGGTTTTATCTACACCAAATAATAATTTTTGGACAATTGTTTTAGACCTGGCTTGGTACTTTGGTCACAGACACTATAATGAGAAGTACCTAAAAAACCTTTTGAAAAAGGCCGGTTTTAAAATTGATAGATTTGAGATAAGGGGCGGCATTTGGTTTGCAATATATCTTATCTGGCATTATGTTATGAAGTGGATATTTAGAAGACCTCTGGCGGTTAATGAATTTATGTTAGACAAAGACGATAAGCAGTTTTCCGAGAAAAAGGGTATTTACACAATATTTTTAATTGCGACAAAGGTCTAAAATTCTTGCTACCTCTACACCCTGAGAAAGCGGTGTCTTTGGTTTTTTCCCTATTCTTATACACTCAATAAATTCAGTTATTTCCGCCTCAAGAGGAGACTTTTCTTGAGAGAATTTTAAACTGGTTTTTTGGTTGTCGGGTCGTGTTAGTGTTAGAGTTTTTTCTCCGGCCCAATCTAGAGTCAATTTTCCCCTTTCACCAACTACCGTGAATTCTCTTTTTCTTTCGGGGGAGAATGTTCCTATATATGCGGTTGCGGTAATTTTATCGTCAAAATCAAAATCTAATTGTAGATTGTCTTTTCCTCTTTCTTGGCCCTTAACGGATTTTGGCGACGTGTTTAATAAATCCATAAACATATAAATTGGGTGAGGACCCCAATTTTCAAGAACAGTTGAGTCGGTTCTTGCTTGGTCTTGAGAACCCTTAAATATTAAGTTTTTGACTATCCCAATTTTGACGAGATTTCTTTTAAGCTCCTGATATCCTGGATCGTATATTTGAATGTGACCTGCCATAACTATTTGTTTTTTGTTTTTTCTGTGTAGTTTTTGAAGCTCAAGCGCCTCCGCGTATGTTTTTGTTATTGGTTTTTCAATTAGAACGTTGAAGCCTTTTTCAATAAAGTCTCTGGCAATTTTGAAGTGCGTGTCTGTTGCTGAGGCTATAATTACTCCCTCTATATCCTCTCGACCAAGAATTTCAGAGTAGTCCCTGGTTTTAACTATCAAGCCGGGAATAGTTTTTATATAGTTTTGTCCCCACCTGCCTTTTCCTATTAGAGCAATATCCATTTCCTTCATTTTACAACTTATATTCGGAGATAAACCAGTCGATAGATCTTCGAAGGCCGGTGTCTAGATCTACCTTGGGGTTATAGTCAAGCATGGTTCTTGATTTTGTTAAATCCGGGCATCTTCTTTGTGGTTCTCCCGCAGGGTAGCTTGCGGGATACTCTATCTTTTTGATAGCAACTTTCTTTGGTGATACTTTTGCAATGGCAAGAGCAAGGTCATAGACAGTTATTTCGGGTTTTTCATTGCCGATGTTATAGACTTCCCCGTTTTTCTCGGAAAGAAGTATTTTCAAGAATCCCGAGACGGCATCGGTTACATAACAGAAGGTTCTTGTTTGGCTTCCTTTATCGTGAACCGGAAGCGGCTCTCCACTTAGCGCTTTTGAGACAAATGTTGGAATAACCCGATAATCATTCGGTTTCATTCCGGGGCCGTAAATATTAAACGGTCTTACAATTTTTACGGGGACACCGAACTGTTGGTGGTAAACCAGACTAAGCGTTTCGCCTAGGCGCTTACTTTCATCGTAACAGGCACGTGGGCCAACCGATGATACATGTCCGGCATAGTCTTCTTTCGTTGGAACATGTTTTGAATCAGGATCGCCGTAAATTTCACTGGAACTGAAGAAAAGAAAACTCTTTACTCTTTTAAGTCGGGAAAGTTCAAGCAGGTTTTTGGCCCCCATTACCGCGCTTTCAATTGTTTCTAAAGGATACTTTTGATAATAAAATGGTGAGGCAAGACCGGCTGCATGAATAATATAATCTACATTTCTTTTGACATTTATGGGTAGTCTAATGTCATGCTGGATAAATTCGAATTTATTGCTTTTGATCTCTCCCAAGAAATTTTTCTTTTCACTTCCCGTTATGTAATTATCAACCGATATTACGAAACACTTTCTTTTTAATACTTTTTCATTTAAAAGATTTATAGTTTGGTTAATGTAGCTTCCCAAAAAACCTGATCCTCCGGAAATTAGTAAGGTTTTGCCCTCAAGCTTATGGGCAACATTTCCAAGACTTTCAACTATATTATTAAGATCTTCTTCAACGATTTCCTTATTTGTATTTTTTTTGCCAATGGATATTTCAAATGGTTCGGGGACGGGAATGATGAATTTTCCGCCACCCTTAGCGTATTCGGAAAGCTTTTCCATTATTGATTCTGCAAAATTCCAGGCAAGAATTAATATGTAGTCTGGTTTCGGATTTTTTGAGAGGGTTTCCGAAGGAACCACTGGAATGTGTGTTCCCGGAGTGTAGAGCCCTTGTTTTAGGGGGGAATCATCAACTATATAGTGCAGGAATTTGGTATCGATTCCGAAATAGTTTAAAAGAGTATTTCCTTTGGCGGGAGCGCCGTAGCCAACAATTATTTTTCCTTGCGACTTAAGATTTTTAAGTAGACTTATTAGTGTTTTTTTGTTTTTTTCTACGTTTTCAGAAAACGCCAGATAAGTTTTTTCTTTTCCAAGTCCTCTCTTAATTTCATCCTTTATCATTTTTTGGACAGAATCTGAAATTTTATATTTGGAACTTATTTTTTTAACAAAGACTCTGATGGATCCTCCGTGAGTTGGCACTTTTTCAACATCAAAGATTGTCATTTGATGTCTTTTGAAAAACTTGTCCAGAGGAGAAATAGCATGATAGAAAAGGTGCTCGTGGTACACCGTGTCGAAATAATTCTTTTCAATAAAGTCTCCCAGATATGCAACTTCAAAAATAAAAACACCGTTATCTCTCAAAAGAACTTTTACTCCAGAGGTGATTTCGTCTAAATCTCTAATGTGAGCAAACACGTTATTCGCTGTTACTATGTCGGCCTGGCCCGCATTATCAACTATCTCTTGAGCAAGATTTGAGTCAAAGAATTTAGGAAGCGTGGGAATTCCTTCCATTATCGCTTTAGTAGCCAAATTCTCTGCAGGGTCCACTCCGAGTATTTTTGTTCCGAGAGTTTTAAATGGTTTAAGAAGAATTCCGTCGTTACTTCCTATGTCGATAACAAAAGAATTTCTGTTTAAATGAAAACGGTCAAAGACTTTTTTGGCATAATCTTCGAAGTGTTTAATAAATACGGGTGAGGTCGATGATGTATAAACATAGTCTTTAAACAATATTTCAGGATTAACAACATGACCAAGTTGAAGCAGGTGACAGTTTTTACAAAAGAATACGTGTAATGGAAACCTGGCCTCTTTGTTTTTAAGTTGAGATTTTTTAAGAAACGAGTTTGCAGGAGGAGTTGAGCCAAAATCTAAAACCTTTTTTATGTTTTTGTTTTTGCAGAATTGGCAGGATGAAATTTTGTTTACATCCTTCGTCATTTTTTGCCTACAATATCAAGTTTAACTGTGTCAGCCTCATAACTTGCCTGCTGTCTTTTTTCGGTTGTTATTGCCCAAAAGACGGTATCGGTAATAGCTTCCATTGCGTGAGCTATGTGGGGATGGGAAAGAACCAAATCTCCGGGTTTAAGTATTACAGATGTAACTCTTCCCGATTTTACCTTCATGCTTTTTTCAAAGTACCTGAACTTTCCGCTTTCGCAGTAAACCCAGTGGTAGTCTTTTTTGTGATAGTGGTTTCCTCTAATGGTTCCCGGTTTCTGGGTAATACGAAGAATTGCATTAATCTTGATTTTTGGCTCGTTGAGGATACGGGTTATTGCGCCCCTTACGTCTTTGAACTCCGGCTTTAAGTGTGTAACTTTAATCATTCAGGCATTAGTATCGTTTATCCAAGCTTGATTGTCAACTCAATCTAAACTTTTCCCATGAACATCAGCCACTTTAATATTAGTGCGTCAACTCCGGTTTTGAGAGCTATGGAGATTCTTGCATTTTTTACGACTCCGCCCCTGCGGGATCTATAGACTGATGGGGCCTCTGAAATTCTTAAGCCTTTCTTTTTAAATCTGGCAACAATTTCAGCGAGTAAAAAAACTCCTTTTGATTTGACTGAATAAATCTCTTTTAGTTTATTAACCTCTTTAACCCTCCAAATATTTGGGCCGTTTAAGTCTTTGACCGTTATTCCAAAAAGAAGCCATAAGAATATGAGATATCCGTAGGAGAGAAGTTTTCTGTAGAAATTATAATCTTTCCTTATTCCACGATACCCCAAAACCAAGTCTGAAGATTCCATAAAAGAATACATTTTAGACATATCTGAAACCCTGTATTGCCCGTCAGCGGGCAAGTAGGCTACAAATTCTTTTTTTGCATTTCTGATTCCTGTTAGCATTGCCCGGCTATAGCCACCGTTGGGCTGGTGGATTATGCGTACCTCTCTATATTTTTTTGATAGACTATCTGCGATTTTTCCTGTTTTATCACGGCTTCCATCGTCAACAACCAAAACCTCAAAATCATCAAAATATTTGGGGAGCGCGGTAAGACTATCTTTAACTATCCACTCGATATTTTCTTCCTCGTTGTATGCCGGAATTGCAATTGTGATGCTTGGAAATTTCTTTTTCATATTAGAAAGTATAGTGCGATTGCAATTATAGTTGGCACTACTTCAAAAATCCAAAATAGAGGAGAAACTAAATAATTTTTAGACCAGTCGGGTACTCCTGATATTTCTTTGGGTGCCCAGAATGGATGAGTTTTTATGTAGAAGAAACGTGTCATTCTTTTACCGAAAGGATAAATAAAATTAACTCCTTCCGGGAAGAAGAGGGTATCTAAAAGTAAGTGCAGAAAACCTCCTAATGTCAGGAAAATTCCCCAAGTATTATTAAACATTGAAACCACCGTTCCCGCTAAAACTACAAATACTGGCGTGTGTGTAGGTAAGTACCTGTGCTTGCCGATTTTTTCGTCCAAAATGTTACCCCCTGTTTGGTAATAGCGGTAAATTAAGTCCAAATCGAGTACTGTTCCGCCAACTACTGTTGCAGTCAAGACAATACTGGGGTCTACATGAGGGAATACCCTTGTCATACCCACCCCCACCAAAAGCCCTATACCAGCATGTCCAAGAGGGGTCATAATAACTATAGTACCACAAGGAAAACTATCGCTGTATAATTGTGGGAAGAAAAGTTATGTAGCGATGAATTTATTAAGAGAAATCGTGATACTGGTTTTAAGACTTTTTTTTGGTTTCTATTTTTTTGTTTTCGGTAGACCCAGAATCCCACCTACGCTAAAAAAACTTCTTACTAAATACCAAAGCGGTGGGTTTAGTGAGTTCTTTTCATATATAAGAGTTTGGGATGCCCCTTTTGAAGTCGTTGAGAAGGTAACTCCTAAAGAAGGACTAATTATAGATCTGGGTTGCGGAGAGGGAATACTGACTAACTTTTTGGGGCTATCCTCCAAAAGAAGAAAAATAATTGGTGTTGAAATTGATAAGGAAAGGATTTTACTTGCCGACAAGAAAATATCAAATGTTTCTTTTAGCTATGGAGATGTTACAAAGTTTAGGCTTCCAAAAAGTAATGTCATAATTCTTTCCCATCTTTTACATCACCTTTCTTCATATAAAGATCAAGAAGAACTTTTAAAAAGGTGCGTCTCCGCTCTTACAGGGATGGGTAGACTGGTTATTGTCGAGGTAGACACAAGACCCCCTTTAAAATATTTGACTAGTTTATTAACAGATTATTTTTTGGTACCGTGGCTTTTTGACAGAAAGATTTATGAAAGAACTTATTTTAGGAGACGTAATGAGTGGCTGCTACTCTTTGATAAACTTGGGCTTAAATCAAGGACGATAATTGCTCACAAAGGAAAACCTTTTAGCCATATAGTTTTTGTTTGCCAAAAATCTTGATAACTAAATCTTCTTAAGTTCAATCGTCACAAACATTCCTATATATTTGTTTAAAGGTGAAATAAATCTTTCAAAGCCCTTGACCCATCCGTAAGTAAAAGTTGGTAAAGACTGAGGTTTACTTAGTCCCCCTGAGAGCAAATAGCTAAAGGGTGTGTGTGGCTCAATTTTAGTTATTTTAAGTTTAGGGAATTTTTTTTCAAAGATTTTTCTGTCTCTTACAAAGATTATCCAGGGGAGAGCAGTATTTGAATCCGACATTCTGCCTTCCCCTTGGATTTTCCAGTCAGATTTCGGATCAAAATGCTCATAATGCAGATACTTATAAATAAAATATCCCCACCAGGAATTATATGGTTCAATCATTACAATTTTCCCACCCCTTTTAAGACATCTTTCCATTTCTCTAAATGCTTTTTCTGGGTTTTTGATATGGTGAAGAGTGTCGATCATAAAGAACGTGGAAACGGAAGAATTTTTAAATGGAATTTTCTCTGCGGAAAAAACTTTATCAATGTCAGGCCCTTTTATAACATCAGAGGTAATCGCTTTTGGAATAATCTCTTTAATAAATCCTGCACCGGTTCCTATTTCCACAAGAGTTCCTTCGGGGGCTTTGGTGTTTTTGAATTCATTATAGAAGTCTGTATAAATTCTATTTAAGAACCCTTTTTGTTTTATAAGTTTCCTGTCGCTAAGTAAAACTTTGTTGCTGTCTACGTTCTTTCTCATTGTTTAGGGATAAATTTTAAATCGCGATTTCCGTAAAAGAGTCTTACAAACTGCGCTGACCAGATAAATTCTCTTGGAGTCACGATTTCTCTGGCAGTTCGGAGTTCGGGAGAAATTAATTTTGCATCGTTAAGATAAACACGCATTCTATTTGAAACTGGCTGAATTTGATCAATTTCTTTCCAGCTAAGTTTTGTATTGTAGATTAGATAGAAGGCAAGCAGGAGAGCAGAGAGAAGATAAAATAATTTCCTTTTACTTTTAAGAATAACCCAAAAGATACTAGAAAAAATTATTGAATTGAAAATTAAAGGCAACACATAATATCTGTTTCCGCCGACAAAACCTACTCCCAATTTTGACAACATCTCTATCGAAATAAAATAGTATCTGTCTCCTCTCGCAAAAGATAGGAGATTGATTTTTCCTATATGGAAGTTGAGAAAAAGAATTGAAAAAAGAGTTAATAGAGAAGTTAAATAGAAAACTAAATATTTTGGCTCTCTTTTTTTAATTAAATAAATTCCAATAACGTAGATTATTATTATGGGGATTGAGAGGAGTTTTATAGTTTTTGTATACGGCTGGGTAATTTGGGCAATCGCACTTAAGAAAGTTGGTGGGTAGGTGATACTTGATAATTGCAAAAGAATAAGATCAATAAAGTTTTTATCAGTGGGAATAATTGAAGAAGCGGATAGTCCCGGATTATAGAAGTCGTTTTTTATGAAAAAATAGTTGACTAAAAAGTAGGATGCAGAAATAAGAAGACTCTTGAGAGAAGGCTTCGTGATTATTGGAAAGATCAGGAAAAGCGGAAGAAGAAAGGTTGAGTAGTGGGCCATAAAGACGGTCAGACCAAATATCACAATTGATGTAAAGTAATGTCTGATGTTTTTTGTCTTGAAATATTTAGCCAGGTAATAAAAAGCGATAAAGAGAAAAATAAAATTTGGAATTCTCTGGATAAATCTTTGATAATTCCCGGTTGCTATCATTTCAAAAAGCCCGACATAGCTAATTGAAAAAAGAAATGTTGTCATAAAACTAAGCCATTTGTTTTTGAAAAAATAATTAACGACAAAATATATGGTTATAGATAGGAGAATTAAACTTAATAGTTGAAATCCTTGATAAAGCACCAAATTATCTCCAAAAAGCGGAGGTAGAATGTCGAATATTAATCGCGGCAGATTGTCGTAATTATATAGATGAACATTTCCAAAAAAGTTCTGTCCGGGATCAAAATAGTAATACCCTTCTCCCAGTGGGACTTGAAACAAAATCTTGTACCATGTAAACACTATCCCCAGAGTGAGAGCTAGGATCGGCAAGATGCTTCTTTTCATAGAATTAAGTATAATGTTGGTTGTTTGTTATGACCAGAAGATATTATCACGAAAGAATAAGAAAGACTTTGCAGTTTATAATTCCTTCCGGTAAAAGGGTTCTTTTTTTTGGCCCGTCTCACGAAGTGGGCGCAAAGAGTGGAAAATACAAGGTAAACGGAAAGTTTGACTACATAATTCTTAATGGTGTTTTGGGTAAGAGTAAAGACATGATGCGGGTTCTTACCAATCTTCAAAGTGTTTGTACCCCCGAAACCCGTCTTATAGTCTATCAGCATAATTTTTTGTGGCAGGGAATTCTTTCGGTTTTAGAGAAATTAAATTTAAAAAGGGTTGAAGGCGTCCAAAACTGGCTCTCTATCACTGATTTAAAGGCTTATCTCGAAGCGGCTGGTTTTGGTATTACAAGAATGTTTAGGCGTACTCTTTGCCCTGCCTATCTGGGTGGAGTGGGGGAATTGATAAATTATATTGCTGCAATTTTACCGATTTTTGATCCTTTAAAACTTGACCAGTTCATAATTGCCAGGCCAAGCCCCATGCTTTTCCCGAATGGAAAACCGGAGAGCTTGACAATTTGCCTTACAGTCAGAAATGAAAAAGGAAATATTGAAAAGATCGTTAGGGAACTGCCCAAAGTTTGTAAAAAACAAGAAATTCTTTTTGTTGAAGGTCATTCAACGGATGGAACTAGGGAAGAGATAGAAAGAGTAATTAAGCTTTATCCTCAAAAAAACATTAGAGTAATAGGTCAGCCTGGACGCGGTCAGGGAGATGCAATCCGCGTAGGTTTTAAAGATGCAAGGGGCGATATAGTAATTCTTTATGAAGGAGACGGTACAAGCGACACGGGAGACATTAAATATTTTTATGAAGCAATGAGGGAAAGAAGATTCGAGTTTATTGAAGGCAGCCGTTTTGTTTATCCTCTCGATTATAAATCAATGCCTCTTTCAAAACAGCTTGGGAATATTTTCTTTGCAAAGTGGTTTTCATTTTTCTTAGGTCAAACTTCTACTGATGTTTTAAGCGGAATCAAGGCCATATTAAAGAAAGACTATGAAACCTTATACGAGCGCTGGGGATTTTTGGGCACTCACGATCCCTTCGGGGACTTTGAACTTTTATATGGCGCAGCCCGAATGGGTCTTAAATTTGGTGAGATTCCAATGCGATATTATCCGAGAGTTTACGGCAAGCCTCATTCCAAACTTTTTACTCATGGAATTTTTCTTCTTAAGATGGCAGCTCACGGTTATTGGACTTTTCGTAAAACTTAAGCTAAACTCCAGGCATGAAAGTTCCGCAGCTCTCGCCATTTATTGGCGCTGAAGAATACGAGGCTATTAAATCTGTGGTCGAAACAGGTTGGATAACTGAGGGGCCAATATCTAAGGAGTTTTCAGAAAAACTACTTAAGTTAATCGATTCAAAATATGGTGTTTTTACCCCAAACGGAACACTCGCAATTTATTTGGGGTTAAAGGCGATGGGTATTAGACCGGGAGATGAGGTAATAGTCCCCGATTTTACTTTCATAGCTTCCGCTACGGCAGTTGAGATGATTGGTGCAACTCCGGTATTTGTCGATGTTAATAGAAGAAATTTTCAAATAGATTTGTCAAGCGCAGGGAGACTGGTAAGTAAAAAAACTAAAGCCATAATGCCGGTTCATGTTTATGGAACGGTTTGTGATATGGAGGAAGTTTTGAAGTTTGCAAAGAAATACAAACTAATGGTAATTGAGGACGCAGCCGAGGCAATAGCTGTGCATTATAAAGAAAAGCATGCCGGGACTTTCGGAGACGTTGGATGTTTCTCATTCTTTGCCGATAAAACCATTACAACCGGGGAGGGTGGTTTTATAGTGACTGACAATGAAGAAATTTATGAGAATCTAATGTATCTAAGAAATCAGGGGAGGGTTGACAGGGGAAGCTTTATTCATCCGAGGATGGGTTATAACTTCAGGATGACAGACATCCAAAATGCAATGGGTTTGGTGCAGTTTGGCAAGCTTGATGAAATAATAAATCGCAAAAAACATATACATGAGCTTTATATGAAAAATCTAAAAGGAATTAAGGGTTTACAATTTTTCGGACTTGAGAAAGGTGCCGACTGGGTTCCTTTTAGAATGGTAGTTCTTTGTAATAATGCTCATGAGTTAATGGCTTTCATGAAATCTCGAGAGATCGAACCGCGCACTTTCTTTTATCCTCTTCATAGGCAACCGGCTTTTTCATACTTAAAAAACAATGATTCTGACTTTCCTAATGCAATTTATGGTTATGAGCATGGCGTTTGCTTGCCCATTTTTCCGTCATTAACAGACGCACAAGTTGAGTATGTGTGTGCAACCATTAAAGAGTTTCAGGGACGGGATATTTTCTATAAATACTACGATAGTATTTTTCAAAATAAAGATTATAGAGCTGAAACAGATCTGCTTTATCGATTTTCGAATCAATTTGGACTTGGCCTCCCCCGGAAAATTTTAGAAATAGGTTGTGGGACCGGGAATCACACTCTAGAGCTTTCAAAGAGCAAAAACACAGACATTATTGCGATAGATATAGATTCTAAAATGGTAGAAATTGCCAAGAAGAAACTGGCAAGAAAGAGGAATGTAAAAATCCTAAAAAGCGCCGTTGAGCAAATAAGCGGTTATAAATTTGATTTAGTCTTGGCAATGTTTAATGTTGTTAATTATATTTCTGGCTCAAAAGAATTGGAAAGTTTTTTCGGTTCTGTTTATTCATTGCTTGAGCCGGGAGGAATTTTTGTCTTCGATTGTTGGAATGGGGTAGCGGTTGTTAAAGATCCCCCAAAAAGTAAAGTGACCAAACTGAAAGTTGATGACAAGATGGTAAAAACCATTCTTAAAACTGAGACTGATTATATAAAAGGAGTTTCGACTTTGGTTTATGATTTTGAAGTTGAAAAGAAAAATGCGAGGGAACTTGGAACATATAGGCTTGATCACACACTCTGGACACCCAGAGAATTTTTTTCAGTTCTCAAAAAAGTTGGGTTTGAAGTCGTCAGATTTTCCACACTTAGAGATCCGGATGGGCAGGCCAAAGATACTGATTGGAAAGTAATGTTTTGCGTAAGGAAGCCTAAATGAAAACTTTATCCTTTTTGTAGGGGCCGTTTTTAATTTCGAACATTTCACAATTTTTAAGAACCGTTATCTCGTGTCCGCCGGCAATTGTTAGAAATGCTTGGCCCGCTTTTAAATAAATTGATTTGAAATAAATTCTATCAGGGGAATATAGATTTACTTTAATCCGACCCCTTTTTACAATGAAGCATTCCTCCAAGTGAGAAGTTATTCTTTTAACGGGTTTGTGGTAATGAGCTTGAAAGACAGATCCTCTGGGATGTTTGAAGGTTAGAATTCCAACGGGTTCTTCTGGGTCTGTTTGGGGGACAGACCCTTTGGGAAAGGCTCCTCCGATTTTAATTCCGATTAATGTTTTTTTATAATAAATTTTCTGAATCATTTAGAAGGAAAATGAATTTCAATTTTACGTCCGACTTTCTTTTCACTTTTAACTATCTCCAAGTCATGCTCAATCATCATTTTCACCAGTTCCTTAAAGGTTACTTTTGGTTTCCAACCAAGAGTTGATGTGGCTTTTGTTGAGCTGCCCATTAAGAAATCAACCTCAAGCGGCCTAAAATATACCGGATCAACTTCTACTATAACCTTTTTGGTCTTTTTGTCTATTCCCTTTTCGTGCATTTCTTTTCCTTTCCAAATTAAGTCAAATCCTAAAAGTTTAGCTGCTTCTTCAACAAAAGCTCTAACTGTATGGGTTTCTCCGGTTGATATAACAAAGTCATCAGGTTTAGTGTGTTGAAGTATCATCCAAATTGCTTCAACATAATCTTTTGCATATCCCCAGTCGCGGACCGAATCCAAGTTTCCCAATTTTAGAGACTCTTGAAGTCCAAGCTTTACTCTTGAGAGTCCCAGCGTAATTTTTCTGGTGACAAATGTTACTCCGCGTCTTGGAGATTCGTGATTAAAAAGAATTCCATTTGATGCAAACATGCCGTAACTTTCTCTGTAGATGCGCGTTAGGTAAAAAGAAAAAACTTTGGAAAGTCCGTAAGGAGATTGGGGATTAAAAGGGGTTGTTTCATTTTGCGGAATTCCCAAGACCTTACCAAACATTTCTGATGAGGAAGCTTGGTAAAATCTACAGGGAATTTTAAGATCCCGAACTGCATCCAGGAGTCTTAAAGTTCCAAGGGCGTTTACGTTGACCGTATATTCTGGAAGGTCGTAGCTTACTTTTACATGGCTTTGTGCTGCCAAATTATATATTTCATTCGGTTGGATTTTAAGAAGAGTGCGGCTGATGTTACTTGCTTCTGTTAGGTCTCCATAAATGGTAATAAAGTTTGGGTATTTGGGGTTGTCGTAAATATGGTCGATTCTGCTTGAATTGGGAAGGCTTGTTCTTCTTTGAAGGCCGTAGACTAAATATCCCTTTTCCAAAAGAAGTTCAGCAAGATAGGAACCATCCTGTCCTGTAACCCCCGTAATAAGTGCAATCTTTTTCATAAGCGAGAATATATCACCTTTAGCCAAATTGAACAATCGCTAAGCCTCTTTTTCTAAAGGCAGATTTGAAGTTGAAAGATAGTTTTTAAGTATCCAAAAGTAAATTATTACATATAGGATGGCAAAAATTACTGTAATATCAATGCCGAAAAAGAGTCTATTCATCTCGGTAGGACCTGTGATACCGAAAAATAGGACCAGATTCATAACGGTCATGGTATTAACCAGTATCAACATCTTTTTGTTTCCTTCAGTTGGTCGAATTAAATAAATAAGAAGCATAAACACCACTGAATAAAACAGGTGCTTATCGTAGGCTGATTTATTTAGAATGTGGTGCGATAGGAAAATCATAAAAGCACCTTTTAAAAAGTTATTAATATTCTTTTTGATAAAAAGCCAATAGCGGAGAAGAATTATTCCCGCGACAATTAAAAAGAAATAACCCTGCAGTATTTTAGGTGCAGAGTCGGCTGGAATAATTCTGTTGTAGTTCTCAACCTCAACCAGTGAAAGAAATTTAGCCGGCTGAACAATATGTAGAATATAAGTTGCTATCCAGTTAAGGTTTAGTGCCTGTCCCGATAGCCCCGCAGCGCCGTGCAGGATAAAGTTGAAAGACCTGCCCATCATGTAGCTTCCTCCCGGTTGCAGGTAAACCATTGACCAGACAACTATCGGGCAAACAAGAAAACCAACAATGAACGACATGACATTTTTGAATATTTGGGGGAATTTTTTCTTTCCATCAAAGATGGCAGCGCCAAAAAGGGGCAACAGAATTATTGGTTGCCATTTTATTGACACAGTAATTCCCAAAAGAAGACCGCTTAGCAGGTATCTTTTCTTAAAAAGAGCAAGGATCGCTAAAACCAGTGTCGGGACAACATAAATATTTATATCCGCAAAACCCTGCGTCTGAATTATTAAAGCGAAAGTTGTTAATATTATTAGTAGCTTGTTAAGCCCTTCCAAAGGACTTGTGTTTCCGATTTTGAATTTCATGAAAGCCCAAATGGACAAAGCATAAAAGGTTATGATGCTAAGCTTTGTGGCAATACGATAGTTTAGTGCTGGACCAATTGCATTTTTCCATAGGTTTGCAAAGGTTCCTATGATAACCGTTGAAAGAGGAGGATACAAATGGTCAATTTCTTTGACAGCGTGCGCCCTAAAGGGATTAACATACCTGACAGATTCGATGGCAATTTGATTCCAAGAAAAAGTATCGGAGCCGGTTCCACCTGCAGGGATTAAGCTAAAATTCAATAGAACCAGCAGGATGACAACAAATATTTTCCACCGCTTGGTCATTTCTTTTTCGTCAAATTTATTTACTTTTATTACGTAGTAGCTTGAGAAAAGGATAAAAACTGCGGTGAATATATATTGGAATACCTCAAAAAAACTTCCTCTAACTGTTTGAGTTCCCGAAATACTCCAAAACGCAAACAGTTTAATAAATACAAGGATATTAAGTGATAGAAGTTGGAAGAAGGAAAACTGCGACCTTTTAAATATGAAATAAATAAGACCAAGAATAACCGGCCAAATTAAGTTTCCACCTGAAGATTGAGTGAGAATCAGAAATGAAAGGTATTGACCAAGGCAGATGGTTATGAAAGATGAAAGAGACACTTCGGTTCTCGAGATAACCCGTTTATATAAATAATATGTGACCGACACCATAACAAGCAGAAAGACAGGGACAAGAGTATTGAAGATAAAAACAGAAGCTATTATTAAAGTCGAAGAAATTACGAGCGAGATTAATATCTTTTTCTTGGACGAAACTTTTTCAAAAAATAATTTGTTAAAAAGCGCGCCTATAGAAATAACATATGCAAGAAGGAGCAGGGTGAGGGTTATAAGCTGTACAGGAGGAGTGTTGCCTCCCGCCAAAGAAAGAGGCCTAACACCAGCCAATATTGTTAGAACTGCAGGAATAAAAAGAAATAGGAGAGCGGGGAGGGGATTATTGTTTTTCCCCTTTTTGATGTAAGCAAAATAAATCGGAAACAGAATTAGAAGCGTCCAGTTAAAACTTACCGCAAGTAGGTAAAATAAAGCCGAGAGAGAATGTTTCTTTTTGTTTAAGAAAGATATTGAAAGAAGAAAAAATGGTACGGCGAAAATGTCAAAAAAAGATAGCCCAAGAGTTGAAAGAATTATCGACACGCTTCCGAAATATGCAATGCTAATATCAAGAAAAGATATCTGTGCATTCTTTTTTGCGCCTTTTGCCAAGTATAAAAGTGTCAGCCAACTAAGTAAGTAAAAAACATATAAGATAGTTTTGTAGATCGTCCAGGCTGTTTGTCTATGAAATAGAGATATTTCAGGATTTGGAGGTGAGTACTTTAAAATAGATGAAAGTATAAAAGAAGTTGATGGAGCATATTTAACAAAGCCGACTTCGTTTTTACTTAAATCATTATGGAAGTTCGAAAGAATACCGAGCCCGGGTTTTGTAAAAATGGAACTGACACTTATTAGTATTAGAAACGATAAAAGGAGTGTTTTATAAGTTTTCACCTTAGCTGTTTTCTGTAGTTTGTTGAGATGTCGATAACTTGGATTTTATCTAATTGGGCTAAACTTCCACGTTTAAATTCGTCGGAGTAAGTCATAACATAGAGATGCTCGCGGTTGAAGTTGTCGGGAATGTTTTTTTGCCACTTTCCGTCAAAATTATAGTAGCTAACGGTTGTGGAGTCATTGTTGTAATACTTTTCAAGAAAAATTTCCCCTCCCGGCATTAAAGGGCTGGGAACAACCACAATTGAGTTTTCGGGAAGTTTTCCCGAAATGTTTTTTAAGTGATTTAGCATTATTCTTTCAGCTGTGTATTTGTATTGAGTGCTTTTCATTTTTGAATCTATAAGTTTGAAGTTATAGACAGCCCAGATTAATAGGAGGGAAATAATAAAAATTGGCTTCTTGGGTATTAAATTGTAAATGAAGCAGGCAAAAATTATTCCTATATAAAAGCCTGGTAGGTAGAAATATCGGCTCTCAAATATGGAGCTGTAGACATCAAACCGATTTGTGTAAGCCGAGAGAAAGAGAGTTCCAATGAGAGTTAAAAAAAGAGCGAAGACTATATGAAATTGAGGAGATCTTTTTTTGTGAAGAAAGATGATGATTGACGAGTAGAAAAGATATACAGGAACGGCCAGGATCATTATAAATGCCTTTAAGGTTGTTATAAGAATTGTTGCCTTGTAGATGGGGATTGAGCTAAATGGGGCATTTATAAATATTTTGATTTCCGATGAGTTAAATGTACGGGCAAAGAAGGTAATCAGGTTAAAAGGCAGTGTTGCTGTTACCAACTGATGAGATATTTTTAGAGAGTATCCTTCCATCTGCTTGAGAAGCGGCAGATTGATGTCGGGGGGGTTTACCACTTTTTCTCCCAGAGATGAATACTTGATTATCAGATAATTAATAATGATGAAAGGCGTGGATAAAAGAAGATATAAAACTCTTTTTTTAACTGATAATTTTTTAGTGATTGCCATGACAAAAAGAAAAGAGGGGTAAAAAGGCGTAAGGAGTGTGGCGTAGCTGCTTGTTAACAAAGCTATGAGAAAGAAAAGAAAAGATAATAAGTAATATCTATATTTTTCTTTATTGTAAAATTTTGAAAGAAATAAAAAAGAAAAAAGGAAAGGAAAAATCTCAAAAACTCTTTGTGTAAACCACTGAAAATGTCCCCTGGCATAAATTTGAAAATTTCCTGAGAAATTTAGAGTGAAAAATAGAGTTGCAGTTAAAGCTATAAGACGGTTTTTAACAATGGCTTTGACGATAAAGTACTCGCAAACCGCGAGTAGAATTATCACTATTAGTTGAGCTGTCATGTAGCCCTGCATACTGCCCTTAAAGACAAGGCCCGATAGCGAAGTAAAAATTCTGGGCATATTGTCAAATTTAGTAAGAAATCCCACTAAACCCCCTTCTGCTTCTGGGGGCGCGAAATAGTAGAAGCCTTCACCTTCTATTGACTGATTAAGAATTCCTCGCCAGACAAAAAAAGTTGTTAGGATTATTAGAAAAACTGTAATTATATTTTTCATAAGATGCTTAAGTTATAATGAGAGTTTAATGCAAGTATTCAATATTGTTAAGGGGAACAAACTATTGGTTGCTATTCTCTTAATGGCAGCCGTACTGCGCTTTGCCGGTACTAAGCCCGGGTACAATCAGTACCACGCTGATGAGGGTATTACATACTCTGCAGCGACCTCAATGGTTAGAAACGGCAATCTTGATCCTTTGAGATATGACTACCCCGCACTGGTCCCTTTAATAAATTATGTTTTCTTTAAGTCTGTCTTTATCCCGGTTAGGTGGCTTCAGTATTATCTATCAAACATTCCTCAGATTGTAGAAGGGCTGGTTCATATTCCGATTGCCTCCCTTGAAAAAGATAAATTATTTTATGTTTATGTTCTGGGAGAAAGGCACATAAACGCACTTTTTTGGGGGAGATATGTTACTGCCTTTTTTTCTCTTGGAAATGTCTTTCTGACATATCTTTTGGCAAAAAAATTGTTTAATAAAAAAGTTGGGCTTCTTGCCGCATTTCTTCTGACCTTTAACTACAAACACGTTGTCAACTCTCATATTGGACTTCCCGATATTTATAACGCTTTCTTTTTGCTTCTTTCTATTTATTCGGTGGTGAAAATTTGGGAGAGGCCGACAAAGAAAAATTACTTAGTAGCCGGACTTGTTTCCGGACTGTTTTTTTCCATTAAATATCAGTTTTTTGCTTTTATTCCCATTATTGTTGTTTATATTTTTCAAAACATTAAACACTTTAAGAACATTTTTATTGCCGGTCTAACTGCAGTGTTGGTCTTTATATTTATTAATCCGTATCATCTTCTGTATTTAGAAAAAACTATTGAGACAGTGAAAGGGGTTTCCCAAAAGTATGGAATGGGAGCAAATCAGCTAAACCTTTTTCCCTTTTCCTACCTTTTCCATGTAGATTACGGGCCGTTGGAATTTGTCCTGGTATTTATCGGACTTTTGATGGCTTTAAGGAAATTTACAAAACAGAGTTTGCTTCTATTGACCGTTGTAATTCCCTTTTTCTTCGTTTTTACTTTCTATTCCAGGGGGGGGTTTTATGTTAGGAATTTTATAACAATTACACCTCTGTTATTAATATTTACTGCGGTTGCTATTTGGCAGATAGGAAGTTGGGTTAAAAACAGATTCGGATCTAGATTCGAAATTGTTCTTTATTGCTTAGCACTTCCCATTGTGGTATTTATTCCTGCCAGAAACTCCATTATCAATTCCTATTACTATACCAAGGAGTGGGAATACGATATCTTAAGGCCTTGGTTAAGTGAAAACCTACCGGCGGATATAGTTGTAGCTACCCACCCGTTTGATGCCAGGAGTCTTAATATTAAAAACAAACATACGGAGTTTGAGCATAGCGGAGCTTTCTCTTTAAATGAACACAAAGAAGACGGAGCTACTTGGGCCATCATAGATTTAAACTGGGCCGGTCAGCCATTTTATTTTTGGATGTCTTACGGCCTTAAAGACATTTCTTATTATTGGAATAAGCCTTTAAATATGATGAGGAATACTTATTCCGGGCTTGCGATGGAAGAGCAGTTTCGCTATCAAATTTACTCGGTAACTAAACCCTGGCAGGCTCCCGACACCCATTTAATTGTTGCTAAGTATTATGACTGGCCGAAAGTTGAAATGAAGGAAATTAAGCGTTTTGAATTTGATGATGGCCTTGAGGAATGGTCTATTTATGGAAAAGATAAAAACGAGGCGGATAAATATGTTTTTGATGATGGTTTTGGCTACCTCCAGGGGGGATCTCTGGTTGCTCTCCCCGGAGTAACAAGATTTCCGGGAGTCAGAATCTCCTCAAAGGCAATTCCGATTAGCGCCGGACATATTTATAAAGTCAGCGGATATTTAAAGGTCGAGTCAAAACTTGAACCAAGAGAAAGAGATGGATTTATCAGGGTTGATTTTTACGGTGAAAATCCAGAATTGGAAAAAGTGGGAATAATTTCTTCAGTATCCTCAAGGGTCTACGGGACCGATGATTGGTTCAAAAAAGAGGTTACCGAGCGGGCACCCGAAGGGTCAAAGTATATGATTGTCAGTTTTCAAACTGCCAATTCTACGAGAATAAAAATTTGGTTAGACGATCTTAAAATTGAGGAATCAATTAGCGGGGTTGAAGACGTTGCCCAAAAACCTCCTTACGACCTCAAACCAATTGATTTAAATTACGTTTACCCCAATTCTCAAAGCAATCTCTAATTTTTTTTCGCAACTACCAAAAAGTCTGTAAAAGGGAAAAAGAAAGTCAAGTCCGATAATCTTAGTAGTTTTAATATAGACAGTAGTGGATTGGAGATTGACCGAGGCAGAGGAAGCCTCTTAATTAAAAAATTAAGATTTCTGTAAAATCCCCACTGCGTAACCGATATTAGTTTTAAATTACTGGCTTTGAAAAGTTCTGTAACAGATTTCCTATTCAGAAACAGCACATGCTCCGGAGCCTTTTTGTAGTTGTACCACGACTTGCCCATTAAAAAAGAATCGATGCTTTGTGTGTCCGGCGTTGTTAGAAAAAGATATCCGCTCTCTTTTAAGGAACCGACAATTTCTTTAAAAGCCATTTTTATTTTAGGAATGTGTTCTATAACATCCCAGGCGGTTACTATATCAAATCTTTTTTTTGGTAAAATTCCACCCTCAACTGCTCCCGGGAAGCAGGAGATATTTTTTTGTTTTAGTGCCTTTATTGTATAGGAGGAAATTTCATTGCCGTTAATTTTGTATCCGCGTCTACGGGCTTCCTCCAAAAAAATTCCGGTGCCGCAGCCTATATCCAACAGATTTTTCCCGACAGGGTATTTTTCGATAAATTTAATTTTCTTTTTAGCTTCCCTTATTAGCTCGTGATTTAACTGATGATAATCTTCGTAGCCTTTAGGAGTAAGTATATTTCCGTGGAAGTATTTCTTTGAATAAGTTTTCTTTAAGGCTTCTTTGTCCGGTTGCGGCCAAACAAACTGAAGATCACAAGATAAGCATTTGTAGATATTGAATTTATTCTCTTTTAAAATTCGCACAGCCTTGTTAGAGTTACAAATGGGGCAGTTGATATTAAACTTTTTAGTCATATAATTGTATTTTGAGGCGGATATGAAAAAAATAAAAGGGGAGAAAAATTATTTAGCAGAGTTTTTAAAGATAGCGCCTCTTTCCCATGCTTTATGGAGGGCTGTTGAGGCGCTGAGTTTTGATCAGATTGAACTTAAAAATCCCGCTCTTGATTTGGGCTGCGGCTTTGGGGAGTTTTCCGGTGTTGTTTTTGGCAAAGTTGAAACGGGAATTGACATCAACAAAAAAGAACTTGCTGATGCTTTAAAAAATAAAAAATACAATAAAGTTGTCTGGGCGGATGCCAGAGCCCTGCCTTTTGCTGCGAAATCATATTCTACGGTAATTGCGGTTAGTGTGCTCGAGCACATTGAAAACGCAGAAATTGTGATTAAAGAGGTTGGCAGGATTTTGAAAAAGGGCGGAACTTTTGCGTTTAGTGTTCCTACAACTGAGATTAATAAACATTTATTGGTTCCCAAGATATTAACCTTTTTAGGCCTAGAAAAATCTGCCAAAAAATATCTTGAATTGCATAGTCTGGCTTTTAAGCATGTTACTCTTAAGCCGGCAACTTGGTGGGAGGAAACTTTAAAAAAGTGCGGTTTTAAGATTGAAAAGGCTGAGGGAACGATTTCTCCGACGGTTCTTAAGCTCCACGAGTTTTTTTTAATTTCTGCTTTCCCTTCACAATTTTTTAAACTCTTTTTCGGTAAGAGGCTTGTAGTGAGTATCGGGCTAAGATCGGGTATATTGCCTATATTTTTCTCAAGATTTATCAGATTAAATAAGGACTCAAAAATCAATATGTTTTTTATTGCCAGAAAAAACAAGTAATGAATTTTATCCTGGTTTTGTTTTTTGTTATAGTAATTTCCTACGGACAGATATTGGGGATGCATGTTTGGCAGGATGACAACGGACTTTTTTTCAAGCTTGCCCACATTAATGAGCCTGCCGGATATTTTGGAATCGGTCCGTTCGGGACGGGAACTTATAAATATACAATAGCTCCGTATATCCCGATTTATAAAATTTTCGGATACGCTACATTTCCTTATTTTTTTCTTAATCTTATTCTTTACTCTCTGTCTGTAATCTGTGTTTATAAAGTTTTCTCAAGAATTCTCGGCGAGAAAGGAGGAAAAATTGCCGGTTTTTTGTACGCTGCGGGTTATATAGCCTCCGATGGCATTATTAGACTTTTCAGCAGTCCCCTGTTTAGTTTGAGTATTATTTTGATTTCGCTATTTTTACTTTCGTATTGGAATTATTATCGGTGGAAAAAAATCGGCTGGTACTTTTTTGCAGTATTATTTTTCTTTTTGGCAATAGAATTTATCAGAGCGAGAACCCATTATCTTATTGGAGTAGCCATACTATTTGAACTAATATTTTTTTCTTTCAGACAACCTCTAAAATCTACTCTTCAGTCTTTGCTTCGATTAATTCCTTTTGCCGCTATTTTTTATCAATACTATGTTCTTGGTGCGGATCATAGAACAGGACAGATAAAAATCTATGTTTTATCTATACTAAATGGGGATTTTCAAAAACTCTACGGTTTAGTCTCTTCGTGGTCAAACTTGGTTTTCCCGGATTGGCTAACAAATAAGCTATTTTTGGTTGGTACCCGTCCGCTTTGGTTTATAGCAATCTCGGTCCTTGTGTTTATTTTAGCTCTTCTGTTACTGAGAAAAAATCTGAAGAGTAGGATATTGTTTTTATTTTTCGTTTTGGCACTCGGTATCTGGACTATTGCCTCAAAAACTATTTTTACTACAACCCTTCTCAATTTAGGCGCCAGAGAAATTTTTATAGCCTTTTTGGGCGGAGCTTTAATTATTATTTTCTTTGCTGTCTATTTTGTCTTGAAGCGCTTTAAAAATCTTTATTTACTTCTTTTTGCGTGGGCTGTCTTAAACATCCTTGCTTATTCTGCCTACAATCCCACAGCTTCATATGAATCGATAAACCGCTATCTGACCCACTCTTTCTTTCCTTTGGTTGGAATGTTTAGTATCTTTTCTGTAAATGTCGGCGGCAAAAATTTAAAGATAATAATAATGGGATTAATAATTGCTTGGGGATTGGGGAACGTTATTAACTCGGCAATTTATCAAAATAGAATTTTGGCTGTGCGCTCAAACCCTGTTAGAAATTTTTACCAGCAGCTAAAAAAGTATGTTCCGTCGGTCAAAAAGGGAGATGTATTTTATTTTGACGTAGCGCCATCGGATCGGTCTTATTATAACGACGCTTTTTCCGTAGCTTCAATGCCCGAAACCACGGCACTTGCCTGGAGGTACGGAGTTGACAGATATGACATAAAACTTTTTACAAGTTTTGATGAGCTTAATAGTCAGGTAAAAGAAGGAAAAGTTGATCCAAAACATATTTATTCTTTCTGGTATAGCGGAAAGAATCTCTCAGATACTTCAGTAGGAGTTAGGAAATATTTTCTTACCGGTCTTCCTGACAAAAAAATGATTTTTGATGAACAGTTATCTTTCAAGGCTCGCCTGACAAAAGGAAAAGAAGGGACTTATTGGGAGAATGGTGAGGTGGTAATTGATTTGGGCGAGGGGGTGGAAAGTCTAGTTCCAACGGAAGTCGTTTTTGAGGCAAAGTCTCTTTACCCCAACTTGGATACTGCAGATTTTCCTTTGGTTGCAGCTAGTTCAAGTCCCAAGAGTGTTCCTAATCCGTCTTTTGTAAAAACCGCTCTATCTTACGGTCAGGAGAAAAATATTTTGATGAGGGCGAATTATGAATCAAGCAGTTTCTGGCAGGAAAGAAAAATTGGGAATCTTAACGATTCCAATACCTCAACTGTTTGGCAACCAGACAGAATAAAATGGAAGGATAGACGCGAGTGGTTTCAAATCAATCTAAACGGGGTAAGGAAAGTTTCCAAACTGGTTTGGATTAACGGCTTTGGGAATAATACCCCCACAAAGTATAAAGTGGAAGTTTCAATTGACGGCAAAATCTGGACGGAGGTCGTAAAAGTCGAAGAGACTTTGCGGATTGATGATAAAACCCCGCGAATAATTTTTTTTAAACCGATTGAAGCAAGGAATGTTCGTATGACATTTTTGGAAAGCCTAAACGGTGATTCCCCCGGAATTGCGGAAGCATGGGTAGTGCTATCGGATTTTGAAAATTTAGATATAATGGCCGCCGAGAACTTTTTATTGTCTCCATTCTCAAGAGTTTCCGATATGGATATTTTTACTTTGCTTGCGAGCTTTCTTCGATCTTTTGGCCGTGTAAAGGTTTACTGGATGGAAGGCGATACGAACATCTGGCAAACAACAGAAGTCTCCAGCATTAATTTGATTTACGATGGAAATTTTCATAGATATTCCATCACCATTCCTCCAAAAGGACTGGTTATTAAAAAACTTAAGCTTGCAGATTTCACCGCGCCTTCCGAAATAATTATCAAGGGACTTGAAGTACTGTGGCCCAGGCCGTAGAACCACTTAAAAGACATGCATCTTCATTTTCAATTTCAAAGACAATAATTTTTGTATCTTTTGCCACAAAGTAAAAGTCAAATGTGTCTTCTGCCTCTCTGATAGCCGCCTGTTTTAATTGATCGCGGGCAATATCTTCCGGCTCCCGTGACCAGGTTGTATCATCAACGCTTGTTCTGACGAATCCAGTTTTGATGGGCTTACAATTTTGGGTTGGAATATCAATTGAGATTTGCATGAGTTTTCTGATTTCTGGAAGGTTAATAATCAACTGATTTTGGACTTTTTTGATATCTAACTCCAATGCGATTTTTTTGAGGTTTCTATATTCTTCTTTTACAAACTTGCTGTCATTTTTCCATAATTTTGCGATAGCTACTCCGTCAACTTTAACTTCGTAAACAGGCTCCATTACTGTTTCCAGATATTTCAGGCTGTACCAGTTCCTAGGCGGGTAGTTGTGAGTTAGTTCAAGAACATATTCACCTTCGTGACTTGGCCCTGACCAGTAAGTCTCAGACAGTGAAATATCACCTCTTAACTTATATCTTGGAATATTTACGATTGAATTAATAGGCAGAGTGAGTCTACTGTCTTTTTCACTGTTTTTGTTTAGCCAGGTTATAGCAGGATAGTACGCATTTCCGTATGAATTTCCCCATGAATCCAAATTTTTCTCTTTTGCTCCGGAAAGGCCCCCGACTATAAAGTTGAAGTAAACATTTTCATTGGGGTGGATTTGAATAAGTTTAATAATGGAAGGTAGAAATCCAAGTAATATTATTAATAAAAACAAGGTTGAGTATTTTGTTTTTTGGCCTCTAATTAAATAGCCGGCAGAAATTCCCGCAAACATTGAAAGAGCCGGGATATATTCCATTATTAGTCTGGCCCCTCCATAACTTGACATGCCGGGAAGGCTGACTCTTCCTACTGTTATTGTTAACCACAAAACCACAAGAAGTGTAAATGTGCTTTCTCTAATTAACTTTCTGATATTTATCATTCCAGCCAAGATTAAAGCAAGAACAATCGGGGCGGTGGTATAGATTATCCAAAGAGCGGGACTCTGGGATTGCGGATTTGAAAAACCTTCACGAAGGTAAAAATCAACAACTTTCATAAATCCATTCGGCAGATTTTGCCAAAGAGCTGGATAGGAGAGAAAAAATACCCCAAAAATTATTAGGGGAGAAACAAGGAGTGCGAGATAGATCTTTTTAGTTGCCTTAACTCTTGTTGCGAAAAACCATATTCCCAGAGGAATTATTGAAAATACTATATTAAACTTAGTTGACAAGGCGAAAGCAAAAAATAAAGTACCAAGTAAAAACCAGAATAATTTATTTCTTTTTACCCCGAGGTAAACACCGATAATAGTTATGGAATAAAATGCTGTCTCCACGGGGTCTTTGATATTAAAATGCTGTTCTCCGAGAAGCAGGGGGTAGGTAGCAAAGGCCAGAGAGGTTATTATTGACTCGATTAACCCGAACTCGCGCCACATAAAGATTGCTATGAAGAAGGCAGCCAGAGAAACGGCCGATATTATAAACAGATGATAGCTTTCGATATCTCCAAAGATGCCCAATTTTTGATAGAAAATTTTATTAAACAGGGAAGCCAATGTGTCGTTTAAAGGGGGATGACCGGAAGGGTTTTCTACATCAATAAAAAATTCACCGTTCCATGCATCGTTCTGGTAGTAGCTTCGCCTGAAATTTGGGTCTGAGAGAGAGGGATTTTTTAAAACCTCATTAAAGAGTTCGTCGGAATTCCTAAATCCTGGAGTATCTGTGGTTCCCTTTAGAGGAGGATATTTAGGAAGACCTTCGTACGTTTTTTTGCCGGTTAGGTAGTAGTGCAAAAATGCCTGACCGCGCCGGTAGTGGTAGGGTTCGTCCCAGTTTATCCCGTAATCATCGATTGTGATTAAAGCAAGGATAAAAGAGAGAGCTGGGATAAGAATGACCAAAAAGGCCCTCATGGTGTATATTATAGCTGATGAGGAAAAAGATTTACTTTTTTATTGGCACGACGGCCGAACTGATTAAATTATCTCCCGTGATAAGAGAACTTGAGAAAAGAAAGATAAAGTTCAAGATAATTACTTCAGGCCAAACGGATGTAAACTTTGCCGAGGTTAAGGATTTAATAAAAAAAACAAATCCGGATATCGTCTTGCCGAAAAAGATGAACAAGTCCTCGGTTTTTCTTTTTTTGCTTTGGGCTTTTAAAACTACCTTTACATCACCGTTTCTGTTATTTAGAGAGCTGACGAGGGGGAATAGGTCCCAGACTTTTTTTATAGTTCATGGAGACACCGTCACATCTCTTATCGGAGCTGTTATTGCCAGAATTTTTGGATTGAAGACTGTCCATATTGAGTCGGGCTTAAGATCTTTCAATTTTCTTGAGCCATTCCCTGAGGAAATTACTAGGTATTTAATTTCAAAAATAGCGGACATTCACTTTTGTCCAAATAAGTGGAGTCTTAATAACCTGAAAACTATTGGAGGAAAAAAAATCAACACCTTTCAAAATACTTTTGTAGAAAGTGTTAGGGCGCAACCCACCCAAAAACCGAAAGCGGGGGGTAAATATTTTATCTTAATCCTTCATAGGCAGGAACACGTTATTTTTCAGAGGGAAAAAAGCAAAGATTTGATTAACTTTGTCATTAGAAATTCTCCCAAGCAAGTAAAATGCATTTTTATAAAGCACGCAACGACCCCAGAAATACCGCGGTTGTCGGGGCAAGTAATCCTTTTTCCAAGACTTCCTTTCGGGCAGTATTTAGCTTTACTCAAAAAGGCGCAGTTTATTGTTACCGATGGAGGTGGCAACCAGGAAGAGTCCTATTATCTGGGTTTGCCATGTTTGCTTCTTAGGAATCGCACCGAAAGAACTGAGGGGTTGGGGAAAAATGTGGTCTTGAGTAAAGAGAAAAAGGGAATTATAAAAGACTTTTTGGAAAATTACCGCGATTACAAAAGAGAAAAGATTAAGCTGAGGCTAAGCCCTTCAAAGATTATAGTGGATTACTTAGTTTCCAACAAATGAAATACCCGCTTGTCAGTATTGCGATTGCAACCTTAAATTCCGAAAAAACTCTTCCGTTTGTCCTTAAGGCGATCAAACGGCAAAGCTATCCAAAGGCCAAACTCGAGATTCTTATTATTGATGGGGGGTCGAAGGACTCAACGCTTGAGGTCGCTAGGAATTATAATGCAAGAATTATTCCAAACCCCAAAGTCGATTTGGTTTTTGCCAAGCACATTGGTTATAAATCGGCAAGAGGCGAGCTCCTTATTTTTCTGGACAGCGATGAGGTTTTGGAAAACCGCGACAGTATTAAAAATAAATGTTTAATCGTGACGGGAAACGATAGTGTCAAGGCCGTCATAAGCAGCGGATACAAAAAGCCTAGCGCTTATCCGGATATCAATTACTACATTAATGACTATGGAGATCCATTCTCTCTTTTTATGTATAGAAGCGGGAGAGATGCAAATTGGTTTCTAAGAGAGCTTGTAATGAAGTACCCGAAAGCTTATGAGAATGATCTTGGAGTTATTTTTGATTTTAGCAGTTTCCCGATCCCTCCTTTTATTGAACTTATATCTATGGGTGTGATGATTGATCTTAAATATGTTAAAAAAACTTTCCCAAAAATTTTGACAATGCCTTCACTACATATTCATTTGTTTTATCTTCTTTTATCAAAAGGAAATCTGGTGGTAGTTATGAAAGGTGATCCTGTGATCCACTACTCAGCTGCAACAATCGGGGGCTACTTAAAAAAAATTAGATCTAGAATTAAGAATAATGTTTATGAAACTCCCATGGGTAAGGGCGGATTTAAGGGCAGAGAAAAATATTTCCCCTCGTGGTATGGCGTAAAGAAATTTTTATTTATTCCCTACTGTTTATCTGTTATTGCCCCAGTTATTGATTCGATAGGTTTATTTCTGGTTAGAAAGAAAACTATTTACTTAATCCACCCGTTTCTTTGCCTATATACGCTTTTCTTGATAGTATTTTATTACACATTGAAGCTTTTGGGCGTAAAGATAAAACTTTCCGGATATGGGATTTAAAAATGAGAAAGCCTTGCTGGTTTTGTTACTTATTATTGTTGCCTTTGCTTATAAAGGAATAGTAGGTGGATTTTTTCAGCAAGACGAATGGTTCAGTTTTACAATTTATTTTTTAAACAGAAACCTAAACTTTATTGATGCTTTAAAATTCTTTTTTGCTCCCAATATTGGTCACTACAATCCCTTGACCGGGGTAGTGCAGCATACATTGTTTTCAGCTTGGGGAATGAACTATTCAAAATTTGCCGTACTTGGATTGGCCCTTCATTTATTGGTTGTTGCCGCTTTTTATTTTTTGGCAAAATTAATTTTTAAAGGAAATAAAATCCTGGCTTTTTCTTCCGCGCTACTTTTTGGGGTTTTGGCGGCTCCAAATCAAGCAGTTTCCTGGGTTGTTGCCGATATATCAACTCTAAGTTCTTCTCTTCTTGGAATAGTTTCCTCAATTTTATTTTTTGTTTTTCTAAAAAAAGAAGAGGGCAAGTACTTGATTTGGTCGTTAATAGTTCTTGGAGTATCCCTTCTTTTTAAAGAAATTACAATCGGACTGTTTCCGCTATTTTTTGTTATCGGTTTATTTAAACGTAAAAACAAGATTGAAACGAAGCACTTCTTGTGGATTGCTTTTTCCGGGGTTTTTTATATTCTGCTCCGGGTAGCAATGTTTTTTGCGCCAAATGTTGGAGTAAATGAACTGGTAACCCAGTCCCAGTCTACCCAAAAGCTTATTTATAACTTTACGACGCTTCCTTTAAAAGTTTTGTCACAAACTGTTTTTCCTTCGGAGCTTATTAAAATTACAGCGGGACAGACTGCTACCATTTTACCTGAAAGACTTACTGGAATTCCCGGAAGCCCTGAATTTGAAATTTTTGTTGTAAAAAGAGTAATGGAAGTTCTTTCTCTCTCGATAGCCTTTTTAATCATTATATTCTCAAGAAGAAAAAATATAATATTATTGGGCTTAGGGTGGGCGATACTTAATTCTTTTATTTTTTTTCTAGCTCCGGAACAGCCAAATGTAATTTTTGTCGTTGATTCGAGAAATCTGTATTTTGCCTCAATCGGTGTTGCCGTTTTTATCATTGCGACTCTTCATTTTTATTCAAAAGCCAATTTAGTAAAATTCTTTCTGCTGCTTTTACCGATTTTGTTTTTTAATATCTATTGGCTAGGTAAAAACTTAAGCCAGTTTACGGAAAGAGGGGAAATCAGAAGATATATTTTGAATGAAATAACAGAAAAGCATCCGGATCTTCCTGAAAGGGTGGTTTTTTATACAGAAAGCGATATTTCCTATTATGGTTTACCTGAAAATGAAAAAATATTTCCTTTTCAATCAGGATTGGGGCAAACGCTTTTGGTTTGGTACAACCGCTCGGAGGCTTTTCCCGATAAGTTTTATGAAAACCGTTTTTTATGGGAGATTGTCGATCAGGGATACATTGAAACCGGTGACCGGGGGTTTGGTTACTTCAGGGATCTAGGACTTTTTAAAAAGACTATTGAAGGGTATAATCTCTCCGAAGATTCGGTTATAGCTTTTAAATGGAATTCTAAAACCAACAGCTTGACCGACATAACCGAAGAGATTAGAAAGAGGCTTTGGAGTGAAAATATTAACTAAAAATTGGATTTTAATAGTTTTGGCGGTTTTTTCTCTGACACCTTTAATCTGGTTTTTCGGAAAAGAAGGATATCTTATAAATGGGGTAGACACAAATTTTCCGCTTGATCCGGTGGTTTGGTTTCAGAGGAGGTTTTTTGTTTGGAATTCCGTTGCCAATGCCGGCGGAGATTTTTCCTCTTCCGTTGCCGGGGCTTTTTTTCATCTGATACAAGTAATACCAACCGTCTTGGGTTTTAATCTTCAGGCAACTCAGATAATAAGTCTAGTATTCTGGTTTTCACTGATAATTTTTTCAAGCTACACTATGGCAAAAGCAATATTTTCAAAGAATGTTCTCATTCAAATTCTTTTTGTGGTTTTGTATTCGCTTAATATTTATCTATTTAACACCTGGGAAAATGTAAAAGTCGCAAATCTTGCACTAGTTTCCGGAATTCCTTTTGGAATTTATCTTCTTCTTATGGCCTTCCGGGGGAAGTTAATAAAGATAAAACTTGGTCTTTATTCTTTCTTCTTGGGTATAGTTCTTTCCGGGAGCGGAATAAATCCTTCCTACTTTATTTCTTTTTGGATAGTTGTTTTTATTTTTTTTATTAGCGACCTTATCTTTAATGGCGGTTTTAAGGGATTTCGTTTAAAATTTGAGAATTTTTCGGTATTTTCCATATTTATTCTTTTAGCCAACGCTTTTTGGCTCCTTCCGACTCTAAATTATATCTTTTCGACGATCGGTCCGTCTGGGAGCATTGATAAAATCGGCTTTA
>Ga0209210_1000487_pt1 | contig 41904 bp, 42 predicted proteins | sample RifGroA1_FD_183991 | JGI IMG/M metagenome (GOLD analysis project Ga0209210, IMG submission 183991) | Contaminated groundwater microbial communities from Rifle, Colorado, USA - Rifle Groundwater A1 (SPAdes) (version 2) | ecosystem: Environmental > Aquatic > Deep subsurface > Groundwater >...
TAGATTTGCTCATCTTTTGTCCGTTTACCGTGAGATATCCGTGGACAAAAATGGTTTTTGGCAGCTGCAATCCTGCTGATAAAAGAAATGCCGGCCAGTAGACTGCATGGAACCTGATAATCCCTTTGCCTATGACATGCACATCCGCCGGCCACCATTTGCTATATGTTTTTTCATCCCAACCGAAACCTATTCCTGATTGGTAAATATTGAGAGCATCAAACCAAACGTAAATTCGTTGTGTCGGATCACTAGGAACGGGAACGCCCCAGTTTTTCGCCCGTTCATTTGTCCGTGAGATGGATATATCCTGAAGCGGCTGTTTGAGAAACGACAGGACTTCTTTTTTGCGAAATTCAGGAATAATACGGATTGCATCGGTTGTTATCAGATCAATCAGCTGTTTTTGATATTGAGATAACCGGAAAAAATAGTTTTCCTCAGATACAATCTCTAATTTTTTCCCCGGATGTTCAAAACATTCGCCGTTATCGTTTAGCTCTTCAGGAGTATAAAAAATTTCACAACCCACACAGTACAACCCCTCGTAGGATTTTTTGTAAATATCATTGTTTTTCTCACAGAGTTTCCAGAGTTTTTGGCTTGAAGGGAAATGATGCACATGGTCGCTTCCTTTTTGAAAAACATTAAATTCAACATTGAGGGCTTTCGCAAGATCGGCAAACAGGTGCGAATTGGTATCCACGAATTGCTGTATGGGGATTCCAGAGTTTTGGGCAGCCTGTACGTTTTTCAGAGCATTTTCGTCGCCTCCGGACAAAAGACATACCTCTTCTCCTAGCAATCTATGATATCGGGCAACACAATCAGTCTCTACAAACTCCAAAGCATGCCCTATATGCGGAGGTGCGTTCACGTATGGGATTGCGGTCGTGATATAGAATTTTTGTGTCATGCTTAGATTCTAATCGTTTTAGAGCTATCCCTCAAGATGGATTAATTTTACAGAACTGTTGCTTAACAATTCCACAATCCTATATAATGAAGGCAAGGTATATGCCAGAATCAAAAACCGATGATGTACAATATTTTTTTCTTTTAGAGAGCACCCCAAGAGAACCTGATTTACATTCCATGGTTGAAACAAGCGCTGATACGCTTGCCCGTTTTGTAGAAGAGCGGATCATACCTTATGAGGATGTGAAACCAACAGTCCTGGAAGAAACATTCGTTGCTAAAGAAGCAGAGTTACAAAATAGAGTAGCTGAAATATACAGAGAAACACTGGAACAAACAGATAAAGTTCTTCCCCAAACAAATAAGGAGTCGTTAATTCCTAGAGAGGTACAACTCGCCGATTTGGCTGGAAGAATGGCGCAAATTAAGACATCGGGACAATTGACTGGAGAATTTGATACGTTATATGCTGAATGGGTTGGTCAGCATTATCATGGACGGCCGTGGAAAGAGGTTGTGCCTGATAGTCAGGATGCTCTTCGTGAACGCATAGAGTATCCCACTTCGCAGGATGTGAAGAGTCTTGCACCAGGAGAATTTCTGCCATTTTTGATTTTAGATAATGGCCTCAAGTCAAAAGATCCTAGGTTAGAGGGTATAAAATCGGGTAGACGGATTATTTTGGGTATTGTAAAAATTGATGATGGATCTGTTGCGGTGCATGCTGAATCATGTCAGGCTGGGTTTAGAGGACGAAGAATCCCTAAAGGAGGCTCAGCATTACCCGTACCAGGTGGATCGTCTGTAATTTGGCATGATAGAGCCGGCAGTTCATCGCTAAATGATTGGTTTCCTGCTGGAAGTATGTGGGGAGAAGATTCAGATGATATTTCTGATCGTGAACAACTCGCATGTGAGCTATTTAACGCAGGACTGCCTGTTCCGTTTACAGATCTGGCAATGAGAGAACAGCCTTTTACCAATCTAGGGCCAAGAGCTGTCGGTCTTATGTATGGTTTAGATAATAAAGAGTTGAGAATAAATGCCGCAACAATCCAAATTGGCGACATACCCAAACCAAGACCCTTACCGCCAGAGAGAAAAATTCATTATTTAGAAGAAAAAGTAATCACACGCACGCCAAATTTGTTGGATATGGCGGATTCTTTAGGAACAAAAAGAATCCTAAGAACCGTAATTCAGAAAACATCCAATGTTCATTCGTACCCTACCATATTAGACCGCGAACCAATTAATGTAATGGTACAAGTTTCTGGTCAGGATGTAGTTCAAAGAAAGTTTTTTCCGGAAATTCTCGGCAACAAACCCAAAGCAGATGTCGTACTAACCGGATCAAGTGAATAACTCCGATTTAGCCTTAATTCTCAAGGAAGAATTGATTACCTGGCTTTCCGCATTTTGAGGGATGTATATTCAATGGAAATAAGGCATAGGACAAGAAGCGCAATATAAAAAGGGTGGCGGAGGTTACATGACCGGAGAATAAATAGCGTTAGCAGTCCGATGCTTATAAGTATAGCCCGCCTTCTGTGGCAAAGAATAAAGAGAGAAAGGAAAAATGCGGATAACCCTAAAAGTACATAAAAACTCCCGAATTGCCACAAAAGTTCCGGCGGATAGGAATTGATAAACCAGCCGAGAGTGCTGGCAAAAATAAGAAAGAGAAAAAGGTGAAGGATGTTCCGTTCAGATGAATGATGGTGCATACGTTTATTATATTTCATAAGGCCTCCCCCTGCAGTACTGCAGGGGGAGGCCTTGAGAAAAAATATATACTTGCTACAATGGTGCAACCATGGATCCTCAAACGCTTCTGACATTGGCAAGCATTATTATTGGTTTCTCTCTCCTTATTTACATTGTTAAATCTGAACTATCCAAGATCACCAAAACCGATGAGAACAAAGCGCTTCTCCAGTGGCTTAAGTCTATGCAGGTGACCATTGACGCAACCAATAAAACACTCCACGACACGATGCGCGGGACGACTTCAGACATGACAAAAGCGCTTCAGGAAAACAGTAAACAGCTCAATGACAGGCTGGATACTGCAGCCCGTGTCATCGGGGATTTGAAGAGAAATTTAGGAGAGATGTCGGAGGTCGGGAAAGGAATCCGCAGTTTGCAGGAATTTCTCCAGTCGCCAAAACTGCGTGGCAATATCGGGGAACAGGTTCTGTCGGATATGATAGGGCAGACATTTCCGAAAAATTCTTTTCATCTTCAATACCAGTTCCGGTCAGGACTGAAAGTTGATGCTGTATTAAAAACTGACGCGGGGCTTCTATGCATTGATTCTAAATTCCCTATGGAGAATTTTAGCAAAATGCATAAAGGAGAAACAGAGAGTGAGAGACAGCAGGCAAAAAAAGATTTTATCGCGGATCTGAAAAAACACATCAGCGATATTTCCAAAAAATATATTCTCCCTGAAGAGGGAACCATGGATTTTGCTCTCATGTATATTCCTTCTGAATCAGTCTATTACGAAATTGTAAACATGACTGAAGTGATGGAAATTGCCCGGAAATCCCGTGTGTATCCCGTATCTCCCAATACATTATATGCGCACCTTCAGGTACTCCTTCTTTCATTCCAGGGAAAAGAGCTGGAACAGAAATCGCAGGAAGTGTTTAGACTTCTGCGCGCTATTCAAAAAGATTACGGAAAAATTGATGAAAGTTTAGGCGTATTAGGCAAACACGTGACCAACGCATATAATTCCATGAACACCGTGTCCTCCGGTTTTGCCCAGCTCGGACAAAAACTCTCCTCAACGAGAGCTTTGGGGACTGCGAAAGAAGAATAAATTTCGAATGGGCCATTCCTTTAATCGACATTAAGATCTAAACCTTATGTATTCTTTTATAGAGAACGGAGAATGGAGAAATGATAGTTGCTACCATGATTCGAATCATGGTAGCATAGAATAGAGAGAGGTAAAAATCATGGCTCAGATATCAAAATACCGATTACGAAAAGAAATTGAAGAACGGATGTATGAAGTATTTCTGGATAGTATCAGTATGGTTCAAAACAGAAATCACGTATCAAAACTCATAAACGATTTGCTTTCTCCAACTGAAAAAATAATGTTAGCCAAGCGACTGTCTATAGCTTTGCTTCTTATGAAACAATACCAATATAGATCAATAGCACAACTTTTGCACGTAAGCTACGGAACGGTAAATCGTGTAGGACGAATGCTAGAAAGCGGCAATGGAGGATATGTTATGGTTTTATCAGTGTTACTAAAGCAGGAAAAGTTTGTATCATTTCTGAATAAAATCGATGATATCTTAGCTGAAATATTTATCCCATATAACCGGAATCTTGGTGAATGGAGAAAAAAACGTTGGATAGAAAAGGTGAAAAGTCAGAGCTCATTTTAATCTATGGTTTATATGTTATGTAATAAATTTATTGGTATTTGCTACCATGATTCGAATCATAGTAGCAAATGATCAAGATGAAAATATTACCAGAGAGCATTTAGTGAATATTAATAGCACGATTATGGAAATTATGACTTCGGAATGGAAATTATGATTTCGGATGGGCGAGTTTGTAGGTAATAAATGCGATAATTCCAACAACTACAAGAAACAGTGCTCCGATCGGCGTAAAAAGCGCAACAAGGATGAATAGAAGTCCCCCAATACCGACAATTATTCCATCTTGTTTTGTCATTGAGATTTTTTCAACCACGTTGTAATAAGGGCAACCAATTCATTTTCTTTTCCGAGGAAGTTATGGACAGCGTCTTTGATCATGTGAGTTTCGATATGTTTTGAGATTGATCGCTCTTTAATGAGTTGAAGAGCTTTTTCTTGACGAATACCGGTTGCGACATCGTGTTCCGGATTCACCACGAGGATAGGCAATGTAATCTTATTGAAATTCTTATATTCCTTTTCAGGATGTGTGCCGTTAAATACAAAACAATTCGTATCTGGATTTGTATAATTCCAAAATGATGATGCAGAGATAGGACAATTACTCCATAGACGTATAGGCATGAGATCTTGACCTTTTCCCTCGTCAATCATCCGTTTTGCAATAAGAGAATACTTTTGCCAATCCGGAACACTCGAATCGAATTGATATCTGACATCGGCTGTCGTAAAAAGGATAAGTCTTAAAACAGAGTGATTTGGGGTGTTTACGATATAGTAGCAAATTTTGTGTGGCCCTAAACTATGGCCTTGGAGGGTAATATCGGTATAGCCTAGTGCTTGAATATAATCGATGACTCCTTGAATATCGAACAGAGCATGTTCAAGAATATCAAACATGGATCCGCCTTGTTGCCAGATATATCCTGTTGAAGTTTTTTTAATAAGATCTGCCATGTAATCATGGCCGCGGTTGTTAAATGTTAAAAACGCATATCCCGAAAGGGGATAGCTATTTCCCATTATTACAACGAAATGATTTTGGATAAAATGACCTTCTTTTCCGTGAACATGGATAATTATTTTTTTTGTTTTCTTTCGAGGTTCAAATAAAATACTATCTAGTTCTATTCCGTCAGTTGAATATATTTTATGAAGGGATATTTTGATATCTCCTGCCTGTTTCATGCATCCTATTATACCAATTTGTCATGAATTGTCGAAATATTTTTGTCTGCACGTTATAATGCCTGTACGATGAAAATATTGATTCAAGATCGAATATTAAATAAAGAACAGAAAAAGGCGGTGGAGTTTGGGGAGGGCCCCTTACTTATTATTGCCGGAGCAGGAACCGGGAAAACGACGGTTATTACCGAACGGATTAAATACCTTATTTCTTCAGGCCAAGCGAAACCGCAAGAAATTTTAGCTCTCACGTTTACTGAAAAAGCCAGCCGTGAAATGGAAGAACGCGTAGATTTAGCTCTTCCTTACGGCGTCATCCAAATGTGGATTTCCACATTCCACTCATTTTGCGACCGGATCCTCCGGAATGAGGGACTGGCAATCGGACTGGATCCGAATTTTAAACTCATGACGGAGGCAGTCACGATCCAATTTTTCCGTACAAACCTTTTTGCATTTGATCTTTCCTATTTCCGTCCTTTAGGGAATCCGACGAAATTCATCAGCGGAATGATACAGCATTTTTCAAGACTGAAAGATGAGGACGTGTCACCAAATCAATATATGGAGTGGGTAAAATCCAAATCCCAAAATCCAAAGCTCAAACAAATCCCAAAATCCAAAACTCAAATAAAGGACGAAGAAAAGGAAGACCTTGATAAATATAAAGAATTAGCAAATGCATATAGGACATATGAGGAGTTGAAGACAAAACACGGAGTAATGGATTATGGAGATTTGATTACGTACACGCTCAAATTATTCAGGACGCGGAAAAATATTCTGAAAAATTATCAGGAGCAGTTTAGGTATCTTCTTATTGATGAATTTCAGGATACGAATTTTAGCCAAAATGAGTTAGCAATGCTTTTGGCAGGAACCACACAGAACATCACGGTAGTAGGAGATGATGATCAGGCGATATACCGGTGGAGGGGAGCGGCGATTTCCAACATTATACAATTCCGGAAGCATTTTCCGAAGGCAAAAATTGTCGTACTTACGAAAAATTACCGCTCCACGAAAGAAATCCTTGACCGATCGTATCAACTTATTCAAAATAACAACCCAGACCGGCTTGAGGCGGTTGAGAAGATTGACAAAAAACTTGAATGTATCCGGAGAATAAACGGAACATCGATAAAACTGTTGTACGCTGACAGGGTGGAGAATGAGGCGGAAGAGGTGGTAAAAGAAATTCAGAATTTAAAATCTAGAATTCAGAATGATAGGAAAAAATTATATGAGTGGAAAGATTTTGCGATACTGGTGCGGGCAAATAATCACGCCGAACCGTTTGTCCGGGCACTAGCCCGAAGCGGAATTCCATACCAATTTTTAGGTCCGGGACAGCTGTTCAGGCAGCCGGAAGTAAAAGACCTTATTTGTTATCTCAAAGTTCTCTATGACATAAACGACACTGTTTCACTGTTCCGCGTTTTGTCCATGGATCATTTTCAAATTCCTGCGCGGGATATTGCGAGTCTAATCTCATATGCCAGAGGGCAGGGGATGTCGCTGTTTGAAGTTTGCGAGTTAGTACAAAATAATCAGACCAATCCGACCAATTTAACCAATCCGACCAATAATACCGTCCACATAACCGCTGATGGAGGAAAAAAGATTGCTTCATTGATCACTCTCATTCTTAAACATCTGTCTTTCATCAAAAAAGAAACAGCGGGGCAGATTCTCTATTATTTTCTCGAAGAATCAGGACTTCTACAGACATTTACCTCCTACAAAACACAAAAAGAGGAACGGGTTGCAGAAAATATTGCGAAATTTTTCGATAAGCTCAAAACCTATGAAACGGATCATGACGACGCGAGTGTTTTTTCCGTTGTTGACTGGCTGGATTTGTCCATGGACATAGGGGAATCGCCGCTTGCCTCAAACATGGATTGGAATACCTATGACGCGGTAAACATTCTAACAGTGCATTCCTCTAAAGGTCTGGAATTTCCGGTTGTATTTCTGGTCAATCTCGTGAGCGCGAGGTTTCCGACAACGGAAAAACACGAACAGATACCCATACCGGATGAATTGATTAAAGAGATTCTACCGCAAGGCGACTATCATACCGAAGAAGAGCGCCGGCTCTTTTATGTCGGGATGACGCGGGCCTGCGATGTTCTTTTTTTCACTGCAGCCAAATATTACGGAGAGGGAAAACGGGAGAAAAAAATTTCCCCGTTTGTGGTTGAGACGATGGGGCAGGATAGCGTTGAGTCACTACTTCAAAAGCCGGAAGAAAAAGAAAAGCAACTGTTGCTTCTTGATTGGACAAAGCAGAAAGAAGAAGAAGTTCTGCATATCAAACAACCCGTGAATTACCTTTCCTATTCGCGGGCGGAAACATTTCAGAAATGCCCTCTGCAGTATAAATACCGTTATGTTCTGAGGATTCCCGTCCCTCCCTCAGCAGCGCTTTCGTTTGGGGATACCATTCATAAAACCCTCTATGCGTTTTATGATCAAGTAAAACGAAAGGTTGTGCCAAAGAAAGATTTGCTCCTCAAACTCTTTGAACATCATTGGCGATCCGTCGGATACAAAGATAAAGGGTATGAAGAAAAAATGAAAAAACATGGCATTGAGCTTTTAGAGGAATTTTATGATAAAGGATTTGATCCAAAAACAAACGTTATTGCTCTTGAACAACCGTTTAAAATTAAAATGAGTTCTTCGTTAACTCTTGGCGGAAAAATTGACCGGGTTGATAAAACCCCAGAGGGCAAGCTTGAGATTATTGATTACAAAACCGGATCGGCTCCCAAAAAACGGGATCCCGCAAATGACGTTCAACTTTCCGTATATGCTCTGGCTGCAAGTGAAAAAGGATTATATGATCAAAAGCCGGAGAATGTCATTGTTTCATTTTATTTTCTGGAAGGTCAGGAGAAAATATCAGGATCACGAAGCAAAGAGCAACTCGTGCAGGTCCGTCAGGAGATTCAAAAAACAGCAGAAGACATACGCACAAGTAATTTTTCTCCGACACCGGGCAAGCACTGTGATTTCTGCGAATTCCGGCTCATCTGCGAAGCGTGGAAGTAATAGGAGGAATAGGATAATAAAGGGGTTTTCCTCCAAAGCCTTCTTTGAATTTGGTAAATCCATGCCACGACGTAAATTGTTTTGGCGAGCGCTCATCAAAGACACCGACAAAATCGAATTGTTTGTTCCCTCTTTTTTTTGATAATTTTAAAGCTTCCCATACAAGAAACGTCGGAGCAAAAAGTTTTTTCCCATTTTTTGTTGCTCCTGCAATCCAGTAATATGCGATATGGTCCCAGAAGAGGAGGAGAACACCGCCGATAATATTGTCATGCCGGTCCGCCAGCTGGCGGAGATACGGCATCTTTTTTGTAGACATAAGATCCCGGCTCAGAGGCCGGGATGACGGAGCATATGCTAAAAGGATGGTTGCATGGTTTGGGGAAAAAAGATCCCAGAGTTTATCAATGCCGTACGTTGTGATTCCTCCTAAAAACCCTGCAGATTTATTTTTTATATGCATGAGATCTTTAATACTTTTGGATTCTTTGACTATAACACCATGTTTTTGGGCTCTCCGAACTCCCCGTTGCTTGGCTTCGGTACATGCTCTGAATATGTCTTTCTCCGATTGGGTAAGGTCAACAAGAAGTGTCTTTGTCGGAAGGAACGGTTCTTTGTGGATATTGAAAAATTTTGAAAGACTCCGGAGACTTTCCTGAAATTTTATCGGGTCAGTATCAATCGTCGGTTCAAGAATGATATTTCGTACGTTATGTTTTTGAAGAATCAGAATAAGCTTCGGGATATACGGCAGTGTTGGGGGCCGTTGGATTTTTGCCAGGACACCAAAAAAAGGGATGTGCTTCAAAAATATATTGACTCCGTCAAGGGTAACTACGGTCCATCTGAGGCGTTCAATGTATGTTTTGTAGAGAGAAGACTGTTGGAGTTCCACGCTGAAATTTTCAATTTTCAATTTTCAATTTTCAATAGTCCCGCAGAGCGGGATTAGGTTTGATTAATTGTGATTTGAAATTTCTTTGAAAATTGTGATTTGAAAATTGTGATTTATAATTTTGATCGTAATTTTAATATTTTCCAGCGTACAGAATCTCCGATGCAATACAGTTTATACAAAATCGGATTGATGACCATGTCATACGATCCCACAAATTCCACAAGATCCGGAGAGTATCCCTCTTTAAACCGGTGGAAACCGTACCACGGGTCATTGGTGTCAAGTCCGTCAGCTGATCCGTCAGTTGACGGACCCATGGCGCCCCACAGATCGAATTGTTTAAGCCCTTTTGCTTTTCCCCACCGGATTAATTCCCACAGCATGAGATTGGGAGCCATAACTTCCCGATATTTTCGGGAGGAGGCGCCATACGGATAATACATCGTGTCTTGAAAGCAAAAAATGATCCACACGGTTATAATTTCATGATTGTAGGTGGCCGTGAAAAGCCTGGCAGTGCCGTTGATTCTCATCGTATCCCACATGGTTTGATGGTACGTTTGGTTATGCGCAAAGAATCCCTGGCGATGTGTCGTTTCTTCAGAAAGAGCCAGATATGATTGAAACGCACCGTCGCTCGAATCTTCTTTGACAACCACCCCGTGTTTTTGGGCAAGGCGGATATTGTAGCGGGTCTTGCTGTGCATATTTTTCAACAACTCTTCTTCAGATTGGGTTAAATCAAGAACGAATGTATATGTGGTAAAAAGGGGGTGATGGGATTTTTTTAATTGAAAATTGAAAATTGAAAATTGAAAATTGTTTGTGATGTTGGGTTCCAACTGGATAAAGATAGCCTTTTTCTGTTTCCCGAGCTTAGTAAGTTCATTGAGCATGCATTTATCCGGCATCGGGCCTTTGGGAAAATAGCCGATGGTAAACGGAGTATGGGGGATTTTGTGGAACGTGAGTTGCCAGCATTGGGATTTTTTTTCCTCTTCTTCAACAATCAGCCGAACTACATCGATCCCCATTTTTTGCCGGAATTCCCCCCATTCCCATGTTTGTAAGGGGTGATACACAGCCGTATTCCAACGTTTGTAATCATCCGGATTTGCAGGCCGGACGGTTAAACTGCTCTTTTTCATATCGTTATTATCTCATGTTTTTTTCTTGTGGTACAATGGGGTGTGATGATATGTTGCCAATCGATATCCGGTTGATCCCCGACATTTTTTCTTTCAGCCACGTAAAAGGGATAGCAAGGGTATTTCTCATGATGGAGGTCATCCTGTCAACGCTTGTTGTAGTAGGAACTGTTATCCTTGTTATTCTAAAGATTTTTATCAATTAATTACTCCAGAAATTTACAGGGTATTCCAATCTAAGATGTCATGCCGGACATGATCCGGCATCTTAAGATTCCGGCCTGCCTCGCCGGCAGGCAGGCTCGGAGGCCGGAATGACAAGTGTGATTTTACAGGAGATACTCATCTTCCCGAAATCCTCTGGAGGGGTCAAGCGATATTTGTTTTTCCAGTAACGATTCCGGTATATCCGCAATAAACCGAGATACCATATTCTGGGTCCGTGTCCCAAAAAACAGACGTCTATTTGCATAGGAAAGATACAGCTTCACTTTAGCGCGCGTTACTCCTACATAGCAGAGTCTCCTTTCTTCTTCCAGATCTTCTTTATCCATAAGAGACCGGCTGTGCGGAAATAGCCCTTCTTCCATACCAATCAAAAAAATTGTATGGAATTCCAAACCTTTTGACGCATGGAGTGTCATAAGCGTTACGACATTTGTTCTTTTTGAATTATTCAACCTGTCAGGTATCGGTTCCTGTTCAAGAAGAGCTACCGTATCGAGAAATTCCGAAAGGACGGGAAATTCAGTTGCCACGGATCGGAGTTCCTTAATGTTTTCCAACCGGTATGCTTCCTCTTGGACATTGGCATCATACAAATCCAAATATCCAGTAACGTCAAGAACCGTATCCAGGAATTCCAACGTGGAAAAGGATACAAGTTTATTATCCGCATCCATGTGTGTTTTCCAATCAAGAAATTTTTTCATTCTGCCTTTCCCTAATTTTTCCACACGCTTAAAAGAAACGGTGTCTTTGGGGTGAACAATAAGCCGGAGGTAGGAAAGGACATCCTTGATTTCTCTGCGTTCATAAAACCGCGTTCCACCAACAAGCGTATACGGAACGCCTGCATGCAGAAACGCTTCTTCAATCACGCGGGATTGGGCATTGGTCCTATAAAGAACTGCAAAATCGTTAAACGGCTGATTGCTCTGAAGGATTGTCGTTGTGATAAACGTCGCTTCATCATGTTCGGTTCTGGCTTCATACAGAGTAATTGCGGGTCCTTCTTTTTTTTCCGTCCAAAGTTTGAGGATAGGGTGGCTGGTATTTTTGGAAATCACCCCGTGGGCCGCATCAAGTATGGTTTGGGTTGAGCGGTAATTTTGTTCCAGATGGAATTGTTTCATATCCGGATACTGCGACTTAAAATTGACGATATTCCGAAAATCCGCTCCGCGGAACCGGTAAATGCTTTGTGACGCATCTCCCACAACCGTAATATTTTTATAGCGGCCTGAAAGAAGCGTTGAGAGGACATACTGGGCTTTATTGGTATCCTGGTATTCGTCGATGAGGATGTATCGGTATTTTTCCTGATACGCCCCCAAAATATCCGGAAATTTTTGAAATAGTTGTACGGTGAGGCTCAACAGATCGTCAAAGTCCAGCGCCGTATTTTCCCGCAGTTTTTTCTGATAGGAAAGATACACTTGGGCAACAACCTCCTGGAAATACCCCCTGCTGTATTGGGGATACTCGGCAGCCGTAATGAGTTCATTTTTGGCTTCACTGATTGTGTGGAGAATCGCGCCCGGATTAAAATTTTTCTGTGATATGTCCAGCTCTTTCATCACATCTTTGACAATATCCAGTTGGTCCTGCTGATCATAGATCAAAAAATTGATTGGTATCCCCAATAATTTTCCTTCACGCCGGAGAATTTTTGCACAGAATGAATGAAAGGTGCCGGCAAACGGCCCCACTTCGCCCCACTTCGCCAAAGGCTTCGCGGGGCTACGAGGGGTAAAAGAGAGGAGTTCTTGTATTCTTTTTTTCATCTCTCCGGCGGCCTTATTGGTGAATGTCACCATGAGGATACGTGAGGGATCAATATGTTTTTCCTGAATAAGATACGCAACTTTATATGTGAGAACCCGTGTTTTGCCGCTTCCGGCTCCTGCTAAAATGAGGATCGGCCCCTCGGTCTGAACCACGACTTCCTGCTGATCTTTGTTTAAATCATTGAGAAGTGATATTGTCATAACGTATAATATTACCACACGCCGGGTAGTAGAGTTTCGATACGCTTTCGTTCTTTGCCGAAAATTGTATGCTATCTGGTTATATAAAGCGAACGTATAAGAACGAGGAACATTGAAGTCTCGACAGCGTAAAAGCAAAGATCGAAACTTCACTACCCGGTATGCCAGGTAGTGATTCCGCACTACGATGCGAACCTACACTGGCAATACACAAGCGTGAATACAACAGGAGGAAATAAATACATGAACGTACAGTCCGTCTTCGCATCGTTGTAAAACGATGCAGTGCGGAACTACTACCCGGTATGAAACAACTCTATTTAGTTGCAAATTGGAAAAGCAATAAAACGGTTGATGAGGCGAAAAATTGGATTTTTCAGTTCAAATTCAGAAAAACACCTGATAATCTGACAATTATTCTTTGTGCACCCTATACGGTATTATCGTTATTGAAAGATGAAATTGAAAAAGCAGCGCTTCCTATTTTTTTGGGCGCTCAAACTATTTCATCATTTCCAAACGGTGCCTTTACCGGTGAGATAAGCGCAGAAATGCTGAAAGGGTTAGTTGAATACGTGATTATCGGACACTCTGAAAGGCGGCGGTATTTTCATGAAACAGAAGAAGAATTACAAAAGAAAGCACAGGAAGCAGCTTCCCGGGGATTAAAAATAATTTATTGTGTAGAAGGGGTGAATCAGCGGATTCCAGAAAATGCTGCTCTGGTACTGTATGAACCACAAACGGCAATCGGAAGCGGAAAGGCTGAAGATCCGGCTATTTCAAATCAGATCTGCAGGGAAATTTCAGAGAAAAATCATGATATCCCCGTTTTATACGGCGGGAGCGTTACAGAGGCAACGTTACCGGGTTTTCTATCCCAGCCCTCAATCAGCGGTGTCGGCGTGGGCAAAGCGAGTTTGGATCCGGAACAATTTTTACGGTTAGTTGAAGCGGTTTCTTCGTATGAGTAGAACACTAAGGCGGACAGTATCTTTGATTATAGCTGTAGCCCTCATTATAGGTTGTGCTATCTTGGTTGTTCAAATAATACGATTTACAAAATCCGCTAAAAAACAATTCGGACTAACACCGGTTTCCATGTTTCAACTGGCTACCGACGGAGAAGCAATGGTGAAATCTGACAACGGAAGGGTAAATATTCTTCTTTTGGGGGTAGGCGGAGGAATTCATGAGGGTCCGGATTTGACCGATACGATCATCGTCATATCGTTCCACCTGACAAAAAAAAGGCTTGCTTTGATTTCCATACCCCGCGATGTCTGGTCGGATTCCTTGAAAGACCGTGTCAACAGTGCATACCACTACGGAGAGGCAAAAAAGGAAGGAGGGGGGTTGACCCTTTCAAAAATTATTATTGAGGACATTGCGGGTGTCCCAATCCACTATGCAATGGTTATTGATTTTTCACAATTCGAAACCCTTATTGATTACATAGGGGGTATTGATGTCGTCGTACCGGCTGCATTTACGGATACCCAATACCCGATAGCAGGTAAAGAAAACGATGAGTGCGGTGGCGACCTGACGTATCGCTGCCGTTACCAGACTTTGACGTTTGAAAAAGGACTGCAGCATATGGATGGAAGCCGGGCGCTCATGTACGTACGCACGAGACACGCGGAAGGCGGGGACGGGAATGATTTTGCCCGCGGGCGGCGTCAGCAGGACGTGATCATAGCGGTCAAAACAAAAATTCTTTCTCTTTCTCCGTGGTATCACCCGGATATGTCAATCCAACTTTTTCATTTTTTTGACAAAGCGACAAAAACGGACCTCACAGTCGGGCAACTGTTGGCTCTGGGCAAACTTGGCATGGGGATAAAGCCAGAGGATATTCAGAAGATTTCCATTGAACCGTATCTTACCCAAGCTCCGGTTGATACATACCAGCGGTATGCCCTTGAGCCCACGGAAAGCTTTGAACAGATCCACGGGTTTATACAAATGTCACTTGAAGAAAGCCAATCACCGAAGTAACATCACTCCGCCTGCGACCATCCCCACGCTTACCAGTATAAGAAGTATTGTGGGAAGCGTTGATCCCGGTTCAGGCATAGGTTGGGCAGCAAGAGTTGCTTCTTCAGGCGTCGGCTCAAGGGTAGCAGACGGCGTTGCATCGCCTAAGACTTGTGTACCGCTTTTAAGAATCGTAAACAGGGTGGTAAGGGCAATGGATTTCCCCTTCTCATCAACAGTCGTAATCGTGACACTCTGTTTTCCGACTGAAAGAGCAGTTTTTGGGGTATATGACCAGAGACCGTTAGTTCCGACAGTCGTTTTCCCGATTATAGGTTTTGTAATTCCTAAAGTGATGGTAATGGTTTTACCCGGTATTCCTGTTCCCTGGATGAGCGGACGGGTGGACACGAGGGACGCGTTCTGAACGGGGGCAGTAATCATAACGCCGCCAATTTTTTGAGGCGTTGGAGAACCGGACGGAGCCTGATTACCCAATACTGCCCCTTGGTTTGTATTCATTGTGTCCGAGAGAGGAGTATTTGTCTTATTTCTCGCCTCTTTATTTCGAAAATCGTACGAACTGCCGACTGTCATATCCGGAACCGGAGAATCATTTTCCGTATCAGTGAGACTATCGGTTTTTTCCGCATCGAAATACACCGTAATTGCTTCCGTCATTTTTTCCCGTGCCGGGACATACCGGGAAAGGTCTTTTGTCCGGATAAAATTCAAAGGGACCACCCATGATCCTGATGGAGTGATAAGCGTGGATACGGATTGACTGTCCTCAAGGGTGATAACGACCAGTCCTCCGGTTGCGGGTTTTCCTTCCGTTGTTTTTACCATGCCATACGACGGTTCAAATCCTGCTACCGTCGTATCCGTAATAGTCGGTCCTGTCTGGATGGTATAGGGTTTGTCTTTCGCGGGAAATTTTTTTCCTCCGGACACAACCGTCATGTCATAGGTGGTATTTGGCTGCAGATTTTTTATCAAAACGCTATGAGTAGCATATTTATTCAGCTTACCCGTTACATCCCGTTCGTCATACCCCGTGATTTTTGTGCTGGTTTTTGACGTGAGCGTTACCAAGCCCGACGCAGGGATTGCTGTTTGCCATATAACCTTGCAGGACGTATCGCTTATATTGGTAATCATGAGATTTTTCGGTTCCAGCGGCCCAGACGCATTCGTTTGGCTTGATGTTACTTTTTGTATCACGACACTTATGACTCCAATGGTAAAAAAGAGGATAAATAAAGCCAAAAGCGTGGGGATCTTTTTAGGAACAAACATACGGGTCGGTCAATAACGTTTTCTACTATTTAATACATTTAACGTATCAGTGTCAATGGTAGAAGAGATGGGGATGGACAACTGCTGTACCGAAGAGCTGACAGTAGAGGTTTTTGTTGTTTTAATAAGCTCGAATGTAATCCACAGAAAAACTGTAATAAACGTAAAAACAGAGATGAGGAAAAGATCCCGATCGTTATTGTGTTTCATAATATCCCAAAAGATTCATTGATACTTTTATGACTGCCGGTTTTCCCGAATCAGACGCGAGAGGATACATGATCTTAGCAGGAATAAAATTCATAGACCTGACGGTAACGATTCTCCTCATGTTTATGAGCTCCTTGAGGAATGAAACGACGGAAAGATACGGACCTTCCGCGCTAAAAACGATAGGAAATTCCACATAGAGACTTTTTGGATTTTTCGGAGTTGCTGATCCTGACGGGGTGGAGAGCGGAATATCCGCCATCTGGAGAGATGAAAGTATGACATTTTTTTCCGTCGCCAGAGTCTGAATCTGGACAACAAGATCCAATGCATCCGGATTTTTCGGAATTGCTTCGGAAAGAACCGGAACGAGCGTCTGAGCGTTTTCAAATGCGGAATTTGCTTCAATGAGTGCATATATTTTTTCATCCATTTTTTTGTTCATGTCCGTTTTATCTTTAATTTCCCGCCGTAAATACAGAATTGTCTGAATCGTCGGCCGGATGGCATACCAGCCAAATACGGATAAAACGAGAAAAAAGAAGACAACCGTGGAGTAGTTCTTGGTTTTCGGACTTTGGATAAACGGGGAGATCGATTGGGAGTATTTTTTATATTGGTTGACAAACGGCAGTATTGGTTGTTCCATACGGGTATTGGTATTTATTTCTTTTTTTCCGCTTGGGACGGTTGAATTTTTGCTGTTAGGCTAAACTGTATCCCAAATGGTTTTTTTCCGACCTTACCGATTTCGACGTCGGTGAGTTTTTTTGAAACGGTAAAATTTGAGAGCAGTTGCGAGAAACTGACTGATGAATCCGCCAGAACACCTGCTGTTATTTTGTCTTTATCAATGGTTAGCGTATCCAGATACGTTCCGGTCGGCAATAACGTATGCACCAGAAGTAGCGTATCAACCGGTCCGGGCTGATCCCGCATAAGAAACTTGGCGGCGCCTATTTTTTCCTGTGTTCCCCGTATCTCTTTTTCAAGGTCCGCATTTACCTCAAGTATTTCCTGCTTTTGCATGATATTTTCCTTAAGATCCGTAAGTTTCCTGTCTAAACTAAATCGGGAAGCAAAAGCGATAAGAACAATCAATTCCGTTGTAATCATGATGTACCTGCCATACGAGGTTATCCACATCATGATGCGATTCCAAGGAGAATTGGCTGCTCCTTCCTGTTCAAGAAGGTTTATGGTGATGTGCTCGGCAGGCATGACTTAAGTATACGAGCAAGAGGTGATACGTGACAAGGGAGAAGTGACAAATGAGAAGAAAAAGCTGAAGAGCAATAAGGCAAGAAGAAAGGAATTTTACTTATTGCTTTTTACCATTTTTGAAAGGCGGGATTTCAGGCGGTCTCCCCTGTTTTTGTGAATAAGATGTGTTTTTACCGCTTTATCCAGCAATTGAAAGACTTTAGGGAGGGACTTTTGCGATGGTTTTTTCCGGAATTGTTTTATTCCGTCCCGCACCAGCTCCTGCTTTTTTGCATTATGGATTGAACGAACCTTATCGTGACGGAGTTTCTTTTCCGCTTGTTTGGTTACTGGCATACCGGGTAGTGAAGTTTCGACTTTTGCGTTTTACGCTGTCAAAACCTCAATGTCCTCTTTTTTGTAATACAATTTTTATAAAACCAGATAGCATAATATTTTCGGCAAAAACAAAAGCGTGTCGAAACTCTACTACCCGGATGCTGGAAGTATAGCTGATTTGACTCTTTAAGGTCAAGCGCAGCTTAAGGTATAATGAGTGGAAATGAAACGGATATTTTCCTTTTTTTCCAAAAAACAGACATCAGTGCGCTCTGCTGCCGGCGTGTTGATGTCCATGGTGTTGGTTTCCAGGATATTGGGATTAGTACGCGACAGATTGCTGGCATCCCGGTTTGATCCTGAGCTTTTGGGTGTATATTTTGCGGCGTTTCGGATCCCAAACCTCGTATTTGAGCTTCTTGTTATGGGCACTCTTACCGCAGCATTCATACCGGTATTTACCAAATATGTGGCCGAAAACAAGGAAGATGATGCATGGCGCATATCATCAACCTTAATTCACGTATGTACGATTCTCTTTGCGCTTTTTTCCTTGCCCCTTCTTTTCTATACCGAGGCGGTCTGCCGGTTGATAGCTCCGGGATTTACCGGCCAGCAAATTATTCAGATGAGTGAGTTCACCCGGTTCATGATTATCTTTCAGGTGTTTCCCTTGCTTATCGGGAATTTTTTTACCGGCATACTCCAGTCATACAATTTATTCTTCGCGCCTGCTGCAGCACCGGTTATATACAATATCGGCATTATCATCGCGATAGTATTTTTTACGCCCTTTTTCGGAATATGGGCTCCTGTTATGGGAGTCGGGATCGGAGCTGTGCTTTTTATCTGCATTCAAATACCGTCTCTCATGGCTATTGGATATACCCATAAACCTGTTATGGATCTTTCCCACGAAGGGGTACGAGAGGTGGGAAAACTCATGGTTCCCCGCACTGTTGGTTTGGCTGTTTCCCAGGTTGATACGACGGTTGATTTGGTCCTGTCAACACTACTGGGAGCCCGGATGGTGACGATATTTCAATTTGCCCAACATCTGCAGATGCTCCCGGTCGGACTTTTCGGAACATCGGTTGCACAGGCTGCGTTCCCCATCCTTTCTCAGGCTTCAGCTAAAGGCGATAATGACTTGTTTAAAAAAACTCTCATATCAGGCATAAACCAAATGCTGTTTTTCATCATGCCCATGTCAGTTTTTTTTATCGTATTTCGGATTCCGATAGTGCGACTGGTATTCGGAGCTTCCCGTTTTGATTGGGCTGCAACGGTTCTGACGGGCATGACGCTGTCGGCTTTCAGCATCTCTCTTTTTGCCCAGTCTATTTCGCCACTCTTGACCCGGGCATTTTTTGCTCTCTATGACAGCCTAACGCCGGTCCTTATCGGGGTCGTGACGATTTCATTTAATGCATTCTTGAGTATTTTTTTCGTTTCTTATCTTCAATACCCGGTGTGGTCATTGGGTTTATCAACCTCAATTGCCAGTATTCTCAATACTATTCTTCTTTCCGTATTGCTTTCCCGGAAAATCAAGCTGTTTGGCTTTCGGGATATAGGATGGAGCCCGGTAAAAATGACCATAGCCGCTCTCATCATGGGAGTAGCCCTCTATATACCTTTGAAGCTTTTTGATCAGCTGGTGTTTGACACGACCCGGATTTCCGGACTGGTGCTTTTGACCGGGGTCAGCGGATTCATCGGTATTTCCTGTTATCTTTTCTTTGTATGGGTCTTTGGGGTGTCGGAACTGCGGTCATTCCTTACTCTTTTGGATAAAGTCCGGCGGCCAAAACAGGTAGTACTCGAACCTGCGCAGGAAGTGGTCAACAACGGCGGGCAGGACAGCACGAGCTGATGTCTTGGTATATCGTGATGCCATGCATGTATGCAACTTTATAAAGTGCTTTCAATAGATGAAACAGGTAAAGCTTCCTTTAAACACCCTTCTAAGTTATTTGTTTTATCGGGTACAGTTATTCCCGAAAAATTAAAATCAAAAATTGATGCAAAAATGAGAGCTTTGAAGCAGAAGTTCTTTGAGGACGAAGACATAGTTTTTCATGCTCGTGATATGGCCAGAAAGAAGGGGCCGTTTAAAATTCTGCTAAACAGTAAAACAGAATTGGATTTCTATTCCCGATTTATTAGTTTCGTAAATAATCCGGAAATAAGTTTTTTCTTTGTTATTACGAACAAAGCCAAAGCCAGTAAGGCGAATTGGCAAGAAGGAACAATTTTAAAGAGATCATACCTCAAAATACTGGCTGATTTTACTAGACATCTTAAAGCAACAAAAACAAACGGAAAAATTATTACAGAATCCGACCCAAAACAGGATATTTGTCTTATCTATGCCCATAATCGGTTGCAATCAGAGGGAACAGGTGATGGCAGTGTCAATGGCAGTGAATATAGACATATGGTTACCTCATTAAGTTTAGTGAATAAATCCAACTATGATATTGACGTTCAACTCGCCGATACGATGGCTCTTATTGCTGGTTTGAAGTATGAGATTGATATTCAAGGAAATAAGAAAAAGTTATCAAGAGTAGAAAATATGAAACAGCGACTGCTCGAGAGAAAGCTTAGCGATACAAAAAATCCCAGCCTTTTTGAAGTACTCATTTAGCCACAAAAAAGTCGGCCTTGGCTATCCGCACAAATACCGACTTCTTTACTTTGAATAATATCAGATTGACTTTTAAAGTCAAGGGGTAATTAGAGCTATAAAACAATCTAAATCTAATCTGGTTACAGATGGTACAGAAAATCAAAACGTATTATTTTGCATCCCACTACCAGGAATATGGGGAAAGTCAAGAGATACCGGGAATCCCGGTAATTGGATAAAATTCTGCCAAGCCCAACAACGGCGGGCAGGATGGTACGAGCTGATGGTTAGCAGTCGATTTTATTCAGGAAAAAAGTGTAATACCTGATTATAGGGGGTGGAGGAACAGTTAGAGGATGATGTAATGATTTACGAATGTGCGAAAACTGCCGTTGAGCGGGCGCGGGAAGCGTGAAACTATCAAGTTTTGTTTAGGATAGCCCATATTGACGGGATATTTTTTTTCATCCGAAGAACAGGAAATTAGAACGTATTTTATCCTTTGTCCCTCACTATTCGTTGGTAAACCTCTATTTTCTCTCGCATGCGCTCGGCTTCACCAAAAAATGATTTTTGGATAAAACCAGTACTTTCTTGGGCAAGCTCTTCAATCTTTTGGGCATGTCGTTCCAATGCCAGGAGATATATCTGACCATATGCTTCTTGGCCAAGACCCTCGGCAGATTTTGCTTTTGGTAGATAGTCAAACTGTACCATTTCCTCACAGCCTTCACGGGCGCAGATGCACGCTTTTTGTGTGTTCGTGGCGGCAGCCTTTAATTCTTCATCAAATCCTTCCGTCCACGCGAAGCCAGGATATCGTGATTCATCTTCGAGGTGTTCCAAACTAGACACTTGCGCCATGCTTCCTAGGTTATCCATCCAATGAATTATTGAGGCTATCGGATGAAACCCCTTGTTACTTTCTTTGTTCATATATTCAGCTCTAACAGGTTCTTAGACCCGATTGGGATATAACTCGCGCGCGCGGGCTCTCAACGAATCCACGCCTTGAATTTCTAATATGTTGATTCTAGCTTTAGGGTGTTTGGACGAGATATATTCAGTTAATTCAACCAGCCAGGTTTCAACAGGAACAAAAGCTTCCAACGGGGTTAAAATCAGTGAAGATTTTCTATTCCAAAAAACCAAAGGATTTAAAGCATTGCGTTGATAAATAACTCCGGCTTCCAGCCAGGACCAAAATACAGTTTTTGTTAGGCTTACTTTATCCGCGATAACATCATCTAAAGTCCAGTTGAAAAGGTGCATAATATCATCTGAAGACAGAAAGTGCTTTCCAGACAACTCAACTTTAGCTGCTGGTACGTTCCCCTCTAAGCATTCAACAGATATCATATCACTCCTCCAATAGCAGGAATGTTTTCTTTATACATAAGTCATATATGTATCAGATGGAATTGTACTATTAAATCAATACATTTTCTGATACTATATACATATATACGTATGAAGATATTTCTGATGGTATCTAAAACCGGCATGGTCAAGTTTGAGAAGAGTTATATAGCAGTACTAGAAGAATTGAAGGCTCAGGGGGCTCACGTAGAAGCAACATTTGTCAAAACCTATTTAAACAAAATGCCTCAATTAAAGGCTGTTAAAGATTTGACAAACTCTGAAGATACCTACCGCTATGTGCACGATTCAGCAGTGCGCCAAGCAATTCTTCGATCAGACAGCGTCGTTGTCGAAGCCAGTTATCCCAGCTTTCGACTTGGTTTTGAAGCGTTTTTTGCTCTTTCCGCTCAAAAGCCAGTATTGGTATTATCTCATTATCACAATTACGCTCATCTCATCGACCAACCGCATTTTTTCGGAGCCAAATATACCTCGTTTACCCTTCCGGACGAAATAGAAAAGTTCCTCCGGCACATTAAACAGTACAAGCTCAGAAATAGATTTAATATGTTTATTTCAAACAATCAAAGACTGCATATAGAAAAAACTGCTGTGCGATACAATGTATCGAAGTCTGATTATGTAAGGAAGTTAATCGAAAAAGACATGAGTCCGCTCCGCGAACCTTAGTCTGTTTTGGCTGCCATGTAAAGTTTTTGCTCTAGCTCCCAAAAGCCACGCCTTATGAAGTTAAAAACGAATTATAAAAAAATGATACTATTAATTAGCAACAACATTTTCTATGCGGAATAAAATGTTAAAAGAATTGATATTACATATAACGCTCGACGTCACGTCTGGGAAAGAAAAAAAGAAACCATATCGTGATATTGCCGTTCTGGAAACACAGAGTCTATCCACATTTGCGAAAGCGATTGTTGAAGCCTTTGGATTTGGTTTTGATCATTGTTATGGTTTTTACGACAATCTGAATGATATGTTTCGGTCAAAAGAACTGTATGAGTTATTTACCGATTTAAAGGAGGATCCCACCCCCGGAGCTCTTGGCGTAGAACACGTAAAGATATCGAAAGCATTTTCAATAGTAGGAAAAACCATGCGATTTTTGTTTGATTACGGCGATGGATGGCAATTCACTGTTGTTCTTTGTGATATAAAACCCGCCCAAGATAAAACGAAATACCCGAAAGTAATAGGGCGATTCGGAGATGCACCAGAGCAATATCCCGAAATAAAAGATGATGATGAAGAATTTTATTTTGATGATTGTGCAATCTGCCAAGGAATGAGACAAGCTGAAAAAGAAGGGAAAACTTTGAGCCTAGAAGAACTCAAATCACTGTTTGAAAAACAGAATAAACAAAATTAGCTATCAAATTAGAGTTGTTCAATGATGTTCGTATACTCATCAGGAGACATTTCAAGAGTACGTAAGTTGTTGCGAATAATAAATACCGGTATTTCTTTATCAGCAGTGATGACAATAGGACGTTTGAGTCCAGGTCGAGAATAAATAAGATGATCGCCCTTCGTGCGTTTGAGCGTGCAACCAATCAGTCGAAGGAATACTTCGAATTTATCTCGTTTTATTGGAGTCAATTTTGCCATTTATGCCGAGAGCGGCAAGGAAACACGCTGAAGACCGTGTCCTACTTGGAAGGGTGGAGTCCATTTGCTTTGAGTTTTCGTCCACCCTAAATTTGCAAGGACATCGTCAAGCGTACCCATATCCACCAGCTCTTCAAAAAAAACATCAACTACTTGTTCAAACCGTTTTTTTACCTTTTCAAAAGTAGAAGCAGAAGTTGAGAGATCCAACACAGGACAATAAGCGATATAGGCATTGCCTTCTTTAAAAAATGAAACCGGGATGCTGACATTAAAATTCATGGGTTGCATATACCAAAGATTATAGCAAATTAAACAAATAGATGGAAGTAATCAACAACGGCGGGCAGGACAGCAATGCCTGAATTTTGTTTGGGTAAACAGAGTTTACAAGAGACCTTTTTGTGATTGTCCTGATGGCGGGAATTTGATAACTTTTCTGGCTACGATATTATGTTTTTCTTCTATAACTGTAAGTGCTTGAATATCGTTGCCGTTTTCATCTTGACCTATGACGCCTGCATGCTCAGCATCAAGCGGTATCTCCATAAGTTTAATTAATGGTGTTTTCCCGGGGAAAGTAAGTACTACCGTGTTTCTCTCGGATAGTTTGACATCGGGTTTCCCTGTTCCTTCTACAAGGGAGTCAATGACACAAGCTTCATCCCACTGGCTTCCTTTTGGAGCACACACTGTCATATTTTCAAATTGCGTGCCGAAAGCATTGAGCATGTTAGAAGCAAGCGTATCCAAACCGCTTTTAGTAAATGGAGGCTGCGGTTCACCATCTGAAGTTACGAGGCCGGTTTCTATTAAAGCCTCTTGTACTCTTAAACAGATTCTTGCAAGAGAGGCCTGGTATATTGGATATAACTGCTTTTTTTATATAGAAAAATTTCCCCTCCTCTTTAGTCATAAGGTAATTATACTATAAGATATAATTGAAATCAAAAAAATAAAAAAACTTGATTTTTATTAAACAGGGAGAGTATACTGCGGCGTAGTATGACAAAAACAGAAATTCCGGTTTCAGAATTGACGACAGTTGAAAAATTTGCCATTGCCAATAATATGTTGATGCTCCAGACGGCATCGCTTCAGAATTTGGTTCAATTAACACATTTACCAGAAGCTGCTGTATTAGAAGAAATCAAAGAATTAAGAAGGGATTTTGGTTTAAAGGGCAATAAGAGGATCGGATATACACTTAGTCCTGAAGCAGAAGATCGGGTTGGTATGTGTAGCGCAGTTCAGGAAATGGAAGCGCAGTGGAGTGCAGTTCATGAGATGACAGAAGCTTTACCAGAACACATATAAGTTTTTAGTACTCCATTTACTCCGTCTTCGTTAGCTCCAGAATCGCTACGGTTTGGGTGGACATGTAGAGTTTCTGCTCAAATACGCCGTCGGGAATTGTCTGTTGGGTTTTTGTGTCCGTACCGAACAAAAAGTGCTGGCGGACGGTATAGTTCCCCGGATCCAGATTGGTAAACTTAATCGGCACGGTCTCGACATGCGATCCGCTCCGGTCAAAATTGACCAAAAGAAGGCGGATTATTTTGTCTTTGACGGATGCAAATCCGGTCACCCACGTCCCTTCGCCGGTAACCTGGAGCCGGCTGCCTGCCATTTGGTCGATGAATGCATAGACGTGATACCGCGGTTTGAGTTTTTTTCCTGCATTCTGATGGCCCACCAGCCCCCACCCGTTTGTTTGTCCGGGTCCGTCTTTGAGCTCAAACGAGAAGATATAGGATGCCCCTCCGGAAATCAACTGCCGTATAACAGCAGCAGTATACGCAGCTGCGTACGTTGAATTGTACAGCGTGCTTTTATCTCCGGTAAACCCGAACTCCGTAATAAGCGTGGGTTTGAGCGTATGCCAGGGGTAGGGAAGCATCCATGTTATGAAATTTTCCTGATCCGTCGCATACCGTTTCGGGTCCGGAAGATACGAGTGCCAGGAAAAAAAGTCGACCCGCGACCCGCTTGAAGCAAGTGCCATGATCCAGTTTTTGTAGAGTCCCGTGGTGGCAGGTCCTCCGAAATAAAACCAGTTGGCATTCTGCACCCGTTTGGCCCCATCAGCTGCATATTTATAGAGCGTCAGGTAGTTTTTGTCGCCGGATAATTTCCAGGAGCCAAAACTTGCCAGGTCCGGCTCATTCCATACTTCGTAATAGACCCCGCCTAAGTTTTTTTCTCCTTTACCGCTGTAGTGCTGAATGGTTTTTTCAACCACCGTTGCCCAGTCATTCCAGTCATTCGGCGGATTGATGACTGAACCGCCTTGGGCAATGGACGCCGGCATATAGGAGAGCGCCAGAACCGGTTTGGCACCAGAGGCTAGAATAGTGTTGACCGCAGCATCGAGCCTCGAAAAATCAAACGACATACCGCCCCCGCTGCCCTGAACAACAGAGTAATAATCATACAGATGGTCGATTCTGATAAATTTCGGCCGTAATCCTTTTACCTCAGTTAGAACCGGTGCGATCATGTCCTCCGATTCTTCTCCGCCCTGGGCAAATGCATGGTAAAAATCGGTTTTGATGGGTTCAAGGACTGCTTTGGTGTCTACCACGATATTTGCCGGTGTTCCGACAGCGCGTGTTATAAGGGTGACGGATTGGTATGCGGCAAAAAGGAGCAAGGGGAGAAAGACAAGAGCTGCAAGAAAAGAAATCAAGGACGTTATCTTTTGAGGTGCATTGCGTTCAAGAATATTCATAATGTTTTAGAGCAAATGAAATAGTACCTGCTACTATCAGCGTACTTCCCAGAATAAGAAGAATCAAGGTTGTTTTTGCGGATCCGGATTCAGGAAGTGCTTCTCCTGTTGCCTCAGTCACCTCTGCTCCTCCGATACCGCCTCCGATGGTAAATGATGATGAGAGCGTTTCAGACGTTCCTGCAGTCGGATGGAGTGCGGTAACGACGACCGTGTACGTTCCGGATGCAAGAGCGGTCATTGGGGTTGTTTGCCAATTCCCGCTTGAATTTGCCGTAACAACTATGGTTTGGGGTGTGACGGAATAGACAACAATGGTAAGGGTGGCTCCCGGCGTGGCGGTTCCGTGAATAAGCGGTTTACCGCCCCGTGTGGCTTCCGTATCAATGGAAAGAGTGAGAGCTGATGCGGTGGCAGGTTGGGAATACATGGATTCCAATGGTTTCGTTGTCGGAGTAGGAGTAGGCGAGAGGGGTGTGCCGGTCGGTACGGGCGTGGTAGTGACAGAAGAAGATGAGAGAGCGCTTTGGTCTCCTCCTGTAATAGTTATTGACCCCGGTTCGGTACCCGTAAGGACGTTGACGGTTTGTTCTCCGATTCCTGCAGCAAACGTATCAGGAGCAAACTGCACTGTTACCGGCGCAGAACTTGGGCTGAGAGCCTTTATCCGAAGAACCGCAATCTCACCCTGGCCGGTAATGGGTTTTGTCGTATTTTGGGCAGCAACAGTTATCGTGGCGGTTCCCAGTCCGACCGTACCCTGGTTCAGAATCCGGGGCGCAAGGGTGCTGTTTGTGATGCTTTGGGCCTCAAATTTTGTCTGATCAAACAGAAGCGACACTTTTACGGATGCGACCTTATTTTCACCAGTATTAATAAGAATTTTCCAGATGACCGTCTCTCCGACAGGGACAGAAGTAACATTGGGCTGGATGGAAAGAGTGGTGGCAGGCGCGGCCTTTTTCCGGAGTTCCTGCTGTTGACCGAAAAAAAACACGACAATCGGAACGGAAATAAAAATGATAATGCCCGTGATAAGAAGAAGGAAGTTCTTCATGCATAATCTATTATGAGAGAATTCGGAAACGGTGACAATAGGGGGTTGACAAAAATTAGCACTCGTTATATATTAGTGCTAATTTGGAGAAAAATTTTATGGATACAACAGAAATTGCAAAAGATCTCACACCGCGTCAGGTGGAGATACTCAAAGCCATTATCGAGGAATATATCGCGACCGCTGAGGCAGTAGGCTCTGAAACGCTGGACAAAAAATTCAACCTGGGCGTTTCTCCAGCAACCATCAGAAATGAAATGGTCAGGCTCACCCAGATGAAACTTCTCAACCAGCCTCACACATCATCAGGAAGGACTCCGACGCCTGATGCCCTTCGGTTTTATGTGGATGTTCTCATGAAGCCAAAACACATGTCCGTCACAGAGGAAATGTCTGTCAAAGAAAAGATTTGGGATGTCCGGCAGGAAGTAGATAAGGTTTTAAGGGAAGCGACAAAAGCAGTGGCAGGTAAAACCAAAGCCCTTGCCCTCACAACCACTGATGACGGAGATCTCTATTATGCAGGTGTCGGAAATATTCTGGATATGCCGGAATTTTATGATTATGAGCTGACGCATTCATTATTTGACATGATCGAAGAATTTGATTATTGGTTGAAATTACATGAGGGGCATACGGAACCTCTCGTTATTCTTTTGGGAAATGAGCTGGGGTCAAAAGGTCTTTCCCAATGCGGTTATGTCTATCAAACATTTGAAACCCCGCACGTGAAGGGTGCAATCGGAGTAGTCGGTCCGTTCCGTCTGGATTATCCTGCAATCGTTCCGGTGGTCCGGTATATGGGGAATCTCATAAGTGAACTCGGGAGCAATTGGTGAAAGCACTGTGATGAGCACGTGAAAAGGAACGTGATGAGCACGTGAACTCATTTTCATGTGCTCATTAATATATATGAAAAAACAAAAACAACAAAATGAGGTTTTAGAAGGAGAAGTAAAACAAGAAGATCAATTGGTAAACCAAAAAACCGAAAGAGAAGTATGGAAGGATAAATATATCAGAGCCCTGGCTGATTATCAGAATTTAGAGAAACGGACCCGCGATGAACATTATCAGGTGCGGATGTTTGCAGGACTTGCGGTTATTGAGAAATTATTGCCGGTTGTTGATCTCTTGGAAAAAGCTGCTGATCATCTCCGTGATCAGGGTTTGGAGCTGGCGCTGAAAGAACTTTATTCATTTTTCCACTCTGTCGGAGTGGAAAAGATAGATGTTTTAGGAAAACCGTTTGATCCGTACAACATGGATTGCATTGAAATCGTGCCGGAAGGAGATGAGAATACGGTGGTGTCGGTTGTGTCCGACGGATACCGCATGCATGGGAAAATCATCCGTCCGGCAAAAGTGAAAGTCGGGAAAAAAGTGGAGGAGGAAAGTATTAATGAATAATGATTAACCCTCCTATCCTTACCGTTCGCCTTTTCAGTACTATTTGTACACGGCTCACGGAGCGGATTTAGGAGGGTCTAAGAAACACTAATGCAAAGTAGCTTTGCAAAGTGTTTCTAAGAAAGGAAATAAATAGTATTAACAAGGATTAACCCGCCTACGCTTACTTTACGCCTGTTCCCTACTATTTCCGCCAGAGGCGGACAGGCGTAGACGGCGCAAAGAGCGCGTGAGCGGCGGGCTTAAGAACCTGTACTTCCAAATTTTGCAATTTGGAAACAGGTTCTAAAGAAAGGGTATACATATGTCTAAAATTATCGGTATTGATTTAGGTACAACAAATTCGTGTGTGGCGGTCATGGAAGGGGGAGCTCCGAAGGTTATCCATTCACAGGAAGGAAGGAATGTCATTCCGTCTGTGGTGGATCCTACGAATAACATTGTCGGGGATGTTGCAAAGCGTCAGATGGTGATTCACCCTAAAGATACGATTTTTTCCGTGAAACGCATCATGGGAAGAAAATTTTCCGACGCAAGCGTCCAACTGGACAAAAAGTGGCTGCCGTATGAGATTAAATCCGGGAAAAATGACATGGCAGTTGTGGAGGTTTCTGGAAAACAGTTTACCCCTCAGGAAATATCCGCAAAAATTTTAGCAAAGATAAAAGCAGATGCGGAGAAATATCTTGGAAGCACCGTGACGCAGGCAGTCATTACGGTCCCTGCGTATTTTGATGATTCCCAGCGTCAGGCAACGAAACAAGCTGGAGAGATAGCCGGACTTGAAGTCATGAGGATTCTCAATGAACCAACCGCTGCAGCCCTGGCCTACGGACTGGAAAAAAAGAATGCCCATACGATTGCCGTGTATGATTTGGGCGGAGGAACCTTTGATATTTCCATTTTGGAACTTGGGGAAGGCGTCTATGAGGTCAAATCAACCAATGGCGATACACATTTGGGAGGCGATGATTTTGATAAGAAAATTCTTGACTGGATCGCAGAAGAATTTAAAAAAGAACACCAGGTAGACCTTCGGAAAGACCCGCAGGCCCTCCAGAGGATCAGGGATGGAGCTGAGAAAGCAAAAATCGAGCTTTCCTCATCTATGGAAACGGAAGTGAACCTCCCCTTTATCACCCAGGGGAAAGACGGACCGTTGCATCTGGTCATGAAGATTACCCGGGCAAAACTGGAATCACTGGTCGGCGATCTTATCACCAAAACCATTGACCCGGTGAAGAAATGTTTGGCTGACGCAAAAATCAAAACAACGGATATCAATGAAATCGTCATGGTCGGCGGTATGACACGGATGCCCAAAGTGCTCGCTACCGTAAAGGATTTTTTCGGGAAAGAGCCCAATTGCTCGGTCAATCCTGACGAGGTCGTGGCAATCGGCGCAGCTGTCCAGGCAGGAGTATTGGCAGGGGACGTCAAAGATGTGGTTTTGCTAGACGTGACACCCCTGACGTTGGGACTGGAGACATTGGGAGCCGTATCAACACCGCTTATCCAAAGAAATACAACGGTTCCGACCAGCAAAACCGAAATTTTTTCAACTGCAGCGGATAACCAAACGTCAGTTGAGATCAACGTTCTTCAGGGAGAGCGTCCGATGGCAACGGACAATAAATCGCTCGGACGGTTTATTTTATCCGGCATTCCGCCGGCTCCGCGCGGTGTCCCTCAGATTGAGGTGACGTTTGATATTGACGCAAACGGCATTCTGAATGTGACGGCAAAAGACAAAGCAACCGGTAAAGCAAGCACTATTAAGATTACCGGTTCCACAGGGCTTTCCAAAGACGAAGTGGAAAAGATGAAGAAGGAAGCAGAGGAGCATGCAGCAGATGACGCGGCCAAAAAAGACAAAATTGAGGCCAAAAACAAAGCGGAGAACATGGTCTATGTTGCTGAGAAGACACTGAAAGACATGAAAGATAAAGTCAAAGATGAGGATAAGAAAGCTATTGAAGAAAAAATAAAAGCGCTCAAAGACATTCTGGAAACCGGAAGCCGGGAAGATTTGGAGACAAAAACCAGCGAACTTTCTGACGTCACGCAAAAAATCGGTGCTTCCATGTACCAAAATCAGCAAGAGCAGCAGCCCGGGCAAGCCCAGCAAGGCCAGGAAGAGCAGAAACCGGAGGAAAAAGGTAAAAATGGGAAAGTAGAAGAAGGGCAGGTGGTGAGCTAAGCTGATGAGCACAAGATTAGAAGACTTGATGAGCACATGAATATTGTGAAGAGAAATTCCCCGATGGAGCGGGGAATTTTTCCTTGTTTCTTTATCTCTTAATCTCTTTATATTTATATGGCAACGAAACGTGATTATTATGATATTTTAGGCATTTCCAAATCCGCATCAGATATGGAGATTAAGCGTGCGTACCGCAAGCTTGCCTTAGAGTGGCATCCGGACAGGAATAAAGCTGCAAACGCCAATGAGAAATTCAAAGAGATTAATGAAGCATATGCGGTGCTTTCAAGCAAAGACAAGCGTTCTGCATATGACCAATTCGGCCACAGTGCGTTTGCTCCGGGAGGCGGAATGGGAGCAGGCGGTCAAGGCCCATTTGGCGGATTCCGGCAGCAGGGGCCGTTTAGCTACACGTATTCAACAAATGGATTTGAAGGAGGGTCGCCGTTTGGAGATTTCATAGACCCGTTTGAAATATTTGAACAGTTTTTTGGCGGCGGATTTTCAGGGGCGCGGGGAAGGACGAGGCGCGAAGTGTATGAAATCTCCATATCATTTGATGAAGCGATAAAGGGAGTTACTAAAGAGGTGATGTTGCCGAGGGGTCGGGCTGGTGAAGGATCGGAAAAGCGAACCATCAAAATCCCAGCTGGTGTTGACACCGGATCGCGTATCCGGTTTGATGATTTTGACATTGTTGTAGCCGTCAAAAAAGACAGAACGTTTCAGCGTCAGGGTGATGATCTTATCAAAGAACACGAGCTCTCATATGCAAAAGCAGCTCTGGGCGGAGTTGAAGAAATTGAGACTGTTGAAGGACCGGTGAAAATTCATATCCAGCCGGGAACTCAACCCGGGACGCTCATACGGCTCCGGGGAAAAGGAGCCCCGCACGTTCATGGAGCTGGAAATGGCGATTTGTACATCAAAATTCAGATTCACATCCCCACGCATCTTTCCCGGCGCCAAAAAGAGCTGCTAAGCGAGCTAGAAAATGAGTGATACTCCGTTTGACCTGTCGGGAATTCATGGTATAATATCCATTAGTATTACGGGTAACAAGAGGTGGGGTAACCCGCCTTTTTTTATAAGAGATTACAAAGGATTACCCGCCACGACTTACCTTTCGCCTTAGTTCATTTGAACTGCGGCTCAAGGAGCGTTCGTTTGGCGGGTGCAGAGGCCACTTTGCCGCTTCGCGAAGACGCAAACCGGCAGGTGGACACTAGCATGCCGGCAACAATCAGAAGTGAATTTTCATTAGCGTTAAATCAAGTCGCCACCGAACGGGGGATTGATCCTTCGGTGGTTTTGGAAACGATTAAAGCAGCAATATTAGCTGCGTTTCGGAAAGACTACGGTTCCGAAGACCTTGAGCAGCTGAACGTAGAGCTTAATCCCGACAACGGAGAAGCAAAAATCCTCAAAGACGGCAAAGACGTGACTCCTCCGGGATTCGGCAGGATTGCTGCTCAAACTGCCAAACAGGTAATCCTCCAGAGAATCCGGGAAGCGGAAAAACAAGCGGTCCTTACTGATTTTCAGACAAAAATCGGGTCTATCGTCACGGGCATGGTTCTTCGTTTTGACGGTTCAAACGTGATAGTGGAAATCGGGAGAACGCAGGCGATTATGCCCCAAAGCGAGCAGAATCCACAGGAACGGTATCACCTCAACCAGCGCCTGACATTCTATGTTGAAGGGATCAGGGAAACCATGAGGGGCAGTGAAATCATTGTTTCGAGGGCCCATAAGGGGTTAGTGGAAGGATTATTTAAACGCGAAGTGCCGGAAGTAGCCCAAGGGACCGTTGAACTTCGGGTGGTAGCAAGGGAAGCGGGGATGAGAACAAAAATTGCCGTTTTTTCTTCCCAATCAGGAGTTGATCCGGTCGGATCATGCGTGGGGCAAAAAGGAGTTCGGGTCCAGGCGGTTATTACTGAATTAGGGAACAATGAAAAAGTCGATATTATCCAGTGGAGCGAAAATAGCAAGCAGTTTATTGCATCGGCTCTCGCGCCGGCCAAAGACGTTGAAGTCGTGCTTTTGGAAGATAAAAAAATTGCAGAAGTATACGTTCCCGAAGACCAGCTTTCCCTAGCAATCGGGAGAGACGGGGGAAATGTCCGCCTGGCTGCGAAATTAACCGGGTGGAAAATTGACATGAAGAAAAAGCCCGAGGCAGAGTCGCTGGGTAAGGAAAAGACGGAAAAGGAAGAAGCAGGAGAAACGGTACAAGAAGAGAAACACCAAGAAGAACAAGTTTTGGAAGAACACAAGAAGGAAAGCGAAGAAAAAAAAGGTAAAGAACTTCAATCAGAAGCTAAGCCAAAAGCAAAACCTAAGAAGAAAAAGGACGCGGCAAAAAAGGTTAAAGTCGAAGAAAATACGGTTGAATAAAACTTTTTGGAAATGTATGCCGGGTAGTGAATGTTCGACACATGTGAAGACACATGTATAGCTACCCACCAATGAAAAGTATAAAAAATGTATATAAAAAATGTGATATAAGTTTTTCTTCCGTAAGGAAGGTCGAACATCTACTACCTGGTATGGACGGAAAGGAAGCAATAAAAACGATATATGGCAAACAAAAAAGTGATTACCGGTTCTCCATCAAGACCCCCGATTGTGGCTGTTTTAGGCCACGTTGACCACGGAAAAACCACATTGCTTGACTATATCCGGCACACACATATCGCAGAAGGAGAACACGGCGGAATTACCCAGCAAATCGGAGCATACCAAATAGAAGTTAAAACTTCCTCCATTACTTCCACATTCGCTAAAGCTACAGTGGACAAGAAAGCTACGGCGGACAAGCAAAAGTTTCAGCCAAAAGCTGATCGTCCTTTGGACGAAAAAATCAAAAGTGAAGAAAAAAAATTCATTACATTCATCGATACGCCCGGTCATGAAGCATTTATGAAAATGCGCGCACGGGGCGGTGCGGTGGCGGATATCGCTGTTTTAGTCATTGCAGCTGATGACGGGGTAAAACCGCAAACAAAAGAGTCTATCAGAATTATCAAAGAGGCGTCGATCCCCATGATTGTTGCTGTCAATAAAATAGATCTGCCCAGCGCCAATATTGATAAAATCAAACAGGATCTGGCTCGCTCTGAAGTGCAGGTGGAAGGATTCGGAGGAGAAGTTCAGATTGTTCTTGTATCAGCAAAAACCGGAAAGGGTGTTTCAGAACTTTTAGAAAAAATTATCGCACTCTCCCAAACGCTCACTCTCCCACATAATCCGGATAATCCTCTTGAAGCAGTTGTTATAGAGACGCATCTGGACAAAGGGAAAGGAATGGTCGCGTCCGTCCTTGTTAAGGTTGGGACGCTTAAACAAGGCATGCAGATATTTGAAGGCAATCAGGAAGTTGCCAAAGTACGGGCATTATTTGATGAACAGGGTATGGTCGTAAAAGAGGCTCCCCCCGGGAAACCGGTTGAAGTTCTTGGGTGCACCAGACTCCCGATAATCGGAAGCGTGCTTCGGGACCAGCCGTTTCAAAAAACAGTAAAAGAAGTACCGGTTGAAATGAAAAAACAGGCAGGTGCCATGGATTTCCTTACCCTTGAATCCCCGGAACAATCCCTGAAAATCATTCTGAAAGCCGATACGGCAGGATCGCTTGAGGCAATTATTGCGTCTCTGGGGAAAGGGGCAGTCATAGTAGGAAGCAGCATCGGAGATGTGAGTGAAGCGGATGTACTTCTGGCCAAATCAACCGGATCTTTCATTATCGGGTTTAACACGAAGTTGAAAGCCAGCGTGGTAAAGCTTGCAGAGACCGAAGGGGTTATCCTGAGAAATTACACGATTATCTATAAACTTCTCGAAGAGCTCAATGAAGCTCTCTCCGGCATGCAGGAAGTGCTGACCAAAGAACGGGAATTGGGAAAAGGCACCATTATTGCCGAATTTCCCTATGACGGGAAACGGATAGCCGGGGTAAAAGTGACAGGAGGCAGGCTGGCAAAAGGAGATCAGGTGAAAGTCATGCGGGGGGAGGCGGAGGCAGCACGCAGCCGGATTAAGTCCCTCCAGCACGGTAAAGAGGAGGCTACAAAGGTTGAAACAGGGACGGAGTGCGGTATCCTTTTTGACGGAAAAGTTGATTTTGAGCTTCAAGATGCTATAATTGCCTTCGTAAGGAGTTGAGTCACATACATGGAAGACATATGGACGTCCAGACAAATCTCGCTAAGGTCAAAGAACAGATAGAAAAGGCCAAAAGTATTGTCATTGCCACGCACGGGAATCCGTCAATGGATTCTTTGGGCAGTTCCCTGTCTTTCTATCTTGGACTTCTGGGCCTAGGGAAAACCGTAACGGTCGTTTGTCCGGATCCGGTTACTGTAGAATATTCCAACCTGGTCGGCGTCAATAAACTGGACACAAAAATCGGCGGGAAACGGAATTTCGTAATTTCTCTTGATTACCAGGAGGGGTCGATAGAAAAAGTCAGCTACAATATTGAAGGGAATAAATTTAACCTCGTTATTGAACCCCGGCCGGGATTTGAAGATTTTTCCGCTGATAAAATTCATTACACTCACGCCGGGGGATTTGCAGATTGCATTATCACGGTTGACACTCCAAAATTGGAGGATTTAGGGAGTCTGTATGAAGACAATAAGGAATTGTTCGGAGAGAAACCCATTATTAATATCGATCACCATAAACAAAACACTCTCTATGGGGCTATAAATCTCATCGATACGAATGTTTCATCAACAACAGAACTGATAGCTGTGGTGATGTCTTTTTCGGGCGTTAAATTGTCTGAGGATATCGCTACAAATCTTCTGAATTCCATTGAGGAATCAACTGATCATTTCCAAAAAAGTACGGTAAACGCGCGGACATTTGAAGTAGCATCCGTCTGCATGAAAGCCGGAGGAAAACGGTTCGGGAACATACAAAAACCATCTGGACCTGCTGTCGCCGTTCCTCAGGCAAGCCAGCCGATAAAACAAAATATCCAGGGAGCGGTAAAACAGGACCAAACCCAGCAAACACAGCAAACACAGGGAGAAGACTGGCTGAAACCGAAAATTTTCAAAAATCCCAACACAAACATTTAACTCATATACGTATTGACAGGAATGTATACATTAGAGAACAATAGATATATGGATACACAATCAACCCGCACTGACGAAGAAACAGCCGGGCAAACTCCCCAAAAAGATTCACTAACGTATGAAGAGACTCCTCCGATTGAACCGATAAAAGAACCGGAACCCGATATGTTTCCTCCGCCAAAACCAAAAAACACTACCTTATCGATTATCACGACTCTCATTTTCTTTATTCTCCTATTTGTGATTGGATTTTGGCTTTCCGGGATTGTAAGGAAGTATGCAGGGAATTTTTTCGGAGGGAATACCCGGGAAAACGTCGTGCCTACCCCATCGATAAAGGAAGCTGTGAAGAATCTTATGCCCACAACGCTAGAAGATATGTTCGGAACATGGAAAACCTATCAGGTACTCAACGGCAAGACAAGAGAGGCATATGAAGGACTTTCTTTTAAACTTCCCGGGGAAGTGCTCTCTCTGATTTGCGACGGGTCTTCCTGCAGATCTCAGGGGACGTACCTTCCGGGAGGCACACGATTCACCGTTGCGTTGCGCGGGGTAGGACAAGTGCTGCCGGATTACCGGGGAAAGATTATCAGCGACCTCAAGGGAATTCCGTTTACCACAAGTGAAACGACAATCGGAGGGCAAAGTGCGACGGAATTTAGCGGAACATTTATCGGTACGACAGTCAGCGGGTATGTATTTTCTCAGATGCGGGGGTACATGATTCCTCTTACCGAAACCATATCTCTGGAAATCAACCATTTCACCCCAAACGGTCTCACGACGGATTTTCTAAAAGACGATGTTCTCTTTGATCAGATTCTCCAAACGCTTATTTTCCCGTCAAGCTCACTGGAAAAAGGCGGGACAAGCTCTCCTTCAGCTGCTCCTATGATCAGAGAATAAATTATATATGGATAATGGATTTGATTCTCCAAAACCTACACCAAGAATAACACTCTCAAGTGAGTTGCAAAATATAACCAGTACCACTGATCCATCCATCACATTATCATCACAAGACCTGCTCGGACCAAAAGAATTAGGTGACGAGCGTAAAAGGTTCTGGAATATGCTTGCTTTACTTATTCCTATGACAGGTTACCAATCTCCCGAACATAGAACCGTACAAGTATTGGATATTGCCTGTGGGAAATGCCGTGAGGGATTTGTATTAAGTACCTATTTTGGAGGTAATAGATTCGGAAATCCAAGTCCAAATGTTCTTGTTTCAGGAATTGATATAAATCCTGATGATATAAATACCGCAAATGAAAATAATTCTTCCTATGATATTGATCGAAAAACCCGTGTTCCAATGTTTAACTATCAATTTATTAATGGTGATGCAACAAACCTTGACCAATACCCTCAATTACCTCAAACAGCAGACGTCTTTGTTATCCGTCATCAACAAATATCCAGTAATGAAGTTACTTGGACTACTATATTTCAACAAGCAATTGATAGATTAGGGGAAAATGGCATTGGAATAATAACATCATTTTCCGATGTTGAACACGATATGTTAATTGGAAAATTGGAACAGCTTCATTGTGAAGTAGTAATGAATAAACCAAATCCACATGCTGAACCAACAGAAACGCAAGGCGTATCGGTTGACAGACACATTGCGATTGTAAAAAAGGGTAGTTTAGCATCAGGGATTTTAATCTGATTGATTATGACTTATAAATCTCACAAAATTTGTTAGATTGAAGCCAAAAGGATTTATTTGGTAGCATAAAGTTTGAAGTTCATACACTATTACCCGTCGACAGACAGGTAAATTATAGAGAGTGCTTCGGCGTTCCTCGACAAGTTTGGGACTTTTCGCAATGACAGAATATGCTTTTATGTATTTTTATCATTTCGGCCAGGAGGAGATGATGAGAGGATCCGTGGTTTTCCGCGGGAGCATTCCCCAGATTTCTTCGGTAATAAACGGCATGAACGGGTGAAGGAGTTTGAGAAATATTAAGAAAATTTCTTTTAACAAATCAATTCTGATATAACCATCTTTCTCTTTCTCAATTAACTCATCACAAAACCAATGCCAAAATTTATTATATACAACTTCCGCAGCTAAGCCGATTTTATATTCGTCGAGTAATTTTGTAACATCGCCAATAACTTTTTGAATTTTTATTCGAGCGTCCTCTTCATAATTTTGAATTTCTTTTTCATTAATATTAACTCCTGCAAATGACCGTGAAAGCGTATCTAGATCTGCCGGATCATTATATCCACGAGTGATGTATCTTGCTGCATTCCATATTTTATTTGAGAGATTCCGCATACCACGTATTGTGTTTTCACCTACTGCTTTATCCTGACCCGGAGTAGAACTCATGACAAGTGCCATCCGTATAGCATCTGCCCCATATTTTTCTACCATATCTATAGGGTTCATTACATTCCCCTTGCTTTTACTCATTTTCTGTCCTTTTTCATCACGGATAAGGCCATGGAGGTATATATCCGTAAACGGCACTCTTTTATCATCACCTTTTTCATTTTTTGTAAGGTACATTCCCAACATAAGCATTCGTAATACCCAAATGGGGAGAATATCATAGCCGGTTTCCATAACGCTTGTCGGGTAAAAATAATCAAAATCCCCGGGTTTATTTGTTTTTAATGTGACTACCGGCCATTGCCCTGATGAGAACCATGTATCGAGCGTGTCAGTTTCCTGATACCATATGTTTCCATCGGTAGGTTTTTCCTTTTGTATGAGATGCTCTACACTCCTTCCTTTATAGAAGGGAACTAATATCTGTTGTAACCCTCTTTCAATTTCATCGTGAGAATACTTTTTATCTATCCATTGTCGTATGGGTCCCTGGTGAAATTGGCCTTTTGAATCAATAAAACTAATAGCTATAAGGTCTTCATTTCCGGTTATTTTATACCAGACAGGAATTCGTATTCCCCATACAATTTGTCTGCTGATATTCCAGTCCCTTAAGTTTTCCAACCAATGCTGGAGTATTGCTCCTCTACCTGCACCGTATACTTTAAACCAATGTTTCTTCATTGCTGTAATAACTTCCCCAGTTAAATTATAAAGATCAGAAGTAAAGGGTTTTACTTTTATAAAAAATTGAGTTCTCGGAAGAGGTTCGATTGTTTTACCACATCGATAACAAACGCTAACCGTATTTTTATAAGGTTTTTGTCGTATGTCGTCTTTGAGATCTAAAATAATTTGTTTTCTCGCTTCATCTACACTCATTCCGTAATAAGCGCCTGCATTTTCCCGCATTTTACCGTCGAATCCGATGACCGTATATTTTGAGTAGATTTCAATAAGATTCCATTTTTTCCTTTCCGCAACCGCTTCATCATTTCGATCGTGAGACGGTGTAATTTTAACTACCCCTGTACCAAATTCCATATCGACCATATCATCTTCAATAACATCAATATCCCTATTCACAATAGGCAAGCGTACTTTTTCGTGATTTTGCCAGTATTTTTTATAACGGGGATCTTTTGGATTGACTGCGACAGCAACGTCTCCAAGCATTGTTTCCGGTCTTGTGGTAGCCACTTTAAGGCATTTTTCCGGTTCATTGACAAGCGGATAATCTATGATATAGAGAATTCCGTTTTTTTCTTCATGTTCTATTTCAAGATCTGAATAACTTGTGCCACACTTAGGACAATAATTAATAAGTTTTTCCTTTCGTTCTATAAGATTATCTTTATGAAGTTTGATAAACGTATCTATGACAAAATTAACAATATCGGAATCTAAGGTAAATTTAAACCGGCCCCAGTCAGCGCTTGCTCCAAGTTTTTTCATTTGATCTACTGCAACTCCTGAATTTTTTTCCACATACTCCCGAATCATCTGGTAGAGCGTCTTGCGGTCAAAATTAAATCGACTTTTTCCTTCCTTAGCTAATTTTTTTTCAAAAACGTACTGTGTTTCAATTCCTGCGTGATCTGTACCAGGAAGCCAGAGCGTGGGATCACCTTTCATACGATGGTAGCGAATAAGAATGTCTTCAATAGCGACAAACATAGCATGACCAATATGGAGAGGATCATTGGCATTTGGCGGAGGCATGATTATGGTAAATGGCTTTTTTTTCGGGTCTATTTTAGGGGTGAAGTATCCGCCATCTTCCCATATCCGGTAGATTTTGGATTCAACAGATTGGGGATTATATGTTTTTTCCATTCAGGTTATTGTAGCACGAAAAAGGTATTTTTTTACGAAATGCCTAGTGGAGTAAAGGAACAATATAACAATGTAACAATTTTACAATTCCCCCAACTTGACGTTGTCGGTTTTTATTCCCTTGACCAGCTCCATATATTTTTCCGTCGTTGAAGCTCTTTTGTGTCCGACGAGCTTGGAAAGCGCCTGCACTGACGTTCCGGCCATCAGGTGGTGGGCAATAAACGTGTGCCGGAGATCATTGACTTTGGCTCCTTCAATGCCGGCAATTCTGAAATATCGGTCAATGGCAGTCCGGATATTTCGGATAAGCAATTGATTCCCGGTTTTTGTGATGAAAAGGGCATTGCTTTTTCCGTTATCTTTCCGGACTTTGAGGTACTGGGTAACTGCATCAATTGCTGCTTTATTGAGGGGAACGGTTCTTTCATCATGACCTTCCTGGGCTTTGATACAAAGGTCCGTATTTTTTACATCATCAACGGTGAGACCGGCCAGTTCGCCGATCCGCACTCCGGTTTGTAAAAAGAGTTCCACAATGGCATACATCCGGACATCTCCCCGGCAGGCATCCCGGAGTGCCCTATATTCCATTTTAGAAAGAATGCGGGGCGGCTTGGATTCAAATTTCGGGTGTTCCAATTTTTCTGCCGGATTTTGGGCAATCAGCGTTTCTCCTTTGAGGTATCGGAAAAATGTTTTTATGGAATTGATTTTCCGGGAAATCGATTTCGGGGTGTAATTGTCGCTTTTTAGGTTTTTCAAAAATGCTTCTAAGTGATCTTTCGAAATACCGGTGATTGTTTCCATCCCCCCATGACGGATAAAGGAGAGCATTTGGTCCACATCTTTCCTGTATGCTACGATAGTAGCGCGAGCCCGTTTTTTCGAGGCAAGATAGTCGGTAAATTGCTGTTTTGCAGTGTTTATGTCTAAAGCCATACAATTATATTTAGTAGCAGGATCGGTCCGCCATCCGCCAACTGGCGGAGGCTGGATTTGGCTCATTCTGACAATCCAGAGGCAGGAGAGTAACCTATAATATATCACATGAAAAGAGACTATGCAAGAGGAGAATTGAATATATGAAAGGGAAAATCCGTTGGATAATTTTATTGGTCAGTATTTTTATGATTATCAGCCTTTCCCGGTCGGTCGTAGATTTATGGGAGAGGCGGAACATTGTCCAAGAGGAACAGAAACGGCTGAGCCAACTTGAAAAAAAACATGAAGAATTGACAAAAAAACTTGAAATGGTCCAAACATCGGCGTTTGTGGAAAAAGAAGCCCGTGATCGGCTTGGGATGGCAAAAGAAGGAGAAACAATCATTATTATGGGGGAGTCCCCCCTTCCTCAAAATACAGGTAAAGCGCCTCAACCGGGCAATTCACCTATGCTGCCGAATTGGAAGCAGTGGTGGAAAATTTTTTTCTGAAAAAAATTGATGAGCACCTGATTGAATACAAGATGAGCACGGAGAGGAGATTAGCGCAAGATGTAAAACCACATGATGAGCACGAGATGGTGTGCCAGAGGTGGGGATCCTTCTTTGCTCCGCCGTGGTGGAGCTACGAAGGACACAGTCGTACCTACTTATTTAATCAACTATCCAATGTGTGTGCCAGCGACAGGATTCGAACCTGTGGCCAATGCCTTATGAAGACACTGCTCTGCCTCTGAGCTACGCTGGCAATAGAATGTTAGTGGTATTGTAGC
>Ga0209210_1000488_pt1 | contig 41873 bp, 36 predicted proteins | sample RifGroA1_FD_183991 | JGI IMG/M metagenome (GOLD analysis project Ga0209210, IMG submission 183991) | Contaminated groundwater microbial communities from Rifle, Colorado, USA - Rifle Groundwater A1 (SPAdes) (version 2) | ecosystem: Environmental > Aquatic > Deep subsurface > Groundwater >...
TGAATCCTAAATATATTGAGAAGCTGGGAAAGAAGGGATTGATTTTCTCGGGCATCTCTCCGGACAGGCGCCTGATGGAAATTGCCGAACTCCCAAAAAGTGAGCACCCGTTTTTCCTCGGCACCCAGTTTCATCCTGAACTCAAATCCCGCCCATTGCATCCCCATCCTCTCTATTTAGCCTTCATGGAGGCAGTCGCCAAGACAAAAAATTAAATTTCTGGTATCATTTGCAAATTAAATCGTTATGTCGCACGAGATCGCAGGTCAATCACCTGAGTCAGAAGCCAGGTTTGACTTGGATGAGGCTTTAAAAAAGACCGAAATAACCGAGTTTGGCCCAGCAACTTTGGCAAGCGTCGCCTGCGGAGCAAGGGTTACAAACGACGATTTGCTTTATGAATTCAAAGTACGCACCAATGCTGACCCAGAGCAAGTCAAAAAAGCCGAAGAACTTCTCGAAGCGACAGGATTTACCGTAAGGTATGCCTCTTGGGAGATCACCCCTACTCATGATGAAATCCTTCAAAGAACAACCCAGATCGGAGCGCATCTTATTAGATCACTTATGGAAAGCAAAGGTTGGGACTCGGTAGATGCAGTCCTGGACACTTCTGCTTCACTACCCGAAAATATAGGCAGAACAATATTAGAAGAGGTAGGTCTTAATCCTGAAACTACCGCTTCAAAACCATATCGATTAGCTTGTGGTGGTGCCATTGCGGCAGTAGTCGATACCCTTGCAGATCCGCAAATGAAAGACAAGCGGGTAATCGTATTGGCTCTTGAGCCTTTGAGTCAGCACGTAAAACCTTCTCAATGTAGTTCGAAAGATACGATAGCCCTGCCTGCGATTTTTGGCGATGACTTTGCTGCCATTGCCTTCAACACTTCCGATTTTGAAGTGGTAGCACCTAGAACCCATATTATCTACGACGAAGCACCAATCCGCTTTTATTCCGATTATTCGTTGGTACCAACAGACGAAAGCGCTATCCCGGCTCACTACACATTTGATGACGGCAAACGAGGAGATTCAACAACAAAAACAGGCCGGGAAATCAGTTCAATCACCCGAAACGGTGTTTTGCTCGATATCCAAAGGCCTGAAAATGGCATGCCATCATCGATGGATGGCTATAAGACGTTCAAGTTTTTTGTTCCCGAGACAACTGCAGTCATAAAAGATGTAGTAGAAAGGGCACAAGCACATGGCATTAAAGTCGAGCAAGCGGTAATGCACCAACCAAGCAAAAAGGTAAATCAAGGATTCCAGCGACAGGCCGAAAAGATCGACACCCTCAAAGATCTAAAGATACCGGATTTCCTTCTCGGTGAAATCGAACGCTCAAACAGCAGCTCCGGCACATCATTAGTTATCTGGCAGCATTTGGCTAGTGTTGGTAAACTCGACCCCAACAAGCCATTTCTCGTCTGCGCCCCCGGCATCGGCTCTGCCATCTCAGCAGGCATAATCGTTCCTGTAAAGGCCGCTTAATAAATAAATTTTCTCTCACCCCCTTGACAAATAAAAAACAATTGCTAAAATATTAGCAGTCACGGACACTAAGTGCTCGTGACTTTTGCTCTAAAATCTGCCAATTTTTATGATTAAACCATTAGCAGGATACGTCCTAATAGAACCGGCCCCAAAAGAAACTAAAACCGCGTCCGGAATACTGCTTCCTGAATCGGCGGATGAAAAACCCCAAGAGGGAAAAGTTATTGCCTGTGGTGACGATTTGGTTGACGAAGGAAAAACAATTAAATGCCCTGTAAAAGTAGGGGACAAAGTCGTCTACAAAAAATGGGGCGGAAACGAACTCAAAGTAGAAGGACGCGAAATGATGCTCATTAAATTCGACGATTTAATGGCAATCGTCACGAAGTGACTAAAATCTAATTTAAATCTGGCTGTGCCAGTTTAAATTTATCAATTAAGGGAAAGAAAAAAATTAAAAGGAAAACCGTAGGTTGTCCTTTTAAAGTGAAAAGTATGGCTAAGCAATTACTTTACGCAGAAGAAGCACGAACCAAACTAAAAGCAGGAGTCGACAAACTCGCAGCCGCAGTCGCAACTACTCTAGGCCCAAAAGGTAGGAATGTTGCCTTAGACAAGAAGTGGGGGGCTCCAAACGTTATCCACGACGGTGTTACCGTTGCTAAAGAAATCGAACTTGAAGACCCGTTTGAAAACATGGGCGCATCGCTTGTTAAAGAAGCGGCTTCCAAAACAAACGACTCGGCAGGAGATGGAACCACAACTGCAACGGTCTTAGCACAAGCCATAGTAGAAGAAGGTCTCAAAAACGTTACGGCCGGTGCTAACCCGATGATCCTAAGGCATGGGGTAGAGAAGGCAACAGAGGCAGTTGTCGCGGAACTCAAAAAAATGGCCAAAAAAGTTGCCGACCGCGGTGAAATCGAAAAAATTGCAACCATCTCTGCAGCCGACCCGACAATCGGCAAAATGATTGCAGATGCCCTGGAAAAAGTAGGCGCGGACGGTGTTGTCACGGTTGAAGAATCAAAAGGCCTGGAAACCTACGTTGACACTAAAGAAGGCATGGAATTTGATAGAGGTTTTATTTCCCCTTACTTTGTCACCGACACCGACAAAATGAAGGCGATTATAGACGATGCCAACATTCTCATAACGGACCAAAAAATAGCTTCCTTAAACGACCTATTACAATTCCTGGAAAACTTCGTCAAAGTCAGTAAAAACCTGGTTATCATAGCCGACGAAGTGGAAGGCGAAGCCCTGGCGACTTTGGTTGTCAACAAAATGCGCGGGACTTTCAACGTTTTGGCCATAAAAGCACCCGGTTTTGGTGACCGCAGAAAAGAAATGTTAGAAGACATCGCCATCTTAACCGGCGGAACGGTTATTTCCGAGGACATGGGCAGAAAGCTCGAATCGGTAATAATCGACGATTTAGGCAAAGCAGACCAGGTAATTTCCGATAAAGAAAACTCGATAATCGTCGGAGGCAAAGGCGCAAAAAGCGCAATCGATGCCCGAATCAAGCAAATTAGAAACGAAATCGAAACTACGGACAGCGATTTTGACCGCGAAAAGCTTCAGGAAAGACTCGCCAAACTTTCAGGCGGAGTAGCAGTAATCAATGTCGGTGCCGCAACCGAGATCGAACTTAAAGAAAAAAAGGAAAGGGTAGACGATGCTGTCCATGCAACCAAAGCCGCAGTCGAAGAAGGCTATGTTGTCGGCGGCGGAGTTGCTTTAGTTCGCGCAGCAAAATCCCTCGACAAATTGGCAGGCGCAACAGCAGAAAACGATGAAAAAATCGGGGTTGAAATTGTCAAAGCGGCTTTAAATAAACCTCTGGCAATGCTGGCCAAAAACGCCGGAATAGACAGCGGTTGGGCAGTAAAAGAAGTTGAAAAAGCGGCCGGCAATGTAGGCCTGAATGCCCTAAATGGTAAATTCGAAGACCTGGTTACGGCAGGAATCATTGACCCTGTCAAAGTTACCCGTACCGCAATCCAAAATGCAGCTTCCGTTGCCATGATGATCTTAACTACAGAAGCTCTGGTTACCGACCTTCCCGAAAAAGAAAAAGCTCCGATGATGCCCCCGGGCGGCATGGGCGACTATTAAAAATCTACCCAATCGAGATTTCTTGACACAGTAAAGTTAGTGAAGCTATGCTATCTTTAGAATCATGTCTATAAGAGAAAGAGGAATGTATGGTCAAATTATTCATCCAAGGGCGTCCTTAAAAGGCCACGATGGAGGAAGAGGGCCAACACCAAATCAACAGGATCACCTTAGAACAATAGAATGGAGAAGGATTTTAGATGGTCTGCCAAAGACTTACGTATCAAATCATCGCGCTGAAAGGACAATGTTATCCCCGGAGATATTGTCTAATCCTTCTTAAGTGTAGCTATCCCAGTTGATTCCACCAAGAATTTATTTCAGCACAATTTTTATCATCGCATTGCTGATATTTGCCGCAAAATCCGTGATATCGGTTTTTGCCTGAACTCTGTAAGTTTTGGGTCCATAAACAAACGGAATCTTCCCCGAGGTCCTAAACTCTCCAGAGGAACTACTTGACGAAATCTCACTTTCATAAAAAGGGTTATTGTCATTGACATTGATTACCCTCGCCCATGCCTTGCCATTCCCGTTTGTAACCCAGATGGAAGCCTGAAAGACCATGTAATCGATTGGCGGGTATTTAGTTGTATCAATGGAAACTTCGACGCCGCCAAGGTCGCTGAAACTACCGCTTTTTGTCGATCCCGAGCCAAGCGGAATAAATATCTCCTTTTGGGGTGTTTGGATTATTGTCTGTGTTTCGGTTTTAACAATTGTTTGCGTAGCCTGTGCCTGAGGCGGAGATGTCGGTTGAGGCTGGTTTGTTGGCTCTGGAGCCTCCGAAGCTAACGGCTTTGAAGAAGGTGAAGCTAACGAAACAATAGGCGGTGCGCTGGCCGAAACGTCGCCTTTGCCACTTGCAGTCTCGCTTGCAGCATCAGGTGACTTTTTAAACATCCACCAGTTCAAAAGTGCAAGGTCAAAAAGCGCCACAACCAAAATCGCCAAACCTATTTTGGCCAGTATTTTTGATGCCAGCGATTGTTCCATGGACAGGTAATCTTATTTTAGTTCCTTAAAACAATCTTGTCTAAAGTAATTTAAAAAAATCATTATGATAAACTTAAAGTTGGCATGGACCACAAGCCGCCACCCAAAGGAAAAAAGAAACAACTTCAAAAACTTCTCGGAAGCGGAGAAGAGGTTGTGTATATCACATCTATCGGGACCCGTTATTTCTGGATCAATTTCATCACTATCCTACCGATGGCCTTTCTTTTAATCGGAATGCCAAAACTTTCCAAATTAATTAGGCAGCGCCAGTCATTCACTTATGCACTTACTAATAGGCGGTTTATGATAATAAGAGGCATTTTCTCAAGGAAAATAGTGACGGCTCCGCTGACTGCCATTACCCACGTGACCATAGAACAGTCATTCTTCCAGCGGTTTATTTTCAACACCGGCCATTTGGTCATAATTACAGCAGGCTTCGACCAAAGGGAAATTGTCATTGAAAATATCGGAAACCCTGTTGAATTTAAAATTATGATAGAAGAATTGACCAGGAAAATAGAAGATTCTTGGGAACCGGAAGACGACAAAAAGGACAACTTCAAACTGCGCCCGCTCTCGGCTTAATCAGGCAAAACACTCGAGGGGTTGATCATAATTCCATTGTCAAAAACCTCAATATGGACGTGCGGTCCAGTGGTGTGGCCGGTCAAACCGACATTCCCAATTTTAGTCGTTTCGGAAATAACGTCTCCGGCGCCAACGTCCATTCTGCTCATGTGTGCATAAAGTGACTTCAAGCCGTCACCATGGTCAATAACAATAGTTTTTCCGTGGCCATCAGGCATGAATCCAACATACTCTACCTTCCCGCCGCCCAAAGGGAAAATAGGGGAACCGAAGGGGGCTGCAATGTCATCCGCCCTATGGTAAGAGCTGAATCCTTGGGAAATTAGACCATTTTCAACCGGCAGCCTGAAGTTAAAAGGAGACCTTTTTGAACTTATGCTAGCCTGAAGTTCCGTTTCCTCGGCTGTTTTGGCATCATCATTTGTCTTGGCAACTAAAATAGCCTGACCATTAACCTTAATTTCCGGCTCTTTAGCCTTAAAGTAGCTGGCACCCTGGCTTGTTAAAAATAGGGAAACAATAAGAGCCAGAGTCAGCTTAGAAAATAGCCTTATCCTTGGCCTTATCGTAATCTGGGTTTGAATGTGCCTGAAGCCATGTTTTAAGGCTTTATGGGCCTCCATCCGCGAATATTTACGAGCAATACGGCTGTATTTGTTTTTGAAGACGACAAACTTAAAGCCTCGCTTCAAGCTCCTTTTAGCTTCAGAAGTGCGCCTTTCTAGGGCTTTTTTAACAAACTTTAAAGTCTTCATACTAAACTCCCTCTATGTGCTAAAAACCACAGCAACCCCCTCTACTAATAAACCGGGGACAACCAATGAGCTTTCAGCCCATAGTGAGGAATTTACAAGGCGCAAGTATAGCATAGATACAAGAGAAAGTCAAATATATTAAAGAACAATAAAAATCCTATAGTATAGTATCACTCTATTGGAATTTTCGTACTTTGTAGAAATTTTGCTTGCTAACATACTTGCCAAAATGTTAACTTTAGTCCAATGCCCGCGCTAGCGTCAATTACTAAGCATCAGTCACAAGTCGTAAAAAAAATTCTTCTTATCATTTACCTCTTGTTACTTACCATTCTTTTATCCGGCTGCAGCACGGTCAGTTTTAACAAGCCTGCCGCACTCCAGGTGACCTCCACACCCCAAGCATCAGTTTTTCTCGATGGTAAACACCTAGGCAAAACCCCCTTCTACTCAGACCAAATAACTGCAGGCAGCCATAGTATAAAAATATCCGCATCCCAGACCAGCTATGTTGACAAAATCACGCTGACATCGGGAACATTGACCGTCATAAACCGCGAACTTGCAGACAACTTTATGGCCCAATCCGGGGAAAACCTATGGCTGGAACCGGGCTTAACCGGCACGCTTATTATCTCGAGGCCATCCGATGCCTATATCACTATAGATGGTAAATCTTACGGCAAAACAGCCAAACTTGTTCAAGACCTTGAAGACGGTGACCACAAAGTCCAGCTTACGGCAGATGGTTTCATACCAAGGGAGTTTGCAATAAAAACATCTTCCAAATACAGGCTTATTGCCGACGTTACCATCGCATCGCAAATTGCCAAGGGACAGGTTGCCCCAAACACACCACTTACGTTGCCCCAAACCAAAAAAATCGAGATAACCAAAACGCCGCAAGGCTTTTTAAGGGTTAGAAAGGACGCCTCCCTCACAAGCGACGAAATTGGCAGGGTTTCAACCGGCGACCAGCTCGAAGTCATCCAGGAAACCGGTGAATGGGTAAAAGTTATCTTCGAAGGTAAACAGGGTTGGATTTCCAAAACTTACACCAAAGAAATCGGAAATTAAAGAGTCCTCTCCCAAAAATGTCTTTACATAATTCTTGATACATGAGACTTGATACCCAGTACCCGATATCCGATACTTATCTTATGGTTGCTAAATCATTGACCAAACTCTAGCCCCGCAGCAAGGCGAGGAGCGCAAGTTTAAGACTAAGAATGATAAACAAAAGCATTATTAAACTTATAGACGAGGCAATTTTACCGGCCATGTCTCTGGTAGTTGCCAAAATGCTTGGTATTTTGCTGTCGGCGTATTTTTTAAATATACCCTTCGAAATTAAATCCCGGGCCCTTCTTGGCATTTTACCGGCAGTGAGCTTTGCAAATGCCCCAAATTACATTACAGCGGAAAACTATTCTAACCTTGCCATGTTTTTGGTGGCAGCACTTGGAACGACAGTCATTTTAATAAGGGTCCATTTTTTCCATGAAAGCCATATCCACCCAAACCTTCAGGCAAAACTGGCCTCTTTGAATTTAGAAAGCATAATTGCACCAAGTTACCATTTGTACCACCAGGCACTAATCTGGTTGATTTTTGTTTGGATGATTGTCGGATTTTTGGTCGTTTCGACCCTTCTTAAAATTACTTACCCGCAGATATCCATACTTGCCTTTATTCTGGCTGCCAACCTGTCATGGATTTTTGCAATAGATGTTGAAAAAGAAATAGAAATTACAAGATCGGTCCAATGAAATTAAAACTTCAAACAGTTATTGCCAACCTGTCTGCATTTTTTTTATTGACTGCCCTAATAATAGCCCCGATTTATTTTGCCAATAATTTCTCCCAAGTAGCAGGAGTCAAAACTGAATCAAAATACCTGCTTATATCCCAGACTGATAAATTCCCTCAGATGAAGTTTAGCCAGGAAGGTAGTTTATACCAAATAACGTTTCAAAAACAGGGCAATTCACAGGCATTTATAAGTGTTTTTATCTTAAATAACCCAACGGAAAAAGCCCAAAATTACACTATTGTCACAGGCTCCGGCCAAGCTAGCATTTTCTTTGGCAACGACATCGGAAACCGGCAAACTGCAGTTACCGTACCCCCTTCCGCCTCGGTTCCGATAAGTATAGTTTCAACAAGTACTATCAGCGCCATCCAGTTTGTTGAGTTTTCTATAAACTAAACAAACGAATTCTTATTGTATATATTGAAGAAATCTTGCCGGCAAAATATCGGCTCCGTAAATAACCACAAAAACCAGAAAAACCCAAATAACTACCGTTGAAAGAAGCGGGATATCGGAAAGCAAAATCCGCTCCGGCGATTCCCCTTCTTTTTTCTCATAAATTACGTAGAGGTATCTCATTACCCCGTAAATTACAAAGGGGACGGTTCCCATCAACCATTTTGAGGCCAAAAATGTCCTGGGCAGGTAATCGCCAAACAAAACCAGCACCTGGGGCCCTGCTGATGGCGGAGGCTGCAGGAATGTAAACATGGTATAAGAAAACCAGCAAGCCGTTGCAAACATCACAGTGAGTGAATCCAGTAAATTTTCGGGATAATGATGAAGTATTGCCCTTGTATTTAAATCTTTTGTGCCTGACCCCATAAGGAGAGTGCGTTCCGACCTTCTTTTCCCTATCGCCAAAAACAGCGCAAGCGATGCGACTGTCAAAATAAACCAAACCGTCACGTGGGCATTTATAAGTACCGCACCGGCGTAAACCCGCAGTAGAAATCCGGAGGCAATTGCCATCACATCTATTAAGATCAGTGACCTTAAAAACAGCGAATATGAAATTTGCAGGGCAGCATATGCAACGATTGCCGAAAAGAAAAATGCCCCAAGGCCACTGGATAAAAACAGCGCCACCAAAAGCATGCATGTTGCCGCAACAAGTGCAATTTGAGGGTTAATTCTTCCGGCCGCGATAGGCCTTTTGCTTTTAAATGGATGGGCAAGGTCTTTTTTTATGTCAATCACGTCGTTGATTATATAAATGCCGGACGCGAGTATCGAAAATATAAAAAAGCCGTAAACTGTCAGGAAAAATTTATTCGGGTTAAAAAAAACTCCCTCAAAAACTAAAGGGGCAAAAAGCGCAAGGTTTTTAAGCCACTGCCTTGGCCTCGCGGAGACCAATACCCAAAATGGTATCCATATCAACCCCGGTCCTTTATTTGTAAATTCATATTTAGCCATAGCAATCCTCCAAGTACTATTATACCTATAACTAGACCGGCAAACAGCTTTCCCTCGCTTGGCAACACCAACGCAGTGGCACCCAAAATAGCACACAGAATCCAATAAAACAAGGCTACTTGCCTTTGGGATAAGCCAATCTCCAAAAGCCTATGATGGAGGTGGCCGCGGTCTCCAAGAAATGGTGACTTACCTGATGCCATTCTTCTTAAAATTGTAAAAACACCGTCTATCAAGGGCACAGCCATGACTAAAATTGCCGTGCCGACTTTGGCAACCGAAAATATGGCAATAACCGCAACCAAAAAACCCAAAAAGTAAGACCCGGAATCTCCAGGGAATATCTTCGCAGGATAAAAGTTAAATACTAAAAATCCCAGAGTTACCCCAACTCCTATTGAGGCAAGTCGGGAAACAAGCAGTTGGCTTTGGTCAAAAGAAGAATACCTAAGCGATGCGGCAAAAAGGATTAACAAGACAACAAGCACAATTCCCGGCATTTGCCCGTCAACGCCGGCCGAAAAATTAACCATGTTTATGACCCAGATAATCCAAAACAAGGCAAAGATGTCTGCCAAAATATATATTGAGTGCGTCCCCAAAATGTTTAAAGTAACCCTTAACGTATCCAGCCTAATCACATCCCCCAAACCCAAACCTCCAACAATATTAAACGGGTTGGTAATAAAAGAAATGCCTACTCCAAAGGCAACAACCACCAGTGCCGCCAGGATTTGCGCAGCAAACTTGTAATGTGTTTTAAGGTCAAGCTTATCATCTAAAACACCTGTCACAACAAGTATTGCTCCCCCCAACAAGATTCCAACAAGTTCCTTGGAAAATCCGGTAAAAACCAACGCCGCGACGGCAAAAGCTATAAACATTGGCACACCACCGGCACGGGCAACTGTTTTTTTATGTAGTATTGCCGGATGGCTGTGTTTTTTGGGGTCATCAACAAGACCAAACTTTTTAGCAAGCTTAATTGTTATTGGAACTAATATTAAACAGCCGCCAAAAGCGATTAAAAATGATAATAAAAGACTCATACAATAAGCGAAATTATTTTAAGTGTGTCATATAAGGCCGAAATTGCAATTACCAAAGAAGCTGCAACTAGAACGCGCGGAAGGAATTTGCTTTCACCGGAAAACGTAAGTGCAATCGCAAAGTTAACAAGCGTAAAGCCGGCGGAGGTTGCAGGTAAAAGCCAAAGCTGGGCAGGTGATGCAAGCCGTAAATCTCCCCAGGGATGCAGATAGAAAAGCGGCAATTGTGGTGGCAATTTTGGGAATGAAACTAGAATCAACGCAACCCCCAAAATAACCGAAAAAATACAAATGATAAAGGACCAAAGAAAAAATTTATCAGAAGACAGTTTACTTTGTGCTTCGCGTCTAAGTGCAAGCCGCCGCGGGATTTGCTCTTGTAGATCGCGGGAAACCAAAGGATAAGCCCCTATTTTTATATATGCCATAATTTCTATTTTCCACTTTCCCTTGCGTAAATTTCGGCGCCGTTTATTTTTGCAACAAAAGTATACTCACTTGAAATGAGCTTCTCAAGCCCCTCAAAATACCCGATTGAGCTTTGGGGTTTAATAATATAGAGGGGAGGCTTGTTATTTAGCGCTGTTGTAACTTCCTCTTTTCCGTTGGGGACACCAAATACATGGAAAGATGTTACATATCTTGACGGGTTATGGGAATTGGCGATTGCGTATAGCCATGGGATATCCCCCCAAATATAGACGGATTCACCGTAAGCTTTTTTTGCGGCCAGAAAATCGGAAACGGCCATAATTGTGTTTACATTCCTGTCAAAACGGTCGTTATAACTGCCTGCACTTTCCCTGCCGGCGGCAAAACCAATAAAATTATTCCAATAGCGCATCTGGTTTATCGGGCCACCCGTTATAAAATCGGCAAAAATCAGCCTTGTTAAAAACATCAAAGGCAAAAAGAATGAGAGGGCAAATATAATCCTAGCACGGTTTATCTTTAGCCTGGTTTTGGAAAAGGATGCGGCCAAAAGAGCAGTCGCCGGTGTTGCCTGCACCAAATAGTGCCCGTAGGTTCTCCCCGAAAAGTAGCTTCCCAAAAACGAAAAAGCCATCCAGAGCAAAAATAAATGCCAAAGCTCTACTTTTTTGAATCTTATTTTCTTATAAAGTCCGTACAAAACAGCGGCAATAACCGGCAAATACTTGGCAATGTTGATAATTGCGGCATACTGGGGACTTTCATTTAGGTAAATACGGTAATAAGTGTATGCCGCAAATATATAGTCGCCGACAAGATGTTTAGGGTAGAAATAGCCAACTGTCACCGCGTACGGGATAAAAAAGCCAAAAGAAAGGACAACCCCTTTTTTTATAAACTCTAAAAAATTACGGCTCTGGAAAAATAAAAATAATCCTAATGCGGCAGCTTCCAGCGCCCCAACTTGTTTATATAAAGATGCAATTGCAAATAAAGCTCCAGCCACAACAAGCGACTTGTAGTCGAATTTGCGCTTTACTGCAATCATCATAGCCAGCGAGATTGGCAGGATCATAAATATCTCAGTCAATGCTAAATTACCCTCGATAAGTCTCAAGGAGGTTAGGATCCCGAAAACTGCAGTTGCCACAAGTGCCCTCTTTTCGCCAATTACTTCTTGGGCAATTTCATAAACAATTGCAGCGGTTGCCAAAACAACGATGGCAGCCACAAGATGAAGCCAAAACATTGAGACCCCGAAAAGCTTGAAAATGGCCTGGTAGGTTAAATAAATCATCGGCGGTTTGTTGTCCCAGGCCGTTTGGTATAAAACGCCGCCTTGATTTAGATTTCTTGCCACCGCCGCAAAAATCCCCTCATCCCCATACCAGAAAGGCTCAAAAAGCGAAGGGAACCGCAGCAAAAATGTTAAAAATAATATTGCTGCAAAAATCAAATGGTGCTTTTCAAGTTTACTAAACACTTTTTTCATAATTATATTTGACTAATCACTAATCACTAACTTCGGTCCCGGTGTCATCAAATAAGCTTTTGCGTCTATCTTATCGCTTATTGTAACTTTACCGTCCAAAACGTAAGTATCAAGTAGGCTTTTGCCGGAAAACTGCACAAGCCCTTCGGGTGAGACAATCAGCTTATTTGTTAGATTATACCTGTCCCGGTAATAGGCAACCTCGGCAAATGAAGGCAAAACGGTAACAATTACATCACCCGAGGTAATAGTACCAACTACCTTTTCTTGATATTCTTCGCGGAAACCCCGTGGCCGGGTTGCAAAAGTAAAACCGTCGATGATAACACTCATAACCAAAATTGCGGCGATAGATATTTTGAATGCCGCCTTAGGTAAATTCTGGGAAGCTTGGACTATGACCATTGAAAGCGGAATAGAAGCACCAATTAAATACCGCCAGAAGAAAATTGGCCTGAATGGCAGTTTAAATCCGTCAACGGAAAGCCCGGGCAGCGAAGCCAAAATGAAAGGCACAATGGCCCAAAGCCAAATCAAAAGATAAGGTTTCTCAAACCGCCTTTTGATAACATGCTGAAAAATCCCAACCGCTAAAAAAACCAGCGATATAGAAAATAGCGCCGTCCTCCAGATTGATTGGCTCTCGCCACCCAAAATCCGCTCAAAAGCGTCAAAATATGTCTGTCTAAAATCAATCGGCGGGATCCAGTAACTTGATCCGACAGAAGATATCTGGCCAACCAAAACCTTGAGCCACGGCAAAAATAAGATGCCGACTGCTGTATAAAGCCCCGCCATCCGCCAAAAGATTTTTCGGTCGAAAAGTAAAAGATATAAACCTTGTGCACCCAAAATAAACAGCATGTAGTAATGGGTATAGACACCTAAAGTTGTAAAAAACACAAAAGAAACCGACCGGAATTTATTGAAATTTTTGGAAAGCTCCAAAAGAAAAAATACCGAAGCGGTTGCCGCAAAAGCAAACATTGTGTAATTTCTAGCTTCGAACGCGTATTTGAAGAAAATCGGGTTTACGGCAACAACAGTAGCCGAAAGGATTCCGAATTGCCGCCCACGCACATAGGAAGCGAGTTTATAAACAACTAAAATAGTCAGAAAAAAGAAGACAATTGAGACAAGCCTGGTTATTACCTCAGTCGGCGGGAAAAACTTATATATAATCCCAATTACCGTGTAATAACCCGGCGGGTGGAAGTCCCCGGCAGTCGTCTTTAACATCTCGCCATAAGGAAGGCGCGAAATCATCGAGGTCCAGGCCTCGTCGCCCCAGAAACCGCGGGTGAGGTAATTGTGGGCAAGAACAGAAAGCATTAGTTAGTCTTTAGTATATTCTCAATTAACCCCGGATGACAATGAAGATTTCCAAAAAATATGTATAATAAAATTAATGCCCACAAAAAGAAGATCAAATCGCCAGCAGAGTGAAAGCTTATCTTCAAGCTGGCTAACAAATAGCACTCTAGGCATATTTTTTGGCTTCCTGGAAATTTCAATCGTTGGCTTAATCTATGCAGTTTTAACATCGCAAAATCCCGCATTCAAACAGGCAGGTTACGCGGTTATCTTGGCCGGTGCTCTGGAAGGAGCCATAATCGGACAGTGGCAATATAAGGCACTAAGTTTAAAATTTCCCAAAATAAGCGAGAAAAATTGGGTTTTGCTGTCTGCTTTAGCATCAACACTAATCTGGTTTTCCATTATTTTCCTGCCGTATTTAAAATTTTTCCCCACCATTTCACAATCATCACCGGCTTTACAAAGCCAAGCATACACCCGCGCCGCCGCCCAGCTTTTAAAGTTTAGCCCTCTTTATACTTTTATCATCAGTTTCTTAGCAGGCCTGTTTTTGGGCTACATCCTAAGTTTCTTGCAATGGATAGAACTTTCAAAACACGTAAAAGCTTCTTTTAAGTGGATATTTTTCAACTCCCTTGCTTGGGCTCTTGGCTTTTCCGTAATTATTACCCTTATGTCCAAACTTCCTTATACTAATCTATTTTCGCTAATTTTATCGGCACTTTTTACATTTTTTGTTAGCGCCGCCGTTATCTCCATAATTTCCCTCGCCGGCGTCTTAAGCCTCAGCAAAACGAAAAACTGACTAAACATTAGGCATCAAACTTAAAATCGGGTGGGAGTTGTTGATAATTTCCGAACTTACAGATATTAAAATATCCTGAGTTGGTTTATCAAAAATCAATTGTATTCTTAAATTAATTAGCGTTTTGGCTACTTTAATAGTGGCAAATGAGAGCTTTGATAACTATTGGAGTTTTTGGTAATATACTTGGCCGCTCTGATTATAACAAAGCTCAGCATATTTACCTCCACCAGCACCGAAACAAAAAGCCTTCTCTTGGATAAGACCGCTAGATAAATCAACTCGGAAAATGCTAGAACTACCGGCACCGCCATCTCCACCTCCGCATCCTATCAAAACTTCCGTCTGATTTGCCGCATAGACGGAACGGCAGCCATAATAGGCTATACCAACTGTTGAAGTCGGAATTGACGGGTCTTGAGGGTTCGAACTAAGAGGTAGGGTAATATAATTCATTTTAGAATAAATTTGATCGACGACTGTTAGGTTGCCATTACTGTCCGTATAAGCAATATGACTAGGAGGAGATCCTCCACCACCTATCCTAACTGTTGGACCAGTCCCTGAAAACATAAAAAAGTAAGCCTCATTTAATTTGCATATTTGCTTATAGCCAATCGTTCTGGTGGAACTTTTGCCCTGATTAAGTATGACTACACTACCGTTGGAATAGGCGACTTTTTCTTCGTCTGAAAACTTATAGTTCTCTATTTGCTTAGTGAACTTGAGTATATTGGAATCAGAAACTCTATTTATAACATTGCTGAGATCTACGATTGGGAAATTTGGTTCTTTGTCTGCCCTTAGACATTCCACAGGTTTAACAGGGCTACTTGAGATTGTATTAATATCCAAGTGAAACCTATCGTTAATAACGCTTGATAAATTCATTGGCACGTAATTGAGCGGAGTTTTTATCGCTTGCTCAACATTGTCCTGTGGTTTCGTAACTTGTGGACTGGTTGTAACTATTGGACTCGGTTTAATTGTCTGAACAGTTGTATTAGTTTTAGGAGGATTTTTGGATTTTAGTTTATAAAAAGCAATCCCAGCAATTCCAACTGCAATAATAGCTATGATTATGATAATTGGTGCAAAACCTCTTCTCACACTTTCAATATAACAATATTTAGAAAATTAAACAAAAATGAAGCTATTTAGAGCTGGCGGACAAGAATTCGAACTTTTGAATTTGCAGTTAATTTGCCGCAGTCAACTGTTCTTTCCAATCATTAAACCTTTTCGTTAAATCAAGACTGTTAACAGGATATGCGGCGATGCCGTATTTTTCAAAACCGTAATTAAGAAGTGTCGCGGCGGCTTTTTCCCTGTCCTCAATCGAATTTGCACCAATAACAACCGCCATCAATTTTTTACCGTCACGCGCAGCTGTCACAATAGTCGAGTAACCTGCATTTTCCGTATAGCCGATTTTTAGTCCGTCTACCCCGGGATATGTTCCCAAAAGTGCGTTCCAGTTGGGCAAATCGTAAAGTTTATGGTTTTGGTTGGCGTCAAGACGTTTATATAAGGAAGCTGCATCGGCGGAAACAACCGGATAATTAACCTTGGCATTATGGGCAACTAAGGCAAGGTCGTAAATTGTTGAATAATGGCTACTGTCGTCCAGGCCGGTTGCTGTCGTGAAATTCGAATCAACCGCCCCCAATTTTTTAAGCTTCAGGTTAACAAGCTCCATAAACTTACTGTCCCCGCCGCCTAAACCTTGCCCCAAACTATGGGCGATTGCTTCCGTTGCATCATTTGCAGAAGTCATGACGGCAGCAGCAATCGCCTCGTCAAGCCTTAAGATTTCTCCCTGTATTAATCCCAGTTTCGTTGGAATTTGATCAGCTGCTGTTTGCATAATAAAAATAGGCAAGTCACCCTTGGCAATATCCAGGGCAGTAGTGACGGTTGCCAACTTGGAAAGGGAAGCGGGTGCAATTTTTTGTTTCAAATTCATCGACCAAATTACCTCACCGGTTTCAAAATCTAATACAACCCCGGCTTTTATAACAGGCAGTGTTGTTAAGTACTCTCCAGAGCCCCAGCCCGACGGTTGCCAACTGCTAGTGCCTTTAATTTTTGCCTCAGCCTCGTCAAAGGCCGCATTCCTATTAGTTGCCATTGGTAATGTTTCGCTGTGGACACTCGTGGTTTTTTCAAACATCAATATAACCGAAAAAACCATAAACATAAAAATAAACACCCTTTTATTCAGGGAAAACCTGTTTATAAGTTCTAAAAGCCGGCCCCGTCTTAAAATATTTTTTCGAAGCGATGGTTTTTTCAATCGTTTCATAATTTGAATGCAAGAGTGCCTGCGGAAAACTTCTCCCTCAAAAGTGCCCAAAAGTCGTTGTCAGTTGCGTCATACCCCAAAGCCCAGATGCCCACTCCTGCCAGATGTTTTTCTCTGGCAAAATCGAATTTTGCCGCAAGGGATTTTTTATCCTCCATATAAACAACACGCCATCCATTGCCATCCCAGTAACCCCGCCAGGAAACCTTTGCCGTATCGTCCCAGCCACCCAAAGGGGTTGTCGCAAGCATTTTATCCGTGCCAAGTTTATCTGCCGTTGTCGCACTTGCCCTGATCCCGACAACAGGCTGTGTTCTTGGGGCGGGATTATAAGCAGGATAATTCCAGCCGTAATAAGGTACCCCTAAAATTATCTTTTTGGGATCGGCAACCTTTAGGAAATCCTCAACTGCCGTTGAGACGTCGTACCAGTATGGCCCGCGCCCATTGTTGTATCCATAAAGCGGTGCCGAAGGGCCTATGGACTCGGAACCGGGGGTGTAATAATCGTACGCCATCATGAATATGCCGTCTGTAGATTTGGATAAAGAAGAAATGTCATATATTCTGTTAAACCGGGCAGAAGAAGCCAGGACCGAGACTGTAATATATGGATTTTCGAGCCTCTCATGCAATTGTCTGCTGTAAAACTCTACAAAATCGGAAAACTGTTTTTTTAGGTAATCATTGGAAGGAATATATTCAAAATCAATGTTTACTCCGTCTAAGTTTCTGTTTTTTATAATATCAACCGACTCGTCGGTAAGTTTTTGCCAGGAGTCCTGGTTTGTAAGAAAACTTTCAATAGTGCCGGCATCCATTTGGGTTAAAGTCACAACCCTGCGAACCCCAAACTCGCTTGCCTTATTAAAAAGCGAAGCAAGCTTATTCCCGCCAAACACCTGCCACTCATATGAATTTCTGTCAATTGTGCCGCCCGCATCAACCGGTAGGGAAAAATATGCAAATGTTGTAAGTGTGCTCCAATCAATATTGTCCATTTTCAAAAGCGACCAGAAAGGCGCAAAACCAAAAACTTCATTATTTGCCTTGGCGGTTAACTTTGGATTGATCAGTAATTGGATGTTTTTGTTATGGGAAACTAAAAACAGACCTAAAAAAAAAGTAGCGGCAACTACGATGGCCGAAATCGACCAAAGAGCCAAAATATGCTTTCGCCGGAGAGGATCAGGCAGTGACAAGTCCATTAAACTGGGACTTTACCAAGTGAAAACTAATGTGTCAAATTTTTGCCCTGCCGTCTCAATAAATATGAATCACCGGCAGAAGCCACGACCTTGTATTTTCCTGTTAAAATAATCTGTTTCATTTGTAATTTGGTACCGGCTAAATCACTTGTGTAAAAGTCCCAATTATCTTGTCCCGGGTGCAAATCTACCATAATATAATCTGCCTCGGACACTTTTGGTAAAAGGAAAATTTCCCTCCTATGTGACATGTGGGGCAATAAACTGTTTTGCGAGGCAACAGATGCATTTTTAGGGATCAAAGATAAGATTATCTTGTTGTCACCAGTCCAGGGTTGGTTTTGCCAAAATTGCCGCTTTAATAAATTTTTCAAAGGTGCATGCAAAATAGCGTTAGTCACAAAATGAGGCACCAAAACAAGGATCAACAATATTAATACTATCTTCTTTGACCTGCCAAATCTTTTTATAATTTTGCCGGCAGCAATAATTGTTGCAACCGACATTAAAACAGCCAACTCCGCACTATAGTGGTAGTAAATAGTCCAGCGGATTGGGTGCATTAAATCTAAAAATCTTGAGGCAAACTGAAATCCAATTATTGGTATCAAACTAAAAGCAATAAGTGGCAAAAAACCAAACGAAAAAAACGTCCAAAATAAAGTCTCGATTTTCTCAAACGGAAGAAAAAAAGATTTTACCGCAAATACCGGACTGCGAATATAACCGGTGACCGCACCACCTAGAGAATCTCCAGGCATCACAAAAGTGTCGTAACTGTGCTGCCCCAAAAGCGGCATAACCCACTTTATGGCAACAACCGACCAGGTGATGGAAATTGTTGATGTAACTACCCCAATTTTTAGGTTTTTCTTCGCTGTCCAAATATAAATTCCCAAAAAAGAAAGGATTAACCCAACATGTTCCCTCACTGCAAGACAAAGTATTAAGGCGCCAAAAAAGCTTTTCCAATAACCTTTCTCCAGAAAATAAAATAGCCAAGCCAAAAGAAAAGGCAACACAGACATTTCATGGAAGTCATAGGCGTTTACAGCCTGAATTCCTATAAAATCAACGTATACAAACGCAATACCAACAGCCAGAATCCAAGGTAAATATCTTCTTGCGATAAGCCAGACAGGGAAAACAGCCGACGAAAGAATAACTGCCTGAAAGATTAACAGCACACGTTCATTGCCGGTAAACCAATAAAGCGGTGATATAAGAAGCATAATTGGCCTAAACCGGTCTGCCAGGTCAAAATTTCCACCAACGGTTGAAAACGGCCTTTCAAACCTGCTGTAAAGCCACAACGCCTGGTCATAAACGCTAAAGTCTATTCCCTGCGATTGGAAATGGTTGTGTCTTGTAACTGCAAGCAGGCTAAAGAGTAAGGAAAAAACAAGAAATATCGCAGCAATTATAAAGAAGTCGCCCGGGGACTCCTAAAATCTTTTGATCTAGTCTAAACTTTTTCGGTAACACGTATTTGCTTGCGTAGCGAGATTTTTTCATCGAGCGAAGCAAGGAACAGAGTAACTACTTTTAAAGATACCTATACCTTTTCTGTTACTCTATTCGTAGAAAAGCTCTGCTTATTCGTAGAAATGGTGACCACCATAAACATTTTATACTTTTTCTGTCACCCTATACTCTAAATACTTGCCCAACATCAGCCTTGTATGCGCATCAATTCCTGGAAGGGCCGTAAAAATCAAAGTTACAACCGGCATCAGTATAAACTCGATAGGCATTGTCAGTTTTTTAAATAAAGTGGCATGCTCTGCTCTTTTTGGCCTTTGTCTTAAATCAACAATAAGAACGATTCCCAAAAATATCCAGCATGTTGTTAAGATTCCAAACGAAATCCTTGGCAAATTTTGGCCCATTACGGTTTGAGCAAAGACTGGGTTTAAGAGGACGGGGATAGTAGCCCCAAGCGTTATTGCAAACCAGTTTACAGGCCAGAGGAAATGGTCTTCTAACACTTTAATTACCCTAATTGTCCTTTGCCAAAATGGGATATGGGTATAAGTAAGCCATCTTTTTATAAAATAAGCGTCGTCGGAAACCCCCCAGGCCCAGCGTTTTTCCTGTTCATACAAATTGACAAGGGACTTAAAGTAACTTGTTGATTCGGCAGCATCTGTTATTGCCGGCAGGAATATTGGTTCAACATCTACTTTTCCGTCTTTGGCAAAAAAGCTTTTGAAAAATATCCTAAAATCTTCAGGAATTACATCGACATCCCAATATCCGACATCATCCAAAAGCTTCATTGAGGTTGAATAAATTGAATAGTTGACCAAACGGTCTGCCCTTGAATTTAAAGCGGTCTGCCAAACCGAAGAAAGGGAACTCATAACACGAATTGGGGCCGGCACTCTCCAAATATTTGCGTAAAATAAAACTACCGGTTGCCAAAAAGCGAGGTACCTGCGGCCGCTTGTTAAAAAATTATAAGTAAGGCAGGAAAAATATTTGCTTGAGAGTTCGCCGTCTGCGTCCTTTGAAGTAACTGTAATCATTTTGATATCGCGCTTTTGCTTGCCGATTAACTCTTTCTTGGCAATTTTCACCGCATACGCCTGATTTGAGGATTTACCCTTAACTTCCCGGGCTATATCGGGGTGAAATGTAACTATTAAATTGGCAAAATATTTTTTATATTTTGCGCTTAAAACTTTTGCTTTTTCCCTTGCGTCTTTCCCTTCCCTATCCTCAAAAGCCAGAACAACCGAAATCTGTTTCCTGTCGAAATCTTGTTTTACAAGTGAATCCACGCCACGGACAAGAGTGTGGAGGGGTTCTTTATATGTTGGCACAATTACCAAATGGTGAATTTTTTTGTAACCTTTAAGTTTTTTAGCGTCCCCAAGCCAGTCGTATTTTTCGCTCGCTCGAAGTTTTAAGTGGGAAATTATCGAACTTACTGCCAGTGCCCCCGATTTATAAAACCAAAAAATATCAAATAAAATAATGTAATAGGCAACATAATGGGGGATCCAGAAAGAACCCCACAGCGGAAACAAGATTAAAGTCCACGAAAATGTCCCGGGCAAGATTTCCAGAAACCGGTGGACCTGCTTATCGTATTTTTCAACAAAGTCTTTTACCATACTCCAAAAACCTCACCAGCATTACGCGTCGTTATACTCTTTATTTTATCAGGAGATAGACCGCGTAAATTTGCGATGAAGTCGGTGACCATTTTAACATTTTTCGGCTCATTTCGCATTCCGCGCTCAGGTTCCGGTGCAAGAAAAGGGGAATCGGTCTCAATAATAATTTTCTCAACCGGCGCAGCTTTAGCAACTTCTTGAACGTCGACAGCATTTTTAAACGTCACAATTCCGGAGAAAGATATATAAAAACCAAGATCAACCGCTTTCTTCATCGCCTCAACATCCCCGGTCCAGGAATGAAAAACCCCTCTTAAATTAGCCAATTGTTCATGGTTAAATGTTAATAGTTCAAAAATCTCGTCCCAGGCATTCCTGCAGTGGACAACCAACGGCAAGTCCAAATCAACCGCCAATGTTATTTGTTCCTTAAACAATTTTCTCTGAAAAGCCTTATCAGTTTTGCTAGTAATTGGTCTCTGGTCACTGGTCTCTAAAAAATAATCCAGCCCGCATTCTCCAAGGCCGACAACTTTCTTGGATGATTTTGCAATTTTTTGTAATTGTTTCATCACGTTGCCAAGCCCCAAGTTTTCCACTTCTTCTGCACCATCGTTTGGATGAATACCGCATGTTGCATAAATTTCAAGTTCAGAATCCGAAAAATTTTCCGCGATTTGTATTGCCCTCCTTGAAGTTTCAAGCGTTGTTCCAATCGTAATTATTTTGGAAACACCAACCTCCTTTGCCCGGACGAGAACATCATCCAAATCCTCAAACAATTCTAAATGTGCGTGCGAATCTACTGGCATTTAAATTCAATCTTGCCTCGCCAAAACTTTAGTGTAGGCGGGGAAAAAGCGGTTTTTGTGCCGTGATTTTACCTGTAAACTGCTCCAAAATGGCAGCAGATGTTTCCGGCATAAATGGTGTCAAGTTAAAAGCAATTTCTCGGATTTCCTGCGCAATCGGGGAAATAACACGTTTTAAATCAGCCCCCTCCAGTTCCCATGGCTTTTCCTCATTAATTTTTTTATCTAAAACCGAAATGTCATCCCAGAGTGAAAGAATGGCCGAATCAAAACGGTATTTTTTCAAATTTTCAGACACTGTTTTTTTAAACGTAAAGTTCTTTTTTGGAGGCAAAGCTAAATTTGTATCGCTTGCCAGCCTTGCAACCCGCGCCACTAAATTTCCAAGACCGTTTGCCAACTCGCCGTTATAGAGATCTTTAAACCTTTGGATCGAAAAATCTCCGTCTCCCCACGCCGGAATCTCCCGCAAAAGATAAAATCTAACTGCCTCGGTACCAAAGTCAGCCACTAAATCAAACGGATCAATCACATTTCCCAGTGTTTTGGAAATTTTCTGTCCGTCTACCGTAATATAACCGTGCACAAATTCTTCGTCCGGCAAAGCCAATCCGGCCGACGCCAACATTGCAATCCAATAAACCGCATGGAAACGGATAATGCCTTTTCCTAAAACCTGGATTTTTTTAGTGCTTGGGTCTTTCCAAAATTTATCAAAAAGTTTATGGTCATCCGTTCCATAGCCCAGTGCCGTCAAGTATGTTGTCAAAGCATCAAACCATACGTACATTACCTGGGAATCATCGCTGGGCACAGGCACACCCCAACCTCGCGCCCGTTCGCGCGAACGGGAAATCGAAAAATCACTAAGTCCTGATTCGATAAAACTCAGCACCTCATTTTTACGTGTTCCGGGAACAATCAACAACTTATCTTTTTTAATCAGATCTGCCAAAAACTTCTGGTAATTGGATAACTTGAAAAAATAATTCTCTTCCTCAACCTCTTCCGGCACAGTTAAATGCTCCGGACATTTTCCGCTAACCAATTCATCAGGAGTGTAGAAGAGTTCACAACCGACGCAATAAAGTCCTTTATAATTTTTTTTGTAAATATCTTCTTTTTTGCAAAGTGACCAAAGTTTTTGCGCACCCGAAAAATGGTCCTTTGATGAAGTCCTATTGAAAAAGTCAAAAGTCAGGTTCAAAGCATCTTTAAGGTCGAAAAACTTCTTTGAATATTTATCAACCAGCTCCTTAACCGGCACGCCTTCTTTTTCCGCCGACTGGACGTTTTTTAACGAATTTTCATCCGCGCCGTCCGAATAAAAAGTTTCGTATCCCGACACGCGGTAAAACCTTGCCAGACAATCGGCCTGCACGTATTCAAGCGCGTGCCCCACGTGCGGCGCTGCATTAACATAAGGAATAGCCTGCGCAATGTAAATTCTTTTTGCCATAGTAGGGAAATTATATCTCAGCGCGAAGCAATGAGATATATCAAAGGAGAAATTATATAGTTGCTCGGATAAATATTATTAAACTATAATCAAACGGATCATTTTTCAAAAATCCACATGGAAACAGGCAAAGTTGCACGTCATTATGACACTATCCTTCCATTTTACAACGTTTATTTCGGCTCGAGTTACGGTTTTCATATAGGCTTTTGGGAACCGGAAACTAATAGCAAAAAGGAGGCCATGTTAAACGTTAACAAGTTTCTTGCAAGAAAAGCTGGTGTAAAAGACGGCGACTATATTCTTGATGCCGGTTGTGGAGTTGGAGGCAGTTGTATCTGGCTGGTTAAAAACTACAACGTAAAAACAGTCGGGGTCACAATTTCAAAAGTACAACTTAGAGAAGCAAAAAAGCTGGCAAAAAAACTTCGTCTTTCTACCAAAATAAAATATTATCGGATGGATTACCTTAAAACTAATTTCAAAGCTAGCCAGTTTGATATTGTTTGGGCAATAGAGAGTGTTTGCCATGCTACCAATAAATCAGATTTTTTGAGGGAAGCAAAAAGGATACTTAAGAAAAATGGACGTTTGATTATAGCCGACTTTCTACTTGCAAGAAATCCAATAACACATGTTGATAAATCTATACTTGCAAATTTTAACGAAGGGTTTTTGCTGGATAATCTTGCATCAGAAATGTCATTTAGACAAGATTTAAAAAAAACGGGTTTTAAAAATATAAAATATTGGGATAATGCCGATGTCGTCTCCATTAAAACTACCTGGATATATACATTTCTTAAACTTGCTTACTCTTTAATCGCGATTGCCGAAAAGTTTAAAATCCTTCCGGAATCTCTTGTGGGCACTCTTAAATCAACGTTCGCTTTCCATGATGGTTTCCAAGTAGGTTTATTGGGACATGGTGTTTTCTATGCGGAAAAATAAGTAATCTTTGTTTATTGGGTTGTTGCAGGCGTTGGTGTCGGTGTAGGAGGAGCGGCGGTTTGCGGGCATGAAACGCAGTAAGATTTTTCCTGGTAGACGTCCTTTACAACAATTTGTTCTTGCTCTTCCGCGTTAGGTGATCCCGCAGGGACAACCAGCCCCGTAGATTTATCAACCCATACTTTCGCCTTGACAAAAGTATCTTGTTTGGGTTCGGTCCCGGTTATAAAGTATTCAAAATGGTTGTTTGGACAGGAATCTGTTTTTGCCCCGCCCGTTGTGCCGCAAATATTTATTCCGACAACACCGCTAGGAAGATTAAAAGATTCGTTAATTTTATCCTTTAGGATATATGCCATTATCTGGTTCCATATTGGTGCGGCTCCGGTAATTCCTGAAGCCAAATACTGGTTCATCGGCGTGTTGTCATTATTGCCAACCCAAACTGCGGTCAAATAGCTTGGCGTATAGCCTATTGTCCAGTTATCCCTTTTGTCATCTGTAGTACCGGTTTTTACAGCAACAGTTTTTCCTGCCACAACCAGCCCGCTTGATGAACCAAATTCCATAAGCCTTGCCGAATTGTCGGAGAGTATAGAAGATATCAAAAACGAAGTTTGCGGTGAAAGTGCTTGTTTGCCCGTCTTCTGGGCGTATTCTTCAAGTAGATGTCCCTGGGCATCTTCAACTTTCAAAACAGGAGTCAAATCAACACGTTTGCCTTGGTTTGCAAACACTCCGAACGCAGTTGCCATATCCACCATTTTTACTTCGCCGCCGCCTAAAGTCAGCGAAAGGCCGTAGCGTGAAGGGTCTGTAAATGTTGTAATCCCCATCGCCTCCGCCTGGGTAATCATAGCCGGCACGCCATTCAAGGCAAGAACCTTAACCGCCGGAATATTAAAAGAATTCCCAAGCGCGTTTCTAACAGTAACTGCACCATGGAATTTACCGTCATAATTAACAGGCCTATATGGCCTTGGTCCGCTGGAAAAAGTTGTTGGAACATCCATTATAATTGTTGCCGGCGTAATCAGTTTATGCTCAAGGGCAGTCGCGTAGTTGATTGGTTTAATTGAGGACCCCGGCTGTCTTAGTGCTGTAGTTAAATTTACCGCCCCGTCTATTGACTGTTCAAAATAATCTTTTGAACCGACCATGGCCAGTATTTCACCGGTTCCCGGTTTTGTTACCAATGCGGCCCCGTTTGTTACATGAAGACTGGCAAGTTTATCAATATTGTCTTTTACTATCTGCTCGGCCTTTTCCTGTAAACTAAGGTCCAAAGTGGAAGTAACCTTAAGCCCGCCCCTGGAAACAACAGCATCACCATATTTTTCGGCCAGGTATTCACGGACAAACATTACAAAGTGAGGAGCCTTAATGTTTGTTGTTGAAGGTTTGAACTGCAATTGTTCTTTCGCCGCCTCATCCGCCTGGCTTTGTTGGATGAAGTGTTCATCGACCATCCGCTTTAGGACTAAAAGCTGGCGGTCTTTTGCCCTTTGTGGGTTTTGCCCATAAGGTGAATAGTAGGAAGGGGCAGCCGGAAGGCCTGCCAGAAGCGCACTTTGCGCAAGGTCTAAGTCTTGTACGTGTTTGCCAAAATATTGTTCTGCCGCTGCCTCAACCCCAAAGGCCGTTCCACCATACGGAACTTGGTTTAAGTACATTTCGAGTATCTGGTCCTTTGAAAACGCCATCTCTACCCGAAATGCCAAATATAACTCTTTTGCTTTGCGCGTTAGTGTCCTCTCGGGAGAAAGAAAAGCGCTTTTTACCAATTGCTGTGTAATTGTTGACCCGCCCTGAATATCGCCCGCAAAAACCGTTTGCCTAAAAGCCCTTGCAATGCCCCAGACGTCAAATCCTTTATGCTTATAAAAGTCCTTATCCTCAATGGCAATAGTCGCATGTTTCAAATTATCGGGTATCTCCGAAAGCGGAACTACAGTCCTGTTCTGGTCAAGGTAAATGTCATATAAAAGCTGGCCGTTTCTGTCTAGAATTTTTGTTGTTTGGGGAATTTGTCTACTCTCAAGCTGTTTTGGGCTTGGAAGGTCACGGGTTATATACCATGAACTAAATATGACCATGAATATCATAACTAGCCCTACTTTAAAACTTCTCTCCTCCTTGATAAGTGGGTACCCAAGAAACTTACGGGTGGTTTTAACCGGAGCGGTTTTTATTAAGTCCAAATTAAACTTTTTTAAAGTCAGAAAAAGGCTTTTTGTAATTTGCTTAAGAACCCATATCGTTACATCGCCTATAAACGCCACAAGCCTGATAAACCAGGTCAACATGCCCAAAACCCAGCTGGCAGACTTAATAATTAATTTTTGGAAAAATCCTATTCTTGCCATTAATTTATGAAAACTTAAAATGAAAAGCAAAGCCGAAAAACAAGAGTATTCTATCCCAAACAGGTTGATTTTGACAGAGGGTCAAAGTGGCAAAAATCCTATCCAAGCGGTATATTATACTGAATAAAAGCCATGGCTGATGAATCAGAAAAACGGGGTCCAATACAAAAAGGCGAAAAAGGCTGGCCGATAAACCCCATTGGTGTTGTTGCACTTATTATTTTTGGCCTCATCATAATTTTTCTAATTGCAAAACCACTTTTACAAAAAAGCACGCCATCTGTTGATGTTCAGCAAAATACCAAGGGTGGCCAGATCATAGCGCCTCAAGCCGGCGACATTATTCGCTCAAACACCATGACAATAGAATTTTCGGCCGACACTCCACAAAATGTATCAAAAATTCAGTTTTGGGCCAAAAGATATGTTGGCGGCAAATGGGAAGTTATAGGTGAGGCAACCAAACAACCATACAAGATTGAATGGCAAATCCCCGATAATTATAAAAACAAGGCAATTGCACTTACAACACACATCTTCACAAACGATAACCAGGAAATCAAAGACCCCGGCGGCTGGCGCGAAGGAGTAATAATTTTAAGCAACTAGCCACTAGTTGCTAGTAACTACTCACTCTTCTTACCCAAATAACTCCAGAGTGCAAATAAAATAAGAGCCACAATCAGAAGTGCAATGTTAAAAACGGTTATTAACCCCAATATTGCCAAAATCGAAATTAATCCTGCAAAAACAGCCACAAAAAAGGCCATTTTAAAAGAGGTATAGAAATACCACTTGGCGCTATACCGCTTATAAAGCCTTGTCCTTAAAAAATATAAGGCAAGTCCCAGAAGCCCAAATATGGCAATAAAAATTAAAAAAATCAAAACTGCAAAAATGTAAAAAGGCGCATTATCAGGGTTAACACCAACTACAATCCATGAAATTCCAAAAAGTGCAAAAACACTAACAAGAAATATCAGCGGCAAAATGCGGGCCATAATCTTATGATACAATCCCATCTGATGGATGCCCAGACTTCATTATTGGTTGTTTCCGCCTTAATCATTATTGCCCTCGTTGTAATTTACTTGCAGATTAAAAAACTCATCGACTCAAAGCAAGGCGATGAAACCACCAAACTCCTAACCCAATTAGTTTCCGACATGCGCGGCTCTATGGACAAAACCACCGATTCCATGGTCCGCCAGACAACAGCAATCAACCAACGTCTTGATCGCGCAGCAGAAGTCATATCAACTGTCTCCAAATCCGTCGGCGAAATGACCGAACTCGGTCGCTCCATGAAAGATTTGCAGGAATTTTTGCGTTCTCCAAAAATGCGCGGCCAAATAGGGGAAGCTGTCCTCAAAGACATCCTAGGTCAAGCCCTGCCAAAACAGCACTTTCACTTGCAGTATGCCTTCAAGGGCGGCGAAATTGTTGATGCCGCATTGCAGTTGGAACAGGGGATAATCCCAATTGATGCCAAATTTCCCATGGAAAATTTCCGCAAAATGCAAAAAGCCAAAGACGAAAAGGAAATCGAATCGATCCGAAAGTTATTCGTCGCCGATGTCAAAAAACACATTGATGCGATATCCACAAAATATATCCGCCCGCAGGAAGGCACTTTGGATTTTGCCCTCATGTACATTCCTTCCGAACCCGTCTACTACGAAATGATTAGTAATGCTCCGGATTTGGACGATTATGCCTACCGCAAACGTGTCCGTCCGGTATCACCATCCACCATGTACGCTTATCTTCGTGCCATCATTATGTCCTTGGAAGGCAGCAAAATCGAAGCCCAGGCCGGCCAAATCTTGGCAGCCCTTCGCGAAATCGCAGGCGAAACAGAAAAATTCGGCTCATCTTTATCCGTCTTAACCCGCCACATCAAAAACGCCGCGGCATCTAATGACGACGTTAATACGCGTTTTTCTCGTCTTTCCAACAAAATCACCAACGTCCAATCTATAGAAGCAAAAACCAGAAAAAAATTGAAAGAAAGTTAACAAACAGCAAGTAAAATAGCACATAAAGGCTTAGGAGGTTTATACTTATGTTATGGCAGATGGACCAACTAGTCCTGATGAAAAAGAAGGTTATTTAGAAGAAATTGAAGAGGGAACGGTACTTGATAATCTAACCCTACTTGAATTGAAATTTATTGAAAAGAAACCGTATTGGGAGTTGGATGAACCTACGCAAAAATCTCTTGCAGCAATTAAAAATAAAGGAAGCCGTAATTGGCAAGGAAAATTCGAACACGCAATATCAATAACTTATGATACAAGAACTGGAAAGATTTGTTTAGATTCTTCTAGCGCAGACTTCGGCGATTTTTCAAGACTTAATACGGATCTTGTAGAGTCTGTTGAAGGTGCAGATACAAAAAAAACAATACTCTTGTATCGCCCTGGAAATATGCCTTCCGCTGATCAATATTCTACCGCATTAACTGGTGAACAAGTAGGTTTGGACATGGGTAACAGAAGAATTCAGCCTGAAAGAATTATTCCTGAACATCCTGAGTTGGTTGGGACAAGTGAAGTTTGGGGCGAATCTGAATTTATAGATTCTGCAAGAGGTGATTTAGTTATGTTAAAAACAATTCGAAAATTTAACGAAAAATACGGACCATCAAAATAATCAGCATCCAAAGGACTGCTATCCCGCACCGCCACCACCGCCACCTCCTCCGCCACCTCCTCCGCCGGAGAAACCTCCTCCGGATCCGGCGGAAAAGCTGGAGTTAAGGGTTGTAGAAAAACTATTCATACCGGAAGAAAAATCCGAAAAACTACCAAACGATCCACCGGAACTAATGTACCAACTTGGTGCTGCAGCCTCACCCAGAACAATAGGCATCAACTTCAAAATCTTATCCGTCAGCCCAAACAAAGCCCCGTAAACTAAGAATCTTTCCCAAAGTACCAAATCATGCGGCATTTTTTCCTGGAAATGTCCGATATCACCAAGAAAGTTTTTAAATGCCTGCCATTTTTGGGCTTCGGCTCCATGGGCAACGCTCCACCTTTTCATAAAACCCAACATATTCCCATTCCCCTTCGATTTGGTCAAAACTGAAACCACCTGCAACAGCCTTATACCGAGGAAAAATCCCCAGAATAAGAATGGTCCTACAAATAGAAGAACATGGGACGTATCGAAAAAATATAGCCCAATTGCATCTAGAACAATAATAATTACAAACGAAGCAATGAAAAAATTATGCCTTGTTTCACTGCCTTGCTCCAGAAAACCCAATTTTTTTGCCTCATCTTTTATCTCCTTTTCAAAATCCTGCCAAAAGGTTGCAAACGTGCTGGATTTAAAACTTTTCTTAAGGTCGGAAAGTTTAAAAGCCAACGATTCGTTCTTTACCCCAAAAGCTTCTTTTTCATCATCCGACCAGGTGCTTAGCGTGCCGGAAACTTCTTCAAGAAACATCTTTTCATATTTTCTTAGTTTTGTATCTCTGTTGATTTCATCAAGACTTTTTTTGAAAATAATTGCGTATTCATGCTCACTGCTTGTTACAAAAAGAAACCTTTTCTTTAAAACCCGTCTGTCGGCAATCACCAGATATTTGCGGTTTGCAAGGTCAAAAAGTGTTGCGATAAACGATTTTGTTGTCACACTGTTTCCCTGGGAAAGCAAAATTTCGACCAGTGCTGGGGGAAGACCGGAAGGGGGATCATGTAGATATTTAGGCGTTTTATGGTCATACTCCCGCCCGTATTTGTACCAGGCATAAAACCAATACACGGCCAAAAAGATATTTATAAAAAATAGGCCGAGCAATAGGTACTTTTTATAAACTGCGGGTGAAATATAGCTCTTTTCCTCATCTAAAATGCCTTGAAGATTTTTACCGGAAGTTGCAGTTGATTGGACAAGACTTTTTGGGAAAACCAGCCTTACTTCTACAAATTGCAAAGCAGGGATATCGGAAACCGTAAATTTAACGGAATTATCGCTTATAAAATCAAACTTTCCGTTTATTGGCCCGTGGGCAAAAGCATAAACTTGGTTTTTGGCAATCGTTTGAGGAAAAGTTACCGTAAAGTCGGCACTGTCAGTCCTTTTATCCCATTTGTTACCAATTACTTGCCAGTAAAATTCATCAAAATCCGCCCCGCCCCCGACCGCGTTTAGGATTTTATAGGAAAAGGTAAAAGTCTTCTGCTCGTTGAAAGCGGAATAGTTCCACCTTGCATGGAAATATTCTCCGCTTGTCTTGTCGGATAAAGTTAAAGGTTTGCCGTTTTCAAAGACGTTAAAATTTGTAATCTGAGTCCGGTATGAATAACCTTTTCTACTAACTATCTGTGGAATATCGATATAGGCATAACTAAACGATCCGTCAAACTGGTAAGTCCGGTTCTCGACAACATCAACAGACCCGTCGGCATTAATATTGTATGTGCCGCTGACTTTTGGGAAATAATAATCTTTTGCAAACGAATTCTTGGGAATAACAAAAAAAGCAGTAAACAAGAAAGCAATAAATATCAAAAACTTTCGCATTTATTTCATTATCCCCGACAATTTTTGCTATTACAACATCATGCTAAAATACTTCCGTGTCAGACATACTTGAGAATTTAAACCCCCAGCAAAAAGAGGCAGTAACTACAACAGAAGGCCCTCTTTTGATTATCGCCGGCGCCGGAACCGGTAAAACAACGGTAATTGCCAGAAGAATTGCATACATTATCGAAAAAAAACTGGCAAAGCCAGCAGAAATTTTGGCGCTAACTTTTACCGATAAAGCAGCCGGTGAAATGGAGGAGCGGGTAGACCAACTTGTGCCATACGGATTCACCGACACCTGGATTTCCACCTTCCATGCCTTTGGGGACCGCATCTTACGCGACAATGCGTTTGACCTTGGAATTTCTCCGGACTTTAAAGTTCTTTCAAAACCTCAGCAGGTTTTATTTTTTCAGCAAAATATTTTTAAATTTAATTTGGATTATTACCGTCCACTTGCAAATCCAACCAAGTTTATCTCCGCCGTCCTTTCATTTTTCTCAAGGCTTAAGGACGAAAATGTGTCACCGGAGGAATTCGTCCAGAAAATCAAAAATCAAAAATCAAAAATAAAAAGTAAGGAAGACATAGAAGAAATCAAAAAATTACAGGAACTGGCAAACGCTTATACAACTTACGAAGATTTAAAAACCAAAGCAGGACTTTTGGATTTCGGCGACCAGGTTACAAAAACAATCGGGCTTTTCAAAAAGCGCCCGAAAATTTTAAAGGGATATCAAAACCACTTTAAATATATTATGGTGGACGAATACCAGGACACAAATTTTGCCCAGAATGAACTGGTTAAACTGCTCTCATCAAACCATAAAAATATTTGCGTAGTTGGTGACGACGACCAATCCATTTACAAATTCCGCGGTGCTGCAATTTCCAACATCATGCGCTTTAAAAAGGATTACAAAAACGCCAAACAAGTAGTCCTCACCCAAAATTACCGCTCAACCCAGGCAATTTTAGATTGTTCCTACCGCTTAATCCGCCACAACGACCCGGACCGGCTGGAAGTCCAAAATAAAATCGACAAAAAACTAAAATCCACAAAAAAAGAATATGGGCAGACACCTAAAGAAATCTATGCCGACACGCTTTCGCAAGAAGCGGATTTAGTTGCCGCCGAAATCGAAAAACTCACAAAAAAAACTCAAAACTCAAAACTCAAAACTCAAAACTTACTATACCGTGACATTGCAATTCTTGTCCGCGCCAACTCATCAGCCGATCCCTTCCTCCGCGCCCTTAATATGCGCGGCATTCCCCATAAGTTCGTCGGTTCTTCCGGCCTATACCAGCAGGAAGAAGTTGCCGTTTTAATATCTTTTTTAACAGCAATATCCAATTTTGAAGACAGCCTGAATCTTTACAACCTTTTAGTTTCCGATATTTACGAAATGCCGCCGGTCGATGCAATAAAACTTACGTCCTGGGCAAACCGAAAAAATAAATCGCTTTATTATCTATTAAAAAATCTGGATAAAATCACCAATGACGACCTTGAACTTTCCAAAGATTCAGAAGCAGTCACCAAAAGAGTAATCGAAGATTTAGATGAGGAAATTAATCTTTCCAAAAAACAAAATGCCGGCCGGGTATTATTTGATTTTCTAAAACGCACAAATTATCTTAAAAAACTCGAAAAAGAAAATACAATTGAAGCGCAAATTAAAATCCAAAATATTGCAAAATTTTTCGACAAAGTCCGTGAATTTACAGATATTGCTTCAGCGGAAACCGTCAATCAATTCATCAACTATCTGGATGCTTTACGCGGCGCCGGCGACGATCCGGCAACTGTTGAATTTGACCCCGACACCGACGCCGTCAATGTTATGACAGTCCACAGTGCAAAAGGTTTGGAGTTCCCGGTCGTTTTTTTAGTCAATTTAATTTCCGACAAATTCCCTTCACGCTCGCGCCCCGAAGCAATTGAAGTCCCCAAAGAATTAATAAAAGAAGATCTGCCGCAGGGGGATTGGCACCGCGAAGAAGAGCGACGCCTTTTTTATGTCGGCGCAACCCGCGCCAAAGACCTTTTGTATTTTTCCTGGGCGCGCGACACGGGCAGTTTCCGTATTAAAAAAATCTCACCGTTTGTTCTGGAAGCACTCGACAAAGTTAAGGCAGGCGGCGAACTTGTGAAACTTTCACCTTTGGAAAAAATTGCCCAATTCGAACAATCTGCCCCAAAAACCCATACCCAAACAGCCTTTTTCGACGTTGATGTCCTAAAACTCACCCAGGGGTCAATCGACGATTACCTGACCTGCGCCTATAAATACCGCTACATCCATATTTTAAAAATTCCCATTCTTCGCCACCATGCCATCGTTTATGGCTCCGCACTCCACGCGGCAGTTGCCGAATTTTTGCGCGCCAAAAAACGCGGGAAGATAATCTCCCAAAACCAACTTTTCGAAATTTTCGAAAATGCCTGGGACTCCGAGGGGTTTTTAACGGTCGAGCATGAAGAAAAAAGGAAAGAACAAGGGAAATTGGCCTTATCTGCCTTTTGGAAACGCGAGTCAAAAACCAAAGATTTACCATCTTTAATCGAGTCCAAGTTTAAATTTTCCCTTGAAGGCATAACGGTAGTTGGCCGTTACGATAGGGTTGATGTAAAACCCGGCAGCAAAATCGAAATTATCGACTACAAGTCTTCCGAGAATATCGACGAAGAACGCGCCAAATCTCAGGCCAAAGAATCAACCCAGCTGGCAATTTATGCCCTTTCCTATTGGCGAGCCTACAGAATCCTTCCCGAAAAACTGACCCTTCACTTTTTGGAAACCGGCATCGAAGGGTCGTATGCTCCAATCCAAAAAGATATCGAAAAAACCGAAAAATTAATAACAGACACCGCCCAAAAAATTAACCGTGATATAAAATCAAACCACTTTACCGCAAACCCCAAATATTTCGGGAGGGAACCGGCATGCGTGTACTGCGCCTATAAAAGTATCTGCCCATTCTCATTAGCAAAGTAAGAAAATTTCTTCCTAACTTGCCACTTTTAGCCTCCAAGGCCTGCCCTTGATTAAGTTAAATTGAGATTTTTTTCTTTGCCAAAGGTAAAATATCTAAAATGTACTTTGTTGCGATTCTCATTTTAATTTTGGTGGCCATTGTCCTTGTCATTTTAATTTTGGCCTTTGCGCTTTTTTCGGTCGGCCTGTTTTTCGAATTACCTTATGTTGCCACTAAAGAAGACAAAGTTAAAACTATCATCAAACTGGCGGGCATTAAAAAAGGGGAAACGGTTATTGATTTAGGATCCGGTGATGGTCGCCTTCTTTTTGCCGCCGCAAAACTTGGAGCAACCGCCGTTGGTTACGAACTTAATCCGCTTCTTGTAATCATAACCACCCTGCGCGCAAGGATCATGGGTTTATCAAAAAACGTCATCGTAAAAAAACGAAGCCTTTGGGAAGCAGACTTAAAAACCGCCGACGCTGTTTTTGTTTATGGCCGCAAACACACAATGAAAAGGTTTGAAGATTTTGTTTATAAAAATTGCAAAAAGGGGACGCGAATTACCGTTAACAGCGACAAAACCGTGGCCTTTCCATCTAAAAAAGCTCTTAAATCAGAAAACGGAATTTTTCTGTATAGGGTTTGATTACTACTACTAGTTAATCCCTTGGTAATTACTCTGGATTATAGGCACCACGGTACTGTAAGCAGATTGGTAAACGAAGTAGAAAAGGTAGGAAACTGCCGCCATTTGAAGCATTATGATTGCAATCATAAACCAGACGGCAAAACTGTTAAGTAAATTCTCCTTTTTTACCTTTTGCCTCCAGTAAAAACCGCCAACCAACCCGATAATCCCCAAAAATATTGTCAGGTTATCAACTAAAATCAATCCTGACTCTGAAACGCCCGTATTTGCACTAACACCTAATTTTGTAAGCTGTTCAGGAACACCGACTGTCGCGCGTGAACTGAAAGCCGAAAGAATTATCACAATGGAAAACGCTATGGTAATTGCCGGCAAAACCAGCGGCAAAACTTGTTTTTTACCTGCTTTATAGAATGCCCAAATTGTTGTAAATGGCGGAAAAACCAAGCTTAAAACAACATATCCCCAAACCCCAACTTTAATGTTTTGCTGTGTTTGTGCAACCAACTTATCCAATTCGCCGGCAGATTGAGGGGTTTGTGATTGGGAATTTTCGGTTACTCCTATGTTGTCCATTATTGACTATGCCGCTTCCTTTTGGGCTACACTGTTTTCTGTGTTCTGGCTTTTATAATTTAAGACAGTATCGACATTTCTAATAACATCTGAATCCATTGCACCTTCTGCTATTGCTTCAGAAACACTACCTCTTATTAAATCTCTCATCCTTCCTAACATAGGTCTGTCAGCGGTAAATGAAGCAACCGGCCTATACCATTCCCCACCCCTTCTCATTACAGGTTCGGTTAAACTGTCTGTTACAGATTTGTTGCTATCTACGCCATTTGATGAAGCATCTAATATATCCCAAGCTTGAGCGGTAAGAATTCTTCTTGATGGATTTACTGGATCCGCAGTTGTTATTTGGATACTTCTGTTGGCACGATATTTTCTGAGTTCGTCAGTAGTATAAACAATATCATGCCCATGGACAGCCAAAGACCCGTTACTGCGCCATTTTTCTGGACCACGGAATCTTGAAAGCATCGGAATTTCTCTTGGGCGAACTACAGTCCTTGGCGCTTTGTATCTGGAAACTAATGCTTTTGCAGTATCTAATGTTTCTGCGGGCATTTTACCTGAGGCCACTTGTTGCTCAAGATATTCAACTGCTTTTTCCTGCATCTCAGCAAGTGTTTGACTGTCAACTTTAAGCCCCCTCCACGCAAAATTAACATCGACAGTGCGCGGCGTACCTTCATCATTGCGGATTTTCAAATCAACCGGCCGAACACTCCTGACAGAATTTTCGCCCTGGTCCAAAGTTATGTATCTGTCATTCCATCGCCCTGACACGGATTCCGGATTAGCCTCAATAATTTCCCAAAACATAGGTGTTAAGACCATTTTTGGTTCACCATCTGTGCCTGTATTTACGGCTAACTCCACACCCCTCTCGACCCGCTTTCTCTGCTCGCCGATAAAAAAATCGGAAGGCTGGTCTGGTTTAAAGTATCTGACTTGGTACTTTTCAAAATAATCATACTCGGTTGTGCCCGGGTTATAGGGATTTCTCAGCCGGTTAACATTAGGTGTAAAAGAAAGGACATCACCATCAACTTTCAAGTCACCACCGCCGTCAGTCCATGTGTCTGCAGAAGCACTGCGTTTATCCCAATTTAACTTAAATTCCCGATCATTATTAACGTCAGGCGCAGCTTCTTCCACGGTTTCGGTTTGCTCTTCTTTTTTAGCGTTCACAAATTTAATAAGATCCGCGCCCGGCATGTCATCGCCTTTATCAATTGCTGCCTGTGCAGTCCGGATAAATGTATCAATGTCTGTTTGGGCATTTTTAATACCAATTGCCATTTCGACTATAACTTTTGCCGATTTTTCCCCGTGCATTTTGCCCAACTTTTCGATGAGTGCTCTATTTTCCTGTATTTGCTCGGCAGTATTATTTTGCGCAACCGTTTGTGCTAAAAGTCCTACATCACCTTTCCCATCTATGAAATAAGTTTTTTGAGCTTCTGCTACTGCACTTGCGCTATCCACGTCAATTCCCATCCTTTGGAGAAATTCTGCTTCCGGCTTACCTTTATATTGGTCAAAAAATTCTTGCATTTTCCCCTTCCACCTTTCCAACTGTTGTTCAAACGTCATATCCTTAAACGGACTGTTATCACCCCTCCAATACTCTTTGCGTTCATCAAGCGAGACCTTATTAGCCTTTTCGGTATCAATAGGCCCGCCCTCTGCAATTGCCTCAATTTTTGCTTTATCTATTCCCGTAGATATTTCACCTCCGAGAAGAAGAATAGCCTGAGCTCCTGCCGTTTCCGCGCTAAGCAATTTTGTTTCTGCGTCAGCATTTACCTCAGTGGTTATGACATCAGGCGTATTATTTTCACCCGGCTGTTCAGCAGTCTGAACCTGATTTTCTGCGAGATTGTTTTCACTAACCCTGACACTGTCTGCCAATAGTTGATCGTTTTCCGCCTGGATCAGTGCTCCAGTCTGCGTTTGTTGCTGAACTTGTTCCTGTCTCCTGATTTCTTCTAAAGCCTCCTTTATGCCTGGATGCTTTTCAGCGTAGGCTGCTGCTTTTTCCGGATATCTTTCTGCAAAAGCTCTCCAACCACGCATACTTTGGCTTCTATTTGCCCTTTGCCAAGTGATATCAAAACCAAAACTTCGGTCTTTGACCTCGTTATTTGTAGCTACAATAATGTCATCTTCTGTAAGTTTTACTGCTGGGTCTAGCCGAGGGTCTTCATAAACACGGGTTTTCTCCTTAATATCATAAGCAGTTGCATCATCAGGATATCTTTCTCTGAAAACCCTCTCGGAATCTGATTTCAAAGTGGGTTTGTCTCTTTGGCTTCGGTCAAGATATCCAAGGTTGTAATTTTGTCCGGCCTCGGTTAAAAAATCCTCCCCAGGGTGCTCCATCAGCCATTTTTGTTTTAACTCCTCACGAATATTTAAATATCTTGGATCTAAATCCAAACCTTCTGCAGGAGTACCATGTATTTCTGTATTATCAGGACTATTGCCCTTTCCCTTTTTAACTCCGAATTTACTTTCGCGATAATCATCTGTTGTATTAAAACGCCTATATTTTTTTCTGCCGGCAGCAAGATTTTTCAAGTCTGTCCGGTCTTTAATTCTGGGTTTATCTTTGTTCAAAGCGCTAAGTGCTCCTGAAACACCCAAGCCATCTGTTTTTTTTGATTTTTGTTCTGGTTGCCCTTGCGGTCGGGAGAACTCAACCTGAGTATCTCCGCGCATTTCCGCACTAACCGGCCCTTTAGCCATTTTTAACCATCCTCCTTACCGAAGCACGTAATTTTTCAATCATTTCGGCCTTGTGCTTATCATCCTGCTCGGAGAGTATTTCAAAAACCACGCTTGCAAGCTCGGAAGCTTTATCATCTAGTTGGGGAATCACTTTTAAAAGCTCGTCGTGCGATATATTTTCGGGGACCGCATCAAGAACCAATTCGGCAATTTCTGCCGCCCTGTCACCTGTTATTTTGCCTTGTGTAAGCTGGCTTTCCAAATCCTTTACTATCAGGGCTTCAAGTTTGTGGCGAAGCGTTACGTTATTTGTATCAGTCATACGCCAGCTTATTTTTCAAGATTTTTCAAAAGCGCTCCGGTAATTGCCATAAGCACAAGACCAATAACAGCCGAAGCCCACCCATTTAAATCTACAAACAATTTCCCCAAACCCGTTGTGAATAAAGAGAAACCTGCTGCCCCCAAAAGTAGTGAAAGCAGCTGGCTATTACGGATCCTTCTCACCGGCGGGGATTTTCCAAGAAGCTTAACGACCTTCACGGCTGTCTCGTCGGCTAATTTTTCTGGGTCAACTTTGGTGGTTTTTATTTGTTCTTCGTTTTGAGGCACCTTAATTTCATTTTAAACTATTCTACCTTCTGGTTGCCCTAAGGAACGTCCAGCGCAAACGGTCGGCAAAATTTAAACTTTTATAAAGGGCTTGCCTCAAAATTAAATCGTAGGTTCCAATATATTCAACATGCGCCGGGCCATAACCAGCCTTAAACCTATGGAAACCGTACCATGGATCACTTTCTTTGGCATCAGGTCCGAGTGCCCCCCACATATCAAAAACTCTCATGCTCATTTTTTTACCCAGTCGTATTGCCTCCCACGCAACCAAATTCGACGCCATAACATCGCGGTTTTCGCTGGAAGATCCTCCATAAGGGTAATAAAGCGTATCTTTAAAATTAAAAAGCATCCAGGCAACAAGTGGCCTTCCTTGATATTTGGCTACTAAAACCCTAGCCATCCCGGCAGGCATTAAAGTTTTCCAGGCTAATGTGTGGTATTCGGGCGTGTGGCCGAAATATTTTTGCCTATGGGTGGTGTCGAAATAAAGCTTCAGGTAAATTTCAAAATCGGCGTCTTTTGTTGATTCGTAAACCTCGACACCCTTTTTTTGCGCAACGCCTATGTTGTAGCGGGTTTTTGGATGCATAGCAGCCAGTAAATCTTGCTCACTTTTTGTAAGGTCTAATAAAAAATTGTAGCGGGTAAAAAGTGATTTTTTAGAAGGGGAGTATCCCAAAGACAGTATTTTTTCTTTTAAATCCTCCCGGGCAAAAACATTCGGTTCAATTTTGACAAAAGCAATGTTTTTTTCCTTACCGATATCAATAAGCGCTTTTGTCATGTCGCGGTCTGGCATCGGCCCCTTTGGCAGATATCCGACAGTCTGTGGAAAAATTGGCACCGGATGCAAAGTCAACTGATAGGCGCCAACCATTGTGTTGCCATTGAATTGCCCAAGCCTTACAAGATCCAGCCCTGTGCTTTTTCTAAACTCTCCCCACTCCCAGGATTGGATAATATGGTAAACGTGGCTGTTGTAATTTATTTTTTCTGTTTCTTCAACTTCTCGGACTATCATCAACTTATATACTAACCCGACGGGAAATATTTTTCAGCTTTCCTTTGTAATCTTACCGAATTCGCTAAAAAGTTTTCGTATTTTTGGGTCAATAACGACTTGGCAGTAAGGGGCAGTCCTGTTGTTTTCAAAATAATTTTGGTGGTAATTTTCCGCTTTGTAAAAATTTTTGAAAGGAACAATTTCGGTCACGATTTTCTTTTTATAAGTTCCGGATTTCTCGATTTCACCACGGATATCCTCGGCGATCTTTTTCTGCTTCTCGTCCCGGTAAAAAATCGCCGATCTGTACTCCGTGCCTACATCATTACCCTGCCTATTTAAAGTCGTCGGGTCGTGAAGTTTAAAGAAAACATCAAGCAGGGTTTCCAAACTGATTAATTTCGGGTCAAATTCAATTTGTATCGCTTCGGCATGCCCCGTTTTCCCACCACGCACCTGCTCATAACTTGGATTTTCAACAGACCCGCCGCTATAACCGGGCATAACCGAAATCACACCCATAATTCTTTGGAAAATTGCCTCCGTGCACCAAAAACACCCACCAGCAAGCGTTATTGTTTCTATTTTATTGTCTATATCAGGCATAACGACTCTTCCCGACTAAATAGTACTGATCAGCTCTTCCGGAATATCGATAACAAACCTAGAAACTAAATTAGAAGAAGTTGTCCCGAAATAAAGCCGCTGAGAAGCATAGGTCAAATATAGCTTTTTCCTCGCTCGCGTCATTCCAACATACGCCAAACGCCTTTCCTCTTCAATTTCCGAAACATCCAGCATAGACCGTGAATGGGGGAATAGACCTTCCTCCATGCCGATTATAAAAACATGGTCAAATTCCAGCCCCTTTGCCGCATGAATGGTCATCAAGGTCACCACATTAGTATCCACTTTTCCTTCGTGGGATTTTTCCGGTGTAATTTTACCTTCCATCAAGGCAATATTCTCAAGAAGCGTTTGTAAATTTTCGTATTCGGAGGCAACGGACTTAAGCTCTTTGACGTTTTCAACGCGCATCAAACCCGCATCTGTCCCATCATCTAAAAGCTGGATATAATCAGTACTTTCCAAAACCTTATCGATAAGCTCGGCGGGCGTCGGCATTTTTTTCTTGTTTTTTAATTTATCGGCCATTTCTAAAAACTTTTTAAACCTTCCCTTACCGAGTTTTTCAACCCGCATCCTGGAAACATCATCCAGCGGGTTTTCGATAATCCTAAGATAAGCAAGGACATCTTTAACTTCTTTTCGCTCGTAAAACCTTACCCCGCCATAGATCCTATAAGGGACGTTATTGTGCAGTAGCGCTTCCTCAATCGTTCGCGATTGGGCATTTGTCCGGTACAAAACGGCAAAAGACCCAAAACCTTCTGCAGAATTCAAAATCCTGTCAACCGCAAAATTTGCTTCGTCAATTTCATTTTGGGCGTTGTAAATTGTAATCCGCTCGCCGTTTATATTTTTCGTCCACAAATTCAAAACCGGATGCGCTTTATTTTTGGAAATAACGGCGTTTGCAGCCGAAAGGATATTGCTGGTGGAACGGTAATTTTGCTCCAAATTAAAGACCCGGGCATTGGCAAAGTCCCGCTGGAAATTTAAAATATTTCGAAAATCCGCCCCCCTAAAAGAATAAATAGCCTGCGCCGCGTCACCGACAACCGTTAGATTTCCGTGAACTGAAGCAAGTTGTTTTGTCAGTACATATTGGGCAGTATTAACATCCTGGTATTCGTCGACCAGAACATATTTAAACCTGGAAGAGTACTTTTCTAAAATATTCCGATTCTTCTCGAATAATTTAACGGTCTTAAAAAGCAGGTCATCAAAATCACAGGCACCAATTTTAGAAAGCTCCTGCTGATAATCGACATAAACTTTGGTTGCTGTTTCCCCAAAATATCCGCGGGCAAACTGTCTGTAATCTTCCGGATCTAAAAGTTCTCCCTTGGCAGAAGAAATGGCACCTAAAATTGAGCTTGGCCTAAAGTGCTTAGTGTCGATTCCAGCAGCCTTCATTATTTTTTTAACTAAAGTTAGTGAATCATCGCTGTCGTAAATCAAATATCCGGAAGGCAAGCCAATATATTTGCCCTCAATCCGCAAGAGTTTTGCGCAGAATGCATGGAATGTCCCGACAAAGGGCATATTGTTTGTCATAAATCGTGCATTGGGATCTTTATCTTTTCCGATTAACGATGAACTATGAACCATTAACTTCATGATCCTTTCC
>Ga0209210_1000491_pt1 | contig 41615 bp, 41 predicted proteins | sample RifGroA1_FD_183991 | JGI IMG/M metagenome (GOLD analysis project Ga0209210, IMG submission 183991) | Contaminated groundwater microbial communities from Rifle, Colorado, USA - Rifle Groundwater A1 (SPAdes) (version 2) | ecosystem: Environmental > Aquatic > Deep subsurface > Groundwater >...
TTCATCAGTTACAGGATCTTTTTTAAAACTTCTGACCGATCTTCTGTTTACAATTGCCGGTAGTAACATAAAAATTCTCCTCTTTTTTAAAATGTGTTAATATTTTAATACTAAATTACTAAAATGAAAATTGGTACTTTTCTTACCATTGAAAATTACGATTGGATAAAAAGTTTTGACATTTTAAAAAAATACGATTTTGAATTTTTTGAATTGATGCCGGAATTTATAACTCCTTCTATTATTTCTTCATTAAAAAATACCGTTACCAATAAAGAAATAATTCTTCATGCTCCTTTTATCGAACCGAATTTAGTAGCGGCAAGTGATATCATTAGGAAAGCTGCTAAAGAATATTATTTAAATAATATGTTGCCATTAATAAATATTTTTCGTCCTAAAGTTGTTACAACACATCTTGGATCAAAACATAAATTATATAAGGAAATAAATTTTCAAGAATTACTAGCTCTATATAAAATTATCCCTGAAATGACATTTGAGAATATGATTGGAAAAGGTAATTTTTGGCATGCATCATACCCAAATACTGAAAAACAAATTGACGAGATAATTAAAAAAACTAATTTACCGATGACATTTGATGTCGGACACTGGTTAAAACAAAATATAGATGTTTATCAATTATTAAAAAAATATTTACCTCAAATCAAAAATATCCATATTCATGATCTGGCTAATGGAAAAGATCATCAAACTATTGGTACAGGAATTTTGGATTTAAAGAAATTTATGAATATTTTGAAAGAAAATAAATATAACGGATATTTATCTATTGAATTAATTCCCGATAATCTCTCCGGTGTAATTTCTTCTTACAAGCTATTAAAGAAATATATTTAATATATATTATTGTTCGAATACCGCTTTGCGGGAAGAGAACTATACCTCTAATAAAATTTTTCGTTTAATCCCCGAAATTCTCGAATTGTTTGATGATATTTATTTTGGATTTCTTTTTCTAATTTATAGTAAGCATCATCGATTTTTTCTAAAACATAATTAGGTAAAATTATTTCATTCGATTTTAAAGCTACTATCAGATGTTCTGTACCTGTTTGACCAACAATTACAAAACCGGTAAATTTTTGATGTAATGCCCAAGAAATTGATAATTTTCCAATAGTAATTCCTAAATCTTTCGCAATTGAAGATAGATTTTCTTTTACCCAATCTGAAATAATATTTACTTTTTCTGGCAACCAATCAGATCGTCCAATTCTTAAATCTCCCTGGCGTAAGTTTTCAAATCCTTCAAATACTTTCCCACTTAATTGACCTCTATCAATAACCTGATAAGGTATTAATTTTATTTGCTTATCAAGCAAATAATGCACAAAATCTTTATCAATACTTCTGTTTATAAGACTAAATCTATTTTGAATATATTTCACTTTTCCAAATTTATTGTATTCTTTTAGTTCTTTAAGATTTACATTTGATACTCCAATGTCTTTAATTTTTCCCGACTTTTGCAATTTCATAAGAGCTGAAATTGTTTCATCAAAAGGAGTATTTGGATCAGGAGAATGAACAAAATATAAATCAATATAGTCAAGATTAAGCCGTTTTAGGGATATCTCACATTCTCTAATTATGTCTTCGTATTTACTGCTTTTTTGAAGAGTTTGGAAAGTTTTTCCTTCAACATCAATAAATCCACATTTAGTAGCAATGTAGAATTTATCTCTGGGGTACCCTTTTAATGCTTTTCCCAATAATCTTTCAACTTCTCCAAAACCATACATCGGCGCTGTATCTATATAATAACCACCACTATCTAAGAAAGTGTGTACAATTTTTTCAGCATTATTTTCTGTTACTTTCGAAAAAACATTAGCTAAAGGAAATGTGCCCAAACCAACTCTATTTTTCATATCATTTCTTAAAATCTTTATATCTTATTTCAAATATCTTTTTGGCAAATAATTCTTTTTTGATATTATACTTTTCTTGGACTGTCGTTCAATATCTTTTCTGGTTCTACCTGCAACCATTCCGCCATCTTTGGCATCTTTTTCTAATTTCGTAAATCCATATGAATCTCTATCTCTGTGAAATTTAGTTGTAGTTGCTTCACCTAACATAGTTAAGATAAGTTCAATGTCATTCATGTGATCCCGTAAATTTTCGCGTTTTAATTGTTTAAGCTTTTTATAATCATCAACTGTCAATCCAAATGCACCTTTCATAATGTCATTAGTCAAAATTGCATATTCTAAATTTTCTTTTGCACCCCGATTTTTCCACTCATCAGTCAATTCATTTCTGATAGCAATTCCCCGCACTCTTTTTTCTATCCAATCTTTTTCATAACCTTTCTGGGTATAAATTGTTTTCATTCGTTTCATGGCAATTTCCGGATCTTCAATTTCCTGAATTCTTTCATAGCCAACTCTGGCCAACCATCTTTTAAAAGGCTCTGCTTTGGGAGAAGGAATTGATTGGATGATACGGAATATTCCTTCAGTATTAGCACAATTTAATCTTTGTGGTCCTCCAGCAGTTTGAATCAAAAGGGGGGTGGCAATTTGCACCCATCCTTTAGCCAATTCTTTATCTCTTCGCCTCATGTCTTTGATATATCCATCAGGTTGAATTGAATCAGTTAAAGCAGTTATCACATCAACAATAACAAACCACCACTCATTATTAAAAATAGTTCTTCTGATTTTTCTGCCTTTAAATATGGCAATTTTGTTTTCTGGATTTTGTTTCATAAATTCTTTTTTAATTCATTAATTGCTTTTTGGGTAAATGGCTCTATATTTAGATTTTTTAATTTTTCTAAATCAAACCATTTTGCTTCCTGGATTTCTTTTTGATCAAGTTGGAAATTATTATTTTCTGTTTTGCAATAGCATTCTAAAAAAATAAAATGTGCTTTACGAAAAAAGTTTTTCGGATTTATAGCATCAAAAACTGCAAAGACTTTCACCAACTTTGCTTTTAATCCGACTTCTTCAAGAATTTCCCGTTCAACAGCATGTTTGATAGTCTCTCCAACTTCTACTCTTCCACCAGGAACAGACCACATTACTCCTCCCCATTTATGGGATTTAATTAATAATAGTTGGTTTTGGCGATTTACAATAAATGCTCCTACCACTGGTTGAGGATATGTTTTTTCCATAGTTTTATTTGCCTTGCCCTCCATAGCTTTAGCGAAGGAGGGTCATTCCCAATCTAATCGGGAATCCTGATAAATGTCATGCTGAACTGGTTTCAGCATCTAATTGAATTTAGATCCTGAAATAAATTCAGGATGACCAGTGAACAAGATCCCCGGGTCAAGCCCGAGGATGACAAAATTTAAGACTATTTTTCTAATTTCCCATAAATTCTGCGTAGTCCAGCGCCTAAATTTTCTTCTTTAATAATTTTAAATTTTCCTAAAATCCCTGTGTGTTCCACATGAGGTCCGCCGCAAATCTCTTTTGAAAAAACTCTCAAATCTTTATTCCCTGAGCTTGCTTGTGATGAGCTTGCCGAATCCATCGAAGGGTTTCCTACTGTATATACTTTCACTTTTTCCGGATAACGTTCGCCAAAAAAAGCCAATGCGCCTTTTTTGATTGCTTCTTCGTAAGTCATTACTGCAAATGAAACCGGCAAATCTTTTTTAATTTGTTCGTTAACTAAATTTTCCACTTTGGTAATTTCTTCAGGAGTCAATTTTTGGGTATGGGAAAAATCAAAGCGCAATCTTTCAGCTGTAATGTTGGAACCTTTTTGTGAGACGTTATTACCTAATGTTAACCGCAATGCTTGATGCAATAAATGTGTTGCAGTATGAAGCTTAATCACCGCTTCACTTTGATCTTGTAATCCGCCTTTAAACATTCCTTTTGCAGCGGTTCGTGATTGTTGTTGGTGTTTCATCATAGCTTCTTGACACTCTTTCATAGTTTTATTATCAAATGCTAATCCCCACCCAGTCATAATTTCTTGTGAAATTTCTGGGGCTAATCCATAAGTCTCATAAATTCTAAATACTTCATTTCCATCTATTCTTATTATGTTATTAGAAATATTACCTTGAGGGACTTTCTCTGGATCAATACCACCTATAGCTCTACCAAAAATCTTTTTTAAGGCTTTTATTCCTTCTTCTATTGTTTTTCTAAACTTATCAACCTCTTGAGTTATAATTTCGTTAATTTCAGGTACTTTTTGCTCAATATATGGATAAACTTTAATATAGGGAACAACAAGCTGAGCAAAAGTATTTGATAACCACTCATCACCAACCATACCTAGTTTACGTGAATAGACCATTGCTCTACGAATCAATCGACGAAGCATATAACCTCTTTCTTTGTTTGAAGGTGCAACACCATCAGCAACCATAAAAATAGCTGCTCTTAAATGATCAACAATAATCCTGTATGGTTTTGGATCTTTTGAATATATTTCACCGGATTTTCTAATAGCTTCTAAAGATTTTATTGCTTCTATAAAAAAATCGCTTTTGAATACATCTGGGTTATTGTTTACTGCAGCAGTTAATCTTTCCAAACCTCCTCCAAAATCAACATTTTTCTGTTTTAACGGTTTAACAAAACCATCTGCTTGTTTTTGATACTCCATAAAAACTGAATTTCCAATTTCCAAAAATCTTCCGCAATCACAATTAGGATGACAAGGTTTATCTTTAAATTTTGAATTCTCGTGAAGTTTTAAATTTTCTCCAAAATCATAAAAAATTTCCGAATCAGGTCCACCTGGTTCTCCTGCTGGCATTTTTTCAGGAACTCCTGACCTTGACCACCAGTTTTTTTCTGCTGGATAAGTAAAAATTCGCTCGTTTAACTTGCCCGCCATAGTTTTAACGTCGGTGGGTTTTACATCAATACCAACCTGAGAAAATAATTCCTGCCAAATATTAATTGATTCCATATCTTTAGGTACTGATTTATTTCCTTCAAATACAGATACATAAAGTTTTTTAGGGTCAAGTTTTAATTCTTTAATCAAAAATTCCCAAATCCATGACAGTTGTTCTTTTTTAAAATAGTCACCTAATGACCAATTACCCAACATTTCAAAAAAAGTTGTATGCCGGTTATCTCCGACTTCATCAATGTCTTGAGATCTAAATGATTTTTGGGAATTGACTAATCTTTTGCCCAACGGATGCGGTTGACCTAATAAATATGGCACTAATGGCTGCATACCAGAGGAAGTAAAAAGTGTGGTCGGATCATTTTCCGGAACAAGAGAAGCTGATGGAATTTCCTTATGTCCGTGGCTCACAAAAAATTGAATATATTTTTGCCTAATTTCACTTGAAGTCATATGGAGAAATTATAACATTTTAACTGCTTATTGACATAGCGTACGTTTTGACGTACTATAAGTACATATGAATAATTTACCTACAACCCTAACTACTAGTGAGGCTAGAATCAACATATATAACATGATGAAACAAGTTGGTAAGAATTTGCGCCGGTTTATTATCACTCATGAGGGTAAACCAACGGCAGTTTTAATGCCTATTGAGGATGTTGAATCTTTAGAAGAAACTAATGAAATATTGGCTGATAAAAAGTTAATGCGAGATATCCGTCAGGCTAAAAAAGACATTAAAGCCGGTCGTGTTTATTCTTTGGAACAAGTTAAAAAAGAATTAGGAATTAAATGAAAATCGAGTTTTCTCAAAAAGCCAAAAAACAGTTAACCAAATTACCTAAAAAAGAATCTAAAAAAATTATCCGTAAAGTCGAAACTCTATTGACCAATCCATATTTAGGAAAAAAACTTACCGGAAAACTAAAAGAAGAATATTCTATGCGTGCATGGCCATATAGAATTCTTTATTCAATAAATATGAAGCGAAAATTAATTTCAATTGAAATTATCCAACATCGTCAAGGAGTTTATAAATAATTATGAATCTAGTAAAAAAATCACAAACTAATAAATTTGCAGCTTGTCAATCTACAACTATTTTTGAATATCTGATGAAAGATCCTGAAATCAGTGGAGCTGTAGCAAAAATTAACGGTAGATATCCGGAAACAGGATTTTCTCTGAATGAAAAATCTAAAGAATTAGTTTATGTAATAGAGGGTAATGGAAGAATTATTCAAACAAATAAAGAAATAACTATTCAAATCGGGGATGTGATTTTATTGAATCATAATGAAAAATTTGCCTGGGAAGGAAATATGAAAATATTCATGGTAACTGTTCCTAAATTCGATCCCCAACAACACAAAATAATTAAATAGATTGCCACCCTTCGACAAGCTCAGGGTAAACTATCCTCGCAATGACAAAACTATTATCCCACTTTCACCAACACCACTCCTGCTAACATGATGAGCGTTGCCAACCAAGTATGTTTTGGAGGTTTGTCGGCAAATATAAAGAAACTTAATAACATGACTGTTGCAATCTGTGTTTGTCTTAAAACTACAGATAAAACTACAGGGCCTGACATAAATGCGTAAAAAAGTGTGATAACTGAAAATGCATAAATTAATCCCACAGCTAACAATGTCCAAAAATGCGTTTTTATTTTGGAAAAAATTTGCGATTCTTTTTTCATCAAATATAAAGTAAAGGGAATGACTGTCACGATATTTTCCATCAAATATGTAAAATTTGGATTTGAGGGGCTCACATTATTTAATGCGGTTTTATCAAAAATTGATACAAAACTTCCTATCAACATCGCCAATAAATAAAGCATGGTATTTTTATTTTTAAATAAAAGCGTGATCGGTTGCCAAAATCCTTCATGAACACTTTCAATATTTAAAAAATACGCTCCACTGATGATACATGTCATACCGAGAAAATTTATAATGGTTATTTGTTCACCTAAAAAAATTAATCCCCAAATATATAAGAAAAATGTACCAAAACAGCTTAAAGGCATTAGTTTTGATAACAATCCTACCTGAACCGCCTGAGTAGACCACAATTTGGCAAAAGTGAAAAATAAAGCAGAACTGCAAACTCCCACCCAAAATAATAAATTTAAACTATTAATTGGATTTGGCAAACATAAAGCAATCAGTACTGGTATTGGAAATACAATTATCGCCCAAGTGATCAAAACCGGACTAATTCTTTTGAGTGAATGCTTGATGTAAATAGTAGAAACTGATGCAAAAATAGCTGAAATTATTCCCCACCAAAACCACATAATGAAATGATTATACTATAGAATGAAGTAAATTAAGTTTTCCGGGGGATGTTTTTGAATAAGCGTTTTTTGAGTTCTGCAGTTGCTTGTCTGCCCCGCTCCTGAATAGCTTCAATATGGGATAAAGTATCATAAGCAGTTGTGGTTGCCTGTTGGGTGGCCGTTTCCTTTACTTCAATTGCTTTTTCCAAGACTTTTTCCTCTAATACTTTACTTTCAGCAATTAATTCTTTTCCCTTTTCAACCAATTCTTCACCTTTGCCTTCCAATTCCCCAACTTTTTCCTCTATTTTTTCGCGGGCGTCATCCCAAAAATCCAATCCTTCTTCTTGAAGTTTTTTGGCTAATTTTTTGCCTTTTTCCGTACCTAATAAGACAATCAAAAATGCGCCGATTAATCCGCCTAAAAATAAGCCGATCCAAAATTGATTGTCATGATGAGTATTTGTCTGTTCTTGCATATAATATTTTTAATGTGAGCATGTGAAAATTTTCGAAGATCGCATTCGAGGAGGGACGATTACTTTATTTAACAATAAAAAGCTTTATCCCGATCGAGTTGCGGATCAAGAAAATTTTTACTGCGAACAATTAAAAGATTGCCATTCCACCAATTGGCAGATCGTAATGACAAATCTTAATCTTCTTTTTCCTTTTTCTTCCCAAAAAAATTGACTACTTTTAATCCGGTTTTAATTCCTTCAAACATGCCGGACATACCTGTTACAGATTTGGAAATACCGCCTGTCACGCGTCCTGCATCATCCAGCATTTTATTCATTTTCTCAACAGTTTTTTTAAATTCTGCCAGGATAAAAGCAATCTGAATACCAATAACAGAGAGTAAAATAGTTAAAACAGTTACAACGATAGTAAGTAAGACTTGTGTTGTATCCATAGGCCCGCCTGCAGTTGCCTGATGCAACAGCATCTGGCGGGCAGGCAGTTTCAAATTTTATAATTCTAAAGAACTGAATTTAATTTAACATTTATACGTTGATGCGTCAATTGGTAAGCCGGGTAACTTTGCGGATAACGGTAGTTGTTTCTCCACCTCGATTTTTAGCCTCAATGACAATCGTATTATTTCCTAGGTCAAGATTTATATCTTTGAAAAACTTGCCATCGCTGGTAACTAAAATCGGTTCGTTATTTATGGTCAAAGTTGCATCTCTATCAGTGTCTCCATAAACAGATATTGATGGATTTTTTATAACTAACTCTTCTTTGGGACTAATTACCAAAAGAGGTGGTGGTGCATGCAAATCTTTAAATTGTTTATAAAAATAAACTGATAATCCGATTACTAATAAAACTACAAAACCCAAAATTGCTTTATTCGGAGTAAGTTTAACTTCATCTGTCAAAGGCTCTTCGATAATCTTTGGTTGTTGTTTTTTTATCTGCGCATACTGACGTCTGAATAAGGCTAAAATGGTAGCGCTTTTGAGCGATAAAAACTCACTGTAATTTTTGATAAAACCCTCAATATAGGGAGATGGGGGTAATTTATTGAAATCATCTGCTTCAATATGGGTAACATGTCTGGCACGGATTTTGGTGGCTTTTTCTACCTGTTCCAAAGTAAATCCTCTTTTGAGCCTTTCATCCTGTAAAATTTGGCCGATTGTCCGCATAATATTCCGCTTGTCTAATTAGACTAATTTGTCTAATTTGAGAAAGTTTTATACTTAAGAAGTGTTTGTTGATTCCGTTGTTTGAGCTGGAGCATTCATTTGCGCAAAATATTCATCTGGATTTCTAACCAGCACATCTCTGGGTTTTGCTCCGTCTCCTGCTCCAACAATCCCAGCCTGTTCCATTTGATCCAAAATCCTCGCTGCTCTTGCATAACCTACTGATAACCTTCTTTGTAAAAGTGAAGCTGATGCTTTATCATACTGACAAACAGTTCTGACAGCATTTTCAAACAAAGCATCTTTTCCATCAGCTCCGGTGGTTCCCCCTGAACTTTTTTTCCAAGCTGAAACCGGAATACTTGTGACTTCTTTTGTATATTCAACAGGTGCGTTTTTTTGCTTTAAGAAAGTGACTAATTTTTCAACTTCTTTTTCTGAAACATAAGTTCCTTGTATGCGGGTTGGTTTGGCCTGTTCAGGCGGAATATATAACATATCACCCCGGCCTAATAATTTCTCAGCCCCGGGCATATCGATAATGACCCGGGAATCTATCATGGATGTGACGTTAAATGCGATCCGGCAAGGAATATTAGCTTTGATAAGACCGGTGATGACATTTACTGACGGCCTTTGCGTGGCAATTACCAAATGAATTCCTGTAGCTCTTGCCATTTGAGCTATTCTACAAATTGCTTCTTCAACTTCAATCGGAGCAAACATCATCAAATCCGCCAACTCATCAACTAAAATCACAATATAGGGTAAAGCTTGAAAACCGGATGCTTCATTGAATGAATCTATATTTCTTACGCCAATTTCAGCAAATAATTTATATCTGCGTTCCATTTCTCCTACTGCCCATTTCAATGCTGACAATATTTTATCAACTTCAACAATAACAGGCGTCAATAAATGCGGAATACCGTTATACCCAACTAACTCCACTCTTTTTGGATCGATTAAAATTATTTTTACTTCTTCAGGTGTGGCTCTGTATAAAAGCGAACAAATCCAGGAATTGACTAAAACTGATTTACCTGAACCTGTCGTACCGGCAATCAAAACATGGGGCATTTTGGCAATGTTAGATGTCAAAGGATTACCTGACACATCAAGCCCCAATGCCACAGTGAGTTTGGATTTGGCCAATCTCATATTGTCTGATTGCAGCATAGTTTTCAAAGTTACAAATTCCAAAGATCTGTTGGGAATTTCAATACCGACTAAATTTCTACCCGGAATCGGGGCTTCAATTCTTATTTGACCAGTAGGAGCTGACAGAGCAAGTGCCAAATCATTTGAAAGCGCTGTAATTTTGGAAATTTTTGTACCCTTTGCAATATCCAAAGCATATTGAGTAACTGCCGGACCTAAATTCACCTCTGCCACTCTTGCCTGTATCCCAAAACTATCCAAAGTTGCTTCAATAATATCTGCACTTTTTTTAAGATCCCCTCTGTCTGCTTTGTGAGTTGAGGCATTTTCCAATAAATTAATCGGTGGATATTCCCAAATAGTATTGCCGTTTGTTTTTGGCGGATTTACCACTAATTCTTTCCCTAACGCATCGGCAATTTTTGGCGGTTGTTTGATCACCGGCCCCGTCTGCTGTGGATTTACTGCAGGAGGCATCATCGGTCTTCTTGTATCCTGTCCGCCACCTTTTATCTGCATTGGCATTTTTGCATTGGGAAAAATGCCTTTTTTATCATCTTTCTTTTGAGACTCTCCACTACCTTTGAAAACCTGTAAAATCACGCCAAATGCTTGCGCTACAATATTGACTGCCTTATCCAAAGACGTGTTTAACATCACTACAAATCCGATCGCCATTACTAAAATCATTATTAAAGAAGTACCGGGGGAAGTTATCAACATCGTCATTTCATTCCACAGCAAATTGCCGACTTCTCCACCCTGACCTAAAACAATAATTGGTCCAGTAATCAAAATTGAACCGATTGATAGATTAGGTTTGGATAAAAATGTTTTTGACCCTAATACTAACAGGCCTAAAAAAAATAAATTAAAGGGTAATAAATATATGCCAAAGCCAATTTGCGCATAAAGTAATGTATATAATTTGGTTAACAATTGACCCTGTCTTCCCCATGACAGAAAAATCAAACCAGCAGCACCTAAAAGCAGCATGGAAAAAATTGAATACAGCGTTTGTTTTTTTAATTTAAATTTGCGTTTGCCTCTGTGAGCAATAAATCTGCGTCTAGCCATAAAAAGATAATAAATCCTAAACTCTAAATCCTAAATTCTAAATAATTTTTTGAATTTAAAATTTGTGGTTTTTTTAGAGTTTAGATTTTTGTATTTACCTGCCCGCATTGCTTGCGCAAAGCGCTAGCAGGCGAGGAGTTTTTGTGCTTAATCAGTATGGCACAGCTTAAAAATTTTTGCAACCGAAATGTACTATTGCAATCGCATATAACTCATGTAATAATAAAAATCCAAAAAATTTATTTTATTTTTTAAAAAAATTATTATGACTGATAATATAAAAGATCCAATTGAAGAAGCAGAAATCGTGGCAGAAACTCCTAAAACTGTTAACCCTTCTCCGCCACCCGTAGCTGCTTTTGATATTGCCGCTTACAATGCCACACTTGAGATAGTCAGGAGAAGAATTGGGATTTTGGAAAAAGCCAAAGGACAACTGAAGAAACTTAAAGAAATGTATCAGGATATTTTCGTCAATGATGCCAAATATAACCAAGAGGATAAATTGGTCAAAGAAGCCATGAAAAAACGCAAAGACGTGCAATCTCAACTGGCTCATCGACCCGAAGCAGCAGATTTAAACGGTAAAATTAAAGATTTAAGTGAACAAATAAAAGATAACGAAGCTTCACTTTCTGATGAACTCATGGAATATTACAAAACCGCAGGAGTAACGGAAATTGAAGATGAAAACGGCCAAGTACAGGAATTTACCATCGTTATCCGCCTCAAACCTAAAAAAAGAGTGGAATAGCTTAAAATAATCTCCTGCAAAGCAGAGGATCTGGCTTTGCCAGACAATCATCTAATCAACTAATAAATTTTATTGTATTACTTTTGTTTCCCTACAAAAAATTATTGCCTGAGCGTAGTCGAAGGCTATCCTTGATATAACCCTTCGACTCTTCCGCCAGCTGGCGGATTCGCTCAGGGAATAAAATGTACAGAAGTTTAAATTATATTTTTTCATCTTTTTTCTTCCTGGTATAATACCTTTATGATCATCACAAAGAAATCTCCATTTACTAAAGAAGAAATTATTCAGTTGCGTGAAAAATTTGATGTTTATATAAAAACCGTGATCGATGTTGATCAAAAAATCTGTTCAGCAGGTTGTGATCGGCATTTTGAATCAGAAAAAATTTTACTTGAACAAGGAGAAAAACAGAAAAATCTTTGGGGTGGAGGTATAGATTTAGAAACTAAAACAGTAGATTGTAATTCATTTATAAATATCCGCCCATCACAAAAAAATACCAGTAATGAAATACAGGATCCAGTTTTAAGACAAAACTTTGAAAAATTATCTAAATATTTTTTTAATATTATTTTCTAAATATGACAAATCAAATAATACTTGCATCACTTGCCATGGATCTAAAAAGGGCAGCATTAGGATTAAATCGAAAATCTTTTGTCATGGCTGAAAAATTTTCCCAAGAAGCACTACAAAGACAAAAAGAAATTGACATTACCTCGTTACCGACTTATTTACAACAAATTCTAAACTCTTTACCTAATAAAATAAATTCTTCTGAAGATGAAAAAAAAGCAGAAGATATGTTAATGTACAGTACTCTGATCCAAAACTATGCTTTAAATGATAAAACATAAAGGAGATATAATGAACAAAATAATTCAAGAGGATGCAAAATATATTGGCCGTGACTTCCCTGCTGAACTTATTGAGTATTCAAAAACTCAAGGAAGTTTTGTTTATGATGCAAAAGGAAATAAATATATTGATTTTTTGATGGGTTGGAATATTGGTAATGTCGGTTGGGGTGTAAAAGAAATTCGCGAAGTAATTAAAAATTACAATGGACCAGATTATGTTAATCCTTCAAGTTTATATGCACCTTGGGTTGAATTGGCAAAAATATTAATCTCTATTACTCCAGGTAAAATGGCTAAAGTATTTAGAGCAACTGGTGGAACAGAAGCTGTAGAAATTGCTCTTCAAGCAGCAATGTCATATACCAAAAGAACTAAATTTATTTCAATTGAAGGTAGTTATCACGGACATTCAATCGGAGCTATGAGCATAGGTATGTCTTATTTTCGAACACAATATTCTAATTTATTACCTAATTGTTACAAAATTGATCCGCCACTTGATGTTAGAGCAGCTGAAAAAGTAGTTAATTTGTTAAAAAATAGAGATATTGCTGCATATATTTCAGAACCAATAATAAATAACTTAGGTGTTGTTATTCCTACTCCAGAATTTTATCAAATAGTAAGTCAAGCATGTAAAAAAACCGGCACACTTTTTATCATGGATGAAGTAGCTACAGGATTTGGTCGAACAGGTATATTATTTGCCAGTGAACATTATAATTTACAACCTGACATATTATGCCTAGGTAAAGCATTAACCGGTGGATATGCAGCAATGGGCGCAACCTTAATGACAGAGGAAATTGCTAAATCTATGCAATGGAATTTTAGTTTTTATTCAACTTTTGGATGGCACCCGTTAAATACTAATGTTACAATTGCTAATTTGAAATATTTGTTAAAACATCAGAAAAAAATTCTAAATAATGTAAATAAAATGGAGAAATTTTTCCAAAACAAATTAACAAAAATAAAATATAAAATGCCAACAAATATAAGAATTAAAGGACTTGCAATCGGTATTGAGTTTGAGAAATCAGATTATGTTTATGAAGTTAAGAAACGTTGCTTGAAAAATGGTTTAATTGTTTCAGAACTAGGGAACAAAATATTGACTTTTTTTCCTGCATTAACGATTGATAAACAAACTGCGGAAGATGGATTAAAAATTTTTGAAAAATCACTTTAAGTTAGAGTAAATTTGAAAAATTATTTAGTTTTACCTTTTTTCTTTTGAGGTTTTTCTTCTTCCATTTTTTCATCAGGAAGACTCAATATTCCAAACATTAAAACACCTACTACAATGGGAATACCTATCAGTAAAAATACTGGCATATATAAAGCATAATAGCATAAATAACCAAATATGCAATAAAATTTTTACTTCCTTGCTAAATATGAATTGTTTGTATTATGATTAATATTAGTAAATCATTTTAAATAGCCAATTATTTTATTTATAAGGTATTGGGTCTGTATATAATAAAAAGATTGGTTAATGTATCTATGGCAAACACTCCTGCCGAAATATATTTTAATTTGCCATTAGGAGTATGTGCTTCTAAAGATCATGTATTTCTTTTTTATCTGCATCATCAAAAAGAAAAAGACACTTTTCAAGTAGATTCTAGTCGAGATGGAATTAATTTTAAGCGTCATCATAACTCTGCTCAAATTCGCAACAAACAAAAACGTAAAATTAAACTTAAATACTGTCGTGATTTTCGTATTTCCTTACTTGAAGATAAATATTTTTTAACCCATAAATACCAAACTCGCAGCCAAACCGACATATATGGCGCACTGTCACAAGATTTAATCAGGTGGAATCATATTGGAAAAATTAATGGTATTTCTGAAACCGCAATTTTAGTACCTAATTACCGCTATGAAAATATGCATGTGATGTATTTTGGCGATAAATCTATCCATATCGCCTTTTCTCAAAATTTGGATCAGTGGGAAGTAGGAGAAACAGTCTTACAATCAAAGACTGATTTTTTTGGAGATCTTAATCTTCAGATAGGAACATCATTTATTACCGATGAGGGTATTTTACTTTTCTATTTTACCCGTCAAACTGGCCCGGACTTTCAAAAATATTCTATTAACGCTTGCGTATTTGACAAAAATAGTCCTACAAAACTAATTCGTCTTTATGATAAACAGATTTGGGAATCTGATGAAACCTGGTCTAAGAAAAATATTTATCCTTTAGGTTTGGTTGATATACACGGACACTTAATTTCCTACTGGAGCATCGATAATAATCAGGTTGGAATGATAATGCATCCAGTTATCAAAAAGTGGACTCCACAACATAAATTTTTTTCTGCATATTTATTACAAAAACTCCGTCATAATCCAATTATTAAACCGATTGTCGATCACTTTTGGGAATCTAAAGCTACTTTCAATCCAGCAGCGTTTCATGAAGATGGAAAAGTACATCTGGTTTATCGAGCTATTGGAGATAAAGACGTATCGGTTTTAGGATATGCGTCAAGCCAAGACGGTATCAATATTGATTACCGATCATCCCAACCGATATATGTACCTAGAAAACAATTTGAATCAAGCACTCCATATCAACACAGCTCTCCTTATTCAACATTTGCTTCAGGTGGAGGGTGTTACGGAGGATGTGAGGATCCCCGAATTACTAAAATAGGCGATAAATTATTTATGACCTATGTGGCATATAATGGATGGCATCATCCCCGGATTGCTTTATCTTCAATAAAAGTGCAGGATTTCCTAGATCATAAATGGAATTGGGAAAATCCTGTATTAATTTCTCCGCCGGGTGTCGTAGATAAAAATGCTTGTATTTTTCCGGAAAAAATCAACGGTAAATATGTCATTTTACACAGAATATTTCCGAATATTTTGATTGATTTTGTAGATTCGTTAGATTTTGACGGACAAAATTTTCTAAATGGACAATATCAAATTTGTCCCCGTCCCGAATTTTGGGATAGCCGAAAAATTGGAGCTGGAGCTCCGCCCATAAAAACTGATGCTGGCTGGTTAGTAATTTATCAAGCAGTTGGAGATCAAGATCCTTCAAGATATAAAATAGGTGCGATGATATTAGATGAAAAAGATCCTTGTAAAGTCTTACATCGATCCAATAAACCAATATTAGAGCCTTTAGATTGGTATGAAAATGTTGGTCATAAATCAGGAGTAGCTTATCCATGCGGTGCTGTGATTTTAAAAGATAAATTGATGGTTTATTATGGAGGAGCTGATACGGTTGTGTGTGCAGCTTCCGCTCCGGTGAAGGAATTTTTAAACCATTTAACAACTTATGAAACCGCTGAAATGTCTCCAATTATAAAACCAGTAATTATTAATTAAAAATGATATACCTTGACCGATTTGTAGGAAATCCTATTTTAGAACCAAATCAAATAAATCCATGGGAAGCAGAAGCAGCTTTTAATGGCAGTATTATAAAAGAAGGAAATAAATTTTTTTTGCTATATCGGGCTCAATCAAAACTAACTATTATAGATAACAAAAAACTAGAAGTATCCACTATCGGTTGTACTGAAAGTATTGATCGTATCCATTTTGAAAACCGTAAACAATTCATTAAAAATGAACAAACCTGGGAAAAATTTGGTTGCGAAGATCCCAGAATAACCAAGATAGGAAATAAATTTTATATCTTCTATACAGCACTATCCAACAATCCGCCTAAGAGTCAAGGTATTAAAGTGGCTGTAGCTATTAGTTCAGACATGCAGGTAATTTCTGAAAAACATTTAGTCACACCATTCAATGCTAAAGCTATGGCTTTATTTCCGGAAAAAATCAATGACAAATTTGTTGCAATCTTGACTGTTAATACCGACATGCCACCGGCAAAAATCGCGCTAGTTTATTTCGATGATGAATCACAAATTTGGGATCATAATTTTTGGAATAACTGGTATAAAAACTTAGATCAACATGCGTTACCTCTATTGCGCAATCAATATGATCATTTAGAAGTAGGAGCAGTGCCTTTAAAAACGATTTTTGGCTGGTTATTAATTTACTGTTATATTAAAAATTATCAATCAAGCAATAAAACTTTCGGTATTGAAGCAGTTCTTTTAGATTTAAATAATCCTGCAAAAATTTTAGGTCGGAGTGAAAATCCTTTATTGGTTCCAGAAAAAAAATATGAGTTGTTCGGTAAAGTACCAAATGTAATTTTTCCATCAGGTAGTCTGATTTATAATCAAACTTTAGGCGTTTATTATGGCGCTGCTGATACAACCTGTTGTCTGGCTGCTTGTGATCTAAATCAATTATTAGAAGATTTGCTCCATCAACATGTAGCTGTCACTTTTGATAGAGATCACTTATCATTCCGCAGGTATTCTAAAAACCCAATAATAAATCCTATTCTGGAACATGAATGGGAGAATAAATATACACTCAATCCTGCTGCTGTTTATTTGGATAATAAAGTTCATTTGCTTTATCGGGCAATGGGAAAACATAATACTTCTGTTTTAGGCTATGCCTCAAGTCAAAATGGTGTACATATTGATGAAAGATTATCTTATCCTGTATATCTGCCAAGAGAAGATTTTGAACGCAAGCTTGAACCAGGTAATTCCGGATGTGAAGATCCGCGGTTAACTGTCTTCGGGAATACGTTGTATATGTGTTATACCGCTTACGATTCAAAAAATCCAACCCGAGTTGCATTAACTTCTATTTCCACCTCAAACTTTTGTAATAAAAATTGGCAATGGTCACGACCCATTCTTATCTCACCTCCGGGCATGAATGATAAAAACGCCTGTTTACTTCCAGAAAAAATTTCCAATCATTATGTATTTTTTCACCGCTTGCATTCCTGTATTTGGATAGATTATGTTGATGATCTGAATTTTGGAGAAAACAAATGGCTTGGTGGTCATATAATTTTGCGCCCGCAACCAGATACTTGGTATAGTGAAAAAATCGGAATCGCAGCTCCGCCTTTAAAAACAAATGATGGATGGTTATTGATCTTTCATGGTTTATCTAAAGAGGATTTAAAATATCGCTTAGGAGCAGCATTGCTCAATATAGAAAATCCTGCTTTGGTTGAAGCACTGCTGCCTTATCCTTTATTAGAACCAAAAACCAAATATGAAAATTCAGGACTTAGATCAGGAACGGTTTTTGCCTGTGGTGCAGTAATTTTGGGGGGAGATATTTTTGTTTATTATGGAGCTGCAGATCAATATATTGCTGTTGCTTCGCTGCCTGTAAATAGCATATTAAAAGAATTAAATCTTATTATTAAACATCATTAATATTATTTATTTATTGAAATTATACTTGTACTAAAACCGGAACGATTAATGGTCGCCTGCCGGTTTCTTTAAATAAAAATTTAGCCACATTTTCTTCAACTTGCCTTCTGGTAGTTTGCCAATCACCTACAAATTGATGCTTGTCAGCCAAAGTTCGCTCCACTACTCTTTTGGCATTATCTACCAATTTTCCTGATTCTTTCATATACACAAACCCGCGGGAGATAATATCAGGATTGGCGGTAATTTTACCCGTTGACTCACTAACCGGAATAACTATCACCACAATTCCTTCTTTAGCCAAAGTTTTACGGTCCCGCAATACTACGTTTCCTACATCTCCAATACCAAGACCATCAACCATAATTTGTTCCGTAATTACTTTTTGAACAACTCTTGGCTTGCCAAAACTTGTAAATTCTAAAATTTGCCCCTCATCAGGCAGCAACACTGTATCTTTGGCATGCCCCATTTCCATAGCTAATTTTTGATAAGCTACCATGTGTCTATAAGTTCCACCAATAGGTAAAATGTATTTTGGTTTTGTCAAAGATAACATCAGTTGCAAATCCTGCTGTGTTCCATGACCGGAGCGGTGCAAATCTTCCATTATTTCAGAATAAACTACTCTAACACCGAGTTTTGTCAAAGCATCCACTAATGAATGTACTGAATTTTCGTTACCAGGAATTGGATCAGCAGAAAAAACCACTACATCTCCTTCTTTGGTGTGCACGTATTTGTGTTCTCCTCTGGCAATTCTGAATAATCCTGATTCAGCTTGTCCCTGACTGCCGGCAACTATCAAAAATAATTGCGAATCAGGATGTCTTAATAATTGTTTGTCCCTAACCACTGCATCTTGAGGATATTTGATATAACCCAGTTTACGCGCAGTTTCAGTATTTTTTTCAACACTTCTGCCTATAAAAGCAATTTTTCTGCCACGCCTCAACCCCACATCAATTGCCTGCTGAATTCTGGAAATATTTGATGATTGAGTTGTAAAAATAAATTTTCCCGGACAATTACGGATTTCTTTTTCCAAAGTATCTTCAATTGCCCGCTCAGAAAGAGTAAATCCTGATTTTTCACTGCCTAAACAATCTGATAATAAACATAAAATTCCTTTATCTCCTGCAGCAGCAATTTTACCCAATTCTGAAGGCTGATTATCCAGAGGCGTCAAATCAAATTTAAAATCACTGCCATGATAAAAAATGCCAATGGGAGTAGTTATCACATAATTAGCTGCATCAGGAATTGAATGAGTCACATGAACAGGAGTTAGATGAAATCTGCCTAAATTTATTTGATCGGCAAATGTAATAGTGTGTAAATTTGCGATAATTCCGTATTCTTTTAATTTCACCTCAATAAATGCACTGGTTAACCGGGTTGCATAAATTGGAAAAGTGGGTAATTTTGGCAAAATATACGGTAAAGCTCCGATATGATCATCATGTCCGTGAGTCATTACGAGTCCCCGGATTTTTTCCCTTTTGTCCAATAAGTATGAAATATCCGGAATCACCAAATCAACTCCATACATACCAGTATCAGGAAAACCAATACCGCAATCAACTAATAATATGTCTATCAACTTATTATCAATCCAGTATTCATAAACATACATGTTTTTGGTGACATTTCCGATACCACCAAGCGGAAAAATACGAACGGCTTCTCTAGTATTGTTTTTATAAAAAATGTTGGGAACTCGCATAAGTATTTTTAAAATTCTCTGGCAAAGCTAGATCCTGCTTTGCAGGACAATAATCAAATATAAATAATTTTCAATTTAAATAATTTTTTTACCATTGCGGTAAAAATTCATTGACATTTTCTGGAGTTATTTTAAAACCGGTACCTTTTCCTTCAACTATCATTCTCGCCACTTTTCTACAAATTCCATTGATAGTTCTCTCCAGTGACCTAATCCCTGCGTCAAATCCTAAGGGCCTGACAATAACCGGCCAAACTGTATCGTCAATTGACAATTGTTCCATGCGAATTCCGGATTCTTTAAGCAATCTGGGAAATACAAAATCTTTGCCGATTTTAATTTTTTCTTCATCTGTATATGAAGGCATTTGAATGGGTTCGAGTCTGTCCAATACAGCTGTAGCAATATTAGTGGTATTATTGGCAGTTGCCACAAATAAACTTTCTGACAAATTAAACGGGAAATCAACATAATGATCTGTAAAGGCTGCGTTTTGTTCCGGATCCAACAGTTCAACTAATACTCCCATAATGTCACCTCTGGCATGTTCTGCTACCCGGTCAATTTCATCAAGTAATATAACCGGATTTCGTGAATTGGCAAACTTCATAGCTTTCATAACTAATCCCGGCTCTGCATCGGGTCTCACCCTTGATTGACCCCGAAGCTCCAAAGCGTCTGACATGCCTCCAAAAGGAATTCTTACCATTTTTCTATTCATGCTTTCGGCAATTGAATAAGCCATGGTAGTTTTACCTGTTCCAACCAGTCCCACGAAACATAAAATTGGCGCCCGCATCAATTTATTTTCACCTGAATTTGCTTTTCCCTGATCCATTTGTAATTTTAAAACCGACAAATACTCCAGTATTCTGTCTTTCACCGGTTGCAAACCATAATGATTTTTAGCAAAAATTTGCGTAGCTTTTGTTAGATCTAATAAGTCCTGGGTACGTTTATTCCAAGGCAAAGAGGTCACAAATTCAATATAATTTGATATTTGTTCAAAATGCACCATGACATCTAACGATCCACCCACAAAATGTTCTGCTTCTTCAATTAAAGAAACTATCCTGCCGTCAAGTTCCGGAGGTAACTGGGCTTCGCGAGTTTTTAATCGTAATTTATTGATGCTATCTGCAACTTTACTCATTTAATTTAAGTATAACGAAGTATGTAGGAGAAAACAATTAAAATCACTTTTGTCATTGCGAGCCCGAAAGGCGTGCCAATCTATAATATGTCATCCTGAATTCCTGTCTACGCAGGTAGATATTTCAGGATCTAGTTTAATAGAGATGCTGAAACTAGTTCAGCATGACATGAGGATAATTTTATCTTCTAAAATCTCTGCGTCTATCGTTTCCGCCAAAAGGTCGTCTCATTGGAGGTCTTCTTTCAAAAGGTTTTTTGGTATCTTCACCAAACAACATGGATAAATTAACTCTTTTTTGATCATCAATTTCCAAAACTCTTACTTTTACTTTATCGCCTATTTTTACAATTGATCCCGGATCAGACACAAATCCCGGTGCCATTTGTGAAACATGCACTAAACCTTCTTTTCCCGGTAAAATTTCTACAAATGCACCAAAATTCATCAGTCTTTTTACAGTGCCTTCAAATTCCTCATTGGGTAAGACTTCTCTGACTAAACCTTCAACCCAGGTTTTGGCTTTTTGGACACCTTCGTCAGATGTGCCAGTAATGGAAACATTTCCTTCATCATCCACATCAACTTGACACCCTGTATCTGCCATCAAAGCTCTGATCACTCTTCCCCCTGGTCCGATCACTTCACCGATTTTATCTGTGGGAACTTTGACAATTACTACTTTTGGAGCATATTGAGATAATTTTGGTCTGTATGTGGCAATAGCTTTAAACATGGTGTCCAAAATATGTAATCTGGCTTTTTTGGCCATGACAAAAGTTTTGGTAATCATTTCATCAGTTAAACCATCATTTTTTACATCTAATTGAATTGCTGTCACACCATCTTTACTTCCGGCAATTTTAAAATCCATATCACCTGAAAAATCTTCCAGTCCTAAAATATCTGTAAGTAATTTATATTTTTCACCATCTGTCATGAGACCAATTGCAATTCCAGCCACTGGATTTTTAATAGGCACTCCTGCATCCATGAGAGCCAAGGTTGATCCACAGGTTGAAGCCATAGATGTTGAACCGTTTGAAGACATGACTTCAGAAACTAAACGAATTGTATAAGGAAATGCTTCATCAGTAGGAATTACTCCTAAAACAGCTTTTTCTGCCAATGCTCCATGTCCAATTTCTCTGCGTGATGGATATCCAACTCTACCGGTTTCACCAACTGAATATGGCGGCATGCTGTAGTGATGCATATATCGTTTGGATTCTTCCCCTGCTGGACTTTCAATCAATTGTTCCATTGAAGGAGCACCTAAAGTTGCCACAGTCAAAACTTGCGTATCTCCTCTTGAGAAAATTGCACTACCATGAGTACGGGGTAAAACATTGACTTCAGCAGAAATTTTACGTACTTCATCTAATTTCCTTGCGTCAGGTCTTAAATCTTTAGTCATGATGTCTTCACGAATCTTTTGTTTGACTAAATAATCCAATGCTGTCTCAATTTGTTTTTTATCATAAACTTCTTCGTATTTAACTAAAATTTCCTGTGAATAAACTGCCAGATCATCAGCTTCACTTTCTTTATTTATTTTTTGCAATAGTAAGGTTTCAATTTCTTTTTTGTAGTCTTTTTTAAGCTTTTTTAGAAGTTCCGGATCAGGTGATGTGTCTTTAAATTTAAATTTTGGTTTACCAACTTCTTTTACTAAATCGTTGATGACCCCAACAATTTTTTGGGCTTCAGTTTTGGCATTTTTCAAAGCTTCTTCAACAATATTTTCCGCCATTTCTTTGGCTCCGGCTTCAATCATGATAGTTTTTTTATCTGTTGCCGACACAACAACGTCCATATCACAAAAACCGATTTCATTTTCACCTGGATTAACCAAGAAATGCCCTGCTTCTCCATCTTTTGGTGGAACAAAACCAAGTCTGGCTCCTCCAACTGGACCATTCCATGGAATTGGAGAAATAGCGAGTGCTGCAGATACTGCATTAAGAGCTAACATGTCTGGATCATTTTCACCGTCAACGGATAAAATAGTCACTATAACTTGAACGTCCATTTTAAAACCCTTGGGAAATAATGGTCTGATTGAACGATCAATTAATCTAGCTTTTAAAATTGCGTCATCTGAAGGACGACCTTCACGTTTGACCCATCTGGAACCTTTAATTCTGCCTCCAGCATAAAGCCTTTCAATATATTCAACTCCTAATGGAAAATAATTTAAATCAGCTCGGGAATTGGATGCGACAACTGTTGCTAAAATCATGGTTTCTCCGTATGAAGCTAAAACTGCGGATGTGGCCTGTTGAGCCAAACGGCCGATTTCAAAAGTCATTTTTCTACCGCCTACTTCGAGGGACTTGATTGTTGTTTTCATAGATATTTTATAAATACGAAGCACGAAAATCGAAACAAATATAAAATTTCAAAATTTTAAAAAATTATATATTTAGGTAATTAGAAGATTAAATATTGTTTCGGATTTCGATATTCGGATTTCAAATTTGTTCTTTTTATTTGCTTAATTTTAATTTATCACTGATGTCTTTTGCCCTTTTGGGATCTTTTTTGGACAAATAATTCAAAAGTCTTCTGCGCTTTGAAATAATACCTAAAAGTCCCCGGCGGGAATGATTGTCTGCTGGATTTTTCTTCAGATGACCGACCAATTTATCAATTCTTTTGGTAAGTAACGCAATTTGAACTTCAGGACTTCCAGTATCACCTGCTTTTGTAGCAAACGTGTCAATGACATCTTTTTTTTCTGCACCGGGAACTGGCGAGTCAATAGCTTTATCTGCTTTGACTGTTTTTTGAGAAACAGCAGGTTTAATGAGCTTTTTAGCTTTAACAGCTTTTTTGATAGATAGTGTTTTTGCTACTTTTGCTTTTACTGTGGTTTTTTTAACGACTGTTTTAGTTTTTTTGACTTTAGTTGCCATAATATTTTTCAAATATGCCGATGGCATTTGAAAATGCATCGCTCATCCCGATTATAATTATATATCGAGGATGCTCGATTCTCAAAAATAGAGATATCGGCACACTCGATCATTCATGATGATCGGTGTAATAAAAAAGGGTTGGGATTTTTGCCCACCCCAACAATATTTGTAATTATAGCTTACTGCGGGCAAATTTACAATAAGGTTGATCCCTTATAAATTTTAGGCTTTAACCAATCCGGAGGAGCAGATACTTTTTCCGTAGATCGAGAAAGTGCCACTTCACCTTGTGGGGTTTCTTCAAATTGCTGTTTATTTTCTCGTCTGGCACCCATTTTCAAGATTATTGCAGCTGCTTCAAAACTGTCAGCGTTAGTTTGCGGATGGATGAAATTTTTACTGGCAAAAATCAAACCTGTCCATAAATTAGTAGCTATATCAGTATCCATGGGCATTTGTGCCTGAGTGATTAGGTGAGTCACTATTTCAGATATTGACGGGCCGGGTCTAACAAAATTGATTTTACCTATTTCGCTACCTAACAAATTATTAATGGCAATAATCGGTTTTTGTTCAAATTGCGGTTTATTATCCTCGTAAAAAGAGCCTAAGTCTTCTAAAGTTTTGGCTCCTAACACAAATATGGCATCTGCATTAAATCCGCTGTAACTATATTTAACTTTTTTTTCATCAAAAAGCGGTGCATCACGACGGGGTTCAACTACTAAATTAAATTTATTACCTTCAATGTTATAACTGACTTTTTCAATTGACCCTTCAAGATAATCTAAAGAAATCACAAAATTTTTATTCCCCAGTTTTTGGGTTATTTTATTCACTCCGACTAAATTACCCCAACCCACAGTCGGCTGTTTAGGATATGCAATCGTTACATTTTTTGACAAACTTTTAATCGATAAATATAGTGCGAGCCCAGCAGCCACTGTGTCTTTATCACCCGTAGGGGAAATTAAAATAACTATTTGATTAGCTGAAGTTAGGATTTCCTGCAATGCTTTTGATTCTAAAGTTAGATCCATAGTTTATAAAAATTCGAAATTCGAATATCGAAATTCTAAACAATATCTAAATTCAAATTTATTAAACAACATTTTGATTTTTCGGATTTCGAATTTAGGATTTCGAATTTGTATATTTGCGGCAGGTTATGTTAATAACTCGTGCATTCTATAGGATATTATACGGTCACCTGTTTTAAAGTCAAGTTTTTTATCAAAGACAATTCCGCATTCCGTATTGATTTCTGATTTGTCCATATCTGACTTGCCATGACGTAAAGTTTTGATTCTTCCCCGGCCAATCTCGCCGTCCAACCGTATAATCTTAACTTTATCACCTCTGGCTATTCTTCCAGAAACCACTTTGCATCCAGCTACTCGACTGGCATCAAATTTAAATTCTGCGGAAATTAATGCTTCTCCTAATACATCTTCTTGTGCTTCGGGTTGGTTAAGCAAATTAATCACTTCGCTTATTTCATCTAAAAGTTCATAGATTATTGAATAGGTTTTTATTTTTACTTTTTCTAATTGACTAAGTTTAAGAACTTGCGAATTAGGCTTAAGATTGAAACCTATAATGATGGCTTGAGTAGATTTAGCATGCAAAACATCAGCTTCTGTAATTTCGCCAATTCCTTTTGCCACCAAATCAATATTTTCCGGTAATTTTTCCGAAATTGCTTCAAGTGATCCAAAATTATCTGTTTTTAAGATGATTTTTAATTTATTACTTTGTTCTAAAGGTGGCAAACTAAGTTCATAATTAGATGTTTCTTCGCTTGAAACAACATTTTTGATAAATTGCGTTGTACTAATTTCACTTCCTACCTTTGGTAATTTTTCCCATCCCATAATTTCTACCGGACTGCCAGGTAGTGCTTTGTCTTGATTTTCAAATTTGTGATTTAACATAGCTTTAATTTTGGCTTTATCTTCTTCTGCATATATCGTATCGCCTATTTTTAAAGTACCGTTTTTGACAATTACAGTTGCCAAAATACCTCTTTTTTTATCCATTTTTGCCTCAATCACAATACCTCTTAAGAGTCCGTTTGCATCTGCCTTTACCTCCATCATTTCCCAAAGCAATAAGATTAAATCTAATAATTCTTTTACACCTTTGCCTGTTTTAGCAGAAACTTGTGCTGTCAAAACTTTCCCCCCTAGTTTTTCAACTAAAACATCTTCTTTTGCCAGTTGCTGCATCACTTTATTTGGATCAGCTTCTTCCAAATCACTTTTGTTGATAACTACAATCATGGGAATTTTTGCTTCTTTGATAAATTTGATGGATTCCCGTGTTTGAGGCATTACTCCATCATTTGCTGCAACCACCAATAGTGCAATATCAGCAACTTTTGCTCCCCTGGAGCGCATTTTCACAAAAGCCTCATGTCCCGGTGTATCAATGAAGGTGATTTTACGGGATTTATTATCCGTAAAATCATCCTGACCCCGACGAGAGTCGTGGGGAAGGATCCCCTTACTATCAGTTTTTGCTGAATTAGTAACTATACTTTCATCTATATTAATTTGATAAGCACCGATTTTTTGAGTGATACCTCCTGATTCACCAGTTGTTACTGATGTAGTGCGGATATTGTCAAGAAGAGTGGTTTTACCATGATCAACATGACCTAAAACCACCACAATCGGCGGTCTGGAAATGGTTATACTTGTAGATTTTTTGGTTTTGATATTTTTTACCATAATCATGTACCGTAACCCGAATATTTTTAATATTAAATAAATGTGTTTTCATAACTTACGTTTTATTTAAATCGGGTTTTGAATTTTGTGTTTTTACTTCTGCTTTCTCTTCCACTTTTTCTACCTTATTTACGTTTTCAACTTTTTTGTCTTCTGAATTATTTTCCGTCTTATTGTCTTTCATCTTCTCCGTCTTGTCGTCTAATTTTACAGCTTCCGTCTTATTATCTTCTGTCTTCTCTATCTTATTGTCTAATTTATTGTCTTCTATCTTTTCATCTGCTTTAACTGCAACTGTTTTTCCTTTTAAATCAATTTTCCAACCGGTTAATTTTGAAGCCAAACGCACATTTTGACCATCTCTACCAATTGCCAATGATAATTGATCCTCCGGCACCATAACTTGAGCACTTTTGAGTTTATCATTTAAAATAACTTGTAAATCTTTGGCCGGAGATAAAGACGCGATAATATATTGTTTTGGATCTTCATTCCATTGAATAATATCTATTTTTTCGCTACCACCCAATTCACTAATGACAGCTTGTACTCGAACGCCTTTTTGACCGACACAGCTACCAACAGGATCAACTCCCGGTTGTGTAGAAAAAACCGCTACCTTGCTTCTATTACCGGCTTCTCTGGCAATTTCACGAATTTCTACAGCTTGAGATGCTACTTCCGGAACTTCTCTATTAAACAATCCTGAAACCAAACCTTTATGAGCACGGGAGACAATAATTTCACTGCCTCTGTAAGTTTCCCTAATTCCTTCTATATAAAAGGTGTACCGCTGATTTAATCTATAATGTTCTTGAGAAATTTGTTCTTGGGGAGGCATAACTCCCTGACCGCGGCCAATATCGACAATGATATTTGGACCGTCAAACCGTAACACCATGCCTGAAACGATCATCCCTACTTTGGCTGAATAATCAGTTAAAATTGCCTGCTTTTCAGCTTCACGGATTCTTTGTAAGATAACTTGTTTGGCTGTTTGAGCGGCAATTCTTCCAAATCCCGGTGGAGTAATGTCTTTTTTGCCTTTGAATATTTTAGCTTCACCGTTGTCAGGATTGAGTTCAACTGTAAGTTCTTCCAATTCATCGTTGTTTCCATAATCTTTGCGGTAAGCAGCTCCGATTGCTGCTTTAATTGACTCCAAAACTACGTTGGGATCAATCCCTCGTTCCGTGGCTACTTGATTTAAAGCTAATGCAAATTCACTTCTTATTTGTGCTGGCATGATAGTAAAAATTTTGTAATCCTGAAAATAATGAAGGATTACATTAATTTTTCTTCACCCGCCTATAAGTGCTCTTTGAGCCGTCTACGAATAGTAGTGAAAAGGCTCAAAGTAAACTATGGCGGGTTCTTATTACTCTTTTTAATAAAAAAGGCGGGAACATCCCACCTCAAAAATTACTGTCTTCTATTATAGCACTTAATCGTCTTTCGTCAATCTTAGGTAACCTGTTTCCAATTTAATAAATTTTGAAAAAATGTTACACTTAATAATATTGTTTATGGCAAATATTAATTATGGTGAAATTCTCAAAAAATCCTGGACCATTACTTGGAAAAATAAGTGGTTATGGCTATATGGATTGATTGTAGGCAGTAGCGCTGGAAGCGCAGGTTTTCGTTACAGCTCGGATTTTAGTAAATTTTTTAAAAACTTTCAGGATAAAAATCTTCAGGAAATTCCCGAAAAAGCTCAAGCGGTATTGGGTACACAAACCACAATATTCACCCAATGGTTATCCCAAATACCGGGTTTTATTTGGCTGATTTTAGGCTTGAGTTTTTTGTCTATTATAATTGTATATTCATTGATAAATTGGATTTTGCAATCTTGGGCTACTGCTGGACTAATTACAGGAATTAATTTAGCCCAAAATAATAAACCGGCAACTCTAAAATCCACATCACCTCCGGCACTTTCTAAAATCAAACCTTTGATATTGCTAACACTTATATACATGTTAATTTCACTAGGATTGCTATTATTACCAGCTTTAATTGTAGGAATTATTTTTGCGGTTTTAAGTTTTATTCCTGTTGTAAATTTCATCTGGTTATTTATAGGTGGTTTAGCTTGTTTAGTAACCTGGATAGGTGGGTTTATATTATTGGGAATAAGTAGCATTTTTGCCCAAAGACTGATCATCCTGCAAAATTTTTCACCTGAAAAAGCGTTTAAAACAGGCTGGCAAATGGCTAGAAAACATTTTTTTCCTTCAGCAATTATGGGTCTGATTAATAGCACTTTAGGTTGTGTAGTTTCGTGTTTATCAACTATTGTCATACTTGCTCTACTAGGAATTCCCATCGGCATTGGTATCGTATCTCTAATCATTGGTAAAGGATTTTCGCCACTGGTAATACCGGTTGTATTGGTAATTTTATTATTTATGATGGTAATTATTTATATTTTTTCTTTAGTCAATGCTATATTTACGGTTTTTAAAACCAGTAACTGGAATTTATTTTTTACACAAATTATATCTGAGGAGCTTAGTAAATGAAAAAAATCGCTTCACCTGCTTTAAGATTTTTGGCTTGGTTAATTGACTTTTTATTGATGACAGTTTTATATCAAAGCTTGTTTTTAATGGCTTTAAAAAATACCGAACCTATGGGACTTATCAATCAGACTGTGGCTGCATTTATTTTCCTGCTGCTTTATATTCCTATCATTGTGGTTTTAATAAATTTATGCTTGATTTCTGCATTTGGGGGCACAATCGGAAAAATTTTGACAGGTATTACTATTGAAAATAGTAAAGGAGTTTATCTCACGCTTAAAGGAGCTTTTGTAAGAAATATTTTAGGCTACTGGGTATCTGGATTATTTTTAAATTTAGGATTTATCTGGATTTTGATTGATAAAAATCGTCAAGGCTGGCATGACATGATGACCAATACTTTTGTAAGAATAAAAAGCAAAACTGCAACAATACGGGGAATTTTATTTGCTTTTATATTCTTGCTGTTAAATTTATATTTACTATCAAATCTTGTCTTGCAAATAAAAGTTAATCAAAATGTTTTTTTACAAATGTACCAGGATGTGAAATTAGACTTGCGTGCATCACCAACTCCAAGTCCAATAAATAAAATTTTACCAACACCCATGCCTATGCCCACTGTCTGCATTGATATAAAAACAAAACGGAGCATGATCATTTCTGAGGCCCGGCAATTAGCTCAAAAAAGTGAATGTACAAATGAGGGACAACTTAAAGATACATATTCCTGCAATGAATCAACCGGCACCTGGTGGATTGAAATGGAACCAATTCAAGCAAAATGCACCCCGGCTTGTGTAGTAAATGTCAATGATAGATCTGTGGAAATTAATTGGCGATGCACCGGATTAAAAAATATTTAATATTTTATTCTTCCCGAAGTTGTTCCAATAATTCTTTTTGCTTGTGGTTAAGTCGTGTAGGAACTTGGACAATGAGTCTGACATATTGATCACCCCGGCCCGACCCACGCACATGAGGTACACCCTTTCCGCGCAATCTCATCAAAGTATTAGGTTGGACGCCGGACCTAATATTTAGTTTTAACTCACCGCTTATAGTTGGTACATCAATAATCGTACCCAATGCTGCATCAGCAAAAGTAATGGGCACATCTATAAAAATATCATCACCTTCGCGGCGGAATTTTTTATCAAGTCTAACTGATATCAAAATATCAAAATCGTCAAAACGGATTCTGTTGCCTTCATCCACTCCGGCAGGAATTTTGATGGTTTTTCTTTTTCCGTCAATTTCTACTTCTTTCATTCCCCCATTTACCGCATCCATAAAATCAACTTGTAATTGATAAACAGGTTTACGGGGAGCACGTCTTACCCGTCCACCAAAGAATTGTTCAAAAATTTCAAATGGATCGGAAAATCCGCCGAAGTCGAAACCCATATCACCCATGTTACCCGAGGTTGTATAACTGTATGAAAATGGACCTTGGTTAAAACCTCCACTAAACGGATTTTGACCACCTGCTGCGTTTCCCATACCACCTTGGGCAAAAGCTTGATGTCCATATTGATCATATGCTTGTCTTTTTTCTGCAGTTGACAAAACTTCGTAAGCTTCGTTTACTTCTTTAAATTTGCTTTCAGCTTCTTTGGATTTATTACGGTCCGGATGCCACTCTAACGCCTGTTTTCTGTAAGCACGTTTAAGTTCTGCATCTGTCGCAGTTTTTGACACACCTAAAATTTCATAGTAATCACGGTCAGTTGCCATATATATTCAATGCTAAATTATAAATGCTAAATGCTAAATAAAATAGAAAACTATTTTTTGAATTTATGATGATTTTGCTTATTATAGCAATGATTTGTTGATTTTCATCAAGCAAATTCATAAATTTATCTTTAATTTGTTGATTATAGTCTTTAATTATAGACAACCAATACCAAGTTTCTTTGGCTTCTTTTTTGGCAATTGTAAATTTGTGGATAAATTCTTTCTTTGATTCTGCACCATCAGCTTCTGCTGCGTTTGCACCAATAGAACCCGCAGACCTAATCACTTGTTTAATTAAAACAATGTTTTCCGTTGTTCTAGGAACTTTTTTTACTTCGTTTAGAACTGTTAATACAAATTTATAAATTCTATCGTGTATGTCCTGCTCATTTTTCTCCACATTTCCACTTTACCATTAATTATTTGTCATTGGCCATTTATCATTGGTCATTTAGCATTCGGCGTTTTATTCTACTACCTTTCCTTCTTCTACTTTTGCTTTGCCGTTGGTTTTCTTTTCACCATTTGCTTGTGTATTTTCTGTCTTCCCGTCTGGTTGTCCGCCCGTCTTCTCGTCTTTATCCGCATACATTGCTTCACCCACTTTTGACAAAGCATCAGATAATTCTTTGGTTTTGGTGGCAATTTCTTCCTTAGTACCTTTTTCTAAAACATCTTTCAAAGCTTTTATTTTTTCCTCAACAGATGTTTTTATTTCCGGTTTGACTTTATCTCCTGCATCACGCAAAGCTTTTTCAGACGTATAAATCAAAGAGTCAGCTTGATTTTTCACTTCAATTTTTTCTTTGACTTTACTGTCTTCATCAGCATGAGCTTCAGCTTCTTTTTGCATTTTGGCAATCTCATCTTTGGATAATCCTGTTGAACCGGTAATCCTGATTGATTGAGATTTTCCGGTGGCTTTATCTTTGGCCGACACACTCAAAATACCTGAAGCATCTATATCAAAAGACACTTCAATTTGCGGCACGCCTCGTGGTGCAGGCGGAATGCCGTCCAAATGAAATTTACCCAATGATTTATTATCATTAGCCATCGGACGCTCACCCTGTAAAACATTAATTTCTACAGATGTTTGATTATCTGCAGCTGTGGAGAAAACCTGGGATTTACTAGTAGGAATAGTGGTATTGCGGTTAATCAATGGCGTTGCCACGCTTCCCAAAGTTTCCAACCCCAAAGTCAAAGGTGTCACGTCAAGCAATAAGATGTCTTTGACTTCTCCGGTCAATACTCCTGCCTGAACTGCGGCACCCACTGCTACTACTTCATCAGGATTAACTGACTGATTGGGAGTTTTACCAAAGTATTCTTTGACCACTTCAACTACTTTTGGCATTCTGGTCATTCCACCAACCAATACAACTTCATTTATATCTTTGAGCGTCACGCCTGCGTCTTTGATGCATGCTTTGACAGGATCAATGGTTTTTTGAATCAGTTCCAAAACAATTGATTCCATTTTTGCGCGTGATAATTTCATCACCAAATGTAACGGACCTTCTTTGCCTTGAGTAATAAACGGCAAATTTATTTCCGATTCCAAAGATGTGGAAAGTTCTATTTTGGCTTTTTCAGCAGCATCCCGCAGTCTTTGCAATGCTTGCGGATCATTTCTTAAATCCACACCGTGTTCTTTTTTAAATTCAGTTGCTAAATAGTCCAAAATCAATTTATCAAAATCATCTCCACCCAAATGTGTGTCACCGTTAGTGGCTTTGACTTCAAAAACTCCTTCACCAAGTTCCAAAACTGTGATATCAAATGTTCCTCCACCTAAATCATACACAGCCACAGTATGGGCATTTTTCTTGTCCAATCCATAAGCCAAAGCCGCAGCAGTTGGTTCGTTGATAATTCTCATTACCTCCAAACCGGCAATTTCTCCTGCTTGTTTAGTGGCTTGACGTTGGGCATCATCAAAATATGCCGGTACTGTAATCACTGCTTGGGTAATAGTGGTACCTAAATATTTTTGCGCGTCTTCTTTGATTTTGGTCAAAATCATGGCGGAAATTTCTTGAGGCGTATATTGTTTTCCCTGTACTTCTACAACCGCCATACCGTTTTGTCCTGATTTGATAGTATATGGCAACCATTTGATATCTCTTTGCACGCTTTCATCCGCAAATTTTCTTCCCATTAAGCGTTTAATAGAAAAAACTGTATCTTGGGGATGAATTACAATTTGCCGTTTAGCTACATCTCCCACAATTCGTTTTATTGGATCCACCACAGAAGGAATGACATTTCTGCCTTCAGCAGAATGAATCACTTTTGGTGAACCACCTTCCATAACAGCTACACATGAATTAGTTGTACCTAAATCTATACCGATAATTTTTGACATAGTTTTATCTCCTTAATTAAATTTTATATAAATTCTAATTTCTAAATTCTAAACTCTAAATAAATTCAAAATCTCAAATTCAAATATTTTTTAAAATATTTTTTTAGAATTTAGGGTTTAGGATTTAGAGTTTTGTACGTTTTTACTCACTATCACTTTCGCCGGTCTTAAAATGCTACCGTGCAGCGTATATCCCGGACTTAATTCAGTAATAACCTTGTTATCTTCTTTTCCATCTGCTACAGATACCGCTTCCATCATCTGGATATCAAAATCTTTACCCAACACATTTATTTTTTCTACGTTTTGGGCTTTTAATATTTTATGTAATTGTTTCAACGACAATTCCAATCCTTTGTCCTGAAGATACTCATGTGTTTTTTCTAAAGCATCCACAACTGGAAGTAATTCTAAGACAAAATTTTTTATCGAAAATTTAATAAAATTAACTCTGTCTTCACTGTGTCTTTTTTCTAAATTCTGATAATCAGCCAAAGCCCTTTTCCAATTTTCTTGAGCTTCACTTAATTGTTTTTTTAAATCTTCTATTGCTTTATCTTTTTCTTTTAAAACTGATTCATCAATTTTTTTCATAGTTTTCTTATCGTCATTCCCGTGTAAACGGGAATCTTAAATAATTTAGATTCCCACTTTCGTGGGAATGACAAGTTACCAATTTTTGGAAATATCACCAATTAAATTACCAAAATAGGCTACCATGGGAATTACCAATGGATAATTTAATCTGTTTGGTCCGACTATGCCAATAGTGCATTCAAGTTTTGGAGTAGAAACTGTTGTATAAACCATTCCACAGGAATGTAAAAATTCTTCCTTAAAATCTTCTCCAAATAAAACATGATACGGCGCTGGTTGAATTTCCCGACCAAAGATGGCCCACCAAAAATCATACTGATCCAAGGCAAAAAGCAAATTTTTTGTCACTAACATATCATAAAATTCCCACATATCTAAAAGATTGGCGGTTCCTGAATAGTAAATATCCCCGGTTTTTGTAGTAGAAATTGCCAATGCGTGAGTTTTATCAGCTAAAGCTTTGGTAGCTTCGCGCAGTAATTTATCTGCATGTTGCCGGTAATCCCAGATTTTTTCTTTAACCTGTACTTCGTCAGTTACTGACATTTCTTTTTGCTGCATCAGGTTTTGGATATAAAATTTAAATCCTGTAGATGAGGGCACTCTGCCTGAGCTGGTATGGGGTTGACGCAAAAAACCGGTTTTGGTAAGTTTTACCATTTCATTTCTGATAGTGGCCGGAGAAACGCCTAAATTGTACTTTTTATCCAAAGTTTCGCTTCCCACAGCCTCTGCTGTTTCAATGTAATCCTCGACAATGGCTTTTAAAATTTTGATCTGGCGGTCTGAAAGTTCAATCATAATAACATGATACAAATATACTAATCTTACGAATTATACAAATTAATTAGTATTATTAGTATATATTCGTATATTAGTATCTTAAGATTGGATTTAGCACTATTTAATCACGACTGCTAATATTTGTCAACCCCTTTTTCTTTATTTGTCATCCTGGAGGATCCGCCATCAGGCGGAGACGATAGGCTCTATAAAAAGATTCTATCGCTCCACTTTGTTTCGCTCCAGAATGACAAAAAGAGATGGTTAAATTATTTTGTTATGCTACACTTAATTTATGCATCAAATTAGAAAATTCTTTTATTATATTGTGCCATTGCTTCTGGTGTTAATCCTACCGGTTTTGATCATTAACAATCAAAAAGTCCGCCAATTGTTATCCAAAGCCTCCGGCACCAAAGCTAATATTTCAATTAATGTTACAAACAGCCTTGGCCCAATTACTCCCTTTTGGAATTCTTTTGCTCAAGGAGGAGAAGAATCAGGAGATATGATTGCCCCGGTTGTGGGTGAAATTGCTAAACTGCAACCTCAACACGTGAGAATTGACCATATTTACGATCATTTTAATCTGGTGAGTAAAAATTCAATGGGTCAAATTCTTTTAAATTTTACAGATTTGGACAAAATTGTGGGTAGCATTAGAAAAACCGGCGCTACGCCACTTTTGTCTTTATCTTATATGCCATCATCAATTGCGGTAAATGGCGACATTACGGAAAAACCGCAAAATTGGGATGATTGGTCTTATGTGGTACGGGCAACTGTTGAGCATTACAGTGGCAGAAATAATTTAAATATCAAGGATATATATTATGAAGTATGGAATGAACCGGATTTATTCGGAAATTGGAAAACATACGGCGATAAAAATTATTTAACTCTGTATGATTATGCTGTCAAAGGAGCTCAAACTGCTACCAATACTTTACCTTTTAAAATTGGCGGGCCGGCAACCACCAATCTTTATAAAAATTGGATTTTGGATCTTTCTAAATATGTGACTGATAATAATTTACGGATAGATTTTTTCTCCTGGCATTTTTACTCACAGAAAACCAATGATATTCCTCAAATGGTGTCTGATTTAAATAATTGGTTAAAAAGTTATCCACGCCTGGCATTTATTCCTAAAATTATTACTGAATGGGGTATCAATTCTGAAACTGATGCCTCATATGATGAATCAATATCTGCTGCACACTCTGTGGCAGTTGTCAGAAATGCTTTTTATGGTATCAATAAATTATTTGCTTTTGAACTGGTTGACGGACCCTCTCCTCATGATAAAAAATTTTGGGGCAGATGGGGACTTTTAACCCATCCTAAATTTGGCATATCACAAAAACCTAGATTTCAAGCTTTTTTATGGTTGAATCAAATTCAGGGTAATTGGTTAAGAGTTATCGGAGAAGGTACATATGTTCAAGCTCTGGCATGTCAAAAGGAAAATATAACTAGATTATTGTTGACCAATTATGACCCTGCTAAATCTAATACCGAAGATGTGCCAATTTCTTTAACTAATTTAGAAAACGGCCAATATTTATTTAAAATTGATAGATTGGATAAATCACTTGTTTCAAAAACAATTACAGTTAGTGATCACAAATTTACAACTAATATAGTCATGCCCCCAAATTCTTTGGTGTTTCTGGAACTCACTTTACAGAAATAAATACTGCTAACATTTTTATGTGATATTATAAATTTATGTCTGATATTAATTTAAATTTTTCAACTGGTCAGGTTATTTTATACATTCTTATACAAATATTTCCAATATTTATAGGAATAGCTTTTTGGGGTATTTTATTTAAATTTATTTTTAAAACTAGTAAATCAAGAAAAATTTTTACTATTTTTTCGTTTATAATTTTAATGGTTTTGCTAATATATTTAGCTAGTAATATTTTTACTATATCTTTTCCAGGATAAAATACCTTTCGATTTCCTTCCCATGGGTATACTAGGTTAAAAAACATTAATCTAACGATATTCAGAATAAGACGAATTAGTATTGGGGGAAATTTTTATCCCACCGGAGTGTTGTCACCGTTGACCAATTCAGATGACGGATTGGCAAAAATTTGCGGAACTGTTTTCATCTTTTTCAATAATCTGAAAAATAAACCTACTTCTTCAATATCCAAAAACCACGCCAGGAAAATATAAACTGACAGTCCTGAAATCATTGCCACCCCGGTCAACATAATCAAATCAACCACCCGGGTGGTATCAAAAACTAACTGATCCAAAAGTTTAAGCGGTATGTATAAAAATATTCCGGTGACAAAAGAAGCCAAAAACATTTTAAAAGGCGGAATTAATAATTTTTGCAAATTAAAGCCTTTGATTTTTACATGTAATGAAATCGCAAGCAACAGTAAATTTATTACTGACGCAACAGATGTAGATATGGCCAATGACCAAACAGGTAAATTTAAAAACCTAACAAAAACCACGCTTAACACTGTATTGACTACTACTGAAATAGAACCAATTATTACAGGTGTTTTAGTATCATAAAGTGCATAAAAGCCTCGGGCAAAAAGCTGCACTAAACTTTGGGCAAATATGGACACCGCAAAAAAAGATACAGTTCTTCCAGTGGAGACTGTAGCTGCCCAGTCAAATTTGGCAGCTCCGAAAACTAGTCTAACTATGGGAATTCTTAAAACCATCAACATCACAGATGCGGGTAATACAAAAAATAGAATTTGGTTTAACGATGCAAGGAATGCTTCTTTAAAATTTTCCATTTCATGTTTGGCTGCAGAAATTGACAGAGTTGGTAATGTGGCTTGGGCAAAAGTTGCTCCAAAAAGCCCGATCGGTACTTGTTGTAAATGTTGGGCAAAATTAAATATCGTGATTGAACGGCTGCCCAAAAATGACGCTAAAATTAAATCAACTGTCGTATCAATTTGAGAAATTCCCAGGCCAAAAGTCCGCGGTAACATTAATTTCAAAACTTCCCTAACTCCGGTATCTTTGATATTTAAAATCAATTTATGCGAATAGCCCAATTTCCAAAGCAATGGCAGCTGAATCAGTAAATACAAAACTGCGCCAATCACTACTCCCCAAACAGCTCCGTATAAACCCATTGAACTGCTTAAAAATACGATACCTATTATAATTCCCACGTTATAAATCACCGGAGCCAGTGCTGGCAATAAAAATCTTTGATGGGATTGTAAAATGCCGGTGATATAGTTACCAATAATTAGCGGCAATAATTGTCCTAAAAGCATGATCCGGGTAAATTCAATCATTAATACCCGTTCATTTTCGGAAAAACCCGGTACCAATAAATAAGAAATTTGCCTGGCAAATACATAAAGCGGCACAATCAAAATTAACATCGCTAATACGCTTAAATTAATCACTCCTGAAGCTATCCTGTTGGCATGATCACTGTCTCCTTTGACTAAATAATTGGTAAATACCGGTATAAAGGCTGAAGATAAAACCCCCATGATTAGGAGCTCAAATAATAAATTAGGCAATCTAAATGCTGCAAAATAAACACCTAAGTCATCAACTGAAAAATAAGTAGCCAGCAACCTGTCTCTGAATAAACCTAAAACCCGGGACAACAACACTGTAGCCATGATCACCGCAGCTGCTCCCAAAATACTGCCTTGCTTGCGGATTAAGAAAGCAGTCCCGTTTTTGAAAAAAGTTTTGATCATAATTTAAATTATAACCACTATACTAATATACTGGTAGAGGTTAATTTTTCGGAAACTTTACTCTTGTCAAAGTGTTAATTTTAGCTTATACTAACAATATTCTATACCGATTGTATTAAAAAATACATCGTGTATATATTCGATCATCTTATTAGAGCATGATTTTTTTCTAAAAAATCATGTAATTTCAAAGAAGATCGGTATATAATAAAGGGGTAAATTTTTATGCCGATAATATTATCAGCCAAGAAAAAAATGCATCAGGATGTCAAACGAAAAGCGCAAAATTTGCGTGTTATTGAGGCAATGAAAAAAGCTATTCGCCTTTCAAAAACTACACCAACTGCTAAAAATTTGCAAACAGCTTATTCATCTATTGATATGGCTTGCAAAAAAAAGGTTATCCATAAAAATAAAGCTTCCCGGTTAAAATCCCAACTTGCCAAAAAGATAAAAAATTTACCAGCAAAAACTCAATCAAAAAAATAAATTTTTGATATTTGATTTTTGCATTTTGATTTAATTATCATGCCTGCCATCAAAATAAATCTACTTGACAGACCAAGTTTTGAAAAAACTCCTTTAGGTGCATTTCTTTCCTGGGCTTTATCATACGGCCGCTATATCGTTGTCTGTACAGAAATTGTCGTTTTACTGGCTTTTATTTACAGGTTTTCCTTGGACAGAAAAATCACTGATTTAACTGAAGAAATAAATGACAAAACAGCTATCATTCAAGCTAATTCTGCTTTTGAAGCACAATATAGGATTTTGCAAAATCGGTTTATTGAAATCGGAAAAATTTTTGATACGCAAGATATTTCTTTAAGCACTCTTAAACATTTGGAACAGATCACGCCTACTGGAATTAAATTTACCACATTAAATGTAAGTGGTAAAAATCTCACAATTTCAGCTCAAGCTGATTCTAATTTGAGTTTGTCAACATTTATAGCAAATTTAAAAACATCCAATAAGCTTGCCCAAATTAATTTAACCGGTTTAAATAAAAATCTGTCGCAGGGAAGCCAAATTATATTTCAAATTTCAAGTGTGATACGTTAAGAAGTTGTTTAATACTGGAATTTAATGGTAAAACAACTTCATAAGACTTTGTAATTAAAATTTTTTGAAATATAAATATTAAAAAATAAATTTTAAAACAAACTCTAAATATATGAATGAAACAGCAACTCAAAGATATAGATTACGCCAGTATTATCAAAAATTAATACCGCTTTTTAAATCACCCAGTACTCAAGCTTATTTAATGGCAATTTTATCTATCTTAACCATCGCTTTTTTTAGTCTATTTGCCATAAAGCCAACATTAACCACAATCACCACTTTACAAAAACAGATTACTGATAAGACGGAATTGAATAATAAATTGGATGAAAAAATTAATGCTTTGATATTGAGTCAACAACAATATGAAATCATTGAACCTCTACTTCCCACAGTTTTTTCCCTGATGCCTGATAAACCGGAAGCGCCTTTATTGATCCGCTACTTGGAAAATTTGGGAATAGACAACCAAGTCACCATTGTCAATATCAGTATATCTCCTTTAACCTTATTTGAATTGAAATCTACTTCAGCCTCTTCTTCGGCTAATCAACTTGATGTCAGTAAGGTAAATCCAATAACTATATCAATGTTGTTAACTGGTAATTATACCAACATATTAAATTTTATAGACCGGCTAACTAAACTTGACCGATTAATTAGTGTACAATCGGTTAACTTCGGCTTATCCGGCAATCAGGTCCAAGCTGAATTATCAATCAATGTTGATTCACGGGCTTATTATTTTACAGGAGGTTTATGATACAAAGCAAAGACATTTTAATCATTTCTATACTTACCTTAATCACAGTCATGGCTTGGATTGTTTTTGATGTTTATCATGCCTCAGTTGCTTCAACTATTACTGCCAAACAAGAACAAATTATTACGCCTTTATCTCCAAAAATTAATCCTCAAATAATTGAAAACATCCGTTTAAGGCAAAAATAAAATTATTTATTTTAAAGCTTGCATAAGTGCCTCAAATTTGCTTATTATTAAATTATACCGATCATAATAAAAATGATCGAGTATGCCGATATCTTCTTTAAAAGAATCGAGCATCCTCGATTTGATCGGGATGCACGATGCATTTTAAATGCTATCAGTACATGATATGAAAGATCAACCACGCGTTCCCACGATTATTGCAATAATTATTTTGCTCATTGGTTTGGTAAGCACTATTGTGCTTATTGATAATAGTACTAAATTATTTTCCAGAGCTTCTGTTGATACCGCACCCACCAATGTCACATTGGCAGGTATAACTGATACTGCTTTTGCCGTCGGATGGTTAACCAATGATGCTCAGACCGGAATGATTCAATATAAAGAAAAAGGGGTTTTGGGTACTTATCACTTAGCATTTGATGTCAGAGATAATGATCAAAAAATGCAACCTCGATATACGCATTTTATGAATATTACTGGATTAAAACCAAAAACTACTTATGACGTAAAAGTTTTAAGCGGTCAAAAATTAAGTGATCAAACAATGACTATCACCACTTTTGCCCAATTACCTGCTCCGGCAACTTCAAAAGTTCCGGCTTATGGAAAAGTAATTGATAGCAGTAATAAACCAGCAAGTGATACTTTGGTATTTGTAAGTGCCAGTGACAGTCAAACATTGGGTGCAATAACCAGCGCAGACGGCAGTTTTCTACTACCCACAAATCTATTAAGAACCGCTGATGGTAATAGTTATTATTTACTTAAAAATAATGATACGGAAAAATTTGTTTTCTTGGGTAATAACGGCAAATCTCAACTGTTAACTTTACCGCAAAATGATGCGCCTTTACCTACTGTCAGGTTAGGAGAAAATTATGACTTTACCAAAAAAAGTTTTCGCTTTATACCGCAAGCTTTTGCAGAAACTTATGCATTTAATTTATTTGAGCCGCAAAATAACAGCGCAATACCAGCAACCAAACCATTATTTAAAGGCGTCGGAATTCCTAATAAAAATGTTTTAGTGGTGATCAGCGGACCTTTAATCATATCTGAAAATATTCAGGTGGGAATAAACGGTACTTGGAGTTATGTTCCCAAAAAAGAATTGTTACCCGGAAAATATACCGGAACATTTACATCATATAATGATGTAAATCAAGCAGTAACAAAATCTTTATCATTTATAATTCTCAAAAGCGGTACGCAAGTTTTGGGTGATGCTACTCCATCTGCTACCAGACAACCATCACCTCTCCCTTCATCAACGCCAAAACCAACTCCCAAAGCTACTCCTAAACTGTCCACTCCAAGCGCAACTCCAAAAGTTGCCACAGTTTCT
>Ga0209210_1000492_pt1 | contig 41580 bp, 50 predicted proteins | sample RifGroA1_FD_183991 | JGI IMG/M metagenome (GOLD analysis project Ga0209210, IMG submission 183991) | Contaminated groundwater microbial communities from Rifle, Colorado, USA - Rifle Groundwater A1 (SPAdes) (version 2) | ecosystem: Environmental > Aquatic > Deep subsurface > Groundwater >...
ATTAACATTAACCCCATTATTAGCACTGCGATATTTGAAGGAATTTCTATTGCGAACATAATTTACCTTTTGTTTTATTTTTGAAAATTATTTAAATATGGACTTGTCTATCTTTATTTTTATTCTAATCTAACCAGACAGTAAAAAAATAATGAATGGTCAAGTAACCCACTGAAATTAGGATTAAAGCGTCAAGGATTTCATTAAAACGATATTGTAGGCAGAGTATTAAATTTATTACAGCAGTAATCAGAAATCCTGTAGGAAGTGTTTTGGGTTTTGAGAGAAAAAAGGAAGTGGATAAAAAACTGACTCCTCCCCACATAAGCCACGTTGAAATGAAGAAATTTGACTCTCCGAGTTCAATTAAAATGGAGAGAAGAATTATCGATGCTGTTAAGAACAAACATCTAAGATTATATGTACTCATTTTTTCACCTTTTTTTTATTTTTAGGTTGTTAATTAAACCCCCTTGAGCCGGAAGCTGAGAACTATTTTTTGATTTGTTCGATGAAATATAAATGACCACCCCTCTTTCCAAAAGAAACTTCAAAAAGAAGATGGATTTCTTTTGAAACTTTCAAAAGAACATAACTCTTATCTTTCAAATTGAAAATTCCTAAGGGGGTCACTTTTTGTTTATGAGGATCACCAATTTTTACCAATGTTTCAACTCCCCATTTAATTTTTGGAATAAACCATTCTCCTGCACAACCGGATTCTTCTGGAAAGAAATCAATAATTGTTTTTTTGTAGCTATCTCTTTCTGGAGAAATTAAAATAGAACTTTCCATTGAGCATCCTTTTTGGATTGAAGGATATTTTTTTCCTATTAAAAGACCTGAGGTCTCTTTATCAATAAAAAGATCTGCTATAAATCCAAAGATTTTTTTACCTTTTGCGAGTTCTTCTAACTCTTCTAAGGTAAACTCCTTTATTTTCTTTTTCATTTTTTTCACCTTTACATTTTATTTTATTTGTTAATTAAAAGAAGCCAGCCAACAAGAAATTTCATTGACTGGCACCGGGAAATTTAGTTTAGAGGTTCCTTTAAATCTAAAGTCAGACATATTTCTCGGAGATTAGACTTTTTGTACTCCATAGCAAGGGTATATACATTTAGTTGTCCTTCGAGATAGACTTTTTTAATAGCGACACCTTTTCCAACTAGAATCCCTAAGTTTCTGCTCACAGTTCTTTTTGATGCAGGTTTTAGATCTACACAAATTTCTTTACGGATTGACCCGATGGTTCCAGTGTTTCCGTCAAGAAGGTAAGAAATTAATTGAGCCATTCTTTCTGAACATTCTTTTTGAACTGACTTTGATATAATTTGCTTTTTCATGAAATTCTCCTATTTTAATTTGATATTAGTTTAGTTAATGGAACATGAACAATTACCCCCTAGAACCTTCTTAATTTTTGCACTGATTTTACCTTTTGTTTTATTGATATATAATCTCCAAGATCGGACGTTTTGAACTTTCTGGATAATCGCTACTATAAATCCATGCAGAGACAGTATTCTCTTCTGTCCTTAATCCAAATCCATAATTTGCTTCACCATTCACCCAATTTTGAATCGTCGAAGTAACATCAAATTCGTACCAGGATGGTTCTCCCTCATAAACCAGTTCTTTCTCCAGAAGTTGTACGTAACTTGGTTTATTTGTCCATGTGACTGTATTTTCATTCCAACTTCCAGTTAACTTTACTAAAGAGATTTTAGGAATTAAACTTGAATAATTTATTACTCCGAATCCCCACAGGTTTAACTTTGCAGATTTAATATTAGAATTTTGAGAAATTTGTGAAATGTTGAATTTTAATAAAGCCTCACGTTTAGTGATACTCTGTCCATAATTATAAATATCACAAACAATCCTAAGACTATCTCCATCTGGAACTCCTTGAAAAGATTCAAATCCGCTATCATATCTGAAGTATTTCACCTCTGCATCTTCTCCTTCAGTTGAATCCGGTTGAAGAATTAACATTTTATCAGTTCCATTAGATTTCACAGTGAAATTATAGAGGCTGCTTTCCATAGATCCACCTTTATTATCTTTAGCTTTAACTCTCCAATATATTTTCTTTCCTGGAGGAAAGTGAGATACAAAGTTGACATAAGAATTTGTTAAATTGGAAAAGAGTTCTGGGGAAGAGATATTTTCTCCTATACTGAGATCATAGGTTAGTGGGTCTCCGTCGGGATCGCTTGCAGACCATGAAACTGTTTGATTGACTTTATCAAAATTATTTGAAAAATTTAGAGGAATGAATTTTGAATAATCAAACACGGGATTGTGATTTTGACTGGCCTGAGAGACATTAACTGTTTTTGTGAAAACATTTGTAAGCCCTCCTTCATCTTTGACTTCCATTTTAACAGTATAAGTTCCTAAGGAGGAATATTTATGACTAAACAATCCGAGAGGAGAATAATCAATGTCCCATAGCCCATCACTTTCGAAATCCCATCTTCCGACTAATTTCGATTGAGGAGTGATATCATCAACCGAGGAAAGATTAGAAAATTGAACATTTGTTTCTGTAGTTATCCCTACTGCAGGAGTTACCACAATCATCCCATATGGAGCTTTATTAACTGGTTCCGAATCTGCTTGTGCAATTAATCTTTTTGTATCAAAAAGTGAGGTTGAATAATCTGAAAGTACAGAAGCTATCCCTCTTGTATTTACCACAAAATTCCCATCTGCACCTGCGTACAATGACCACCAAGGAGATTTATGAACATCTGCTTCCATTTCAAGATACGGACTAAGAGTTACTCCGGGCCCTATTGATTCATAGAAGTATAGAGCTAATTCAACAATTAGTGTTCCTTTGATTTTTCCGTTTAAAGAAACTTCTACCGGTTTCGCTAGGAAGACATTCTTTAATTCTACATTTTTGTTCCAACCAGAATAATAAGTAATTGAGGAGTTTAGTGTTATTTTGTCATTTATTCCCGTTTCTGCTTCGCCGTATATTTCAACTTCTGGTTTGAATTTGAATGAGACTTCCGGTGTTAAAATAATTCCTCCTACGACAACTGGAGTTCCACCCGCAATGAAGAGAGTTTTTTCTGTTGAATATTTTAAGGTCCCTGTTGCGACAAGATTGAGATCCAACTCGTTTGAAAAACTAAAATTAGAAATAATCTTGAATGGGGGAAATGAAACTTCACCGGAGATAGAACCATCTAATTTAAATTGACCTGTGAGTTTTAATTGGTCGTCACTGGTAGCTGAATTTCCATCAACGTCATAAATAGTATAATTCAAATTGTAAGTTTTACTATTCGGACTATTCGTTTTTTCAAAAACTCCTTCTTGAACAACTTTTTTGAGCTGTGAAGGAAGAATTGAAAATTTCACTTCTCCTTTTTTGAATGCTTCATCTAAAGAGGCCATTCTAGTTGAGATATTTTTTCCATCTGAAGAAACCGAAAGGACCTTTCGCAACATTCCTTTCGGAATTTTTGAATTGGGATCCGCAACAATAATTGTACCAGGTGCTACTGGAACTGATGAACTGAATGAGACTGAGCTAGATGTCGTACTGACGACCTTATTTGAAGTTTGATCGTCGAGTTTCATTGCACCAATTTGAAGATTTGGATTTGAATTGCTTGGAGGAGTATAGGGTAATGAAGTAGGGGGATCATCCTTACAAGAATTTAAAGCAAGAATAAAAATTCCAAACAAGATTAAAAATATTTTTTTCATTTTTTCACCTTTTTATTTTTATTTTATTAATTAAAACCCCCTTGAACCGGAAGAAGATTATTCATTGATAGGTTCTATTAACCCCAAATAGCTCAATCCATCTTCCTCAATCCAACTTCCCCAAAGAAGATAAACTTCTTCTGAGACTTTTAGAAGAATATATTTTTCATTTCTGGAATACATGTAGATTCCCAACGGAGTGACTTTATTTTTATGAGGATCCCCAATTTTCACAAGAGTTTCAACTCCAAATTGCATACTTGAAAGTTCCCATTCTTTTGCACAACCGGATTCTTCTGGGAAAAAACCAAGAATAGTTTTTGCATAACTATCCCTTCTTGGGGAAATTACAAGAGAAGAATTAAGGAGACATGCGTTCTCAATTGAGGGGTATTCTGTACCAATTGGGTCCTGGACTGTTTCAAAAACTTTGGAGTAAGCTTTAAGTTCAAAGATTCTTTTACCTTTTGTGAGTTCTTCCAACTCTTCTAAGGTAAATTCTTTTATTTCATTTTTCATTTTTTCACCTTTACATTTTATTTTTGAATCGTTAATTAAAACCCCCTTGAGCCGGGAAAGAAATTTATTCAGTGATTGGATTTATAGGATATAATTGAACGCACTCCTCATTACAAGACCAAACTCTCCAAAGAAGATAAATCTCTTCTGAAACTTTCAAAATAACATATAATTCTTCATCTCGAAAATTTAAGATTCCAATAGGCGTTACTTTATTTTTATGAGGATCCCCAATTTTTACTAGAGTTTCAACTCCCCAACCTATTTTTGAGATATACCAATCTCCTGCGCAATCCGAATCCGGAGGGAAAAAACCAAGGATAGTTTTTGAGTAGCTCTTTCTTTCTGGACAGATTATGATCCAAGACTCAGTGATGCATGCATCAATGATTGAGGGACATTTTTTACCAATAAGAGATCGAACATTCGCTTCATGAATCTTTAAATTAGGGTTAAATGCAAAAATCCTTTTACCTTTTGCAAGTTCTTCTAACTCTTCTAAGGTAAAGTTTTTTATTTTGTTTTTCACGTTTTCACCTTTTTTTTTATTTTTAGTTTGTTAATTAAAACCCCCTTGAACCGGAAAAGGAGAAATTTATTCACTAATAGGTTCTATTAGCCACACCATTTCTGAATTTGTAAATAAGATTTTAAAAAGAAGAGAAATCTCTTCCGAAACTTTCAGAAGGGCATATTTTTCCGAGATTGAGTGTTCATATATTCCAATTGGCGTTACCCTATTTTTATGAGGATCACCAATTTTTACTAATGTTTCAACCCCGAATTGTATCTTTGATAGTTCCCACCACTTTGCACAATCCGAATTTATAGGAAAAAATTCGAGAATTGTTTTGAGATAACTGTCTCTTTCTGGGCAAATCAAAATAAAGTCTTCAATAGTTAATGCGTTGGAGATAGAATGAAATTCTTCACCAATAAGAAAAGTAGGAACATAACTCTTGGAGAGTCTGAGATGGGGTCTAAATTCAAAGATTTTTTTGCCTTTTGCCAATTTGTTTAAATCTTCCAAACTAATTTTTGGAATTTTTTGATTTACATTCATTTTTTTCACCTTTTTTTTTATTTTTAGGTTGTTAATTGAAACCCCCTTGAACCGGAAACTGAGAGCTATTTTTTGATGGGTTCTAGACCTTTCAAATAAGGCAATTCTCTCTCATCATACCAGATCTCCCAAAGAAAATGAATTTCCTTTGAAACATTCAATAGAACATATTCTTTTTCTAAAGGGTGATGGTAAATTCCAATTGGCGTTACCCTATTTTTATGAGGATCACCAATTTTTACTAATGTTTCAATTCCCCATTTTATTTTTGAAATAAACCAGTTTTTTGCACAATTTGAATCCGGAGAGAAAAATTCAAGAATTGTTTTTTGGTAGCTCTTTCTTTCTTGGCAAATTATCATCCGAGACTCGAGAATACATGCATCAACAATTGAGGAATATTTTTTACCAATAAGAGATTGAACATTTATTTTTGTGATTTCCAGTAATAGCGGAGAAAATTCAAATATTTTTTTGCCTTTTGCCAATTTATTTAAATCTTCCAAACTAATTTCTGGAATTTTTTGTTTTGCTTTCACGAGAACACCTTTTTTTTTATTTTTAGGTTGTTAATTAAAAACTCCCACGAGAAAACGAAGAGTGAGGGAGTTTGAAAATTGAGTTGAATTAATTAATTTCCGCCGAGAATCAAGGGAAGCCCATCTTTTCCTGAACCAATAACAACAATTTTAGCATTTGGAGATATTGCAAGTTTTTCTGTTGCTTCGATACCTTTCCATTTAAGCAAGGATTCATTTATTCCTATCGAAACAATCTTTTGAAAGTCCGAGATACCTTGAGCTTCGATTCTTTTTCTATCTGCTTCCTGCTTTTCTTTTAAAAGAATAAATTGCATCTTCTGACTTTCTTGTTCTGCTTTAAGTTTATCTTCAATTGAAGCCATTAGCTGAGAGGGTAAAGTAATATTTCTCATAGGTGCAGACTCAACAATCACCCCCCGTTTAGAAACTAAATTATCTAGTTCATTTTTTATTTGCGAAGAAATGATCTCTCGATTTGAGGTATACAAATCTTTTGCTTCATATTTTGAGGTTACACCGCGAACCACTGAGCGAAAATTTGGAATAAGAATTATCTCCGCATAATCTTTTCCGATTGTACTATATATTCTTGGGGCTGTTTCCGGATTTAAGCCGTATAATAAACTGAGTTCTAATTGAACTGTTAGCCCTTCCTTTGAAGGAACACTCATTAATTCTTTCAATTCTTGAGTTTTTACACTCATTTCAATTATTGTGGCTATGGGATTTACAAAATTCAACCCTGGTTTTAATGTTTCAGAACTAACCTTTCCGAAAACATCGATGATTCCAACATTACCGGCGGGAATTAAAGTAAAGAGATTTAAGATTATCCCTACTAATCCCCCAAAAGAAACCACTACTGGCATTAAAGAGAAGTAGGCAATCTTTCTTCTTTCTGATTTTAAAGATTCTTCTTCATCTTCCTTATACCTTCTTTCTTCTTCCCCCACCTCATGCTCGAAACGTGCCCATTTTTTTCTTTGATCTTCAGAGATAGGAATTTCCATATTGAAATTTTTCCAATTTAGAAAAAATCTTATTGAAACTGCTAACCCGATTACAAATACGATGAATGAAATTATAAATATCATTTTGGACTCCAATTTATTTTTAGGTTGTTAATTAATTATTGAACATAAACAATTACCCCCTATGGACTTCTGGACTTCTGGACTTCTGGACTTCTGGACTTCTGGACTTCTGGACTTCTGGACTTTGAATCCTTCATTAGAAATCTAAATTTACAAAAAAGGAGCCCCGAGTACTATCCCAATTATAGATTCCAAACTGAAAACCGTTTATGTCATCTACTCCATTCAAGAACCCCAATTGAACACCATTCATAATGAAATATGGTTTTTGATAACCTCCTGTTTGAACGACCGCAATAGAAATTCCATTTAATTCTGATTCTCCCATTAGGGTGTAACTATTTTCCTTTTTTTCTAATTCCCAGAAATGTAGTACATTTAAATTCAATCCGGTTATAGAAGTTTCTTCTTGTTGAAGAGTTATGAGAGAGAGATTTAATCCATAGTGGTTTGCACCGGGAGAGAGCTCTGAAAGGAATGCAAGATTAATTCCATAAGTTGTTCCAGTTTTATTGACATAAAACGGCCAAACACTACCTTTACCTGTTGGAATAGAACCGGCGAAGATGAGAACTACTAATTCTAAAAGAAAGAGTTTTTGAAGAAGCGTGAATTTTTTTATTTGATCGATGAGTTCCATGATAACACCTTTTATTTTGTTGATAATACTTGATTTTTAGTAGTAAGCTTCATAACCCCCCAGGATAGGAAATGCAGAACAACGATTATTATTGTTGAAAGGAAAAAGCTTTCCTTAAATAAGCCTCCTGAATAAACGAAAAAACAAAAGAATATCCAATAAAAATTCACTAAGGAAACGATCAATACCTCTAACTTATGATTAAGAAGGGGCATCCAATTGGCCACAAGCAAAACAAGACAAATAAACAGAAACTCCCAAAAATAATCAACGAGAGAATAAATTAAAGGAATAAAAGAGACTATAATGATCCCACTGATAATTGTGAGGGCCAATCCTATTCCAATTCTTTTTCTCCATGGAAGTAAAAGAGAGATTAAACTGAACATTCCTACGATAGAGATTAAAGGGTAGTTCTTTCCCATATCCTTAGATGGCAGTTCTTCAACCTTCTTTTGAATACGATTGCCTCCATAGACAATATATGAGACAGCCTCCCTCTTTTGAAGATCTAAAAAGAATTTTTCCTTTGATGAGCTATTGAAATAAGATTTAACTGAATCGATCTTTTTTCCGGGATGATGATATGCTTTCAAAGCCGAATCTAAAGAGATATCCTTTTCTATCCAAATTGGACCGCTGGTTTTTTTTAATTCAAAAACAGAATAACTTCCATCGGAATTTTGAATAAAATTCTCCTGTTGCGCATTTAAAATAAATACCAAAGAGAATAACAAAATCAACACTAAGAACTTTTTCATTTTTTTCACCTTTTTATTTTTGAAAATAAAGGGCTACCTTAGAAAAAAGATTTAGAAAAGTAGCCCGTTAAATTAGTTAATTGAAATTATAAGAAGCACCCATTGCCCAAAGATACTTTTGAGCTGTTTTCATGTACCCGCCGCTAACGAATGCGGAAAGATTTTCATTGAAATTGATCGTCCTCTTTAAGCTAAATATATGTTCTGGAGAGAACCGATAATAATGTTGAAGAGCGTAAGAGACTTCTAAGCTCTTTGTGCATATTGATATCTGCTGGTATGAGAACATGAAGATTGCTTTGGTTTCATTCTTGGAAGTTTCTGAATTTCCAAAACTCCAACCGCCCCAGTGAAGAGTTTTTATATGACTATTAAATAAACTGGTCGAAGCGATTGGTGCAAACCAAAGAACATTTTTGTAGAAACCGATTGTTGGTCCTACAGAAAAATGATCTGAGAAATCGTAAAAAAGAAGTGCCTGACCAAGTTCAGCATTTAAATCTGCTACGATCGTTTTATGTTCTGAACTAATTGAACCGGAGAATGTGAGTCCTTTTGTTAAAGAAGTTTCACCTGTTGAGACAGAGATAGAACTAAATTTCCAATCTTTTTGAGAAAAGATTGAAATTGTGAACAAGAAAAATAGAACCATTGAACAAATTGAAGTTTTCATGATAACACCTTTTTAGTTTGTTTATAATTAATTAAAAGAAAGAATTTAATCTAAATTTGATAGAACCAATAGCACAAGTAAAACTATAATTAATAATAAAAATAGTTCCACTATTGCACCTTTTTATTTTTCTGATGATTTTTGTTTTTTAGAAGTGAACTTCATAACACCCCAGGAGAGGAAGTAAATTGTCGGGACGAAAAAGAGTGAATAAAGAGAATCATAATACTCAAAGGTTCTGGAAAAGAGTAAAAAGAAAATACAAAAATAACCAGAGTTCATTGCGATAACCGCCTTTGATAATGGTATCCTTAAATCTAATGCCCATTGAATCCCAACGAACACAATCCCTAGCAGTAATAATAGAACCACTTTTACAAAATTAAAAGATTCTAAAGAACCTATTAAAAAGATCCAAAATCCCACAAGTAATACACTCACTATTACCAGGGTTAATTTTATCCCTATTCTATTCCTCCAAGGAAGCAATACCGAAATTAAAAAGAACGTTGAAACTAGATATATTAAAGAGAAATTTTGTTTCATTCTGATTAATTTTTTCTCAGAAATTCTCTTTACAGAGTCATTCTCACAAACAATGTAAGAAACTACTTTCACTTCCCTAACTTTAAGAAAAAATTCTTCTCTAGAATATTCTTTGAAAATGTTTTGAGTTGGATCAATCTTTTTTCCGGGATGGTCATAAGCATTTAAAGCAAAGGATAATGGAATGCCCTCTTCTATTTTTAGCGGAAGACTTGTTTTCTTTGTTTGAATAACAATCATTTCTTCAAGAAGAGAATAACTTCCACTTGAATTTTTAACAAGTCTTCTATCTTGAGCAAGTCTTCTATCTTGAGCATTTGAAATAAAAATTAGAGAAAAGAACACGATGAATACTAAGAACTTTTTCATTTTTTTCACCTTTAATTTAATTTATTATTTTTTGTTTTATAGAACCCCATCTCTGTAACAAGAAAAAGAATTACCAAGAAGAAAGACAAACTAGTTCCTCCAATTAAAATTAATGTTCCTCGACTAAACGGGCCATTTTCTAATACTAAAAAATGTTCTAAGAACAACCCTCCTTGAAAAAGAGATGCAATAAGAACGGGCCATTTTCTCCATTCCCTTTTTCCAATTCCAATAAAGAAGAAAATAATCGAATATGAAAGAAGAATCCAGGAAAGAGAATAAATAACACATGGCCAAAGAGAAGGAATTGTTTTCACAAATTCCTCGCTTGGAAAAATATAAGAGAGACTTCCCAAAAAAAGGATTAATGACATAATAAGGAAAATCCCCCGTTCGAAAGAAGATAATTTTTTCATGAGTACACCTTTTAGATTAATTAAACATAAAATAAATTAAATTGTAAAGACCGATTAATATTAGTCCCAAAACTGAAAGAATGATTGAGTAAAGAGGAAGAAATGATAATTTCGAAAATGCCGTTGCTTTGGACATATAAGAATTAGTTCCTATTGGATATTTGTTTGAAGAAAAACTTGGAGAGAACACAATATAAAAAAGACCTACAAGGAAAATTAAAACGGACTGCAAAAAGAGAAGCCCTAAGAAAGAAGTGATGGCTTTAAGAATTACATCCGGAGGATGAATCGAAGAAAATGTTGTTTTCATAATTGCATTTGAAAGAATAATGCTTAAGATAGACAGTTTGAAATAGTTCCTCCCTAACTCTAATTGAAACGGATTTTTTATTTTTCGGTTGATTAGGAAAAAAATCAGAAAAAAAAGAAGAAGATTTCCGATTATAATTAGGAAAATTGATAGATTGTTCATGATTGCACCTTATATTAATTTATAATTAGTTATTTTAGATATTTCATACTTAAATTTTGGAAGAATAAGGTATTCCGAGGGTATTTCACACTATGAAATATGTGAAACTAGAAGTTTGTTTGTTTGAACTTACGCGTTCAAAGGTATTTCTTTGGACCTTAAGCGGTTCAAAGGGGTTTTTCTTCAGGTCTTGTTCGACATGAAGAGGTATTTCAAAAGGGGGTAAATAAAATCTTTTGACAAGCGAAGGAAATTTAGGAATATCCTTGTTTTGTGCGTTTAATTTTATTTTTGTTTTTTGAAATTTTGTGTGTTTATAGTGAATATGAATTTGATAATTTGATTAATTTTCTCCAACCTTTTTCATTCCTTTCTTCTTCAATTTTAAGAATTCCTTTTTGGAATAATTTTTCCTTTATTACGTTTCCCTTTCTTGATGAAAGACCCATAGATTTGTAGAGTTCAACTGTAGACATGCAATGATTAGAATTTCCCATTAAAAAATTGACAAATGAAAGCTCTTCTTTTGTGAGATTTTCAGAGAGAGTTTTTTTAATTTCTACTGATTCTGCCTTTCTCACAGAAGGTTTACTTTTATTGAAATTTAATTTCCCTGAAAGAGCGATATTTATTACAACCAAAACATCTTTTTTAGAATAATAACCTGAATCAATTCCTGAATCTAAAAGTTTTTCAATTTCATTTAATTTTTTGTCTTCAGATAATTTTGATTTAACAAATTCTAAAAGAACTTTTTGGGTTTGATTTAATTCTTCAACAAGAATTTCTTCTTTTTTTGGTTTAATCGAACTCGTTACAAGTGGTTTCTTTGCTGTTAAATTTTCCTTGTAAATAATCTTTTCTTTAAATTCGGGATCATTCTTTTCTATTTCATACCCTTCAATAACACAGTTCATCTTTGTTTTAACCTTTGAATCTTCAACACTCAAATCTCTCAAATCGGTAAATGGGACCTCTATCAAAAAAGGCGAAGTGTGCCTTTCAGAGAGCTTCACGATTGCTGATCCCACTGGAAGTTGTGTAAAGATTTCCTTTTTATCTCTTAATTGCATCAAAGAACTAATTTCTTCCAAGTCTTGCGGAAGTTGCTGTTGAAATGCAACATGGCAAGCACTATTTCCAATAACGGTATCGCTTAATTTTGAAGCATGCTGGTCTAAACAGATCAAACTTGTTCCGTACTCTCGCATTTCCCTGTAAATCATATCCGTTACGGATTCGCTCATAAATTTAGTTTCTTTTTTCAGAAAGATATTATGGGCCTCATCAACTAAAATTGCATGATTAAATTCTTGGCTTGCTTTTTCATTTCCTGCTTTTTTTAATTTGTAAATGTAAGTTAAGATAAATTCACAGAAGAATTTTTTCTCTATGTTTGAAAGAGAGTTTAATTCAAAAATTACTTTTTTATCAAAGAGATCTTCAAAAGATAAACTTTTCTTTCCGTCGTAATTTACAACTTTTCCAAATTCTCCAAAAGTTAAAACAGTTGCAATTCTCAAAGCACTTTCATACCATCCAGTTTCTCTTCCTTTTGAATCTCTTGCTTTTACTTCTAACATTCTTTTTATGTGCTCCCAATTTGGGTAAAGATTTGAATTTTCATAAACCCCCCATCCTTGAAAAGTCTCATCAAGAGTTTCAAGTAAAATTTTATGAACTCCGAATGAAACATTAAAACTTTCTGTTAAAAGATCACAAAGAGTATTTATCCATTCTTTAGGGTTTACTCCTTTTGGAGGCCTGTTAATATTAGTCTTAAACAAATTACTAATTGCCCCATTTCCCACTGTAAAGCACATTACATTTGGGTCTTCTTTCATTAAAGGCCTGAAACTTTTTTTCCAATCAAAGACTAAAAAAGGTTTATCTTTTTCTATAAAATTTTTCAAAATGTTTAATGCAAAAGTTGTTTTTCCACTTCCACTCATCCCAGTTATACAGACATGCCTTGGCCAGTCTTTTTCTCTTAAATTAAAATCAAATAATGTTTTTCCAGCGTAAGCAACTTTTGCCAAAGGATATTCTCCTTGAAAAGAATCTTCTTTTGGGGGTTCTAGGGAAAAATCTTTATCTAAAAGTTTACTCAAATGTTTTTGATAAAGTCCTGCTAAAAGTTGTAAGATTTCACTTTTTTCTTCTAAATTTCCAGCATTTAGATATCTAAAATAAATTTCGTCTATCCTCTTTCCAAGTATTGGTTTTAGCTTTCTTGCCAAATCTTCGACGGTTATTTGATGTTGGTTCATTTTAATTCTCCTTCTTTTTCTAAAATTTTTTGCAATTTTGAAGGAATATAATATTTTACTTCATCGCCTTCTTTCCAAAAAGAATACCCTTCAGTAATTTGGGTAAATGATTTACTTGGATTAAATGGCCCTTTATACCCCTCTCTCTCTGCAAGCTTTAAAGGATTTTTATTTACAACCACCGCAAGATGAAACGTTTCCCCATTAGATTCCCATGAAGCGAGATATCCCAATTCGGAAGATTTTGCTTGAGTTAATCTATTTAAAATCATTTCTGCAATCTCCCTCGGAGTATACAAGTCGACACCCCTTTCTCCGACCAAATATAACGCTGTTCCAGCACAATTGCTAGAGAACATTCTTTTTTCCAAAAGCTCTTTTCTCCTTTTATTCAATTCCGAATAAAATTCCATTTTTGATTCCATCTTTAATCTTCAGCCCCCATTATTTTTTCAAACATTTTCATTCGATCTTCTTTTTCGGTTAATTCTCTTTCATATTCACGAAGTTCCTTTTTCAATAAGGCAATGTCTTTCCAACACCCAATTTTCTCATTCATTTGAAGCTCCGAAATTTCAATTTTTTTATGTCTTAGATCATTTTTTTCTCTTGTTGGATCACTTGAAGCAATTTGCATTTTTTCATTTTCAGAAAGATAACCTTTTATTTCGGATTTTAAATTCTCTCCTTCTTCATGAATCTTCCTACTTAGACGTTCTCTACTTTGAATCATCTCATGAATCTCTGAAATTGAATTTTTTAAAGCATCAATTTTTGACTTTCCAACTTCTCCAAAAAGGTCTTCATTCGTAGATATTTCATGGTTTTTCGGGATTTCAAACTCTGAAAAACCCTGTTTCAGAAGCTCTTTTGCTTTTAATTCCATGGTTTTACTACTAAATAATTACTTATAAACTTTTCTCTTTTGTTATAACTGTTAAAAGGTAAAAAGAGTAAGATTTTGAGGATTTTAAAGAAAGATGTGGATACTAGGATTCGAACCTAGGTAAGCATAAGCTAACGGATCTTGAGTCCGTCCCGTTTGACCACTCCGGCATATCCACTTGTGAAAAATAAATGAAGAAACTCTATATAAAGTTTAGTGAAACCAAAAGTTTATAAAAGAAGATAAGCTAAAAAATTTACCTGCGAGTAAAAAGCGTAGAGCGGGAAATTTATTTCTCGTAATTTAAAAAATGAAATCCAAAACAAAAGTTGAATCACAATTAGGCAGAAAGACTAATCCTGAATTAGTTGAAACAATAATCCTTGCAAAGAAAAATCCAAAATGGTTAGAAGTTGCAGGAATTCTTGCTGGACCAAGAAAGAAAAGAAAGGACGTTAATCTTTGTCAACTCGAAGCATCTCCTTCAGAATCAATTCTTATTTGCGGCAAAGTTTTAAGTGAGGGAGAAATTTCAAAAAAAATGAAAGTTATTGCATTAAGTTTCTCTGAAAAAGCAAAAGAAAAGTTAAAGAAAGCCGGATGCGAATTAAATACAATTATGGAAGAAATAAAATCGAATAAAGACGCAAAGGGGATTAAAATTTTAAAATGAAATTAGTTGAAGGAAAAGGAGCTGTTCTTGGAAGGCTTGCGGTTTTTGCCGCAAAGGAAGCACTTCGTGGAGAAGAGGTTGTTATATTAAATTGCGATCAAGTGATAATTACTGGAAACAAAAAATCCATTGAAGAAGAATTCAAAATACTAAGGGGAAGAACAGGGTCTGCTCAAAAAGGTCCAAAACACCCCGCAACTAGCGAAAAGATTGTCAAGAGAGCAATTAGAGGAATGGTCCCAAATTATAGAGAAGGGAGAGGACGAATTGCATTCAAGAAGATAAGATGTTTTGTAGGAGTCCCAAAAGAATATGAAGGTAAAAAACCGATTGCCTTTGAAAAAGTTAAAAAAATAAAATTCGTACAAGTAAAGGAGTTTACAAAATAAAATGGAAGGCCTTGAAAAAAAATATAAAAAAGAATATTATTCTGGAAAAAGAAAAGCTGCAATTGCCAGGGCTCTTATAAAATCCGGAGATGGAAAGGTTCATTTCAACAAAAAAGATTACAAAACACTTCAAATGTTTGATAGATTAAAATTAGAAGAACCTTTGAGAATTGCAGAAAAGGTCCTTGGAAAACTTGATTTTGATATAGAAGTGAATGTTCTTGGAGGAGGGGAAAAAGGACAAATTGACGCTGCAAGACTTGCAATTGCAAAAGCAATTATCGGATTCACGAAATCCGAAGTACTAAAACAAGCTTATTTGGACTATGATAGAAACCTTCTTGTTGCAGATGTAAGACGTAAAGAACCAAACAAACCTGGAGATTCTAAAGCAAGATCTAAGAGACAAACTTCTTATCGTTAAATCTTTTCAGAAAAAATTATTTAAACTTAAAAATTATTTTATTCCAAGTCTTTCAAGTTTATCTTGAACATGATTAAAAAGTGTTGAAGAAAGAATTGGTTCATGAATTCCCTCGTGAACCTCTCCATCAAATTTAATCTTTCCTACATACGTGAAATTTTTCAAAATTTTTTTTATTCCATTAACAGAAAATCCATATTTTTTGGATAATTTATTTAAACTTACCTTGTTATTTTGAAAATCCAAAAAAATATTTTCAACCACCTTAAAATTTTCAGCTTTAACTAGAGAATTATTTAAAATTTTATATCCAAATGGTGCTCGAGTCATGATTTTTCCCTCTTTTGCTTTTTTTAACATTCCTATCTTTTGTCTTGAATTCCCGAGCTTATTCTCTCTTCTAAATGTTTCTAATTCTCTAAAATTTACTTTTTCTGAAATATAATTAAAAAATTCTTCTTTATTTTGAGGAGCGAAATGACTACAAAATTCGCAAAGAAGAACTCCAAAAGAGCGTGAATTTTTATCGGATTCATAATTACACTTTGAGCAAACCCCTTCCATGAAAAGATAAATAAAACAGAGTTTAAATTCTTAATGAACAAGTGTAAGGAAAATTTTGAAAAAGATTACTGTTAAAACAAAGATTAAAGTTTCCGCTAACCCAGTATGACCCTCCTTGATATGTTCGTGCATTGAAGGAACAATATCTGAAAGAGCGATGTACAAGAGCCCTCCGGCAGAGACTAAAATAAGATATGGGATTATATAAGAAATCGAATCTAACAAAAAATAACCTAAAATTCCTCCAAGAACTGCTGAAAGTGCGGAATAAAAATTTAAAAGAAGTGCCTTTTTTCTCTTAAACCCACTATGTACCAAAACCGCAAAATTTCCTACTTCATGAGGAATTTCATGAATCAAAACCGAAAAAGTTACTAACATTCCAGTCTGATTTCCAATTAAGAATGAACCTGCAATTAAAAGGCCATCAAAAAAATTGTGAAAGAAATCTCCTCCTAATAGAAGGGAACCCGTTGGTTTCTTATGGATTCTTTCCTTCCCGCAATGATGCCAATGAAGAAAAGTTTCAATTAGAAAAAAAAGAACTATTCCTCCTACAATATAAGCTAAAGAATTCAAAAATTCTTCAGAAGGAAGAATTTCTAAAGCTTCTGGAATTAAATCAAAAAAGACTACTGAAATTAAACTTGCCGCTGCAAAGGAGATTAAATAATGTATTATTTTTTGAAGATGTTTACTTGTAATTAAAATTCCTACAAAACTTACCAAACTCACCAAAAAAGTTGCAATAATTATTTCTATTAACACAATGTATTTTTAACAAAAATTCTTTATAAAACTTTACTCCATTAATTTATCCAAAGGACTTTGAATCTTTCTTAACTCTTCTGTTGAAACATGGGTATAAATTTGGGTTGTTGAAAGATCTGCATGTCCAAGAAGTTCTTGAATTTTCCTTATATCTACTCCATCTTCTAAAAGATGAGTTGCAAAAGAATGTCTTAAGGTATGACAATGAACCTCCTTTTTTATACCCGCTTTTTTTGCTGCAGCCTTGACAATTTTTTGAATATTCCTTGAAGACATTTCTTCCCCATTCCTTCCAGAGAATAAATATTTTATCGCCCTCAATTTTTGTCTTTCTGCTTGCTTTTTTAATTTGGAAAAAATAAAGGATGGAATATTAAACATTCGATCTTTTTTCCCTTTCCCTTGTTTGACATAACCAATCTTTTCATCAAAATAAAGATTTTTTGTTTCTAAAGAAACTAACTCTGAAACTCTTAAGCCAGTTGCATAAATTAGAGAAACCATTAATTTTGATTTTTTTGTATTTAGGGATTCAAGTAATTCCTTTGCTTCTTTTTTTGTTAAAACTAAGGGAATTCTTTTTTCTCTTTTTGGCCTTTTTATATTTGCTGTTAAATCTTTTTTTAAAATAGATGAATAGGCATATTTTATCGAGGCAAGAAACATAATAATTGAGATTGATGCTCTATTCGAGAGGTTCTCTGCAATATATGCTTTAACATCATCTTCATCTATTTCTTCTGGTTCTTTTTTTGAAAAACTAAAAAGAAGTTCATTAAATTTAAGATAATTTTTCAGGGTATATTTTGAATTTTTTGAAATTTTAAGTTCAATTTCTAATTTTTTTAAAAACTCTTGTTGGTTCATAAATCAATCAAAAACTCCTTTAACTGTTTTTTAAAAAGTTTATTATTAAGAAAAAGGATTGTCTTTATACCAAGATCTTTTGCAGGGGAAAGGTTCCAAGCACGATTGTCTACAAAAAGAATTTCCTCTGGAGAAAGCTTCAATTTTTTTAGTAAAAGAAGATAGATTTTTTTATTGGGTTTTCTTAATTTAACATCACAAGAAACAATTACTGGAGAAAAAATTTTATGAAAGCTTTTTGGGATTAAAGGTTCTTCAGAAAGAGACCATTGATCTGAAAGGATGGAAATTTTAAAACCTCTTTTCTTTAGCTTTTTTGCTATCCTTAAGAGCCCCTTATTTTCTTTAAACTTTTTTTTATATCCTTTTATATAAATCTCCTCTATCTTTTTCTTAGGAAAATTTAAATTCTTTGAAAGAGAATTCAACAATTCTTTTTTTGAGATTAAACCCTCTGTAGATCTTGCATAAAGGGCATCAATCGAATCTAAATAATCATCTAGATTTAAATTAAAATTTTTTGCAAAAGTTTCTTGTATTCCTTTTTTGGATCCTCCTTCTTTATTTAATTGTAAAACTCCTCCCACATCAAAAACAACTGCTTTAATTTTAAAACATCCTCTCATTTAATGATTATCCGAACTTTCTTTAAATAATTTTCTTATAAAGAAAAAGTTGCTTAAAAGTTAATTCGTCCTGAAAAAAGGTGAGTTTATAATTTTGAAAATCCTTTCTTTGTTAAGAGTTTCTGATTAATATAAATTAAAATTACTGCTCCGACAATAAAAAGCCAATCAATTTTAAATGAAAGTGCCAAAAAAAACAATGCGAGAATTGAATTAAATAAAACTTGGCCATTCATCTCTTTTTCAAGTAGAATCTCTTTTTATACATTTTTAAAATCCCTAAAAAGTTATAAACTAAAAAATCTATTTTATTAGATGGAGAGGAAAAAGATAGTTGAAGCCCTTATTTGGAAAAACTCCAAGTTAAAGTTTCGAGACTCCACTAATTTTTTTAAGAAAAAACTTCAAAAAGATTTCCTCTTAAAAAAAACTCTTTGTTTAGAACCTCAAGATAATAAATTTTCAAATTCTTTAATATAAAATGACTTTGGAAGTTTTATTAAAAGGGTTTCTTGTTGGATTTACTGCTGCACTTCCATTCGGTCCCCTAGGTGCACTTTGTATAAAAAAAAGCTTAATTCCAAAAAATTTAGGAGGATATTTTACAGGCTTTGGTGCAGCATGTGTTGATGCCCTCTTTGCGTTAGTCGCTGGATTTGGAATCACAATTATCTCAAAATTTTTAATAAACAATGAAAGTTCAATTAAGGGAATTGGGGGTCTCTTTTTGATATTTTTAGGTTTGAAAGAATTGAAAACAAAAGTTCCTAAAGAAATAAAAATTCAAAATGAAAGAAAAGATTTTCTAAAAGAATTTTTCTCTGGATTTTCGCTTGCAATTGCAAACCCTTTTGTGATTTTCTCTTTCCTTGCCCTCTACACCATACTAGGGCTTGGGAAAATCGCAGGGGACTACGGGCTTTCTGCCCTTTTGGTTCTTTCTACTTTCCTTGGATCTTTTTTGGGACTTGCTTTTTTAAATTGGATTGTGATTCATAAAAAACATAAAATTAAGGAAGGCCTTTTAAATAAAATAAATAAAATTTTAGGGGGAATTTTGACGGGAACTGGAATTTATTTGATCCTTCAAAATTTGGTAAGTTTCTAATATGAAAAAATATCTTAATCATGAAGCTTTCATTTTCTTTGGAGTTTTAATTGTAATTGGAACTCTACTAAAACTTTTTGGAACTCTACAAATAGATTCGGATTGGTTTTGGTGCCTTACGGGAATTGCTTTGACTATTGAAGGAACAATTGCCCTTCTAAAACAAAAACAATTTGATCGAAAATATCAAGTTATTTTAAAAGGCAGCATAAAATAAAAAGGTTAAAGAAACCATCCAATAATTTTTAACCCAATTTTTAAAAAGAAAAGTTTCATGTTCTTGCCAAACGAAAGCCCTTCTATTTGAATCTCTCCATTAGACAACTTTTCGTTAACTAAGTCAATAACACTCATGTTTTCATCAATATTTTGAAATTTGGAAACGTTTCCCATTTTCACATTATATGTGGCGTTTTCATTTAAATTACAAGAGATTTCTACAACCATGTGGTCCTCAATTTTGAGACTTCCGGTTAGATTGTTTTCTATATAGATATTTAAAATTTCATTTGAAAAAGGAATTTGGCTTGGAATTATTTGACCTACTAATGTTGGACTAAGATTCTCAATGCCATTACAAATTTCACTTTGATTTTTAATCTCAAATGAGCTTAAAAGAGAAGAAAATAATAAAACAGTTACAACTGCGAGAAAAAACATTGGTTTCATATGGTACTAAATCAAAAACGTTTTAAATAATTTTTCTAAAATTTTTGAAAATATCTTTTTCTTTTGTAGAATTTTTATTAGTTATTCGGTGTAAAGAATAATCATTTAGTAGGCTTCTCAAAAATCTTTTTTTTAATTTTATTCACTAAGGAACCTTTATTAAGGAATTTTTTAAATTTTTAACTCTCACTTTCGTCTTTTTTACTTATAAAAATTAAAAAAAATTGAAAATTCATTAATTAGGTAAAGATCCCTCTCTTTTGATAATTTGAAAGTACAAAATAGCCCAAAATTGATGATTTTTACTAGTTCGTACAATATATCTTGTACGAACTTCTTATAATAAGCCTCTTTTTTAGGTCAAAAATGGCTTTTTAAAATAATTTGGAATCATTTAAAGAAATTTAAAAAGTTCCTAAAAGAGGTAAAAATTATTAACATTGATTATAAGAACTTTCCCTTATAAGAATTTTTGTTAATTAAAAATTTTCTTAAAAGTAAATATATAGAAAATCTTTATTTAGATTATGGGAACTTTTTATGAATAGAAAAAATTTTTTTAAATTTCTTTAAATTTAATTCTTGAAAGAAAAACTTTTTATTTAGATTATGGGAACTTTTTATGAATAGAAAAAAAGTTTTAAATGGATTCTTCTTTCTTTTTATGAATGTTTTTTAAAATTAAAGATTATCCGAATTATTTTCTTATAAAGATCAAATTAAATTTAATAAATTAAACTATAAAAGACTTAAAGATTTTTTTAGGAAAATTATAAAAACCTTTTCACTAAGGTTTTCTAAGTGAATAATAATTCTTTTAAGAGGAAAAATTATCCTTAAGAGAATAAAAGAAAAGGTTCTTTTTTCTTTTCCTTATTAAAAAAGGTTTTTTATCACCTATTCTAATATTTTGTTGCTGTTTGTTGCTGTTTGTTGCTGTTTAAACGGCTGTTTTTGAGAGGTTGAATAACCATTTAGAAAAAAAATTAGTAAAAAAAGAGGAGACTCAACTTGAAAATTAATAAGAAAAAGAGAGAAAAATGACCCATTTTACCGTCATAAAAAGAAAGATTTTTAAATAAACTTGTATTAAAAAGAAGATGTTTGGATTTTTTAGACCAAAAAAGATTGTAGAAGAAGTAAGAGAAGAAACAAAAAAAGGTTTTGAAGCAGTAAAAAAGGATATTCTTTCTGTAGGAGACTGGATTAAACACCTTGATTCAGAAAAAAAGGACCATAAAAATGAGATAGATCTCTTAAAAAAAGATTTATCGTCGGTAAAAGAGGACATTGAAAAAATAAAAAATACCTTAGACGTGTTTGTGAATTTAAATACAAACAGCCGTTTAAACAGATCGTTTAAAACAGGGGAGCATATTTTAAGCAAACAAACACCTGTTTTTGATGTTCAAACAGATGTTCAAACAGATGTTCAAACACCAAATTTGAATAACTTTTCTGTAACTGAAAGAGCAATATTGTTCTTACTTTTAAATACGGAAATGAAATTAAGCTATGAGGACCTAGCTGCAATGCTAAATAAAGAAAAATCGACTATTAGAGGACAAATAAACACTATAAAGTCAAAAAGTGAGAGTTTAATAGAAGAAACTATTGAAAAAAATGGTAAAAAAAGGGTATATATTCCAGAAAAAATTAAAGAAAAACTCCTTAAAAAACAAAAAGTGAGACTAAAACAGAAAGAAGAAGGAAAAGAAAAATCAAAAAAGGAGAATTAAAGAAATTTTTTAAAAAGAAAAAAAACCAAAAAAAGAAAAGAGGGTGAATTAGAATGAAAATTATCCTTTACACCGAATAACTAATTAAAATAAGATTTTAAACAGTTAAAATGAGTATTTAGAGATCAATTAATTTTAAAATAGTACTCAAGGAGGCTATTTTTTTGAGACTTTCTGATACAAATAATTGAATTTCTTTATTATTTAGCTTTTTCTTTTCTATAGGAATTCCTTTAAAAATTAATCTTCGAATATAATCTCTTATTGAGCTTTCTGTCAAGGACAGCCGTTTGGAGAGAGATTTATAGTCTGAAAACCCTTTTTCTTCCCCCATCTGGTAAATTGCTGAGAAAACCACCATCTCTTGATCAGTTAACCTTTTAAATTTTAAACGGATTTCCTTTTTTAATTCGTCTAAAGAATCTAATAATCCGGAAAACTCTTCAAAGGAATTCTGATTCATAAGTTCTCCTTTTTTTTCTTCTAAAAAATAGCTTTTGTCTGTCTGTCTGTCTGTCTGTCTGTCTGTCTTAACCCCATCATTTCCATTGGAAATCCCTGATATTTTGCCTTTTCCAAGCTTAAAAAAGGAATTCTCTGTTGGATTTTCATTTAAAGGAAGATAAAATTTTTCTTCTTTTGTCTTATTTAACTCTAAAGATAAATCTTCTACTTTTTCTGTTAAATAATAAAGAGATTCTCCAATTTCAATTATTCCTTCTTTAAGATCAAAAAAACTTTCTTTTAAAGTAAACATTTCTTTTTCTAATGAAGAAATTTCAATTTTTACTTTATTAAATGCCTCTTTAATTTCGTCCATTACTTAAAATAAATTTTGGAGTTTAAAAGAATTAAGATAATTTAAAAGAACCTTTTTCTTGCTTTTTTGAGTATAATTCATAAATTAAGGGAGATAATTTCCATCTTGATCGTTTTAAATAATTAATTCCTTCTTTGTTCTTTTTTATTTCAATAATAAAATCTTTTTCTTTAAGCTCTTTTAGAATCCTTTTTATAAATTCTTCATCTCTTGCAATCTCTTTAGCTATATGGGCTGTAAAGATGGACTTGGGATTCTCTTGAAAGAGATAAAGAAGAATCTGTTCATAAATTTTTTCTTTTTTTTGATTAGAAATTTTCATAAAATAGAAATACCCTTTAAGTTAATAAACTTTTTAACCTTAATCTTTTTTTTGAGGGACCAGGGAAGGAAGTCTGAAATGAGGAGGAAGATTTAATTCATCTTCAATTTCAAGAGATTTTATATTTGTTTTATTTAAAATCCCATTGAAAACTGCTAATCTAAATTCTTCTTTTAATTCTTTCTTTTTCCAGTTTTTTAATACTTCATCTGCAACTTTTGAATCTACTGAAAGAACCATTTTTCCGCTTAATTCTATTTTTGCAATATTCTTTGAATAATTTATTGATGAGGTGAAATTAAAATCAAGGAGTGTTATTTTTTTATCTGGTAATTTTGAAGAGTTCTCTTCAATAGAATCAATGTTTAGTGAAGTTTCAATTTTTAAGTCCTTAAAATCATTTGTATGCTTCTCTGCAAAAATTTTTGTATAATTAAAACCAACTATTCTCATCTTAATTTTAAGATAAATTCTTTGTTTTTAAAGATTTGTATTTTTAAAGAAAATTAAATTAAGTCTTCTTCAGAAACAATTACAAAGTCTCCAATTGCAATAATTGAAGAATAAGGAATTAATAATTCATTCTCACTTGATCTTTCAAGATTTAAATTTTTTGTATAGATAGTTGAATCCTTTACAACAAGGTTAATTAATTCCCCTGATTTTGTTTCGAATGAGACATCTTTTACAAATCCTAATCTTTTACCTTCTTTTGTTACGATCATCTTCCCCAAAAGGGTATTGAATGGTAGTTTTTCTGATTGCATGTCTTTCTTAAATAGAGTTAATTTATAAATTTATCTCTAAACAAGAATATGCTTTAATTATTTTTAAAAGTATCTTTCATCTCCTAGATTTTTTATATTAAACTGTTTTGAATTATAATTTTCATGAGAGATTCATTTTTTTATTTTGTTTTAATAAATAAATTGTAACTTTTAAATTAATTAAAAGGTATATAAACTATATTGAATTCTGATAAAAGTAAACTAAAAAAGTTGGATGAAGACACTCACCCCCTTATTTCTTTTGGAGATTTATTTTTCACTCTTTTTTGAATTTTTTGTTATATAATTTATTTAAAAAAATTTATATTATATATAATATATATACTATTTACTCTTTTTATATTATATATCCTCTTTTAATAAGAAAATAAATTAATTGAAATACTTTTGATTATTTTAATGCTTAAAATTAATTTTCCATAAGAAATAAAGGTGTCTTTCTTTGACAGTAGTTATAATCCTTTATATAATTAATTTCTTTTTTTCCGTTGAGTTAATCCAAATAGAATCATTCTCCATAAGAAATGAACGTGTCAGACTTTGGATTTTTTAAATTAAATGAAACACAACAAAAATGAACAACGAATTAGATAAAATTTTCGATTCTTTTGACAAAAACAGCATTTTTAAAGATAAATCTTTTTTACAATCAAACTATAAGCCAGAAGCAATTCCCCATAGAGAAAAAGAAATTAATCAGATTGCTTCTATTTTAGCTCCTGTTTTAAGAGGAGAAAAAACAAGTAATCTATTTTTATATGGAAATACTGGGACTGGAAAAACGCTTTCTATATTTAAAGTTCAAGAAGCGCTAGAAAAAAGAATGCAACAATCAGTTAATTCTGGATTTGAATTAAAAATTCAATATATTAATTGTAAACTCAAACAAGTAGCAGACACTGAATATAGAATTCTTGCCGAAATAATTCGTCAATTGGGGGGAGAAGTTCCTGCAACTGGACTTCCAACTCAAGCGGTTTATAGTAAGTTTATAGAAATGATTGATGGAAAAAAACAACTCTTAGTCTTAATTTTAGATGAAGTTGACCAACTCGTAAAAAAAATTTCAAATAATTTTTTATACAATTTAACAAGACTTAACTCAGAACTTTCAAAATCCCAAATTTCATTAGTTGGAATTTCAAATGATTTAACTTTTTTAGAGAATATTGATCCAAGGGTAAAAAGTTCCTTATCTGAAGAAGAAATAATTTTTTCTCCTTATAATGCTCTTCAAATACAAGACATTCTTTTGAAAAGGGTTGAAGGTGCATTTAAAGAGAAGGTTTTAGATGCAGGAGTAGTTGCAAAATGTGGTGCTTATGCTGCAAGAGAATCTGGAGATGTAAGAAGAGCATTAGACCTCCTAAGAGTTGCTGGAGAATTAGCAGAAAGAGAAAATTCAAAAAAAGTAACAGTAAATCACATAGACGAGGCAAAAAGAAAAATAGAAAGAGACAAAATTTTAGATATAATAAGTAATCATCCAAAACAATTTCAAGTGGTTTTAAATTCAATAATCCTTCTTTCAGAAGAAAAAAAAAGCATCCCTTTATTTACTGGAGATATATACCATCATTATCACAAGTATTGTACCTCTAATAAAATCGAACCCCTTACTCAAAGAAGAGTTGGTGATATAATTCAGGAATTTGATATGCTTGGAATAATCAATGTACGAGTCATTTCCAAAGGAAGAGGAGGAAGGATGAGGGAAATAAAGTTAGTTATTTCAGATGGAGTTTTAAAAAAAGCGAAAGAAATTATTAATTCGTCTGTAAATTATGATTAATATAAATTACTCTTTAAATGTAAAAAATGAATCAAGAAGAAATTCAGAAAATTTGTATAGAAAAAAATGTTCTTTTAGAAGATTCTCTCATAAAAAATCTTTCTTCTCTTGAAGATCCTCTTCTTTTCGGATTTTTACTTGATAAACTTAAATCTCTCTCCGGAAAAAAGTTTATAACAAATAATCTTTTTGAGAAAAATGAAAAAATTATAAAGAAATTTTTTGGAGAACTTGCTTTAAAAAAGGGTGTTAATGAAATTGAATTTTATAAGTTTCCTAAAGAATTTTCCATTAAAAATCTCAAAAAAATAGAAAATTCAATTAATTCATATGAAGAAGGAGCTGTTAAGATCCTTGCTTCCTCTTTTTCTATGGGTAAAAAATTAGAAGTTAAAGATTTCGTTTATCATTTTAGAAATCGTTATGAAGATTTAAAAGATATTTTAAATGAAAAAGAGGAACTTGAGAATCTTGTTTCAATCAATAAACTTTCAAATGAAAAACAAAAATTTTCGGTTATTGGAATGGTTTACAGCAAAAAAATAACTAAAAATAAAAATATTCTCTTGGAAATAGAAGACTTAACCGGAAAATTAAACGTTTTAATAAGCTCTTCAAAAGAAGATTTGCTTAAAGAATCAGAAGATATTACCTTAGATTCTGTTATTGGATTTAAAGGTGTTGGAAATTCAGAAATCCTTTTTGCAAATGAAATCTTCTTTCCTGAGGCTTATCTTTCAGAAAGGAAAAAAAGTCTATCCGAAGAGTATGCTCTTTTTATAGGAGATATTCATTATGGGAGTAAAAATTTTCTCGAAAAAGATTTTTTAAATTTTTTAAATTTTTTAAATGAAGAAACTCCGGAATCTAGAAAAATAAAATATCTCTTTATTGTAGGGGATCTTGTAACAGGTATTGGAAATTATCCTAATCAAGAACCAGACCTTAAAATTAAAGATCTTGAGGAGCAATTTCAAAAGATTGCAGAACTTTTAGGAAAAATTAGAAAAGATATTAAAATAATTATTTCTCCAGGAAATCATGATTGTGTTCGACTTATGGAACCTCAACCTCTTTTAGATGAAAAATATGCTTGGCCACTTTATGAGCTTGAAAATGTTATTCTTTTAGGAAATCCTTCGATGGTGAACATTGGAGAAATGGAAGGTTTTGAGGGTTTTAATGTTTTGATATACCATGGGTTTTCCTTTCCATTTTATGCAAATAATATCCCAAAATTAATAGAAGAAAAAACAATGAATCAACCAGAAAAAATTATGAGTTATCTTTTAAAAAATAGGCATTTAGCTCCTACACACGCTTCTACACAATTTTTTCCTTCAGAAAAAGATGGTCTTTTAATCAAAAAGACTCCAGATATCTTTGTATCTGGCCATACTCATAAAAGTGGAGCAGCTTATTTTAACAATGTGCTTGCTCTATCTGTTTCAAGTTGGGAAGGTCTAACTCCTTATCAGGAAAAATTTGGGAACAAACCGGATCATTGTAAGGTTCCAATGTTTAATCTCAAAACAAGACAAATAAAAATTCTTGATTTTGAAACTGGTCAGGATGGGATAAAACTCTCTTCGGAAGAACTAAAATGAAAACAGAAGAATATTTTAAAAATTTAAAAGAAGGGGTAGATGAAATTTATTTCTTAACAAATCAAGCAAGAGAGAAAGGTTTTGATCCTGTCGATTCAGTTGAAATTCCTCTTGCAATGAGTATGGCAGAAAAGGTAGTTGGATTAATTTCTACTATTTATCCGCAAATGATGAATTCAGGTATAACTGAAAGAATTCTTGAATTTGAATCTGAATATGGAAAACTTGATCCCACCGTTGTTTTTAAAATTGCTGATGAGATTTCTGATCAAAAATTTTGTAAATTTTCTAGCATGTTAGAATCTATAGATGCTGGAATTAGAGTTGGGATGGCTTATTCTACCTTAGGAGTTGTTTCAAGTCCAATTGAAGGATATACCGGAATAGAAATTGGAAAAACTCAAGATAAAAAAGACTACCTTGTTGCAAATTTTTCTGGACCAATTCGTTCTGCAGGAACAACTGCTTCTTGTCTCGCATTAATTTTAATAGACTTTCTGAGAGAAAAATTTGGATTTGCTAAATATGATCCAACAGAAAAAGAAATTAAAAGAGTCTGGTCAGAATTGTCCGATTTCCATGAAAGGATAACTAATTTACAATATATGCCTACTGAAGAAGAAACCCTTTTTCTTGCAAAACACATGCCCATTCAAGTTGCAGGAGATCCTTCAGAAAAATTAGAAGTTTCTAATTATAAAAATTTAGATAGAGTTAATACAAATTATCTTAGAAGTGGTTTTTGTCTGGTTATGGCTGAGGGTCTTGCTCAAAAGGCTGCAAAAGGATATCGTTTATTAGATCAAGCGAGAAAGAATGGGATAAAATGTACCGGTTTTGATTTTTTACCAGAGTATATAGAAATCCATGAAAAAAGAACTTTAGGAAAAGATAAAAAAAGCGGTCCTCCTACTTATATCAAAGATCTTGTGGCCGGAAGACCGATCTATGGCCATCCTTCTAGATCTGGAGGATTTAGATTTAGATATGGGCGTGGACGTTCATCAGGATTTAGTGCAGTTTCTGTTCATCCCGCAACAATGGCAGTAACCGACGGATTTCTTGCAATTGGAACTCAATTAAAAATAGAAAAACCGACTAAAGGATGTGCAGTTACTACATGTGATGAAATAGAGGGACCAATTGTAAAGTTAAAAAACGGAAGTGTAATTCAACTTAAAGATAGTTTTAAAGTAAAAAAACTTTATTCCGAAATAGAAGAAATTCTTTATTTGGGAGACATTCTTTTTCCTTTCTCGGATCTCTTAAATCGTAATGCAAATCTAATTGTTCCAGGATATGTTGAGGAATGGTGGAATTTGGAATTAATAAAAAAGGGGTTCAATAAAACTTTAGATTATTATGAAGTTCCTTTTGAAAGTGCGGTTGAGTTAAGTGAAAAATATGGGGTGCCTTTACACCCAAAACATATTTATTATTGGACACAAATTTCTATTGAAGAATTTTCTAATTTATATAATTGGATTAAATCTTCTTGGGTGGATGGAAAACTTGTTCTTCCCTTTTCAAAAAAAGAAAAAGAAATTTTTTCACTTGGAAAAAGAGCTCTAGAACTTTTAGGAATTCCTCATCAGGTAATCATTGAAAATGTAGTCTTAGATAAAGAATCAAGCAAAGCAATTCTTTTTAATTTGGGTTTAGAATCTTTTCCTTTAGAAAAAACTTTCTTAAAAGAATTTTTTAGCAAAGAGCTTCCAAAATCTGAAAATGTTTTAGAAATTGTGAATTCCCTTTCAAAATTTGAAATAAAAGATAAGGCAGGAGAATTTATTGGGGCGAGAATGGGTAGGCCAGAGAAAGCAAAATTAAGAAAGCTTATTGGAAGTCCAAATGTACTTTTTCCTGTTGGAAACCAAGGAGGAAGACTTAGAAGTGTTGAAGCAGCTTGCGAGGTAGGGTATGTGAAAGGGACTTTTCCTCTTTTTTATTGTGAAAATTGTGCACAGGAAACAGTCTATCGAAAATGTGAGAAATGTTTCTCAAAAACAAAACAAAAATATTACTTTTCAGATATCAAAGAAAAATCTTTTAGTGAAAAAGTGGAATACTCTCAAAAAGTTGGTCAACCCTATTTAACTCAAAAAATTAATATTCAGGATTATTTTAATTCTGCAAAAGATTTGATTTCATTTACAAGAGAGGATTTGCCTCCTTTGATTAAAGGAGTTCGTGGACTTAGTTCTGAATCAAAAATTCCGGAGCACTTATCTAAGGGAATTCTTAGAGCCAAATATAATTTACAAGTCAATAAAGATGGGACTATAAGAATGGATGCAACAGAGCTACCACTTGTTTCATTTAGACCAAGAGAAATTGGAACGAGTGTCTTAAAACTTAGAGATTTAGGTTATGATGAAGATATAGAAGGAAATCCTCTTGAAAACGAAGATCAGATAATTGAGCTTATGCCACATGATGTTCTAATTCCAAGTGCAGTAGAAACTCCAGATGAAAAAGGGGAAGATATTTTTAAGAATATTTGTAATTTTATTGATGAACTTTTACAAAAAGTTTATTCTCTCCCAGCATATTATAAAATTAAAACAAAAGAAGATTTAATTGGAAAACTTGGTGTGTGCATGGCTCCTCATAATTGTGCGGGAGTGATTTGTAGGTTTATTGGATTTTCGAAGACCCTTGGTCTTTTAGCGAGTCCCTATATGCATGCAGCAATTAGAAGAGACTGTGATGGAGATGAAGCTGCAATTATGTTGCTAGGAGATGTTTTACTAAATTTTTCAAGAAAATTTTTACCAAGTCATAGGGGAGGAACTCAAGATGCACCTTTAGTTTTAAATGCAAAAATTGATGCAGGAGAAGTCGATGACCAAATTTTAGATTTTGAAGTTACAAGAGGGTACCCTTTAGAACTTTATAATTTAGCTGAAAAAAGAGTACATTCTTCAAAAGTGAATATCACAACTATAAGAAAAATTTTGAAGGAAGGAAAAGATCCATTTAGAAATTTAGGATTTACCCATAATACAAGAGATATCAATGAAGGGGTAGTTTGTTCATCTTACAAGCTTTTAGAAAACATGGAAGAAAAAGTAAAACATCAAATGGAATTAGTTGAGAAACTCCGTTCGGTAGATACTGCTGATACTGCACGTCTTATCATTGATAGACATTTTATTAGAGATATGAGGGGTAACCTAAGAAAGTTTTCTATGCAAGAATTTAGGTGTGTAAAATGTAATGAGATAATGAGGCGTCCCCCTTTAAGTGGAAAATGTGTTGCTTGTGATGGAAAAATAATTTTTACTATTCATGAAGGAGGAATTAAGAAATATCTTGAACCTGCACTGAATCTTGCAAAAAAATATAATTTAAGTCCTTATCTGCAACAAAACCTTTCTTTGATTAAAGGATACATAGATAGCATTTTTGGAAAAGAACTTGAGAAGCAAAAAGCTATTTCAGATTTTTTATAAAATAATTTTCAAAAAGTTATCCTAATCCAAAATAAAATAAAATTGTTGGAAGAATTAAACTTCCCATCATGTTGGTTCTTTTCACGTTTAAAGAAATACAATAAATTCCAGTGAAAGTTGATGCGATTAAAATTAAAATTCCCATAAATCCGCTAACTAGAAAAACAACTATTAAAAGAATTACTAATATTGCATAAGAAGTTTTTTCGTAATTTATTTTTTCAATTTTCTCGGATATCTTTTTTCCAAAAAAATTAGTAAGCTTAAATGCAATTAATCCAGAAATTATAACCGTGATAAGAATTAAAATAATCTCACTAGAGGAAATTTCTCCTAAAAATTGTTGTATTGTGGCAGCAGCTCCTGTTCTTGTTTTTCCAATTGCATAAAGTGAAATGAATGAAAATCCCATAACAAGGGTATTTATTATTCCAAGTAAAACTAAAAATTCTTTTTGATCTTGTTTTATTATGGTATTTCCTATAACTGCTGCTTGTCCAGATCCTACTCCTGGCAAAAAACTGCAAAGAGGCGCTGAAAGAATTGCTCCAAAAATCGGTTTTTTCAAATTTATTTTAGGTTTAGTAATTTTTTGAGGAGGAATCTTTGTTTTATTCTTTATCGAAAGCAAGATATTTGAGGAACCAAAAAGACCAGTCAAAAGGGGAAGAAGAGGTTGATTTATTTCTAATGTGAGAAGGGAGTATCCCAAAAAACCAGTTAGTAAAAAAACGATTAAAGAATTTATTTTATTTTTCTCAGTAAAAATTACAATTATTAAAACTAAAATTAATATATAAGGAATCACGGAAGAGATTAATTCATAGAAATCTTTCATAAGAAAAATAGAAGGGATTGAAATTATCACTAGAAGAAATATTGCAAGAAGACTTCCTATGTTTGAAAGATATACTGCTTCAAATCCCCTGGCATCCTTTAGAAGCTGGTGTCCTGGAAGAATTGAAAGTTCTGTGTCGGTGTCTGGGCAGCCCAAAAAAACAGAAGGGACAAAATCAAGAAAAGTATGTGTTATTGCCATTGCAGTTACAAAAATAACAAAATAAATTGGGTTTAAATTGAGAAGTGGAAGAGAAATTAATAGCCCCCCAATTAAATTAATATGAATTCCAGGGGTTAGTCCTGTGAATGTCCCAAAGAAAATTCCTGCCAATAGGAAGAGAATAAATTCCAGTAACATCTCTAAAAAAAGAAAAATTAATTTAAAACTTTTTATGAGATGGAAGGCCAAGATCTAAAATGACTTTGGCCTCCCTTAGAGTTAGTTATAAAGAGCTAACTCGTGAGTCGACATTAAAGTCTCTCTTTCTAACCAACCGAAGTTGGAGAGAGTCTGTACTAGACAGACTCTCTAATTCTTTCTTTTTTATTATTAAACATTTATCTAAATTTTCTCGTAGTGTACGAAATATTTAATAAGAAGTTTTTGTTTTATTCTTTATGGAACTTAAAGAAAAATTAGAATTAATAAAAAGAAATACAGAAGAAATTTTGACTGAAGAATCTATAAAAAATTTAATTAAAAAGAAAAAACAACCAAAGGTTTATTGTGGATATGAACCAAATGGTCCCATGCATTTAGGTCATTTTGTTACTATAACTAAACTTATGGATTTGGAAAAAGTTGGATTCAAAGTGGTGCTCCTCCTTGCTGATATTCATGCGTTACTTAACAGAAAAGGAACAGAAGAAGAAATAAAGAAAGAAGTTGAAAACTGGAAAAAGACTATAAAAGCAATTGGAATAAATGCAGAAATTGTTTTAGGAAGTTCCTTTCAATTTACAAAAAAATATCAATTAGATGTTATGAGTCTCGCACAAAATTCCACAATTCAAAGAGGTCTGAGAAGTATGCAAGAAATTGCGAGAGATGCTGAAAATGCGACAATCTCTCAGCTTTGGTACCCGCTTATGCAAGTAGCAGATATAAAACATCTAAAGGTAGATGTTGCACTTGGAGGAATGGAACAAAGGAAAGTTCATATGATTGGAAAGGATTTAACAAAGATACTAAATTATAATTTTGAAGTAATTCATACCCCCCTAATTACTTCTCTAAAGGGTCCGGGTCAAAAAATGTCAAAGTCTATTCCTGGAAGTGGAATTTCTATTACCGATTCTTATGAAGAAATTAAAAAAACAATTAATGGAGCATATTGTCCTGAAAAGGAAATAAAAGAAAATCCTCTCCTTCAAATTTCTGAATTGATTATCTTCCCCCGAATCAATTCAGTTTTTATTGAAAGACCAGAAAAATTTGGAGGAAATCTGGAGATAGAAAATTATTCATTTCTTGAAAAAATATACTCTGAGGGAAAGCTTCATCCAATGGATTTAAAAAAAATGGTAGCAGAATATTTAGAAAAAATTATTGCTCCAATAAGAAAAGCATATAAAAATTAAAATGAACTTAGAAAATAGAAAACCTGGAAAAAATGAATTTTTTGATATTAAACCTTTAAAAGATTGGGGCATAATTTGGTTTCCAATTTCCATGTCAAATATTAGTACTAGTCAGAGTGTAAAAAAGTGTATTGAATGGATTAATTTTTTTGGAGAGAAAAAAGTAGGAGAGCCTAAGATAGGATTAAATGTTTCATATACAGACTTTTTGTATTTAAATTCAGATGAAAAGGCTTCAAAACTAAAAGAAAAATTTATGTTTCAAATGGTGAATCATAAAAACGGATTTAAAAAAATGATTTATAAAAACCGGATTAAGAATCAGATTTTGCATGCTTTTCATTTTGAATCTTTTGGAAACCTTTATCTTGAAATTGGAGGAGATTTTAATGATTCCTTTAAAAAAATTAAAGAGTTATATAAAAAAGACAAAAATTTTCAAAAATATTTAAAAGAAGATTCTAAATTTTTTAAAAGAAAATTAACAAAAAATCAATCAAATTTCTTTTTGGAAGAGGATTTGGTGACTTATCTCATTTTAAGCATGAAGGTTAATTTCAGGAATGAATATGTCCAAGGAAGGGAAAAATGGATTTTATTCTGTTATCCAGGAAGTCCTTTAAAATCTCAAGTCTATTTATGTCAATCAAATCCTTTCAAATTTAAACTTGAAAATCCTTATTATGGGGGTTATAATCTTCTAAATAAAAAATTCTATGACTTTAAGAATCTTGATTTAGAGACCTGGAATTATGAATAGCTATCTTGTCTTAAATTCTATAATGTCCATATCTTTTAGTTCATGATTTAATCCAACAATTTGTCCACCAAATTTTGAGGAAGGTCCCCAAATTTTTGTTTCTACAACCTTTCTTGAAAATCCTTTTAAAATTTTTTCAGCTGCATCCTTTATAGTGGATTTTGGTTTCATGATCATGGGCCTTTCTTTTTTTTCCTTTCCGGGTTCTTTGGTAAAAATTCTTATGATATCAAATGTTTCAAAAATTTTTTTCTTTAATTCTTCTATCAAATCATCTTTCAAGTGAGCTAAAGAGGAAATAATTGCAAAATTATATTTTTTACTTTGCATTTTTGCAAAAAGTTTCCTCTTTTCTTCGGAATTTAGTAAATCTGATTTATTTAAGACGTAAATTTTTTTTGCTGAATTTCGTGGAAGAAGGGTCTCTATTTCTTTAAATTCTTCAAATTTTTTTGCAAGGAGAATAATAGTATCTGCAGTATGAACGATTCCTCTTTCGAAATTTTCTCCTTCTATTGCAGGAAGTTCTATCAACTGTAACTGAGTTTCTTGATAATTCATAATTCCGACTATTGGTTCTTTAGTTGTAAATGAAATAGGAGAAACTTTCGTTCCGACGTTTGTTAAAAGATTAATTAAAGAAGATTTTCCAGAATTGGACTTTCCTACAATTACTGCCTGCAAATCTCCTTTCTTTATTCCTATTTTTGTTCCTTTCTTTCTTTTTTGTTTTTTATCAATTTCTTCTTCAATTTTTTTTCTTCTTTGGGTAAGTTGTTGACGAAGATTTTCCCCCCCTTTATGTTTTGGAGCATGAGAAATCATTTTGTTTAAGGCAGTTAATTTCTCTTCATTCGTTTTTGATTCAGAATATTCTCTTTCTGCCTTCAAATATTCAGGATCATTTACGTTTATTGGCATTCTTTGTTAAATTCTATGAATTTTATAAGCTTGGTGGGAGTTTTTGGAAAAACCCAAAATTCTTTCTTAAGGATATCTCTAGGAAAGGCTTAAATTTTGATTTTCTCTTTTATATGAAAGGGGTTTATTAAAAATGAATAAGAAAAATCTTTTTGAAAAAATTATTTCTAAAAAAGAATTCTCTGATCTTCCAAAAGAAGATGTGAAATTAGTTTTTCAAAAATTTGATAAACCAGAATATTTGGATGAAGAGAAATTAAAACTTACGCGAGATTTATTAAGGAAGATGTATACCGTCTTTTTATCTGGTAAACTTTTAAATTTTAAGTCTAAAGAACCTTTCTGGTTCTTAAGTAAGCATCTTTCAACTAGAGAAAGACTTTCCTTTTATCCCGAACTTTACAAAAAGATTTTTCAATTTACTGAAGGAGAATGGATCTTATTTGATTTGGGTTCTGGAGTAAATGGATTTAGTTCATTTTTTTTCCCTAAAAAAAACTTAAAACTTAAATATCTTGGAATTGAAGCTGTTGGGCAACTTATTGAGATTCAAAATAAATTTTTTCATGGAAATAAAAACTTTGAATTTTTTCATGAAAGTCTTTTCGATTTAGAAAAAATAAAAACTCTTTTTAAAAAAGAAAAAGGCAAAAAAATAGTTTTTCTCTTCAAGGTTTTGGATAGTCTTGAAATGCTAAAAAAAGATTACTCTAAAACATTTCTAACAGAAATTTCTCCTTTAGCAGATTTATTTGTGGTAAGTTTTGCTACAAGAAGTATTCTTAGTAAAAAGAAATTTTTTGTAGAGAGAAGGTGGATTTATGATTTTTTGGATAAAAATTTCTTGGTTTTGAATAAATTTGAATTAGGAAATGAAGAGTATACTATTTTTTCAAAAAAAGATTTATAATCTTTGAAATGTCTTATCTTAAATGGAAGAATATGGGGATCTTACCTTGCCTGATGATGAAACCAAAACAGATTCAAAAATTTCTTTTGAAGAACAAAGGGAGATGAGTTCTAGGCAAAAGAAATTGCTTAAACGACAGAAAGAATTTGAGTTTAATGAGGTTGAAGGAAGAAAATTTAGAAAAGAAGATGATTTAAAAGAGAAGAAAAAAGAAACACTTTTGACTTGGATTATAAGTATTGCTTCACTTCTTTTGTTAGTTGGACTTTATTTTTGGTTGATTTACTAATCCTAAGAATATTTTCTTTTTATTATCTCTAAAAAATTTTTAGAATTGTTTCCTAAAATATAAGACAAATCTTTTTCAGAAGAAGAAAAGATCTTTTTCAATGTTTTAAATTTTTCAAGAAGAGATCTAGCTTTAATTGGTCCTACTCCCGAAAAAGATTCTAATATAAATTGGAGTTCTTCATTTTGAGAAAGGTTTTTCTTTTTCTGATTTAATGAGAATCCTCTTTTTTCTTTTTTTGCAATGAGTGAGATATATGTAGAAGTTTCTTCCTCATTTTTTGTGAAAATAATTGGGACTTTGTAGTTTAATCCAATAGAAAGCAAAAGTCCCCTTAAGGCATTTTCATGCATACGGGAGTCTTTGTTTAAATTTCCTTCCACAATTAAAAGATTTTTTTCATATTGTTTTAGGTTTTCTAATTGATTAAATAATCTTTTATCAAACACGGAGGAAAAAAAATCACTTACACTTTTTCTTTCAATAACAACTCCTTTTACAATATAGTCTCCTGTTTTTAGTTGTTTAAAATCTATAGTTAATCCTTGTTTTATAATCTCCGAGGGAACAAGGGAATTTTTCTCTCTAAAATCTACTTCAATAACTTCTTTTAGATCGTTTTCCTTTTTTAGAACTTTTTCTTTTGAAAAGATGTCATACATTTTTTATCTCATAAAGGATCTTTTCCAAAACTTCATTGGGAGAAATTTTTGTTGTGTCTATTACTAAATCATAATTTGATTTTTTCAAGAATCTTATCCCATAACATTTGTAAAATTGTTCATCAGAAATTTTTAATCTTTCTTCTAACATTTTTTTCACTTCTTCTCTTGTATCACATTTTTTTTCATCCTCTCTTTGATCTTTGAAAACTCTTTCTGCAGAAACTTCATCTTGAACATCCAAAAAAATCTTAAAAGAATTTGGAATGAAGTGGTAAGCAAGCCAGCCCTCAATTATAAATTCTTTTTTAGTTTTACCAATGTTTTTTTGATAATCATCCACCTTTTGATGTACCTCCTCTGGAGAACATTTTCTCATAAACTCATCTATAGTCATTCCTTTCTCTTTTGCAAATTGACCCTTTAAGTCACCCACAGAAATAAATTCGTAGTTTAATTTTTTAGAAAGCTTTTTTGCAACTGTTGTTTTTCCAGAGCCAGGCAATCCCGAGATTGTAATAATCATCCCTTAAATAATTTTTTTTAATTAATAAATATTTGTAGATTTCAAAATAGGCTTTCTTGAGAAACTTTTTTTTCTTTTGAATAATTTTTATTTAGTTCTTCTTTTATTTCTTTAATTGATTTTTCCATTTTTTTTTCACGGGCTCTTGAAGTGTAATATGCAAATTCATCTTTTGTTCCTTTTGTAATCAAAATTATTAATTTGCCTTTAGAAAGTCTTGCGGTTCTTCCCCTTCTTTGAATTGAACGGATTGCAGAGGACACTGGTTCATAAAAAATAACAGAACCTACTTCAGGAATATCCAATCCTTCTTCTGCGATGCAGGTAGCGCAAAGAACATTTGTCTCTCCATTTGAAAAATTATCAATTATCTCTTTCTGTTCTTTTTGATTTAATCCGCCCCCTTCTTTATTTGCTTGCCCAATGAAAACTTTTGAGTTTATTCCAGAAAGTTTATTTATATTTTTTGAAATTAATGAGGCAGTTTCTCTAAATTGTGTAAAAATTATTGTTTTTGGAGATTTTGAATTTTTCTTTTCATCTCTCACCAGGCGTATGATTTCTTGCAATTTTGGATGTTCTTCTCCCCTTTCGAGAAGAAATCTGGTCTTATCGTGAGCTAGCCTAAAATCTTCTCTGAGAACTAATCTCTTTACTCCTTTTGATTTTCCTTTTTCTGCTTCAGAAAAAAGTTTTCTTAAATATTTATAAAAACTTTCTAGGGTTTGTGTTTCAAGTAAATCCATGGCATGAGATAATTTTATTGCTTGAGAGACGAGAGAAATAGCAAAATAACTTGAAGGATGAGATAGATTTTTGCTTAATTGAATTCCAATTCTTCTCTGAAGTTCAATTAGAGAAATCTTACTTACTGGGCCAAAGAGAAAATTTTTCATTTTTAGTTCATCAGTGTATTCATCAAAAATTTTTTTTAAAATATTTTTTATTTCAATAAATTCTTTAGGAAGGTCTACTTCTCTTTTTTCAAATTCAAGTTCTTGAAGATATTTTTTAACATCAGGAGACTCTCTAGTTCTCAGTTCTACTTCTTCAATTGAAAGATTTTTACAAATTTCTCTAATCTTACTTTGGTCACTTCCAGGAGAGGCAGTTAGGCCAATAATTCTTGGGTTTTTGGATTGTGACTGAAATTTTTCCGAAATAAAGTTATAATCATAATTTTTTACACATCGATGTGCCTCATCTTCTATTAATAGGCAAACTTCAGATAGAGAATAAAGTCTTTTTTTTAAATCGTTTGCAATGCATTGAGGTGTTGAAAAGATTATATCTCCTTTTTCCCAAATTTTTTTTCTTTTTGTTGGAGAAACTGCTCCTGTAAAAAGGTCCATTCCTCCAAAAAGTTCAGGAAGATTTTTTTTAAAATAATTTAAGTGTTGTTCAGCAAGTGGTTTTGTTGGCGCCAAAAAAAGAACTTTCTTTCCTGGAAATTTTTTCATCCGATCTATAGAAATCATGAGTGCAATTAAGGTTTTTCCTAATCCAGTAGGTAACACTATCAAACAATTCTTTTCAATGCATGCCTTAAAAATTTCTTCTTGATATTCCCGGGGGATTATTTTTTCTAGGAATTCCATTCTTTGAAAAAAGGGTTGAAGATTATAAAGTTTCTTTGAATATTTCCAAAAAATAGCCAAAAAGATTCAATTTCTTCACAATTAGTCTCTAGCTTTTTTAAGCCTTAATATCCCCTTTTTTGTGGGATTTCCTTTGGAAAAGGTCAAAAATGGCAATTTTAAGAATTTTCTTCGTCGAGGGTGAAAAGTTTATAAACCGACGGTAAATTATTTAATTAACTAAAATCTTTAAACACACTAAAATGCCACTAACAAACAATTCATTGGTTCCCCCACTTTTTTATAGAAAGGGAATGGAAAGAGCAGATCATTGTGGAAATAGTGCAGGAAGGATAGTTTTGAAAAAACTGAAAGGAGTTGAATTTTCAGAAAAGCAATTTTCAAGAAAATTAATGAAATTGTATAATCAAAATAAAACTTCCTCTAAAAATGATAAGTACTATAATGTTGAAGAAAATGGAATAGATACTCTTCATTGGATTAATCTTGCAAGACATTATAATTTAGGACTTTTTGTTGGGAATTATTCAAATCTAAAAGCTGTTTCTAAAATTCTTGATTCAGGGGGGGTAGTCGTTTTACATCGGCCATATAAGAGGGGAGGAAGTTACAAGAATGATGATGGACATTACGTTGTTCCATATGGACATTTTAAAAAAGAAAGATTCTTTTTGGTTTTTGATCCAGGTAGAAGATATTTAAGTAAGAGGATCAGAATTCATAATGGAATTCATCTTTTGGAATCGTATTCGGAATTTAATAAGAATTGGAAATTTAAGGATTTTCCAAGACATAAGGAAATTCTTGTTTTTTATAAGAAACCCAAGAAGTTTAAAATTCCATGTAAAGGAAAATATGTAGTCTGATTTCTAAAATAATTTTTAAATTAAATAATCAGAATTGTTGCAAATACCCCTATTAGGGTAATTATTGCCAAGAATGACCAAAAGGTAATGTTTCCGAAAAATATCTTTGCCCCATCAAAATCAAATAATGGGAACATGTTATAAAATGCATACATTATGCTCAGTTTAGCAAATGTTTCTTGTCCAATCATGTACCCTATAACTGCAAAAATTAATGTTGCGATTATTCCTGCTCCTGCGATCCAACCCATCTCTTCTTCAGTTACCTCAGAAAAAGAATAGATTCCATGTCTTCTTGCTGCTCGATATGTTTTTCCTGAAGCTTCAAAAGTTAAGCATGCCATCCAATTAATTAATCCAACTGAAAGAAATTTTATAATCAGTGGAGTGAAGATTCCTGCTTGAATATTTTCCTTGAAATGTAAATGTTTTTGGTATCCAAATTGTTTTACTTCCCATATTTTTGTTTCAATGTCCGTGTCGAGGTAAAAAGCCAAAATCTTTTTTGCCGCAATGTTTATAAAAATTATTAAAAAAATAATTAGAAAAGTAACTAAGAATAAATTTAAACTTTCCAAAAGAGAAATTATTACCCCTAGAAGAAGCGTAACTATAATTATTGAAAAAAATTCTTTTTTGGTTAACATACTTTTTCTAGAGTTCTATTTTTTATAAAGGTTATTAGACTGAACTTTCTATTTATTCTAGTATGGAAAACTATTTAAATAAAACTCTCCATTTTTTGTAATGAGAGTTAAAAAAATCACAGAAGTATTGGGTAAAAAGGTTTACACTGATTCAGGAGATTTCTTTGGAGAAATCGAAGAAGCTAATTTGTATGAAAATAAAATTGATGGATGGAGAATTAAAGTTGGTGCTCATTTGGCTTCTCTTTTGGGTGGCGCAAGGGGAGTTGTAATTCCTCATCAATTTGTGAAGGCAGTTAGTGATGTTTTCATTATAAATAAAGCTGCACTTCCAAGTCAAGAAATGGATATGGATGAAAGTGCTGAATTGATGTAATAATCAAAAATGTCAAATATTTTACAAGCTTCGTTGTTTACGGATTTTTTATACCCTTTTTTGTTAATGTTTTTTATAGTTTATGCTCTTTTAGAAAAATCTAAACTTTTGGGGGCTGATCAAAAACAGATTAATGCATTTGTTTCTTTGGTAGTTTCTTTAATTTTTGTTTCCGTTGTTTTTCCAGTGATGGTAGTAAATAATTTAATTTTATTTATGACTGTCGGAATTGTTGTTATTTTTGTAGGTTTTATGATTTGGGGATTTATTAGCAATGGGGATATTACTCTTAGTGAAGGAGTTTTGAAAGGGTTAGGGGTTTTAACATTTATAGTGTTAATAATTGCTGTTCTTTGGGCAACAGGTTCATTTCCTGAATTTTGGAGTTTGTTAGAAAGACTTTTCAATTTTGCATTTAGATCTAATGGAAGTGAAAGCTTTTGGACAAATTTCCTTATTGTGGTTTTAGTTGTTGCTGCAGTTGCTGCTGTTTTGAAAGCAGGTAAGACGGTTAAAGGTGACTGAAAATAAATAACAGAAATCTATATAAACAATATTTCTTTTAATTTCTTAAGATGATGATTGGTGTGATAAATCTGGTTTCTTATGGCATTTCTTCCGGTGGAGCCGTTGGAAATTTATTATATCAATTGGAAACAATGGGAGTCTTTGAGTATGTTCTTCCTTTCTTAATGATTTTTGCTTTGGTTTATGCTATTTTAAATAAGGCAAAATTCCTTGGAAATAATAATGCGGTAAATGTAGTTTTATCTTTAGCAGTTGGATTGATGGCCTTACAATTTAAGTATGTTTCATATTTCTTTTCAGAAATTTTTCCCAGATTGGGTGTTCTTTTGTCGATACTTTTAGTTTTAGTTATTCTTATGAGTCTCTTTGTGGACTTTACTGGGAACGCAGCAAGAATAGGATTTGGTCTTTTTGCAGGAATTGCCGGAATCATAATTATCTTTCAAAGTTTCTCAGATTCATTTGGATGGGGAAGTTTG